>Ga0164294_10002917_pt1 | contig 15292 bp, 13 predicted proteins | sample GEODES005metaG_FD_111479 | JGI IMG/M metagenome (GOLD analysis project Ga0164294, IMG submission 111479) | Oligotrophic lake water microbial communities from Sparkling Lake, Wisconsin, USA - GEODES005 metaG | ecosystem: Environmental > Aquatic > Freshwater > Lake | place: USA: Sparkling Lake...
AAATCTGCTTCTTCTCGCCACCGTTCACATTGGGAACCGAGACCCACAGCGTCGCGATGCCGGTCGCACTATCATACTGTTCGACATGATAAGGCAGCGGTGTCTTACCATCGGCATCGACCATCCGGATGTCCGCGCCGTTCGGCATGGCGTCGGTGAAAGTGAAATTCCCGCTGTGCAGACGGACCAGCACCACCGTGCGCCCGATCGCGCCGCTGACGTTGACGCCGCTCGGCGAAGTATCGACCGTCACCGCCTTGCGGTAGCTCCACTCCTTGTTCCACCAACCTGCGCTCTCGCCCTCGGCGGCCGCCGGAGCGGCGAACCCTAAGGCAAGCGCGATTATCAGGACCAAGCGAATCATCGCCGTTTTCACCGTTGCCTGGAACACTCAGAATTCCCCCTTCACGTCGAAACTTACCCGGGGCGATCCCCGCTTGGTTACCGGACCGTCGGTCATCGCGACCGCGCCTAGCACTTCACCGGAGATCCGGTCGAAAATTCGCATACGCAGACCGCCGCCCAGCCCCACCAGCGCAAAGCTCGAGGTCTGCCCGGGCTGAGGGGTGAGCACGCGCATGAACGAGGCATCACCAAACGCGAAAAACCGCGCTTCGGTAAGCCATTTGCCGAAGCTCCCCGCCAGCGAAGGCGACCGTAGTTCGAGGCTCGGCGCGATGCCGTTGTCCCCCACCGCCTCGGACGAATAATATCCGCGCACGCTGCGCAGGCCGCCGCCGGAAAACTGCTCGTTTGTAATGAGATGCGCGTCCGCCAGCTGACCGTTCAGCCGGAACGCCGCTACCATATCGTTCTTAAAGGCATAAGACAGATCGAACGAGAAATCGCCGCGCACAAAATTCTCGTTGCTGTTCTGCTCCCGGTTGCGAAAGGCATCGACCAGCACGCAAGGCCCGGTGGGCTCTGCGCAGGCTTTAGGCCTTATCGCGCGCAGGCCTATCGTGGTTCCGAGCGAAAGCGCATAATTGACGGTCTCGTTCCCGCCGGAAAGCGCATACTGAAATTCCATCGGCAGATAGCGTATCGGCGTAGAACTGGCGAGCGCGGTCCCGACCTGAACTTTCTGTTTGAAGTTCTTGTAATCGAACCCGAAGCTGAATTGTTGCTGGGTGCTAGTCGAAGCGAGGTGATAGATCGCGCGTGCGCCGATCTGATAGCCATTGCCCAGCACCGCAGTGCCGCCAAGCGCAGCGATGTTGCTGTTCGAATAATAGCCCGATATCGCGAAGCTCCAAGGCGTGCGCAGCAGCGGGAACGTGTAAGAACCTGCGTAAACCTCGGTTTCCGTGCGCTTCAGCGGCGAGACGATATATGTAAACGTCGCGCTTTGGCCGGTTTGGAACAGATTGGTGTAGCGCAGCGTAGCGGTGGCGCGCAGCTGAGTCGTCGCGGGGCTGGCGTCGTTGTTCAGGTCTACGCTGGCGTGGAACGGGCGGCTATCGTCGACCTTGATATCGACATCGATCGTGCCGGGGGCCCGACCGGGCTTGAAGATCGGATTGAGCGTGCGATCGGGAAACCGGTTTGCCGTCGTCACATCGGCCTGCAACTTTGTGATATCCAGCGGCTTGCCTTCAACCAGCGAGGGCAGCTGCTTGCGGGCGACCCATAGCGAGTGATAGCGGATGTCGGTCACGCGTACTTGCCCAACCGGCACTTCGTTTACCGTGATCTGGATCACGCCTTGGGAAAAAACCTCGCGCTCCTGCACGGGCACTTCGACCACTACCGCACCAAAGCCGCGCGCGGCATAGGCATCCTGAAGCGCTTTGCGGGCGGCTTCGACATCGTTGTTGGTCCGATCGGGGCCGGAGTGGGCATAGACCAGACGCTCGACCTCGCCGACCGGAAGCGCGGTGACGCCAGAAACGTCATACGCCTGCACGTAAAATGTCTCAGGCGCGCGTTGCGCGCCCGCTGGAGCAGGCGCCGGTGCTTGCGCGTGCAACGGAGTTATCCCGGCAAGCAACCCTGCCGAGACCATGCACACACGTAAAAAAGGAGCGCAAGGCTCAGCCATTCAAGTCGGGTCCCCACGCGCTCGTTAACTCTTCTCTGAAGGCCGAGTGTTTAATCTGTGTGACAGTCAGGTGATGCGCTGCGCTGCAAAATTGCATCGCGACCGATCAAACAGAAAAAGGGCCCCGGATTGCTCCGGAGCCCCCTTCATTTCAAGTTCAATCAAGTCAGGCGATCAAGCACCCGGCTTGTACGTGACAGGCGTCACGCCAGCTGCCGACGTGATGCAAGACGGGTTCGGATTGGTTGCAATCCGGATGTTGGTCTTGGCAGGAGTCTTGATGGTGCCAGCTGGCTTCGTCGGCGTTACAGGCACGCCTGGATCACCATAAAGCACTGCAGCCTTGGCTTCCTGATATGTAGGCAGCGTGCGATCCTGGATGTACAGGTTCAGAGCGCCGGCATCGGTCGACTTCGACAGGAAGGTGTTGGTGATCGCGGTCGCCCAAGACGCAGGAACGACACCGATGTTCGACTGGACCACGATGCCCGGGTTTGCCGGTACAGTGGAGTTGAAGATGCCGGTGGCAATTGCCTTGCCGTTGCCGTTCGTGCGGTACTTGCCAAGCACGTAACCGACGTGGTTGACCATGGCTTCACGGTTTGCGCCGTTGTAGCAAGTGTACAGCAGGATCTGCGTCGTGCCCGTCAGCGGATAACCCAGCGTCGGGTTAGCAAGAGTAACCGTGCCGCCAACCGGATAAAGAACGCCGGCCCAGGCGACTGGGTTGTCGCGCGTGGCATTGACTGTGACGCCCGCAGTTGCCGTAGCGATCTGACGGGTATCGGTGGTGATGGCATCAAAAGTACCGGTTGGGCCCGATTGAGGCGGCGCGATCGTGCCGATTGCAAGCTTGGCACCGGCTGCAGTCGGGTTGGCAAAGAGGGTACCAGTGCCGACCTGCAGGGTTGCTGCAGTCATACCGGCGGTGTCATCCTTCGAAGGCTTAACGAAGTCCGACGAGATGTAGGTCACCTTGCCGTTGATCTTCACTTTTTCGCCAGTCGTCGAACCAGGGACAGCCATTTCGTAGTCAGGTGCCAGGTTGACGGCTGCGGCAACGGCCGAGCTACCGTTAGCCACGATGAACAGGCCGCTGCCCACGTTGCCCGTCGGTGCCGAAGAGGTACCAGCGGTGCTTGGGAAGGCGACCGAACCGGAACCGATATTCACGATTGCGGTGCCGTTCCAATAGTCGCCCGAAATCGTGTTTGTCGAGCCAGCAACGACGGTCAGAGCCGGGGCTGAACCGACGCCGAGGTCGGCGCGGAGGTTGACGTCAGCGCGGATGCTGCGGAAATCAACGCCCGTCGTTGGATCGTAGGGAAGCGTCTCTGCCGCGCGCTGGAACTTGTTGGTGGCAGTAAATGCTGGAACGCCGGGGTTGTAGGTCGGCTTGCCGACGGTGCCGCTGGCAGCAATGCCAGGAGCGTTGGCCGAGTTGCAGACGGCGGCGAGGTGGCGCGTGAAGATGTCGGTGGTGCCCGACGTGTCCATACGGCCAACCAGACGGATCGGCGCACCATTGGCGGTCCAGCGGGCCGCTGTGTCGTTGGTGGGATCGAACAGCGGGGTGTTCGAGTTCAGCGACTTCAGGGCCGGATCGTTCCAGTTCGTGATCGTGCCGTTGAAGATGCCGCAATAGGCAGCCTTCGACAGCTTGATCGCGGCGTAAGGGGCGGGAGCGGGCGTGGCGTTTGGATTCGTAATACCGCGGCCCTTCGCGTTGAACGTCATGTCCTGGCCAAGAGCGTTTGTGCCATACCGGCTGTTATAGGCGATAGCGACCGGAAGCAGGTAAAGCGGGAACGAGATCGCTGCACCGGCGCTCGGAGCGGCTCTGGTGTTGTAGGTTGCGATGTCACCAGCCGAGACGGGCGTGTCGGTGAAGCCGAACTGCACGTTCGACCAGGCGCCGCTTGCAGAAACACCAATCACGACCGGAGTGACACCGGGTGCGGAGGCTGCGCGACCGGCGACGAACGGGTTGAACACGCCAGCCTGCGCGTTTGCTGCCGGGGTAGCGCCTTCGAAGTCATTGCGGAAATCGCGCCACATGCGACGACCGAAGCCCGAACCGGTGGAAACGTAACGCATCGCGATGTTGGGCTGAAGGTTGCTCGCTTCAGTCGAGCAATCCAGGTTGAGATCGGTGCTGACGCCCGTGTAGGAAACGGTCCCGATGACGTTGAACGAAGTCGCGCTCGACGAGTTGCCGCGCAGGTTGTCAGGGCCGATGCAGTTGGCAACGCGCGGGATGATGTTGTTGATCGACGAAGCGCCAGCGCCGCGCAGAGCGCCATCTGACTGCACGGGAGCAGAAAGCGGGATCTGGATGACTGGTGCGGTCTCCGCGAACGCAGGCGAAGCCACTGTGCCGGCGACGATCGTCGCGGCAAGCAGCATGGACTTGAAGTTAGCCATTGGTAGATTCCTCCTAAAGGACTTCGAGAGTAAAACTGAAAATTAACCGGAATGCGTTAGTTTTTATAAATTCAAGAACTTCACACAATCTCACGGCCAAAAACTGGTAAAAAAGTGATTGCGAATCTGAAAAATCGCAGCACTATCTTCGAGGCACGCGGTAGACGACCTACGCGGCACTCAAATCTCGTTTGAGAGCATTGCAGGCCTTGCGATGATCAGGATTTGTTCTTAGCGCTCCCCCGATTTCCAGCCAGAAGCAGACTGGCAAGAGCCTCCTAGACTCGCCACATGACAGAAACGTGATTCTTTTGTTGCAGTCCGGGATAATCCCGACGTTTTACAAATTTTACACAGATGCCGAAGGTTTTCGAAAGTTTCGCCTGTCTGCTTGCGGAAATGGCTGGTCGGCAGAATGCAAAAATGTTCGCGGCACAGTTCGATCGGCCCACCAGCGCGTTGGCATGCCGCGCGGTCGATGCTCGTAACACAAATGACGCATTGGCCCCATAAGGCGCTGGGAGTGATGCCGCCGGGCCGGGGCCCGGTTGATTTTGGGCCTGTTTGATTTAGGGTCTTGCCGTGTTTTGGCTTCACCGCGAGGGTGCTGGTGCTTTTTAACGCGAATCTCGCCAAAGACGTTGATGCCGCTTCGCGCAAGGCACCATTGTCGCACGGCGATAAATCGCAAGAAAGCGCCGCTCCCAAAACCGCGATGTCGATCGCCGAAGTTCTGGCGGACCGGGCGATGCTATCGCGCGAAGCGCTGGCCCGCGCGCGTCTGGTGCAGCAAGAAAGCGGCGAGCGCATCGAGTCGGTTATTACCCGCCTTGGCCTGATGTCGGAACAGGCGCTGTGTGAGCATCTCTCCGCCGCCAGCGGACTGCCGCAGGCACGCGCGGAGATGTTGCGCGAGCCCATGCCGCTGGAACGGCCGGTCGCCGCCGAATTCTTGCGTGATATTCGCGCTGTGCCGATTGCGATCGACAATCAGCAGATCTGCGTCGCTGTGGTCGATCCGTTTGACAGTTTTGTCGAGCCGGCATTCCGCTTCACTTTCAACCGCCGGGTCGAACGGGTGCTGGCGCGCGCCAGTGACATCGAAGCCGTGATCGAGCGCCTGTGTCACGCTGCGGACGATCCGGTCGTGCTCGATGATGCGGTGGAATCGGGCGACATCGACCGGATGCGCGATCTGATCAGCGACGCGCCCGCCATCCGCGCGGTCAACCGCCTGATTGCCGAAGCCGTCGATGAGCACGCGTCGGACATTCATCTTGAACCCAGCGACGACAGCCTCGTGGTGCGGTATCGCATCGATGGCATGCTGCGCCCGGTCACCCGGCTGCCCCAGGCGATGCGATCATCGGTGGTGGCGCGGATCAAGGTCATGGCGGGGCTCGACATCGCCGAGCGCCGCATTCCGCAAGATGGCCGCCTGAGGCTGGCGGTGCGCGGCCACGAAATCGATCTGCGCGTCGCCACCGCGCCATCGATCCACGGCGAAAGCGTGGTGCTGCGCATTCTTGACCGGTCCAATCTGGCGCTGGAATTCAGCGCGCTGGGCCTCGATGACCGGCTGGTGCAGCAATTTCGCGAGGCGATCCACCGCCCTTATGGCATCGTATTGGTGACTGGCCCGACCGGTAGCGGCAAGACCACGACGCTTTATGCGGCGCTCTCTGAACTCAACCAGGTCGAGCGCAAGCTGCTGACGGTGGAAGACCCTATTGAGTACCGGCTGCCCGGAGTCGTGCAAACTCAGGTGCAACCCGGCATAGGTTTTACATTTGCGACCGCGCTGCGCTCGTTTTTGCGCCAGGATCCCGATGCCATCATGGTCGGCGAAATCCGCGATGTGGAAACCGCACAGATCGCTGTGCAGGCGGCGCTGACCGGCCACATGATCCTATCGACTCTCCATACCAACACTGCAGCCGGCGCGATCACCCGGTTGATCGACATGGAAGTCGAACCCTTCCTGCTCAGCTCCGTGCTCGCCGGGGTGCTGGCGCAGCGGCTAGTTCGGCGCTTGTGCTTGCATTGCCGCGAACCGTTTACGCCAGACGATGCGCTGATCGCCTCGCTGGGGATCGATACTGCGGCGCTGGAAGCCAGCCAGTTCTTTCGCGCCACCGGCTGCGTCGCGTGTCATGGCACGGGCTATAGCGGCCGGATCGCGTTGTTTGATTTCCTGCCGGTGGATGACGCGATCGCGCGGCTGATCCTCAAGCGGGCCGATGCCCGGGAAATCGAGGAATGCGCCAGCGCGGCCGGCCAGCGCACATTGCTGCAGGAAGGCTATGCCAAAGCAGCGCAAGGGCTGACAACGATCGAGGAAGTGCTCAGAGTTGCGAGCGGCGAATGAGCGCAATGCCCGCCTTTCGCTATCGCGCCTTGCGCGGCGATGGCAGAATTGTTGCGGGGCAGCTTGACGCTGCCAGCGAAAGCGAGGCGATTGCGCAGATCCGGCGCAGCGGAAACACCCCGGTCGAATTGCGGCTGGTCACGAGCGGCAGCGGCCAGGCCAGCAGCATCGAGGGCATTTCGCGGCGCAACAGCGCGATAAGCCGCGCGGTCATCGCGGAGCTCGCTGTCCTGCTCAAGGCCGGCCTGCCGCTTGACCGCGCGCTGGCGCTGGCGGTGGGCAATATCGCCGATCCCGCGACAGCCGATGCGATGGGCGCTCTGCTCAGCGCGGTGCGCGAGGGCGCGCCGATTTCGCGGGCGATGCTGGACAATCCGGCGCTGTTCACTCCCGGCGAAGCGGCGATGGCTGAAGCGGGCGAAGCCAATGGCAAGCTGGGCGAGGCGATGGAGCGTCTGTCGGAAATGCTCGAGCAAGCCGCCGATCTACGGCGACTGGTGATTACGTCGATGATCTATCCGATCGCGCTCTCGGTAATTGCCATCGGGGTAATCCTCATGATGCTGCTGTTTGTCGTGCCGCAGTTCGAGCGCCTGCTCGACAACAGCCGAGCCGAACTGCCATTTGCTTCCATGGCAGTAATCTCAGCCAGCCAATTCTTGCGCGCTTATGGACTGTGGATGCTGGCGGCGCTGATTCTGGCGGGCCTAGCCCTGCGCCAACTGCTCGCGCGGCCGTCGAGCCGCTTGCGCATCGACCGGACAATGCTGGGACTTCCCCTGATCGGCGAACTGGTGCGCCGCATTGAAACGGCACGCTTCTCGCACACGCTGGGTGCCTTGCTCGAAGGCGGCGTTGCGCTACCGACCGCGCTGGCCCTGTCGCAACGCACGGTGGGCAACACCGCCATCGGCGCCGCCATCGGCCGGATCGCCGAGGGCGTGCGCGAAGGCGGCGGCCTCTCAGGTCCCCTCGCCGCAACCGGCATGCTGCCGCGCTTGGCCATCGGCTTCATCCGCACCGGCGAAGAAACATCGCAGCTCGCGCTCATGCTGACGCGCCTTGCTGTGGTTCTCGACCGCGATGTGCGCACACGGCTCGAACGTCTCGTCGCCATTCTTACGCCGACCATCACCGTCTTGCTGGGCACGGCCGTAGCGGTGATCATCGCCTCGGTGATGTCGGCCATTCTCGGATTCAATGAACTGGCGGTATCACAATGATAAAACGTAATCGAAACGAGCGGGGCTTCACGCTGATCGAGCTGCTGGTAGTTCTGGCCATCCTGGGCTTGCTGGCGGCAATCATCGGCCCGCAAGTGATCCGCTATCTGGGCAGTTCGCGCACGCAAACTGCCCAGATCCAGACGAAAAACATTGCTGCGGCGCTTGAGCTGTTCAAGCTCGATGCCGGCCGCTATCCCACTGCCGAGGAAGGACTGGCGTCCTTGGTGAAGGCCCCTTCGAGCGACACGACCTGGAACGGCCCCTACATCGCCGATGCGGCAGCGCTCAAGGACCCTTGGGGAAAGCCATACCTGTTCAAGTCTCCGGGCGATCATGGCGAGGCAGACGTCTATAGCTTGGGCTCGGACGGCGCCGCTGGCGGCACCGGAGAGGCCAAAGATGTCGGCAACTGGTAATCAGGGACGCGGATCTTTGCGCGATGCGGGGTTCACGCTGTTCGAGTTGCTGGTGGCGCTGGCCATAACGGCTTTGCTGACCGGAATTGCCTTTCCTGCTTTGCAGCATCAGCTCGCGCGAAGCGCGCAAATTGAGGCGCGGATGACGGTGAAGCTGGCACTGACGCAGGCACACGCGGATGCGATCGCGCAAGATAAGCCAATCAGGGTATCGTTTTCGCCCGCTCGCAGGATGTTGCAATCGTCATCCGGCAGGCCGTTCATGATATTGCCGCCGCAGACCAGCCTGGAATGGCCGCAAGAAGGCTTCGTCTTCTATGCCGATGGAACCGCCAATGGCGGCACTGGTGCCATCCAGACTGCTTCACAGAGCCGCCGCTTTTATGTCGATACTGCGACATCACGGATTGTACTCGAACAGTGAACCATCCTGTTGGTCAACCGACATGGGCGGTATCGTGCCCGCCCGATCAGGGGTTTTCGCTGATCGAGACGCTGATTGCGCTGGCGATTGTCGCAGCGATGACTGCGGCGCTCGTTGGCACGACAGCGCAAGACGCCCGAACGCGGCTGGCGGTGCAACACCGGCGCGAGGCGTTGATGGTGGCGCAATCGGCGCTGGATCAGGTGGCCGACGTCAATGCCGCGAACGGGGGGCAATGGCGAGGTTATTCGTGGACGGTCGCCCGCGAACCTTTCGAGCAGTCAGACCCGCTTGACCGCCATCCGCTTGAGCAAATTTCAGTCGTGGTGAGCGGCAGCGATCGCGAAATTTTGCGATTGACCACGGTGCGGATCAAGCCATGACGCCGACGTGTGATCTAGAGCGTCCAGACCGCCACGATCAGGCGGGCTTCACGCTGGTCGAAATGCTGGTCAGTCTGGCGATTATGGCCATGATCTCGACGGTCATGATCATCGGTATCAGCCGGATGGATCTGCGTCACCGACTGGCGGGAACGAGGGACGCCCAGATCGATGAAATTGCCGACGCGCAGTTCACGCTACGCCACCGTGTTGCGCAAATCCTGCCCACGTCGAACCCCCAGACGGGGTCCACCATTGACTTTGGCGGGACCGAATTCGCCATGGAATTCGATGGTGCACCACCGGACAATGCTTCCCCTGACGCGTTCCAGCGCTATCGCCTGAGGTTGGAGCGGAGCGGCGATCTGATGCTCTATCGACTGAATTCCCTGAATGAAACAATCGATAAGCGGCAGTCCGCCGTCGATGGATGGGTCGCCACCCGTATTCTTTCAGGTGTGGCAGCATTTTCGATCCGCTATTTCGGCCCTGCACCGGATAGCCTTGGCAATGGCGGAGTTATCTCGCGCTGGCAGAACAGGTGGTCAAACCGCAAAGTGCTGCCTTCATTAGTCGGCCTAAGGCTCGAGTTCCCTTCGGGAGATAAACGGTCTTGGCCGGATTTGGTGGTGCGGTTGCGCGCAGCCAACGGTGATGCTTGCGATCGCGATCTGCTGACCGACGATTGCAAGGGCAACATATGAACGGACGCGGTATTCTGGACGCCGACATGCAGACCGTCGGGCGTTGGATGGGCGCAGGCGTGAGCTGGTGGCTCGATCAGCTCGGCACGCTTGTGCCGCGGCGCCTGCGAGACTGGCAAACGGCGCGCAAGATTTTGGCAGATTATCAGCCGGATACCGGCGAATTTCTGACGCGGCTCGATCCGGCGGCCTCATATCCTGATCGCCTTGGCCCTGTGACTATCGTTCTTCCGGTCGGTTTCTGCCTAACTCGGATGATTGAACGACCGGCGATGAGCCACCGCGATCTGGACAGCATGATCCAGCTTGACGGGACACGGATCATGCCAATGGCCGCGGAGGATATGATCCTTGCCTCGCGGATCATGTCGCGCAGCGAAACCAATGGTCGGATGTTAGTCGAAGTGGCCGCCATGCCGCGCTCCGCAGCCGAAACGCTGAGCGCGGCACTCGCGCGGCTCGATCAGCCCTGCCTCGGCATCCTGACCGAGACGCCCGAGCCGCTCGAGGTGGCACCGATAAATTTCCTGCCGATCCTGCAAAAAACCGGGCTGGCGCGCAACCGAAGCCGCGGAGCGATGCCCCTGTGGATCTTTGTCGGGTTGCTTTTCATCCTAAACATCGGAATTTTGGTCTGGCGCGATACCGAGACGGTGGGGATGTTAGAGGCGCGCGTCGCGGAGCAGCAACCTGCCGTAAATGCTGTGCGCCGGATCAATGCTCAGATCGCCCGAGCGGACAGTTTTGCTGCGGCCACTGTCGAGGCACGCAGGACCAGCGAACCGCTGGCCATGCTTGCCCGCATTGCCACCACGCTCCCGCAAGGCGCGTGGGTGCAGCGTTATACTTGGCAGGGCGACGCTTTGCGGTTGAGTGGCTACCGTCCTCCACAAGCGGACATTGCCGGCGGCCTGCGCCGAGCAGGTTTGAGCGTCCAGCGGTATAGCGATTCGCCGTCAGCCGGCCAAAACGCGCTAGGGCAGCCGTTCGAAGTGACCTTGCGGGTACCCAGACCATGACCACGCCCACGCTATCGCCCCGGCAATCGCAGGCTGCAGCCCTGTTCATTCTGCTGGCGCTACTGACCTTCGTCACACTGGTAATTGTGCAGCCTCTGGTCTCCGGATTTTACGAACGCGCAGCGCAGCGCCGTCAACTTGCTTTGCAATACAGCGCCAACGATCGCAACATTGCTGCTATCCCGCGCCTTCGCCGCATGGCCGAAGCGCATGAGCGGTTACTGGGCGATTTCGTGCTCACGGCGCCCGATGCGGCGAGCGCTGGAGAGGCACTGCGGCAAAGAATGCAAACCGCCATCATTACGCTGGGCGGCGATTTTCGCGGCGGGGAAGATATCCCGCCGCCAGCAGCAGGACAGGCCGCCGCCCGGATCACAGCGCGGATATCCTCAAACCAGCTCAATCTGCTGCTAGCCAGCATTCAAAATTCCAAGCCGTTCCTCACAATCACTGCTCTGGTCATTGGCGCTGATGAAGCACTGGTGACCGGGCAAGCTTCCACATTGGATGTTCAAATTGAAGCATCGATTCCCTATCGCCCTGCCGCCAAGCGGTAGCGGAGCGCGTCTGCCTGCGCTGATCGTGCCGGTGCTGGCCGCTGCGGCTGTGCTGCAGGTGATGCTGCCTTTTGCCGAAGAGCTTCCGGCTGGCGGCGTTCTTTCGCGTCAGAAGCGCATCGCACCGCCGCCGCAGGCTCCGCTAGTGTCAGTACCGGCGGTTCTTGGCAAGCGCGGCCTGTTTACGCCTGCCACCAGTTCCAGCACCTCTGCTGCTGCCGCGCCAACCGATGCGCTTGGCGGTGCGGTGATCGCCGGTACGGTGCAACGCGGACGCGGGCTTGTCGCGGTGGTGCAGGAAAAAACTGGAAAGATCCGCTATGTCGGCCCCGGCGGTAAGATCGCCGGCTGGCGGATTTCGGGACTAAGCACGAGCGGGGCCCGCTTGACCCGGGGCGCCGAACACATCACCGCAGCCTATGGCGCGATCGCCGCCGCTCCCCCCGCGCCCGCCCCTGAAAACCCGGAAGACGGCCAATGATCCCTGCACATCCGCGCCTCAAGTCCATCATCATCATCGCGCTGACCAGCACGGCGTCAGTCGCCGCAGCGCCCGATCCAATTCCAATCCCGGCAACCCCGGAGCTTGCACAAATGGGCGATCCCAGCGTTGCCCGACAAGATCCTCCTGCTGCGGTCGACCCCGCCCAGTCCGGCCCGGATTACAAAGTTCGTGCGACCATCGTACCCGGCACTGAAGCCCCGCCGGTCATGCCCAAAGTTGCCGATTTCAAAACCCAATCGGGCGACATTTCGGTCAATTTTCCAGATGCGGATGTTGCCGTCGTCGCTCGGGCAGTGCTGGGCGACATTCTCAAGCGCAACTACGTGATTGCCCGCGGTGTGAGCGGCAAGGTCAATCTTGTCACGCCTGGCCCAGTTTCGAAATCATCGCTCCTCGATTTGTTTGAGCGGGCCTTGCGCCAAAGCAATCTGGCGATGGTGCCGGTTGCTGGCGGATTTGAAATCCAGAATTCGGCCGCTGCGAGAGCGCTTATCCCGGCAGACTCGACCGGCTTTGGCACCGAAATCCTGACACTGCGGTTCATCAACGCCGACGAAGTTCGCAAAGTCATAGATTCGATCCTCCCCGGGGTGGTCACCGCTACCGACCCCGCAACCGGGGCAATCACGATCGCGGGCACCACCGGTCAACGTGCCAGCGCGCGAGACGTGTTGAAGCAGTTCGATGTTGATTGGCTACGCAATACCAGCTTTGCGCTGTTTGTTCCCAACCGGACCGATGCCCGACTTATCACGCCAGCAATCGACAAGCTGATCAATGCTCCGGACTCGCCAACGCGGGGACTGGTTCGGCTGATCACGATGGATCAGCTTAATGGCATTCTGGCAATCAGCACGCAGCCGCAATATCTCACCGACGTAAGGCGATGGGTCGAAATTCTCGACCGCGAAGGCGAAAGCAATGAGCGCAAGATATTTGTCTATCGGGTGCAAAATGGTCGCGCGCGTGATCTGACGCGCACCATCAACGCCGCATTTGGCGTAAGCGGAGGCAGTTCGGGCGGGAATAGCAACGATGCCTTCGCAGATCGGAACCAGCCATCACCGGGCGGGACATCCCAGGATGGCCTGAATGGATCTCCGCAGAACGGAGGCCCCCCCCTGCCCCGTCCGGCCTTTGGCCAGGCTGCTGGTTCTGGACCCAATTCCCAAGACGGTAACTTCGCAAACGGTGGCGCAGGTGGCGGCACGACCGTGCGGGTTACCGCCGATGAAACCAACAATGCGATCATCGTCTTGGGAACGCCGCGCGAATACGCCACGATCGAGGATGCCTTGCGCAAGCTTGATCTTGCGCCGCAACAGGTGCTGATCGAAGCGGCGATTACCGAAGTGAGCCTGACAGATGACTTGCGCTATGGCGTCCAATGGAATTACCTCAGCGGCTCAAGCCAAGTCGGTTACTCTGAGGGAAATTCGCCCGTTCCCACGCAGTCGTACCCCGGATTTTCATTCTTCTATGGCGGTCCCAGCATTACAGCCACGCTGAATGCATTGCAGGAGCGCACCAATGTGAAGGTCGTTTCAGCGCCGAAGCTGCTCGTGCTCAACAATCAAAGCGCCGCGCTGCAAGTGGGCGATCAGGTGCCGATCTCAACTGGATCGGCGACCAATCTGGTGGGCAACACCAACGCGGTGATTAACACCATCGAATACAAGGACACCGGAGTGATCTTGAAGATCACCCCCCGCGTGAACGCGAGCGGCATGGTCCAACTCGATGTCTCGCAGGAAGTCAGCCAGGTCAACACATCGGCTGCAGGCTCTTCAACGCAGCGTCAGTCGCCGACCATCTCGACCCGGCGTATCGCGACAACGGTCTCGGTGCGTGATGGCCAGGTGATCGCGCTTGGCGGGCTGTTCAGCGACACCAAGAACTTTGGCAAGAACGGCATTCCATTCCTGTCGCAAATCCCTGTCCTCGGCGGACTTTTTGGCACCCACCGCAATACCGACCGGCGTACGGAGCTGATCGTATTGCTCAAGCCGCATGTTATCGCGAATCCTGATGATGCGCGGGCGGCAACCGATGAGTTGCGCAGCAAGATTCGCACGCTCGAACCGTTCAAGAGTACCGGCACAATACCATGAAAATGACGCCGCGAGACCCGGAAGAACGCGGCTATGCCCTGATTGCAGCGGTAGCGAGCATTGCCGTCTTTGCGGCCGTCTCGCTGGCCATTATCAGCGCAACCCGGATCGACATTGCCAAAGGGGGGGGTGAAGTTTCCAGCGCGCGCGCGCGGCTGGCAGCAGAAGCCGGTGTCGCAATCACGCTACATGGCCTGATAAACCGGGACACCGCGACACTGGCTCTGCTTGACGGGCGCGCGAAGGAATTGGAGTTTGCCGGTTCCCGAGTGGTGATCACCTTGATTGACGAACGCGGCAAAGTTGCGATCAACAAGATCGAAGCACCGGTGATCGAGCGTATGTTAAACGAGGCCGGGCTGGATAGTTCGCAGATGGCCATTGCCCGAGATTCGCTGCTAGACTGGCAAGACGAGGATGACGAGGCATTGCCCAATGGCGCCGAAGCGCCATTTTACGCCAAACGGGGGATTACGCCGCGTAATGGATACTTGCAGAGCGTCGACGAACTTGGCTTGATCAGGGGATTCACGCCGGAAATCGTCAATCGCCTCCGGCCGTTTGTCACCGTGGAACCCGATGCAGTGCCATTTAACCCTCGCACCGCCGGGGCGTCAGCTCTTGCGGCGATCGGCGATAGTATCGGGGCGGTGGTCGAAATCGAGCGCAAGCGCGAGAGCGCTGGACAGCGCACCGCTATCGGGTTTGCCGACGGGACCAGATCGATCGGATGGCCCATTGCTATTTCGGTCGAAGCCACAAGTCGGGATCGAGGACGGTATCATTTGGACCTAATTGTCGAACTAACTGGAAAGCCTGCGCATCCCTATATTATCCGCAGGACGAATTAACACGGACGGTTTTCTTGCCCGGATCAATTTTGTCCGGCGAGAACCCCGCCAGTCGGCCCAGCGGCGGCCATCGGCACGCCCCATGGCGCAAACAATGGCCTTGGTGCGTTCGGAGCCACACGCACGCGGGCTTGCCGGCGCTGAGCGCCCACGCTTTGCAGCGCGGGAACCGCAGGCTCATTATTGCTGAGCGAGGCAGTGGCGGAGGAGCCTGAATCGCCGGGCATGCGGTAAAAGATATGTGCGCCAATCTGGGTTACGCG
>Ga0164294_10002919_pt1 | contig 15289 bp, 11 predicted proteins | sample GEODES005metaG_FD_111479 | JGI IMG/M metagenome (GOLD analysis project Ga0164294, IMG submission 111479) | Oligotrophic lake water microbial communities from Sparkling Lake, Wisconsin, USA - GEODES005 metaG | ecosystem: Environmental > Aquatic > Freshwater > Lake | place: USA: Sparkling Lake...
CCCGGCGGGCTGGAGGGCGGCGCCGACCACGACGAGACCGTTCGGCCCTCGCCGGGTGGACGGTCGGGCGATCCAGTCCCCCTCGACAGCTTCGACCGCGGCCCCCGCGCCGGCACGCTCCTACACGCCATCTTCGAAGAGGCCGACTTTCAGGCGGCCGAGCCCGAGGCCCTCGCCGAGCCCGTCACCGCCGCCCTGCGCCGCTTTGGCCTGCCCACCGAGGCCTGGACCGCGCCCCTGTCGAGCGCCCTGTGGGGGGTGCTGCAGTGCCCCCTCGAAGCGGGGGGCCCCCGCCTCGCCGATCTCGGCCCAGCCGACAAGATCGTCGAGATGGAGTTTCTCTTTCCGGTGGCCCAGCAGGGCGAAGGCTTCACGCCTGGTCACCTCGCCGGCGTCTTTGAGGCCCACGCCCGTGCCCCGGTGCCACGCGCCTACGCCGCCGAGCTGCGCCGGATGGGCTTTGTGCCCCTGCAGGGCTGGATGCGCGGCTTTATCGATCTGGTCTTTCACCACCAGGGCCGCTTTTATGTGGTGGACTACAAGTCCAATCACCTCGGCGGCACCTGGGGCGACTACCACAGCGAGGCCATTCGCGACGCGATGGTGCACCACCACTACATCCTGCAGTACCACCTCTATGTGGCAGCTCTGCACCGCTACCTCGCACTGCGGGTGGCCGACTATGACTACGAGACCCATATGGGCGGAGTCTATTACCTCTTTTTGCGCGGCATGAGCCCCGACAACGCGCCTGGACACGGCGTCTGGCAGGACCGCCCCAGCCTCGCCCTGATCACCGCCCTCTCGGCCGAACTTGAACAGTCGGAGCTGGTCGCATGAGCGCGCTCGACACCTTCCTCGCCGCCGGCGCCAGCCGCCCCCTCGACCACCACCTCGCGCTTACGCTGGGCCGCCTCGCCGGTGAGTCCGACGAGGCCGCGCTCCTCGGGGTGCTGGCCGCCAGCCTCGCGGTGGGCCGGGGCCACGTCTGCGCCGAGTTGGGCCGGCTCGCCAACACCGCCGTCACCAATGAGCGGGGCGAGGTGCTGCCGGGTCTGTCCTGGCCCAGCCTGACCGCCTGGCGCGCGGCCCTATCGCGCTCGGCCCTCACCGGCGACGGCCCCCTGGTGCTCGATGGAGCCGACCGCCTCTACCTCCGCCGGTATTTTCTCTACGAGCAGCGACTGGCGAGCCAGCTCCGCGAACGAATCACCGCGCCGCCTCTTGGAGACCCGCGCCCCCTGCAGGCCGCGGTGGAGCGCCTCTTCGCGGGGATGGGCCCCGAGGCCGACGGCCAGCGGCGCGCGACCGAGCGGATCTGTCAACAGCGCTTCAGCGTGCTGGCCGGCGGGCCTGGCACCGGAAAGACAACCACGGTGGTGCGCATCCTGGCCCTGCTGATTGAGCAGTCCCAGCAGGCCAGCCGCCCCGATCCGCGCATCCTCTTGCTGGCCCCGACGGGCAAGGCCGCCCAGCGGCTGAAGGAGTCGATCCGCAAGGCCAAGGGGGGTCTACCCGTCTCGGATCGCGTCCGCGACGCCATCCCCGAGGAGGCCAGCACCCTGCACCGGGCGCTCGGGCCGATCGAGGGCTCGCCCACCCAGTTTCGCCGCAACGCCAAGGCCCCCCTGGCCGCCGACGTCGTGCTGATCGACGAGTGCTCGATGGTCGACCTGGCCACCCTGGTGCGCACCCTCGACGCCGTGCCGCCCGAGGCGCAGCTCATCCTGCTGGGCGATCCCGATCAGCTCGCCAGCGTCGAGGCCGGGGCCATCCTCGGGGATCTGTGTCGGGCGCCGGCCCTGCGGGGCTCGTTGTCGACGCTGAGCCACTCCTACCGCTTCTCTGGGGGTGGACAGATCGGCCAGCTCGCCAAGGCGATCCGCTCGGGCGAGGCCGACGAGGCGCTGGCGCTGCTGCGCGGCGGCCGGGAGGTCCGGCTCAGCGGCCCAAGCCCGGGGCACAGCCTGGGCGCGGCCCTCGATTCGGCCGTAACAGAAGGTTACACGCCCGTCTTGCGCGCAAAGAACGCCGCCGATCGGCTGCGGGCCCTCGACACCTTTCGGGTGCTCTGCGCCCACCGCCAGGGGGCCGATGGGGTCGTTGGCATCACGCCCAACATCGAGCGGGCCCTGGCGCGCCAGGGGCTGCTGCGCCCCGAGCGCCGGCACTACCCGCTCCGGCCGGTCATCATCACGGTCAATGACTACGACCTGCAGCTCTACAACGGCGATGTCGGCATCACCGGGCCCGAGACCCGGGGGGCGGCGCGGGTGGCCTTTCCCGGCCTCGGCGACGGGCCGCCCCGCGAGCTGGCGGCCAGCCGCCTGCCCAGCCACGAGACGGTCTTCGCGATGAGTGTTCACAAGAGCCAGGGCTCCGAGTTTGACGCGGTGGCGCTGGTCTTGCCCGAGCGTCCGAGCCCGATCCTCACCCGCGAGCTGCTCTACACAGGCCTGACGCGGGCCAGGCTGCGCTGCGGCTTCTGGGGTGGCGAGGAGGCCCTCCGCCGCGCCATCGCCACGCCCATCCAGCGGGCCAGCGGCCTCGTCGAGGCCCTGCGCTAGGCCGCCTCGCGGGCGGGTATGGGCCGGTCCGAGAAAAAGCTGCGGCTCCGTCCGCGGGTCCCCTCTCCACCCAATGCCAACCGGGAGAGGGCCGAGAGCGTCGCCCAACCTGGGTGACTGGGTCGAGACTGTGCCGGATGCACGTCAGGATTCGGGATGTTCGCAAGGGTGTCTGGCGCCTTCCTCGACTTCAACGCGGCTTCGCCTGGAACCACGCGCAGGTGCTGCAGCACCCCACCCGCATCCGCCAACGGCGCCATCCGCAACCCCCGCCGCTGCCGGCTCGACGCCGCAGCCAGGCTCCATCGGCCAGCGATCGGGACCAGCCACCTGCTCACCGACGAGGCCATCCTCGACACCGACGACGAGGGTTGATGCGCCGGCCCTGAAATTCTTATTGACAGCGATTGCTGTAATGTTAACAGCAATCCATGCTCACCGACCGCCGCGACCAAACCTACACCCTGCCCGCGCTGTGCGCCGAGGCCGAAGGCCTGCTGCGCGCCGCCGGGCCACCCCCCGAGGATGAGCGCGTCACCGCCTTCCCCGACGTGCGCACGGTGCGGTACTACCAGTCGCTTGGCCTCGTCGACAAGCCGCTGCGCTACGACGGGCGGCAGGCCATCTATGGCTACCGGCACCTGCTCCAGGTCTTGACGGTCAAGGTCCTGCAGACCGAGGGCTTCTCGCTGGCACAGTTGCAGCAATCGCTGGCAGGGTTCGACGACGCCCGGCTCGAAGCGGCGCTGGCCCAGGTGCTGCCCACCCAGACCGGGCCGCCGCCGCCCGCCGAGACAGAGCTCCTGAGCCCCTTCCTCACCGTTGAGCTCGGCCCCGGCCTGCTCCTCACCGTCGACACCCGCGTCCACCCTGCCCCGCTGCCTTTGATCCACACCTTGCGTCACGCCCTCTCGGAGAAGCCATGATCGCCCTTGCCCTCGCCCTGGACCTCACCGTCACCGCCCACCCCGTTGGCCTTGGCGGCCTGCTCTGCCTCGTGAAGGGGGTCGAGCAGGCGCTGCCTCTCACCGGGGTGCGGGTGCGCAGTCAGATCACCGCCGGCTTTGTCACCACCGAGATCGTACAGCGCTACGAGAACCCGCACGCCATCGCCCTTGAAGCCGTGCACATCTTCCCGCTGCCCGCCGAAGGCGCTGTGACCGCGGTGGAGCTGCGCGCCGGCGAGTTGGTCGCCCGGGCCACCTGCAAAGAGCGCCAAGAGGCCCAGAAGACCTATGAGACCGCCCGCGCCCAGGGCCAGCTCACCAGCCTGCTCACCGCCGAGCGGGCCGACGTACACACCCTGCGGGTGGCCAACCTGCCCCCCGGTCAGTCGGTGCGGGTGGCGATCACGGTGATTGAGCGCCTCACCCCGGTCGACGGTCTGTACACCTGGCGCCTGCCCACCACGCTGGCCCCCCGCTACAACCCCGGCCAGCCCGCCGGCCACAGCGGCCCCGGCGTGCTGCCCGACACCGATCAGGTGCCCGACGCCTCCCGCCTCCAGCCGCCCCTGCGCCTCATGGGGGGCACCCTGCTCGACCTGGAGGTGGAGGTCACCGGCCCGGTGCGCAGGCTCAGCGCCGCCCAGCACTGCGTCGGCCTGGAGCTCGACGGCGACCGCATCCGCGTGGCCCCCCGGGCCGACACCACGATGGACCGTGACTTCGTGCTGCGCTTCGCCCTGGGCGAGACCGAGGACTGCGCAGCCTGGACCGATGGCAAGCACACCGCCGTGCTGGTGAGCGCGCCTTCCGATCTGTCCGGGCCCACCTGCCCGCGCGACGCCGTCTTTGTGGTCGACATCTCCGGCTCGATGGAGGGCGAGAAGATGCGGGCCGCCAAGACCGCCCTGCACACCGCGCTGCACGGCCTCGTGACGGGTGATCGGTTTCGCCTGATCGCCTTTGACGATCGCATCGAGGAGTTCGCGCCGCAGCCCAGCGAATACAATGAGGTCACCCTCAAGGCGGCCGACCGCTGGATCGACCGCCTCCAGGCCCGCGGCGGCACTGAGATGTTGCCGGCGATTCAACGTGCCCTCGACGGGGAGACCCCCGCCGGCCGACTGCGCACCGTCCTCTTTGTCACCGACGGGCAGGCCACCAATGAGGATGAGCTGGCCGCCGCCGTCACCCACCGCCGCAAGGGCGCCCTCTTCTTTACCCTGGGCATCGACACCGCCGTCAACGAGGCCCTGATGAAGCGCCTCGCCCGGGTCGGCGGCGGCGTGGCCACCCTCTGTACACCCCAGGAGGACATCGAGGCCGCCGTGGCCGCCCTGGAGGCCCGCTTCGGCAGCCCCGTCGCCACCGCGGTTGTGGTGGAGGGAGAGGTCGCCCGCCGGCAGGCGCTGCCCCTCTTTCGCGGCGCGCCCATCGCCGTGCTCCTGGAGGGAGCGCCGGCCACCGTGCGCGCCACCCTCTCCACCGCCAGCGGCCCCCGCAGCCTGGAGGCGACGCCCCGGCCGGTCTCCCAGCGCCTCGGCGCCCTCTGGGCCCGTGAGCGGGTCGCCGCCCTCGAAGACGCCATCGTGCAAAAACCAAGTCAAGAAGAGGCCTACCGCGGCGAGATTCTCAGCGTGGCCCTCGAACACCAGATTGCGAGCCGCTTTACGGCCTTTGTCGTCGTCGAAGAGCGCATCACCACATCGGGGCCCTCGATCACGGTGATTCAGCCCGCCGAGCGGCCCGCCGGCTGGAGCGAGGGCTCCCTCGGCGGCGCGCCCTCCCCTCGCGGCGGCGCCCCGATGGCCGCTCCCACCGGCGCCTTCAAAGCGCACGCATCCCCGCAGCGAGCCCGGGTCTCCGCCGCCCCGCCGCCCCCCGTGGCCTTCTCCGCCGCCCTGCCGATCCAGGCCCCGCGCGAAGAGGCCGAAGCCGCCGCACCCAGCATGGACTTCATGGAGTCCGAGCCGTCCGCGCCGGCCCCCGAGGCCAAGAAGTCCCGCTCCATGTCCTCCCGGCTGCGCGACGCCCTCTTTGGCGCGCCGCCCCCCGCGCCCCCTCCGTTGCCCCCGGCGATGTCTCCCGCCCCCGCGCCGGGAATGGCGCCGCAAAAGCCGATGAAGATGGCCAAAGAAGAGGCCTCTGCCTTGTCCTCGGCGCCCGCTCAGCCGATCGACGGCCGGCTCGCCCGGGCCCAGAGCGCCGACGGGAGCTTTGGCGACAACGTGCTCGACACCGCCGCCGCCCTGGTGCTGCTGGTGCTCGCCGGCCACAGCCGGACCAGCGGGCTGCGCCGCCGCACCGTCGCCAAGGCCGCCGACTGGCTGGCGTCGCGCCGCGGTCAGTCCCCGGTCGAGGCGGCCTTCGCCCTGCTCGAAGCGCTTGAGCGCGGCGAAAGCCTGGCGACCCACCCCGGTCTCGCCGCCCTGCGACAGGCGCCGACCTGGGGCGCCGACCTCGCCGTCGCCCTGAAGTCGCGCGGGTGGACTTGAGCCTTGCGCCGGGACGCATTACGCGCCCCGGATGCACCTCACCTACCTGACCTCCCAGGAGCGTGTGCTCTTGTGGGGAGAAGCCCCCAAGTCCCGCACGCTCTACGACGCCCTGGCTGCCTGTGGCTCCGACCACGCGGCCAACGTGGTGGTCCCACCCGGCAGACGTGACACAGTCAAAGGTCTTGCCCTCTCCGTCACCGACGCGGTGGGGGTCCTCCTCTCGCAGCCCGACGAGGTGATCGACCAGCACCCGCCCTCTGTGCAGGCCTGGACGCTGGCCGCCCGCTTCACCGCCGATCTGGTGCGGCGCCAGCGGGTGGTGCCCCGCATGTCCGAAGACGGAAAAATGCTCTGGGGCGTCGACCTCGACACCGTGCCCGACCAGCGGCGTTTTCACGCCCTGGCCAGTACCTTTCCGCCCGCCGCCTGCGCCGAGGCGGTGGAGGGCAGCCGCAGCGGCACGGCGCCCGTGCGCGACGTCATCCTCTCCTGGATGGATGCGGTCACCACCGCCATCGTCCGCTTTGGCGTGGAGGGCGCCGAAGAGGCCGATCCCCGCTGGAGCTGGGAGGCCCGGCTCATCCAGGCCCTGGCCGGTCACATCACGCGCTTCAACCCGATCGACAACGAAGGCCGCGACATCCGCGCGGCCCTCCGTGACTGGATCACGCCGCCCGCGCCGCCCCCTTCGGGCACCCTGCGCCTCGCCCTGCGCCTGGAGCTGCCCGGCGAGGCCTCGCTGCGCTCGGGTGACTTGCGTGTGTCTTTTCTGCTCCAGGCCGAGGACGATCCCAGCCTGCTGCTCAACGCGCAGGACGTCTGGGCGGGCGGCAGTTGGGCTTTCCGGCGCCTGGGGCGCGCCTTCGCCAACCCCGAAGAGAGCCTGCTCGCCGGCCTCGCCCGCTGCGCCGAGCTCTACAAGCCGATCGAGCGCATCCTTGGCCAGGCCCAGCCCGACCACCTGATGGTCAGCCCGGGTGAGGCGATCTCCCTGCTGCACGATCTGGGCGAAGCACTCGTCCAAAACAACTTCGGCATCCTGCTGCCCGCCGAGCTCACCGAGGCGGGGCGGCGGCGACTGAAGGTGCGGATGCGGGTGGGCGAAAAGGCCAGCACCGAGTGGAAGACCAGCGGCGCCTTCAGCCTCCAATCGGTGGTCTCCTTCAACTGGGAGGCGGCGATCGACGATGAGGCGCTCACCGCCGACGAGATCGCCGCGCTGGCCAAGGTCAAGTCCCCCTTTGTTCAACTCCGCGGCAAGTGGGTGATGGTGCGCCCCGGCGAGCTGGCCCAGGCCGCCGCCTTGTTGGAGAAGGGCGGCACCCTGTCCGGCGCTGCGGCGCTGGGCGCCGTGCTCCGCGGCGCCATCGATCACGACGACGAGCCCGTCTCGGTGGTCGCCGGCGTGGCGCTGCGCGATGTGCTCGATCGCTTGAAGGGCGCCAGCACCACGGTCACCACGCCGCCGCCGGGCTTTCAGGGCACCCTGCGGCCCTACCAGCTCCGCGGTCTCTCCTGGCTGCTCACCCTGTCCAAGCTTGGGCTGGGCTCGGTGCTGGCCGACGACATGGGCCTGGGCAAGACCATTCAGCTCCTCGCCTTCCTGCTGGCCTGGCGTCAGCAGAACCCCCAGGATCGGCGCCCCGTGCTGCTCGTCGCCCCCACGTCGGTGGTGGGCAACTGGGAGCGCGAGGCGGCCCGCTTCGCGCCCTCCTTGTCGGTGATGCGCTATCATGGGGTCAGTCGTTCGCGAAATCCCAATTTCGGCCACCATGTGGTGGTGACCTCCTATGGCGTGCTGCGGCGCGATCAGGAGATGCTCACCTCGGTGAATTGGGCCAGCGTGGTCCTCGACGAGGCGCAGAACATCAAGAACGCCGAGGCCCAGACCGCCCGGGTCGCGCGCATGTTGCAGGCCGACCATCACATCGCGCTGACCGGCACTCCGGTCGAAAACCGCCTCTCCGAGCTGTGGAGCCTCTTCGCCTTCGCGGTGCCCGGGCTGCTGGGCCCCCAGGAGACCTTCCGGCGAGAAGTGGCGAACCCCATTGAAAAAGAGGGCAACGCCGAGGCCGCCGAGCGACTGAAGCGGGTGGTGAGCCCCTTCCTGCTCCGCCGTGTGAAGACCGACCCCACCGTCATCAGCGATCTACCCGAGAAGATCGAGATGAAGGAGATCTGCGCGCTGTCCCGCGAGCAGGTGAGCCTGTACCAGGCCTCGGTGGCCAACGCCCTGGAGCGCATCGCCAGCGCCGACGGCATCCAGCGCCGCGGGCTTGTGCTGGCGCTGATCATGGGCCTCAAACAGATCTGCAACCACCCTGCCCAGTTCCAAAAAGAGCCGGGCCCCCTGCCCAACCGTTCGGGCAAGCTCGATCGCCTCGTCGAGATGATGGAAGAGGTGGTGGCCGTGGGCGATCGCGCCCTGGTCTTCACCCAGTTTCGCGAGATGGGCGAGCTGCTCGTCAATCAGCTCACCGAGGCCTTCGGCGAAGACGTCTTCTTTCTCCACGGCGGCACCTCGCGGGTGCAGCGCGACCGGATGGTGGAGCGCTTCCAAAACGATCCCAGCGCGCCGCACATCTTTGTGCTCTCTCTCAAGGCCGGCGGCACCGGGCTCAACCTCACTGCCGCCAACCATGTCTTTCACTTTGATCGCTGGTGGAACCCGGCGGTCGAAGATCAGGCCACCGACCGCGCCTTCCGCATTGGACAGACCCGCGGCGTGCAGGTGCACAAGCTCATCTGCGCCGGCACGATGGAAGAGAAGGTCGACCAGCTCCTCGAAAAGAAGCGCGATCTGGCCGCCCGGATCGTCGGCTCGGGCGAGGCCTGGATCACCGAGATGAACGATGCTGAGCTGCGAGAGCTCTTCAGCCTCTCCAGCGACAGCGTCGACGATGACGACGACACCAGCGCCCAGGGCGACCGCCGCCGTGGCCGGGGGAAGGCATGATGGACCGAGCACGCAGCGCCCGCAGCGAAGACAGCCTGCCCAGCGAGAGGCCGGCGCGCACCAGCGAAGGCGGACGGGAGCCAGACGCCGAGATCGGCTGGTGGGGAAACCAGTGGATCAACTCCCTGAAGAGCATGTCCTATGGCTATGCCACCCGCCTCGATCGGGGACTGCGCTACTTCCAGCGCCGGCGCGTGCACGATGTCAGCGTGGGCCATGGTGCGGTGAAGGCGCTGGTGACGGGCACGCAGGAGTATCGGGTCGCCATTCGCCCGATCGTCTTCCCCGAGGCGGTCTGGTCCTCGGCGATCCGCTCGCTGGCCGCCGAGTCGGGCTTCGCCGCTCAATTGCTGGCCGGCGAGATGCCCGCCGACATCGAGCGCGCCTTCGCCGACACCCAAACCAGCCTCTTTCCGCTGTTGCCCAATTCGATTCAGACCGAGTGCACGTGTAGCGACTGGGCCCAGCCCTGTAAGCACGTCGCCGCCGTGCAGTATGTCATCGCCCGGCGCATCGATCTCGATCCCTTCGTGCTCTTTCTCCTGCGTGGACGAAACAAGGAGCAGCTCCAAGACGCCCTGCGAAAGGCGCGCACCAGCGGCGCCATCGCCCCCTCGCGCCCCGCCGAGGCCGATGTGGAGCGGGTGCGCCCCCAGGTGCACACCGAGGTCGCCTTCGACCGCTGGAACGGCCCGTCTCCCACCCTGGTCTTTCCCTCTGCCGATGAGCCCGGGGTCAGCCTGCTGCAATTGATGGGCCCGCCGCCCAGTTGGGGGGGCCTCGGCTCCTTCCAGGCCGCCCTCGCACCGATGCTCACCCGCGCCTCCAAGCGCGGTCAGGACCTCCTCGACCGCAAGGGCTGGGTCACCGAGGCGCCCAAAAGCCGAAAGAAGACGGCCGCCGCGAAAAAGACCTGAAGCAGGCCCCCAAGCGCACCGTCCGCTGCCCAGGAGGTGCCGGATGGCGCAGCGAAGCTCGGATGAGGTGGCGACGGACGCGAGCGAAGTGATAGGGGCCCGCTCCCCGGAGGCTCCCCATGCAGATCAATTCCGAGAGCCGCATCTCCCATCCGCTGGACCGCGTCTACAAGGCCTACCGCGACCAGCTGCCGCTCATCGCCCGGCACATGCCCGACATCAAGGCGATCAACGTGCGCAGCCGCATCGAGACGCCGACGGGGCCGCATCTGCTCAACGAGTGGATCGCCCACAAAGAGCTGCCGAGCGTGGTGGCCTCGATTGTGAAGCCCGAGATGATGCGCTGGGAGGACCACGCCGAGTGGCACGACGCCGAGACCTATGTGGCCTGGCGCCTCGTCATCCCGGCCTTCCCCGATCAGGTGCGCTGCTCGGGCCGCAACACCTTTGTGGCCGACGGCCCCAACGCGACCCGCGTGATCCTGACCGGCGATCTGGAGATCAAGCTGGACCGCATCCCCGGGGTGCCCGGCTTCATGGCCAAGAAGATCGCGCCCAGCGTGGAGGAGTTCTTTGTGAAGCTCATCACGCCCAACCTCGCCAAGACCAACCAGTCGCTCCAGCAATTCCTCGACGCCCGATGATGGCGCTCCTCGCCCTCTTCGCCTGGAGCAGCGCCGCGCAGGCCGAGACGCCGGCGCCCACCGAAGAGGCCGCGCTGGCCGAAAAGAATGGCCAGGGCGGCGCAAAAGGCGAGAAGGGCCGCAAGGGCAAGGGTCGCCACAAAGGCCCGCCGCCCGGCGACGGCGAGTACGAGCACGAGACCTTCGCCACCCCCTCGGCCGGCCTCGTCACCTGGAATGACGGCACCACCACCACCTCATCGCTGTCGATCGGTGGGCAGGCCGGCGTCAATTACTGGGAGATCGGCGGCCCCCTGCCCCGCTACCAGGGCACCACCCGGGCGGCGCTGTCGTACATTTTGGGCACCAACACCGCCACCAACAACAGCCTCTCGGGCTGGGAGGCGCGCATCGGCTCCTTCTACGGGCCGCGCTGGCGCAAGGCGGCGCTGCAGGCCGGCCCCGACCTCTTCCACAGCCAGTACCGCTACGGAAAGGCCCAACTCGACCCCACCACCGGCCTCGCCCTGCCCGTGACCGCCTACGCCTGGCAAAAGCCCTTCTCGGTCTACGCCGGCCTGGAGCCCGCCTGGTACCTCACCGATCAGGAGGGCACCGACTGGTCAGAGGCAGAGCTGCCGGGCATTGGCGATGAGTTCAGCTACAAGCTCGGCGCCTCCATGCAGGTCAAGGGCTTTCGCGCGGGCGTCGACGCGGTCTGGAGACAGACCCCCTACGGCGTCCAGTCGGGCTATGGGCTGTCCCTGGGGCTGAACAAGTAGGCAAAGCACCCCAACAGCGAAACCGCAGAAAGGCCTATGGATCTTTCTGTTGTGACCAGATAGGGGGCCACCGTCCTTTGGCGGCCCCCCATGTTGTCGCGCCTCCGACTTCCGCCCCTTCCCCCGCAGGCCCAGCAGGCCCGCGTGGTGATCGTGGGCGCCGGCGCTGCCGGGCTCGTCGCCGCCCACCTCCTCCAGAACGCAGGCGTGCAGGTCGAGGTGATCGAGGCCAACGCCCAGCCCGGCGGCCGCGTACGTCGCAGCGCCTCGGGCTGGGAGCAGGGCGCCTGCCACCTGCGCGGCATCACCAACCTCCTCGCCCGCGAGGCGATCGAGCGCGGCGTGGTGGAGCAGGTGCTCGGTCTTCGGCCGATGGTGATCCTCGACGGCCGCCTGCACGACCTGACCGCCCCCGGCCTCGACTCCGACATCGCCGCCCTGATGGCCCAGATCGCCCGGATTCCCTCCTACCGGGGCGGCGCCCAGCCCCTTTCCGCCTGGCTGGCCCGGCGGGAGCTGCCCCCCCGGGTGCAGCCGCTCGCCGGCCGCCTCGCCGAGCTGGTGGGCGGCACCGCCGAGACCGTCTGCATCGCCGAGCTGGCGCGGCTGTACCCGGCCCTGCCCTTCCTCTACGGCCCGGCCGGCGATCACGCCGATCACGATGTCACCGAGCCCTTTGTCTCGCTGCTCGACGGCCTCGTCTTGCCGTTGCGGGGCGCGCTGCACACCGGCGCCGCGGTCACCGCCATCCACCATGGCGGGCGCGGGCCCCTGCGGGTCGACACGGCCACGGGCCGCTCCTGGACCGCCGACAAGGTGCTGGTGACCGTGCCCCTGCCCATCCTCAAGCAGCGGCGCATCCAGTTCTTTCCGGCCCTGCCCTGGGCCAAGCTCCAGGCCATCGACCGCCTGCAGGTGGTGCCCGGCCTCAAGGGGCGGCTCACCTTCTCCGCGGCCTTCTGGCCGAGCCCCTTTCGCCTGATCGGCGCCGAGTCAGTGGCCCGCTGCTGGACCGAGCGCAGCGCGCCCGCCTTACAATTCGAGGCCCTGGGCCACCAGGCCGAGGCCCTCGCCTGCCTGCGCCCCGAGGAGGCCGCCCACCGCGTGCTCGCCGAGCTGGACCCCCTCTTCGACGGCGAGCCCAGCAAGCGCTTTGTCGAGGCCGAGCTGCTGGACTGGACCGCCGAGCCCTGGATCGGCGGCGCCTACACCCTGCCCGCCGCCGGCTGGACCGCCGACAAGGCCCGCCTCGCCCAGCCGATCCACGGCCGGCTCTTCTTCGCCGGCGACGCCACCAACACCGGCGCCCCCTTTGAGCACACGCCCCACACTGTTCAAGGGGCACTCGCCACCGGGCTGCGCGCCGCCACCGAGATCGCCACCGCCCTGCGCCACCCAGAGCGATAAAGCCGCGACCCTGGTGACACGCCCCGCCGGCGCCGGTGTTCCAGGAAGCGACCGGCCCCATGCCGGCAGGAGCCCCCCGCGTGGCCATTGATGTCGAGGAGCTGTACCGCCGCTACGGCGGCATGGTGCATCGTCGCTGCAAAGCGCTGCTGCATGACGAGGAGCGCGCCGTGGAGGCCACCCACGACGTGTTCGTGGCCCTGCTGCGCAACCAGGATCGGCTCGACGGCACCGCCGCCAGCTCGCTGCTGTACCGCATCGCCACCAACACCTCGCTCAACTTGATCCGCGGCCAGAGCCGCCGCCCCGAAGACCCCACCGAGCTGATCCACGAGATCGCCACCGCACCCGACACCGACGAGCGAAGCACCGCCCGCCGGCTCCTCGACACCATCTTCGCCCGCGAGCAGCCATCCACCCGAACGATGGCCGTGCTGCACCTCGTCGACGGCCTAACCCTCGAAGAGGTCGCCGCCGAGACCGGGCTCAGCGTCTCGGGCGTCCGCAAGCGCCTGCGCACCTTGAAGGGCCACGTCGCCGCCCTGGAGGGCCTCTAAGCCATGAAAAACCTTCACCTTGAGCGCCTGCATGCCGGCGAGCTGCCCGCCGAGGAGGCCGCCCGCCTCCGGGCTGACCCGGCGGTGGCGGCGCGCCTGCAGGCCCTGCAGGCCGATGACGCCGCGCTCTTCACCCGGCTGCCCCCGGGGCGCTTCGCCCACAACGTCGCCCGCCGCGCCGGCCGCAGCCGCCGGGCCGCCCTCGCCCTTGGCGCCCCGGCCCTGGCCCTGGCCGCTGGCCTCGCCCTGACGCTGCTACCCGGGCCCACCCCCTCGGCGGACCCCGATCCCCGGCCGATCGCCGCCGTCGAGGATGGCGTGCGCACCAAGGGCGCCGGGCCCAGCCTGCGCCTCGATCGCCGCACCGCCAGCGGCTCGGAGCCCCTCGAAGCCGGCGACCTCGCCCGGGCCGGCGACGTGCTGTCCATCCGCGTGCTGGGCGCCGGCCGCACCTATGGGCTCGTCTTTTCGGCCGACGGGGCGGGGGCCCTCACCCTGCACTTCCCCGCCACCGAAGACGGGGTCGGCGAGCTGGCCCCCACCGGCGCCACCCTGCTGCCGGTCGCCTACGCCCTCGACGAGGCCCCCCGCTTCGAGCGCTTCTTTCTGGTGACGGCCCCCGAGCCCATCGACGTCTCCGCCATCCTCGACGCCGCCCGCCGCGCCGGCGCCGCCCTTGAGTCCGCCGCCCTCGCCCTGCCGCCCGGCCACGAGCAGAGCTCCCTCCTCCTCCGGAAGGCCCCATGAGCTCCCTCCTCCTCCTCCTCGCCGCCCTCGGGGTCGCCCAGGCCGCCGAGGTGCGCCGCTACGCGCTCATCGCCGGCGCAAACAACGGCGGCCCCGAGCGCGTCACCCTGCGCTACGCCGCCACCGACGCCCAGCACGTCGCCGCGGTCCTCGGCGAGCTCGGCGGTCTGCGCCCCGCCGATGAGCTGCTGCTCACCAACCCCCGCCGGGCCGACATCGAGGCCGCCCTGCGCCAGCTCAACCAGAAGATCGCCGCCGACAAGGCCGCATCCCGGCGCACCGAGGTGCTCTTCTACTACTCGGGCCACTCCGACGAAAACGGCCTGCTGCTGGGCCCCGACCGCTACCCCTACAAGGAGCTGCGCGCCGCCATCGACGGCCTGGGCGCCGACGTCAAGATCGCCATCCTCGACTCCTGCGCCTCGGGGGCGATGGTGCGTCAGAAGGGCGGAACCCACGTCCCCGCCTTCCTGATCGACGAGTCGAGCGAGGTGAAGGGCCACGCCTTCCTCACCTCCTCCTCGGCCGACGAGGCCAGCCAGGAGGCCGACCGCATCGGCGCCTCGTACTTCACCCACGCGCTGGTCACCGGCCTGCGCGGCGGCGCTGACCGCGATCTCGACGGCCAGGTCACGCTCACCGAGGCCTACCAGTTCGCCTATGACGAGACCCTGCGCCGCACCGAGTCCACCGCCTCGGGCGCCCAGCACCCCGCCTACGACATGCGCCTGGTGGGCACCGGCGACCTCGTGATGACCGACCTCCGCCAGACCAGCGCCGCCCTGCGCTTCGCCCCCGAGGTCTCCGGCCGCCTCTTCGTGCGCGACGCCGACGGCCAGCTCGTCGCCGAGCTGTCCAAGAGCCCCGGCCGCGAGCTGCTCCTCGGCCTGGAGCCCGGCACCTACACGATCACCCGCGAAGAGGGAAAGTCGCTGCAGACCGCCACCCTCGTCGTCGCCGCCGGCGGCGTCGGCCAGCTCACCGCCGGCTCCTTTGGCGCCCTCGCCCGCAGCCCCACCGTCGCCCGCGGCGAGGCCGAAGGCCTGCCGCTCCCGGTGGAGCCGCTGTCCCTGATGATCCTGCCCGACTTTACCGGCCCCGACGGCATGGGCCTCGCCCAGGAGACCCAGACCCTGGCCCTGGGCCTCGTCGCCGCCGGCGCCGAAGAGCTCGATGGTTGGGCCCTGTCTGTCGGGGCCAACCTCTACGGCCGGCGCGCCGAGGGCGGCCTGTTCTCGGCCGGCGCCAACATCGTCCAAGGCGAGCTGGAGGGCGTGGCCGGCAGCGCCGG
>Ga0164294_10002920_pt1 | contig 15285 bp, 9 predicted proteins | sample GEODES005metaG_FD_111479 | JGI IMG/M metagenome (GOLD analysis project Ga0164294, IMG submission 111479) | Oligotrophic lake water microbial communities from Sparkling Lake, Wisconsin, USA - GEODES005 metaG | ecosystem: Environmental > Aquatic > Freshwater > Lake | place: USA: Sparkling Lake...
AATCTTTCCGGCAAGGACGTCATCGCCATCACGAATTGCTTTGGTCAGATCAGTAACAGCCTTACTAAGAGCAAGCTTGGTTAGGTTATCACCCTCATTAATCGCCGTAGCCAGGTCTGACTTAGCAATGCGAAGAGCCTCGAGTGTATCTCCCCTTAAACCGACGATCTTTGCGTCAAGATCACTGAGTCTCAGCTCTAATGCATTTTGCCATGCAAGAGTTGATCCCCCATTGTTCGTGAATGTGAATTGATCAGAGAGGTTTCTGGGCTGCAGCCAGATGCCACCACTGCCAATGAGTGATTCGGCAAGGTTGTAGAGAGCTTCGCCTTGATCGGCATTAAGGCTGATGGTATTATTACTACTTTCTTTGAACTCAAGCTTTACGCCACCTGTCGGCAGGCTAGCCGTTTCAATGTAATTGGCAATAGCCGCACCCCGATCCCGAATGATCAGCTTGTCGAACGGAATGGGCGATACGTTATTTAATGAGCTGGAATTGTTAGTGTTTGCTTGAAATGTACTGGTAATGCGATAATCACCAAGCTTGGCTGCTGTGGCCGCATTCAGGGTAAGGCCCCCATCGTCAAGATTATCATTTGTGAGGCAGAGCTCCGTGACGCGATCATCCAGAGTTCCGTAGCTCAAAGCACGGACGATATTGATCTCCGTATCTCGAATGACGACCTTTGCGTCCGCATAGGTTGGTAAATTGCGGAACTGCGCAACAGTGAGTTGCAATGGGCCGGCGCTGATGATTTCCTTGACAACATCAGGGATCTTCTTATCGAGCATCGACGCAATATTTGAGCCTGTATCTACTACGGCTACGGCACCGTCAATCCTGCCGTCTAGACGATCAAGAACAGCGGCTGTAATTGCTGTTTCACCGGTCCCCGACACACTACTAGAACCGCCATCGGTGATGCGGAAGCTAATGTCTCCTAATTTTTGTAGGGTTTCAATATCACCACCATAAATACTGAACAGATCTTCTATCTCCTTGCCAGTACCACTGACAACAAGCTGTAGATTTGTTAAGGAGTTTTTGTCAAAAATAGACCCATTATCGCCGGTGAGTTTCTGGTATTGGCCAAAGGTGAGCTCAATCAGGCCATTGGCATCGGTGCTCTTGAATGAGCTGATCGCTTGGAGATCATTGGCATGACCGCTTTGGGCGGCCGTCGTTAGCAATTCTGCTATCTGGGCCGGTGAATCCACAATTTGGAAGCGACCCGACGGCAGAGTGGCGCCAAGTCCTAGCAGGCTTTCGTAGCCCTTCACCGTCAAGGTGGTGACAGGGACCTCCAGTGCTAGTGGCCGATTGGACCCCAGTGAATTCTTAAGAACCTGCAGGTGGCTCAAATCAGCTGAACTGAGAGGTTGATCACCAGAAAGGAGATCGAGGGACACCTCAATGGAACTGATCTGATTGACCAAATGGGCCGTGCCCAAAGCATTGGTACTGCCAGTCCAGTAACCATTTAGCGAGCCTGTGGCGCTGATCAAGCCAGTGGATAGGAGCTCACTCAAGCTCCCTGACACTACAAATTTGATACCATCAGCGTTGAGTAACCCGGCTGTGGTATCAAAGGCGTTGACAGAGCTGGCTGTATCGAGATCTTTCAGTCGCGTTACGTTAACCTGTATTGGATCATTGGCGCCGACGACCGCAAGCTCTGCAATCGATCCCAATTGTTGGGAAGTTAGCTGTGGCAGAAGCAGGCTAATATTTGCGGCTGTATCTTTAAGAACGATTTTGGTGGATGCTGTGACTTCGTTTAAGTCATTGACGGTTCCGGCGGTGACTGTTAACACCCCTTCAGAGGGAAGGGAGCGCAATTCCTTAGCACTTAGTTCAATGGTACCGCCGTTAATGAGCAGATATTTACCGTTATTACCATTGACAGATTCCCCGTTAAAATTATAGCTGCCTAGCTGGAGGTTCTTAGCAGATAACTCCTTGATCAGTTGCCCTGAAATACGGAAGCCGTTAATAGCAAGCTTTGTTGCCGCAAGTCCACCTGCAGCGGTTGTGTAGTTATTAATCGATGTTACGCCAGTGATTGTCAATGGCGAAGTAACATTATTAACTGTTGACGAAAGCTCCTCACTCAATACATTGACACCAGCCGTGGCACTCAAAGATGTTAGTCCACCACTGAGAATGTTATTATTGGATTTAGCGATTTCTAGCGGCAGGTCATTATTATGCTGAAGCGGGCCTGCGTTGCGATCACTCGACAATGGCGACGATGCTGGACCTACCAGCAAGCCGTTGGCATTGGAAATATTTATAGCAGTAGAAGTTTGATCGCCTCGCAATGGATTCGTTGATCCATTTCGCCTGGCGATCTCTGCAAATTCACTGGCGCTCAGATTTACCTTGACAGTGCCATTGAAATCAGACAGCAAGTTGATCATTGACCAACCACCATCCGATGAGATGGTAATAGGTTTGCCAATGTCTGCTGATAGACCAAAATATGCTGGGGCGTCGTTTACAACCCCATCAAATATTTTAAGATCTAACAGGTTGGCTTTAAGATTATTGACCGTGGATTGTTGAGAATCAGGATTTTTCGATTCTAGGCTTTGCTTCAAAGAAGCTGAACCATTAGTAACAGTAACTGAATCGGAGCCTAGTACTAGAGCATCATTAAAAGCATTCAGCCCTAATTCAGTAACAAAGGTGAAGCCAGCCGAAGCCAAGCTGCCATAGACCGGTGCCGATAGGGTTAGCCCGCTCTCTCCACCGGCGAGGGCAAATTGGAAGGCAAGATTAGGTTTGGCTTGCTTTAGCTGGGCTGCTTGGGCAACCCCAGCAATACCCCCATTGGCGAAACCCGTTGGGGTATCGACAACGAGAACCGTATCGATACCACGAGCTGTAACGACTGACTGCAGGCCGCTGAGCTTGAGGCCGGCAAGAGATACGACTAGTTGAGTCACTTTGTAAAAAATTAATCCTAGTTATCGTACATGACATATGGGCCGGTTGTGCGGCAAATAAGCTTTATTCACATATCCATTTAATGAATATTGCCCTTTTGCCATTCCTGCTAATGCCTTGTTTTGTTAACTTTGCTGCCGATCTGCTTCTCTTTACGTGTATAATTAATTTAAGTTGCTCTTCTTCCTTGGACGAGGAAGCTCTTGTCTTTGATGCTGTACTGGCTTTGGGTAGCACGCTTAAAGCCAGCGAATTACTTAGTATCCCACAAAGTTCGATTTCCCGGCGTTATCGCGGCCATGCTTCAAGCATCCATGTTGATGTAGATCGCACAGCTGATGGCTATCAAGTGACTAAGGGTCAGTTTATTGTTGAGAGATTTCGCAAGTTTGCAGTTGGCTTTAGGACCTATAATCAATTAAACCGCTATGCAGTTCATCCAACTTTGTGTCCTATTTTTAGCCCGAAATCAACTGAGCTGCCAGGTTATTACCTGAGGCTTCCACTGTCTGATTGGGTTCAGTGGCTTTCCCTGGAAATAATCGACAGCGTGCTTGATTGCCGGATTATTTCAGAGCCAGTCGTTGCTAGATCTGCTCAGGCATCCTCTGTTATGGTTGTAGAAATCATGCATCCACCTGCATTATCTGTGCCGGGGGAGTTATTGCCAAGACGCGTTTACTTGGGCGATTTAATAATGATCAACGGATTGCCCCAAGCGGTTGAGTCCTTTGGCTGGGAGGTAGTAGCTTTTAAGCATCCGGATCACGCCCTTGCTATTCTAAGGCCTCTGCGCTGCAGCAAGTCTCTACCGTTTGACACTTTAGCGACTAATTCCCAATTCAATATGATACCTACGAACAGGTCGCCAGCTAGGCGCGATGACCTGCCAATCAATCAGAATAAGATAGGGCCCACGGCAACGAAGCAATCAGCATTCCCATTAATTCCCCCGACCTGGCAATTGGATCCAAGCGTCGCAGTGTTCGTTGGCCTCGTTTGGACGCATTCCGCTATCCTTCAAGGTGAGGAACCGGAAATGCTCCGCAAGTTATCGGAGTTCGAGTTTGTTATTCAGTCTTATATTGATTCTAAGATTTGCAGTATTTGCAGCAGCTACGCGGTTGAATGCCCTAATGCACGCTGAGGGTTTTGTGCGCAATGGCTGGTACATCTGGTCGGCCGAATGTTTGGTTTCAGCAGTTATTCACTGCTGATGGTGTCAGCTCTGCTCGCCATTTAGCCCTTTGGTTTGCCCTTGTTCGTGATGCAGGGTGGCGTCATACCTGGCTGCTAGCTGCATTGGCGGCCCTGGGCAATGTCCTGGAGGTTACCGGTCTGGGTGTGGCTGTGGCTGTGCTGCTAGGCGCCGATTCGCGACCATTTGGGGGTCTGGTGGTGGACCTTCCCCTGCGGGTTAGTGCCTTGCTGGTCATTGTGGTGCTACTTGTCCGGACTGGCTTACAGGCCTATATGGGTATTGCCCAGGAACAGCTCCGCAGTAGCTTCACTGATCGTTTGCGCAAGGATCTGTTCGCCCAGGTTGTGTTTGCATCAAGCGGCCGCCTAACCCAGATTGGGCGCGGTGACTTGCTTGGTCTAGTTCTGAGCGACATCAGCCGCAGTGTGATGGCCCTCGATCAGGGAATTCGTTGCGCTCAGGCTGGAGTAGCTCTGGCGATCTATGGGACCGGCGTTATGGTGGTGGGGCATGCCCAGGCCTGGCCGCTACTGATCGGTTTGGTTGCCGCCGCCGCCGCCGGTTTGTTACAGCGCTCAGGCGCCTGGAGCCTGGGGCGCTTACAAACCAGCCTTAATGGGGCATTGCATCGCACCGTCGGTGATGGCCTGCATGGTCTCAAGGCTGTTCGGGCAGCTGGTGCCGAGCAATGGCTGCTAGATCGCTTCAACCAGGAAACCTTGCTGTTTCGCCGGGTGCTCAAGCAAACCGTTAGGCGGCAGGCGTTGTTTGCCTGTCTGCGTGATGGTTTGGTGCTTGCCGTGGTTGGCCTCTGGTTAGGGCTGGGGCTCAACTCCATGGACACAGCCACAATCACCACCACCCTGCTGCTCGCCTATCGCGCCTCCGGTTCCCTTGGTGCCGTGATCAATGCCCGTCGCCTTTGCCTCGGTGCCTTGCCTGGGTATGAAAAATTGCAGCAATTACGCCACAAACTGGGACCGCATGCGAGCAGTCGCTTGGATGAGCCGGTTTCTTCGCAGGCGGACCTTCTATGGCCGACCCCTGCCCGGGTCAGCGAGTTGCCATTCTCTGCGCTGGAGCCCCTGGCAGCCGTGCAGTGGCAACAGGTCGCCATTGATGGCGGGCAGGTCTCGACATTGAACCTTCAACCGGGGCAGTTGACGGTTGTGGTGGGCCCTTCAGGCAGTGGCAAAACGACGCTGCTTGATGGCTTCGCTGGCTTGCAGGGGGAAGAGCGGAGCCAATGGCTTCTCCAGCCTGTTTCTCCCGTAACCAGGGCCTCCACCCTTTCCGGACGCCAGGGGGTTCAACACTGGCGCAAGTTTGTTGCCTATGCCCCCCAGGATTCTATTTTGTTTGAAGGGTCTTTAAGGGAAAACCTATTACTCGGCCAAGGCAACCTTAGTTTAAGTCGTGACCAAGAAATCGAAGCCTGGCTTGAATGCCTTGATCTGGCCCACCTGATCAGCCGCCCGTCATCTTTGGAGCGATGCTTAAATTTGGCCCTTGATTGTTTTTCTGGCGGCGAGATTCATCGTTTAGGCCTTATTCGTACCTGGTTATTGAATCGCCCCGTGGAGATTCTCGATGAACCCACCGCTTTCCTCGATGCTCGCTCCGCCGCTCTTGTTAGGCGTGTGCTGCTGGAACGCAGTAAGGAGCGCCTAGTTGTAGTGGCTAGCCATGACCCCGCCCTTGTGGCAATGGCTTCCCGTGTGATTGATCTCAGCCCTGCTGGTCTTTCGAACTCAGCACGGGTGGCTTCCCCACCAGAGGCCTTGTTGTGATCAAGGTTCAACGTGGGACGATCCATCCTGACGCCGCCATTGAGATTTCGCTACTGGTTCATTACTGGCACGTTGAAACGACCATTGCCGCTGCTTTGCAGTCGATTGCTGGCTCTTCAGTGGCGGAACTTTGATCCAGTTGCCTCATCAGCGACTGCTACAGATTTTTTTACGCGTCCTCGTCCTGATTGGTGGTTGCAGCTTGCTCCCTTGCACCCTTGCACCCTTGCAACCTTGCAACCTTGCACCGTGATGATCCGCTGCAGCCATTGGCGCCATGAACCTGAACCACTGCGTTTTGGCAAGGATTGGCTCATGCTCGCCATGATTGCCTACCAACAACCCATTGTGATTCGGCCTGGCGACCTGGCTTAGCACACTAAGCAAGTGCCTACGGTAATGCATGATCGCTATTCGTTGTCGCGCCCACGTTGGCCTTTGCTCTGCAGCAAAATCCAGGCGATTAGGATCCTCCAACAGCTGGCCCTCCCATCTCGGGCTGGGGCAATGGGATTGATCGCCTGGAATCTCCTATTACAGCCTCGGCGCTACCTCCTTGACGCCATTGACTCAGTTTGGCAACCATCTTGTCGAACCTCGACCTGATCATTTCGTTTAGGTTTCGATCTTTTCCGGTGATCGGATCATTGAAGTCGGCCGGCGGCACGGTGAAGCAGGCTAAAGTGCGAAGCCAATCTTGGGGTGATCGGGTTAGCAGCAGGTTGTGGCCCAGGGCCCCTAGCCAATGTTCGGGATTCCATGGAAGCTTTACTCTGGCCCTTGGCTGCCGCAGTTGGTTCCATTGTGCCTTGGCGATCGCTTTGCGGCAGCCCCTATTTCTGGGGTTAGTGCATTCCAATAGAACCGGGCTTGCCAGGGAGTGATAGGCCACCGCACAACTCAATCGCACCGCCTTGGATTTGCGCAATAGTGGCCGATCCTCGACTGGTATTTGCCTCGCTAGGCGCTCGATATCGACAAGATGGCGAAGGGTCATCCATTCATCTTTAGCGGCGTGGGCGCAGGCATGCAGGAAGGCATGGCGTTGGCTGAGCGTGGCTAGGGATTTGCCATTCGCATTCAGGGTTTGATGCTCCGCCCAGATTGCTTCGAAGGTTGGCAATGGGGATCGCACATTACTGAGGGCCCAATGGAGATCGAGCCAAATGTCGCCGCGGCGCATCGACAGTTCATAGCCCACCCAGCTGCCATAGCGACCCCAACGGGAGCGGAGATCGTGCGGGAAGTTCCCTCGCAGACGCGTAAAACCAATGGCTTCTAGGGCAGCTACTGCTTCCGCTAAGGAGCCTGGATCGACCAACAGATCCACATCCCCGCTGCCGCGGGCGCAGTGATCGCCGGTCGTTTGCAACGCCAGAGCTGGACCTTTGAACAACAGGCAGCGGATGCCTTCGGCCCGCAGCCGATCCGAGCAGTCGATGCCGGCGGCCAGCAGAGCAAGCGACCTCAGCCGTTGCTGCTTGGCTGCTTGGCCAAGGTTACGCACCACGGCATCAGGCCAACCCAACTCCGGCAGATGGGGTTCGAGGATGATTTCTAGGCGGTGACGGGTGATGGCCTGGAGTAATGCTGGCTCAAATGGAATCTGTGCTGGCTGCCAAAGCTGGCTTTGGCTTGCTGCAGCGACTGCTTCTACCGAGCTAGCTGTTGGCCCCACGCCCGGCCCTGGCTGACGTGCCAGTTTGTTGTCCCGGGCAAGGGCCCAGGTTAGGATCGTGTTTAAATCTGACAGAGTCTTGCTGGAGAGGATGGCGCCAGCGAGGAATGGGGTTGCGCCAGCTGGCTCCAGCCTGTCTCCCATCCGCCACCTCTGAATTAGATTGGATGATTGTATGGCGACCGTAGTGGCGGGGGGCCAACCCGACGCTCCCTTCGGTTATTCATCTATCCACCATGTGGATACCGGCTAGGCTTTAACATGCGGTCATCAATCAAGCGCCCATGCGCACCGCATTCGGCCTGAATTGGCGGAGTCCCACTCTAGGGCTTCCTGAGCTCATCGGGCCAAGCTGCGCTGGTGCCAGCTCGTCCTTAGGGCGCTCTGACCTTGGCTTGCAGAATGCTGGCCTGGCCTACCAGCCAGTCATCGACGTTGTTGAGGCTGATCCAGCCCTTTGGCCGGCCCTTCCCCCTGGTGCCCACGACACCGCCTTTGTGACGATGGGGTTTGCTGACTTGCGTCTCAACGTTGAAGGGATTGGGCAGTTTCGGGCCTGGGGCGGGCACACCATTGCCTGGAGCCGCTGCCATCCCCAGGTTGACGACCAGGATCTTCGAACGTTTCTGCTCAGCTCAGCCGTTGGCGCACTGCTAATTCAGCGTGGCCTGCTTGTGTTGCACGGCAATGCCCTGGTGAAGGACGGCAAGGCAATTGTCTGCCTGGGCCATAGCGGTGCTGGCAAGAGCACCCTGGCCTATGCCTTGATGGGCCAGGGCTGGCAGCTCCTCGCTGACGATCTGGTGTCGATCACCGCCGATGGCAAGGTGTTGCCTGGCATCCCCCGTATCAAGCTCTGGGAAGAGGCAGCTGTTGCCTTTGGGCTGGATCCTGCCCAGTTACAGCCCGTTCGCCAGGGCCTGCGCAAGTATTTGATCAGCGGCTCTGCTATCGACCTGGCTCCCCAACCAGTTCCGCTGCAATCGATCTACTTCATCCAACGCCAACGCCTTGATATCAGCGCTGGCCATTCCGATGGCGAATCCAGTGGAGTTGGCAGTGGGGCCGGTCATGGAGTTGGTCATGGTCAGTCCATTTGCCAGTTGCCTTCGCAACAGCAGGCGGCCCTTCGCCTGCGCAACCACGCTTTCCGACCCCGCTTTGTGCGCGGTCTCGGTCAAGAAGGTGCCAATTTCATAGCCCTAGCCAGGCTTCTGCGCTCCACCCGCTTGGCCTCGCTGGCTGTGCCCCTTGGGATCCCGGCCATGGCCCGTTGGCTCGAAACGGTTGATTTACTCAGCGCTGCCAGCTCCGCAGCCCAGGGCAATGCCAGCTCTAGCAGAATCTTGACGGAGGTCTCCTAACTTGGCACCCTATTGGTCTATGGCAAGCCATCCCAAATCCGGAAACACCTGGTGTCGCGCATTTATGACTGAGCTACGGCACCAAGCCCAACTGGACCAGCCTGAAGTCACCGCTGCCGCTGAAAGGGATGAACGGGAGCATCGCCTGCAGGGCTTCCCCCTGAACAGGGATCAGACTACCGGACGGTTCTTCCGCAATGGCCGCAGCGGCGAAGGCCGCAAGCAGCTCCGGCCTAATCAGTTTGACCAACTGCAAAGCCGCTTTGCGGTGCCATTGCAGCGCCACGGTTACCCGCTGATTTGATGTTGAAACGCCCTGCCATGCCCTATCACCGCAATCCAGCCGTCTATGCCGCTGAACTCGACGGCGAGGTGTGCCTGTTTGATCCCGTTACTGCAGCCTATTTTAATCTCAATTCCACCGGCTCAACCATCTGGAACTTGCTTGAAACTCCCCTTACCTACGATGAGATCCTGGGGGTCCTTCTGGCTACCTATCCGGTCGAAGACCAGATGTGCCGCGACCAATGCCTGGACTTCTTCACTCAGGCCCTGGAGTTGGGCCTCTTGCAGTTGGCGCCGTGAAGCTTCTCCGGCCCCTGGCCTACGGCCTCTTTGCAGGGTTCGATCACCTGATCTGGGTGCTGGTCAAGGTCATCCCGGGCCCGCGTTTGATGGCTTTAGTCCGTCGCCGTCCTTGGATTCGGCTGCAGTTGGTCTTGGCTGCTCCCTGCCAACGCCACTGGCAGGGGCGCATTCGTTGGCTGTTGGCGCTCCGCTGCCATCGGGCTGGTTGGGCTAGCAGCTGCTTGAGCCGCTCGCTTGCGGGACGGATCCTGCTCGATTTGATTGCTGCACCCAATGCCCTGCACCTGGGTATGGGCCAGTTTGATGACGGCCGCAAGGTGCCCCACGCCTGGCTCAGCGATCCGGCCACGGGCCGCTTGTTCACGCCTGGCCTAACCCCAGGCTTCGGCGCCGAGCTGGCCAGCTTCTAAGCCCTAACTCCTTTGCCCCCCTGCTATTGCGATGAGCCTGGCCCTGCCTAGCCTCGATCCCCAACCCCTCGGCCCTGGGTTGTATCGCACCGATGCGTTCCATCGCCGCCCCCTTTTTGCTGTGTCGGGCTCAGGAATCGGTGCAAGCGATGGGCACCCCCTGGTGGTGGGTAGCTGGCTGGAGGCCCATGCGCTCCATGGCCCGGCAGGCATTGCTGATCTCAACCCCGCCTGGCTGGGAGCTTTCATGACTGGTGAAAAGTCGGCGGACCAGGCTCCCTACTGCCGCATCGCTCGGTTGCCGCGGGCCCACCAGGTGGCCATCGCGGGGGATGGCCGCGTTCAGACAGGCGCCTATGACCCCTTCGCCGGCGGCGCTGCTGCAATGGCCGCTGAACCGCTGCATTGCCATCTGCGTGACGGGTTACTGGATCACTTGCGCCGGGAACTGGCGGGTGTCGATGGGCCGATCGGCTGCGAGCACAGCAGTGGCATTGATTCCAACGCCGTGCTCGGCGCCCTAGTGCGGGGCTTAGCTATTCCCGTTGAGAAGATCCACACCTGGAGCATTGATCAATGCGGGGAGGGCCCCCTCCTAGAGCATTTTCGTCCTTTTTACCAGTTGTGCCAGGAGCAGGTGTATGTCGATCGCCAGCCAGTAGAGAGTAGCCAGACCACCAATGACGATCTCGCCGCCCACCAGGCCGCTTGCCAGCGTGAGGAGATTGATCGGCTCGGAGCGCCAGCCCAGATCGGCGGCATGCTGCTAGCCCTGGGGCACTTTCGGGGGGCTGGCTGTGAAGTGATCCTCAGCGGCTTTGGCGGCGACCAGGCCCTCAGCCACAATGCCGCCAACGTTCCCACCGATCTGGTGGCCCAGGGGCGTTGGCGCGAGCTGGTGGTCTGGCTGGATGGCAGCCGCCGGCAAGCCTTGAAAACAGGCCTGGGGCGGGGAATGGCCCTGGTCTCGCGCCCCTGGGCCACGGCAAAAGTGCTGGAACATACGAGCGAGTTCTGCCGTAGTGATCTGCTCCAGCGCAGCTTGACTACTTGCGGAAAGGAGTGGTTGGGGCCGCACCTGGGCAGCAGCTACCCCTGGGAAATCGATGGCTACCTGCGCCAACACGAGTCCATTCGCCAGCGGGTTCTGGCCCCCTGGGTGGCCCTGCGGGCGGAGGAAGAAACGCGCCTAGCCGCTGGCTTTGGCCTGCGCAAGCTGTTCCCCCTGCTCGATGAACCCTTAATCGCCACCCTCTTGAACCAGGATGTGGCCATGTTTGGCGAACGGGCCGGCCATGGTCGCTTGCTGGCACGCAGGGCCTTTGCCCCCTTTTTGCCGCCCTTCCTCCAGGCCACGGCCAGTAAACGGCGTGAGCTAGTGGAGGGTTACCATCAGCAAATTAAAAGCCACCACCAGGGGGCTATTGGCAGCAGCCTTGCTCGCCTGGCCAATTGGCATCCGCTGCTCGGCAACTGGTGGCAGCTAGACCAGATTGTGGCTGAAGCTTCCGCTATTGCCGAAAAGCCTGACCCCAGCCTTAAGGAAGCCGTTGGCACCGCCAGGGCCCTCGGCAGGCTGGAGCAGCTGTCCAAGTGGCTGCAGCTGTTGGAGTGACGCCATGATGAACCGCGTGGAGAGGGTTTTGTTGCAGCCGCCTCCGCTGGTGTGGCGATCGGATCTGGGAAGGCTGCAGCGAATCTTGTATGCCCCCAAGACTGCCATTGCCTGCGGTTCGGCAGGGTTGCACAATTCAACCCAATGAAGGGATGACTGGCAATTGATTTTAGGTCCCATTCTGCTAGTATCCTTAAGTGAGTTTTCTGCGCCTGTGTCTGCCAACCCTCAATACGAAGATTTCGCTTCTGCGCCCCCGTCGCCCACTGCACCTCTTTGGGTGAGGCCAATTATTCGGAATATGGATTTTGGAGACACAGCCACAGGGACTACTCCTGAGCCTACAGAGGATAATGAATTTCAACTTGCCCCTTCTTAAGATCGTTAAATTTTTAGTCTTCCCGCCCATGCGATATTCAAGCTGCCATAAAAAATTTAAGTCAGTCTATTGTACCTTTGTATCTGAATTTCTTTAGACGCGAAGCCAATCTGATTTAGTTAAAAAATAAGCGCACTTTTTTTAGGTAAGCACATTTTATTTTAGTGGCTAGGCCGGATTCATTGTCCATCCCCATATATTAGCAATTACCTGATGTCGCTGCAACACACTTACCCCCTTTATCCTTTGGCAGGCTTACTATATTGGCCGTTCGATCAGCCGGACCATGCCGTCACTTTCAAGGTCCCGATTCATATCCCGGTGGCCTGATCAAGCTGTGGGCATTGATCGCCTCTCGAGCTCTTTAGGGCTTGGATTGGGTCTTTAGCCCATTGATCCAGAGGTGCTGGGCATGCCCTGGCCAGGCCACGGAGACAGCCACGGTCTGGCCAGGGCGTTGGGCATCGAGTGAACGGGACGGTTTCATCCCCTCAGTCTGAGTCAGTATGGAGCAATCGCCCATACGGACAGCAGGGCGCCCACAATCGGCTCCAGCCAGAACAACCAAAGCTGTTTCACAGTCGCTGAACCCACCCAGAGGGCCCCGCCGCTGCTGCGGCCACCCCAGGGCCCTGTGCATATCAACCAGGAGATCCAGTCCTAACCGATCCGTCCAACGAGCTTGTTGCAAATCGGGGATCTTGATTGCCGGCATTCATCCAGCGGTTGGGCAATGTCTAAACAACTGACAATTGTATGAACTGTAAGCGGTTGCGTTGGATTGTCTGGCGGAAATGAGGTGTTATTCAAAGGCTCAGGGTGCTCAAGACCGTACGCTGTACCTGGCACCCTTGCCCCCCTGCTCGCACGGACCACTCCCCAGAACGGCTGCCCTGCCCCCATCGAAGGGATAGGCCTGCCCAGCCATGGCCCTAGGCCGACCAACCCGCTGAACGCTCAGACCAGCACCGGTAAGCGGGCCGGCTCCTGGGGTTGGAAGTGGAGCCGGCCCTCCTGGACCGACACGGCCACGGCGCTGCCGGCGAGGAACTGGCCGGCCAGGATCGCCTTGGCAATCGGCGTTTCCAGCTCCCGCTGGATCGCCCGCTTCAGGGGCCGGGCGCCATAGAGCGGGTCATAGCCGGCCTGGGCCAGCCAATCGAGGGCCTCCTCGCTGAGCACGAGGCCGAGCTTGCGCTCCTCTAGGCGCTGGCGCAACCGCGCCACCTGCAGGATCACAATCTGGCGCAATTCATCGCTGCGCAGGCTATGGAAGATGATCGATTCATCGAGGCGATTGAGGAATTCCGGGCGGAAGTGGGCGCGCAGGGCCCCATTCACCCGCTCCTCCATCTCGCCATGGCGGGCCGGGTCCCCGGCTAGGTCGAGAATCGACTGGCTGCCAATGTTGCTGGTGAGAATCAGCACCGTATTGGTGAAATCCACCGTGCGGCCCTGGCCATCGGTGACGCGGCCATCATCGAGGACCTGCAGCATCACATTGAAGACATCGGGGTGGGCCTTTTCCACCTCGTCAAACAGGATCACCGCGTAGGGCCGGCGCCGCACCGCCTCGGTGAGCTGGCCGCCTTCTTCGTAGCCCACGTAGCCCGGAGGCGCCCCAATCAAGCGGGACACGGCGTGCTTCTCCATGTATTCGCTCATGTCGATGCGCACCATCGCCTCCTGGCTGTCGAACAGCTGGGAGGCCAGGGCCTTGGAGAGCTCGGTTTTGCCCACGCCGGTGGGACCAAGGAAGAGGAAACTGGCGATCGGTCGATTCGGATCGGAGAGCCCGGCGCGGGAGCGTTGGATCGCATCGGCCACGGCGGTCACGGCCTGTTCCTGGCCGATCACCCGTTGGTGCAGTTCAGCTTCGAGGTGCAGCAGTTTCTGCATCTCGGATTGCACCAACTTGCTCACCGGAATGCCGGTCCATTTGGCGATCACCTCGGCGATGTCGTCTTCGGTGACCTCCTCGCGCAGCAGGTTCTTATCGCCATGGCTCTCGCTGAGCTCCGTTTCCTTGGCGGCCAGCTTGCGGCCCAGATCGGCCAGGGTGCCGTATTCCAGCTGGGCGGCCCGGTTGAGGTCATAGCTGCGCTTGGCCTGCTCCACCTGCAGGGTCACCTGCTCGATCTCCTCCTTGATGGCGCTGAGGGCATCAATGGAGCCCTTTTCCTTTTGCCACTGGGCATTGAGGCCGCTTTGATGCTCCGATAATTCGGCCAGCTCCCGCTCGAGCTTCTCAAGCCGGTCGCGGCTGGCCGGATCTGATTCGCGGGCCAGGGAGAGTTTTTCCATCTCCAGCTGCAGGATGCGGCGATCGAGTTCATCGATCTCCTCGGGCTTGGAGGTGATCTCCATCTTGAGCCGGGCCGCCGATTCATCCATCAGGTCAATCGCCTTATCGGGCAGGAAGCGATCGGCGATGTAGCGGCTGCTAAGCACGGCCGCCGCCACCAGGGCGTTATCGGCGATGCGCACGCCGTGGTGCACTTCGTAGCGCTCCTTGAGGCCCCGCAGGATCGAGATGGTGTCTTCCACCGTGGGTTGGTCGACAAACACCTGCTGGAAGCGGCGCTCTAGGGCCGGATCCTTTTCGATGTGCTGGCGGTGTTCATCGAGGGTGGTGGCACCGATGCAGCGCAGTTCGCCGCGGGCCAGCATCGGTTTGAGCAGGTTGCTGGCATCCATGGCCCCGCCACTGGCGCCGGCCCCCACCACGGTGTGGATCTCATCGATGAACAGCACGATCTGGCCCTGGCTGGAGGTGACCTCCTTGAGCACCGCCTTGAGCCGCTCCTCAAATTCGCCCCGGTATTTGGCGCCCGCAATCAGGGCGCCCATGTCGAGGGCAATCAGCTGGCGGTTTTGCAGGGCCGTGGGCACGTCGCCATTAACAATCCGTTGGGCCAGGCCCTCGACGATCGCCGTTTTGCCGACGCCCGGCTCGCCAATCAGGACCGGGTTGTTCTTGGTGCGGCGCGAAAGGATCTGGATCGTACGGCGAATTTCCTCATCGCGGCCAATCACTGGATCGAGCTTGCCCTCGCGGGCGGCAGCCGTGAGATCCCGGCCATATTTTTCCAACGACTCGTAGGTGCCTTCTGGATTTTGATCGGTCACCTTCTGACTACCACGCACCGCCTCAATCGCCGCCTTCAGGGTTTTGGCATCGCCACCCGCCTGGCTGAGCAGCTGGCGACCACAGCGGCCATCGGCCGCCAGGGCCAGCAAAAGATGCTCGATGGCAATGAAGCTATCGCCGAACTCGCCCTTGAGGGTGTTCGCCCCATCGAGCAGG
>Ga0164294_10002923_pt1 | contig 15269 bp, 14 predicted proteins | sample GEODES005metaG_FD_111479 | JGI IMG/M metagenome (GOLD analysis project Ga0164294, IMG submission 111479) | Oligotrophic lake water microbial communities from Sparkling Lake, Wisconsin, USA - GEODES005 metaG | ecosystem: Environmental > Aquatic > Freshwater > Lake | place: USA: Sparkling Lake...
CAAGTAGTAACTCAGACCCGAATAGTTTGTCGACTGAACAATGTGAGACATTCACGATTAGCGATCAACCTATATCTAAAATACCATTAAGTTTGGCAGTATTAACCTATACATTTACATACTTGTCTTATGTGATTGTAAAATATAGTTTATGGGCTACAAATATACCTACATTGATATTATTCCCCGTTCTAATTATATGCGATTTTTTATGGAATATGTCATATAAGTGTTATGGTGCAATTGAATGTCTCGTATCATTAGCTCTTGCATTTGCAACGGGATTATTATGGGGATCTATTATTGATAGTATGGGCGTTCCAGATTTGCAATATTTCAATGTCGGATCGAATCAACAGGTATGTAGTAGACCTTCAAAACAATTATTTAAATGTAGTTTTGGAAAAAAACCGGATACTCCTAGTTGAGTAATACCATATTATACTTGAAAACTCTGGATATGCGTTTGAAACCATTCCGTCAGCATTTTCACGATATGCGTACGACTAAAATCGGACGCCATTAATTTGGTTGATCGACTACGATCTTTGAAATGAAACATGAAATTTTGGATAATATTTGTCGTAATGGCTCTCGAATATTTATCGGGTAAATCCGCAAAATCAAATAGGGGAAACCCTTTTTTTTGATTTACTACATTATGAAATGTAAACAGAAATCTCTGTAATTGTACCTTTGTTTGAATATTATAGAAATGATTTGTATCCAGATACTCTTTTGCATGGTTAGAACAATCGGGACATGGCAAATTGGTACAAATCGTATACATAATTTGCAACAAATTCGATTTTAATTTATCGAATTCTGCATCTTTTATCTTATAGGAAATTGTATGCAATAAAAACCAGATGGGTTCCCCCCATTTCATTTTTTTTTCGGGTGGAGGTAGAATCGGATCTACTGGTTCAATACGGGGTTGTACGATAGGTTGTACATTTTGCGGTTTATACCCTATTTGTGATAATGCAAAATTATATTTAGGCGATGATGACGGATTACGAGAAACAGACGCCGGAACATATGCCCTTGCATTATTAAAGAATTGCATAGTATTCATGATTTTATATATAAAAAGAATAAAATGGATTAGAAATAATCTATCAACTAAATATAGTCAAATGGAAACAAAAGAGCAATTGGTGAATACTATTAAAGAATGGGTTCGCATAGATAATGAGATACGTGCATTAAAAGCCGAAGAATCGAAACGGAAAAAAGAGCAAAAGGCAATATCTGTACAATTGATGGATATCATGAAGAAAAATAATATTGATGAGTTCGATATCAATAATGGTCGTATACAATACGTTAAAAAGAACGTTAAAAAACCAATCACAAAAAAAGTATTGATGGATGTTTTGACCAAATATTATGAAGGCGATTTTATGAAAGCAAATGAACTAAATAGTTTCATATTGGAAAATAGGGAAGAAACGACAAAGGAATCCATTGTGCGTACAATCGAAAAGGATTGAATGATCTTATAAGTGATGTACACGATATACCCCTTCATCGATAGTATAGTTGGCGACAATCTTGGGATTTACCTTTCCTGATAATATGTCTTCTGTCTTATAGACATTCTTGTATGTGTCGATATAGTAAATAATCCCATTCATATCTTGGGCAAATACTTCCATTTTTTTATTTGATTGTATTTTGGAATTTTCATCTGCGGGTTTCGAACCATTCGGTATACCTTTTGTATGTGTCCCACAGTATTCGTGATCTTCTTTTCTGCGACGGGTACATTGCTCTCCATTTGCACGTAGTGCATTACACCGGCACATTTCTGGAATCGAATTCTTTTCCCTTTTGCGTTTCGTCAAATCGATCTTTTCAAATACGAGTCTTGGATACTCGTATATAAATTCGACCAATTCATTTGCAGATGTATGATCCATACTAGAATGGATGATTTTCTCTTTTAATTTATCCTTGAATGTCGTTGTATACTTTTCTGCGATTCCGTTAATATGCTTTTCCATTTTGTCCGATAGATTCATCTTTATCGGACAAATTCAAATCAATTTTTCTTTGCCCTTTTCTCGGGTTTCTTCGCTTCGCTTTTGGTTAGGGTCGTCGCTTCGCTCCGGGTTAGGGTCGTCGCTTCGCTCCGGGTCGCTTCGCTTTTAGTCGCTTCGCTTTTAGTCGCTTCGCTTTTAGTCGCTTCGCTTTTAGTCGCTTCGCTTTTAGTCGCTTCGCTTTTAGTCGCTTCGCTTCTCCATGCATCCGGGATTTGTTTTGTTTTTCCATTATATGCAACTGCATATCCATTATCAATCATCCAATCCGATACATTGATTCCTTCGCAATAGACATTTGCAAGAATACGTCCATATTTTTCAAAGGTTATCGTACCAATACGTACGATTTTATCCATTATCAACGTCGCAAGTGCATTTTGTGACTGTATTGCCAACTGTTTTTCATTCTCATATTGGCTTTTCATTTCGGGGCTATCTATACCCAAAAGTCTCACCGTAAATCGATACACCGTGGTATCATTCGGTATCCGTGTTGCAATCGTAATCGTATCTCCATCATAGACTTTCACTACTTTCCCATAGGTTATATTCGGGATATACGGAATACATGTCTTATAGGTAATATCGCGCAAATAATCATATTGTGGATTCGTTTCGACGAAATCCATAGGTGATGAATGGGAATGAATATCTATCGCAATGGATTCCGTTATCTCTCTCTCTGATTTCGAGTACTTTTTACAACAGAATGAAAACATAATGTATTATTCTATTTGATGTCATTAAAAAAATCAATTTTTATAATAACATGTAGTCGTAGGGGTAAGAATATGCGGGTCTAAAACATTTTATATATCTTTACAAACACTTCCTGTGCATATACGCATGCGACGCGCAAGTTTTGGCGAACGGTATTTACATCCGCATTCTGTAAATATGCGATGCGGATAATGCTGTCCGAATCATGTGGATGCATCTTTTTGAATCCGCAAAAGTTCAATAGAAATTCCTCCTTCCCCACATAATAACATTCATATAGGAAATATTCAATGATTTTCCCTATCGTATAATCTTCATTCTCGAGGACAATATCGTATGAATTCTCCATCGTTGTTTCGCTCGTTTTTATAAAGACTACATTCGAATCCACTTGTTCAATCAGTTTTACGAATTTGTTTTGGAGAATCTGACATGCCTTTTTCACAATCTCTTTATTGTCAAATACACCCAATGTCTGTATGACAAAATCGTAACTGTTTTCAATATATTGGCGTTGAGCATCCAGCAACATGTAATTTTTCTTTTGGAAATCGACTTCTGCACGGGTTGTTTCCTCGGACAATAGTTTGGACTCCATCGTCTCCCATACGGTTTGTATTTTATTTGTATCTGGCGTATTTCCATAAGAACATTTGGAAACTACATTCCATGTAGATTGACTCCCCGCTGTATTGATTGAGAATTCCGCAGTGAGTTTGATCCGTTCGCCTGGAACCGTATCCCCTATTTTCGGTCTTAATCGTGCGAATAAAATGGGATCTTGCGTCATGGGATCTTTGGGAAATATCTTTGTCACTTCCGATTCGCTCACCATATTCCCATTGGTTTTGTTTCGAATCTTGAAATCGTCGGTTGTCACATAGATCGTTGCATCCGTATCATTTGCAACGTCGATTTCGAGAATATAGTTGTCGGGCAATTGTTGGAGATCTTTCGAATATATAGGAATACATTCCAATCGATGTTTGATAAGTTCGTTATGCAATCTCCCTGTGTTGACCTCAATCTGGATATTTTGTTGGTCGAATACGACGGTTGGAATATCATTGAGAATTGTTCTGCGGATCCCATTGGCAATACTTAGATTGATGTCATATAGAGTAAATTTGTAGATATCGCGTTCTTCGGACATGGATTTGATTTGCGGATTGATATTCATTGTGAGTATATTAATGTATTGGGATAGATTTTTAAATCAATTTTTATCACAGAATAAGGGACGCGAGGTCTATTGACCTAAAGATGTGGTATATTGAATTTGGTCCATGGATACCTCGGGAAATCGGATAAAAAGGGTGCCCATGATTTATATTGTGGATGCTTTTTGATGTGTTCTTTCGCGGAGAATTTGCGACCACATGCCGAACCGAAACGTCCTATAAACTGCATCTGTTTGGCTAAATCCGTCGTGGTTATTTTTCCGTCGACGCAACCAAAGGGATAAAATCCGGGGCGTTTGGAGACATGTGGATCGAGTTCCGTATGTTTACATACGGAAAGAGTATCCATTTTCACGCGATTCAAATCCATATCATAATGGTCCGATAGAACAAGTTTGGCAGTATGTATATCGATTTTACCGTAATATTCGTCATTGAGCAAATGGTTCAGACGATAATTCCGCGCACCCGACGATTTTGTAACGTCGTTATATTCACTATCGTCTGTTTCGGTCAATCGGAGATCGGGATCAATGGCGGAATTCATTCCATAATACACTCCATCCATGGTGCGTTTAATAGAATGTCGTTTATGTAATAATTCGAAAAGCATGATTTCATTCGTATGTATATTCCCGAATTGCCATGAACATGCATAATCTCCTGCATTGTCCTCGAGCATGAGTTTTACATATTGATCCAATGTGTGGCAATATTGCATCGCCATGCGAATCCGACAAAAGAATGGTGCGCCAAAATCGGGCTGGTAATTGGTGGCGGAAATGGTCGTTTCGCATCCTATAATACCCGATGAAGAGATGAAGAAATCGGAGACACTTGCGACGTACCCTGGAGATATCTGCATGACGAATGGATGTCCCGTGGTAGGAACCACATATAAAACAATATTGAAAAGAGATCCAATAATGAAATCGCAATGTGTGGTATGTCCCATAACGATCTTGCCATCTTTCGTGGCATTTCCGGTGGCAATAAAGGCACTACATTTCTCTAAATTGCCATCTTCGCTCGACTTTTTCTTGAATACCGTATATAAACTCATATACGAATTCCACGCAATGAGATAATCGAGCGAAATATGTACACCGCGGTATTTTGCCCCTGTGGAAATACCTTCCATTTCTTGGTATATTTCTTGGAAATCGCGCATGATGACGGGTTTGATAAGCACATTGCTTTTTTTGATATATTCTTTCAAAGTGACTTTGAGTTGTTCTTTTAATATAAATGGGAATATTTTCAGTACCCGTTTGAGTTCGTCATATAGTAAATATCCATGGGCCACCCCGCGTTCATATGCATCGCCGTATATATAGAGGGATTTCCATCCATGGTGATTGGAAATGACGGATCCACAAATACCATTGATACGTTTATGTTTTACTGTTTTGCGAATTTTATATGGTCTGTGCCGTTTTGTCATACGAGTTTTATAATATGGAGAGATAGTTATCCCTATATTATATTATTATGTGGGTTAATAATGGGTACATTTATGCAAGCAACATCAGGGACAATAGTAAAAAGAATATAATAAGTGGTAATAATACTAAAAACCATGAAAACATGGGTGATCCTGCGCGACAAATGAGATTTAAAATCCATGTCCAAAAGAGAATGTATAGGAATTTTATGATAAAAATCATATATACACTAGATACGTCGCATGAATAAGCACCTAAACAATAGACATTCGTGTTTCCAATATTCTGAATTGCCATAATCACAAATGCAATCATAGAAATTACCAAATAAACATATGCGGGAGTACAAAGATTACGCAAGCCAGTAATTGCCATTCTATATTATATACTATTATTTTGTATGGCATTTTTGCTAAACATAGTACTGTTGAATCGGATTATTCAATGGCATATTATATTGTGTTTGATCCCCGTGTTGTCCTTGTCCAGATGCAATACTTGCGAATGTACCTAGACCTGCAGTTGATCCGAATGATGTGATTGGGTTGGTATTGAAAAAAGTCAACATATCCCCCCCTTTTTTGCATTTTCGGTTTGCCTTTTTTGTTCTCTTTTTACCACCTGTCAAAATACGCGTTGGTGCTTGTATGATAGAGAGGTCATTTGTATATGCGTGCGTAAGCGTATGATTACCTCCTTTACAGTACTTTTTGCGCATGTTTGTACGGGTTCTTTTTCGTTTGGTCTTTCTTTTTCCTTTTCCTCCTTTTCCTCCTCCTCCTCTCGCGGAAAATGGGATATCTGGATTTGTTCGAACACTTTGCATTTGACTAGGATCAGAGGGATCATTCACATAATTATTCGCCGGATATACACTGCCTATAGCGCCTATAGCGGTAGGTTGAAAAAAATTGCTACCTCCTGTAATTCGGCTACATCCACAATCGCCACCTTTTATCTTTTTTCTATTACGATTTTTCATTGAACGCGTCATATATCATATAAATAGATATTATTCGATATCTACATGGGTCAACATATGTCTCCTGCAACAGACATTCGTAATAAACAGTTCATCTAAAACCATTCCTTCCGGCGTTTTTTCTACATTCTCTTTTGTCAAATAGATGATTTTATCCACATTTTGGCCATTTGCGAGTTTTAATCGCCTAGATTCGCGCAAGAAATGCAAATATTTATTCGCTAAAACGTTGCCACATGATACACATTTTACTGGAATAATCATGATATAGAATATACTGTATAATAGGAGATTATTATACTTGTTTTAAATCAATTTTTATTCGGGGAATATAATAAATGGTGAAAATTGCGATTTTTATATTGATTGCATGTTTAGGTATTTTATATTTGCATTTCAATCCATCGTCCGATCAAGTCGCATACGAAGGATTCGGTAATGGGATTATCGGGTCTTGTCCTATAAACGATCTTGGTAAGATGGTTCAAGGGGGGTATTGTGTCGATGCGAGTTATGTGGATTTGAATGATAAATCGCTGGTGATTCCTGGGAGATATGTCATTACTGCGGACCACTATATCGATTCGAAGGGCATCATAAAAAAGATACCATATGGGTTTTCGCGCGATATTTCCGACCCTACATGTAAAGTGCTAGTTCCATTGACGAAATCTGCCGTAATGGATTTATCCGCCAATTCCGGATCACATAAACAGGCATATGATATCTCAAATGGGAAAGTTTATGCGAATTATACTGCGAATTTGGATTTGAATTCGGTATTTCACGATGAATATATAGATGCAAGTGGAAATCCAACGGGGATCATTGCACCGGATTCTGGTGGATTGCCCGCGGGTCAAATGTACGTTCAAGATCCAGTTACCGGAGAGATTGGTCCGGTTTCTATTTTTAATTCGGAATTTAACAATTCGCTTTATTATGAAGTTGGATCGATGAAATATCCGCCTGCCAATTATGTACCCAGTTATGAAGATAGCGTATATTTGAGTAAATTATCGAATTTCACGCTTTTAGAGAATCCTTCCCGAAAACATCCATTATTAGGTTCCGGAAGTATCGGATTTTGCAAAGGTCCTATAGATAAAATAGAAGAGGGATGTCGATCGACACCTTTAGAGAATTGCGCATCTACCACTTGCTGTACTTTATTGGGTGGAGAAAAATGTGTAGCGGGGAACCAATATGGTCCCGCCAATCCACCTGGCGATGTTTTAATGAATCGCGATTTTTATTATTATCGCGGAAAATGTTATGGATTCTGTCCTTGATAAAAAATCGCATATTATGGTAGAAAGAGAATCGATGAATTATTTGACGATAATAATAGTTCTCATATTCGTTTTTATTTTAACGCTCTTTATGCCATATATTGAAATAGGTAGCACGGGTGTGAGTGTGGGCATAGAATCGCTTAATGGGATGGTGGATCAAAAACCGGATAATTTGGATACGGCAAATCCTGCCACGAATTCACTCGTAAAATACAATAAGGATCCTAGTGAAAATATAGAATATCATAATTCGTATACTCCGAAAAGTGATTATGGAGAATTACCTCCTGGGAAAATGTATTTCCCGAATCCGGATGGAACAATGAAAGTGGTCGATATTATGGCATATGATAATAGCAGTCATTATTATGAAACCAGTTCGTATTCTACTGGACCTCGTAATTTTATACCTATAGAAGAAACGACGACATATGCGAGTAAATTACAGGGATTGAATATAAGAGATAAAACGGATAAATCCCCGATTTATTTAACGGGATCATCGGTCGTGAATACCTCGGCGATTTTAGGCGGATTTTGTACACAATATGCAAATAATCCGGATAAATTGGAAGAATTGTGCCGTCGTATTGAACCTGGTAAATGTGCCACGACTACTTGTTGTGCATTATTGGGGGGTCAACGTTGTGTATCTGCGAACGAAAATGGTCCCATTATGAAATCGAATTATAGCGATTATCTCATTGCAAATCGCGATTATTATTATTATCAAGGGAAATGTTACGGAATTTGTCCCACTTCATCAAAACATATCACATAGAATTCATTCATGATCGTGATTCATGGAAAAAAAATGCTTTCGCATTGTTGTGTTTTTGTATTTTAGAATGTATGTCGATTTTTGTATTGGTCGTTTTTTTTGATTAACAGTCCTCCTCATCTTCGCTATCATCGCTATCTGATTCGTACGTCCAGTCATAAACGAGTTTTTCTACCCCATTAATCACCTTGAGTACTTTTGGTACATTTACTGGTTTTATAAAGGTGATTGTTTTTGATTTTGTTCCCATTTCCACTTCCTCTGGCGTCTTTACTGTAATTGACGGAACCGTCTTCAGGATAGAAGATGTCGGTTTTGCCGATTTTAGTGGAGGAGTTAAAGGTGCCATGGGTTTCATAGGTTTCATGGGTTTCATGGGTTCTTTTTCTTCTTCGCTCTCGCTGTCACTGTCTTGTTCCAGAAGAAGACCAAAAGAACTACCACCACCACCTCTTTTTGTGTTTCGATCTTGTTGTTCTTTTTCTTTTTCTTGATTTTTCATTTTCTTTTCCTCCTCTTTTTTTCGCAATTTAAGTGCTGGACAATGATCAATAGATGCCCAGTGTCCAATTGCGTGACAATACCTGCATTCGGTCTTCAATATTTCCGGACAAGTTACTGGTGCATCGGGCTTCGCTGAAGCTCGTGTCCAGTGACTCGTATATTCTTTCTCTGATTTTCCGATCTTCTTGCAATGACCACAGAATGGTTTATTCATAGTGACCCCCTTGCTGTAACGATTATCGCGTTGGTTGTTCATACGTCTGCTCATGTTGGTTGGTAATTAATGATTTGAAGTCATATAAAAAAAAGTATTTCAATTTTGAGCGAGAGTGTGTGTATGTCATATAGAAAATATTGCGATGTTTGTTTGTTTGTTTGTTTGTTTGATCGATGCAAGACCCCATCCGTTTTGTTCATTTGTATTTTATCGAACAGGCGATTTCGAAGGAAATGTTTTTCAAAAATATGTATATTCCTATGAGATTTATTGCGATAAGAATCGATGCATAATCCAATAAGTATAATTTATCCAAAATGATACTTATATACGCGTAATTCGATTTCCATATACTATACACAATGATCAATATGCAAATGTATAATCCACTGTAATTGAATGATGTGCTGAGTTCTGGCATATTGTCTTGGGTTAGGTTATGATGATGATGTATCGATTTTCATGATCAATTTTTCTTTCTCATAGATGATATATATGTGTTTTTCCGAAAATGTTTCATTGGCAATAGGTATTACTGGAATTTTATCAAGTATATATTTCTATAAAAAAAATATATATGCCTCTATCGGAATAGGATATTTTGCGATCATGGAATTGTTGCAATTTCTTCAATATCGAGTAATTGATCAATGTAATAATGACTATAATCGATTTTTGACAATTATTGGTTATATTCATATATGTTTTCAACCCTTGTTTTTCAATATATGGTTATTTGCATTTATCATTAAACCGAATGTTTTATTTTTATATATGACATTTATTGCCGGACTATTATTGTTAAGTCGAGTATTTTTCGTTAAAGACTACGAATTATGCGATACCGATAATGAACCAATATGTGGTAAGAATACATGTTCTTTTTCAGGGAAAAGACATATTGCCTGGAATGTACGTTTACGTGCTCCTGGGAAATATGCATTTACACCTAGTTTTGGATTATATATGTTTGTCTTTTGTGTCCCTGCATTATTAACTTTTCAATTAAAACCTATTTTAGCAATGTTATTATGTACGCCTTATATACCGTATATATTAAATGGTGGAATTTGGAATAATATACACGAACATCCTGCTATATGGTGTTATACAGTAATTGGGCAAATGTTATTAGCCTTTTTTTTATTGAAATAATCCGAGTGATATCTGAAACAAAAAAAATGTACAAATGTACATTTTTTTTGTATTTTTTGTTTTTTTTGATTGATGTAATAGGATGGATGATTATACATATACTATATATTGTCTACCTGTATAGTCCATATTACCTGTTTTGCAGTTGAACTTGAAAAATTTTGTCTCTTCGTCGCCATAGTTGATTTCCAAGTCGTTAATCATTGGGGAGTCGTTAATGTATTGATTCTCTAGTTCAAACATTTCTGCCGCCTCGCGATTACGACGTTCTTCTTCTTCTCTCTGTTTGCGGATACGACGACGTTCTTCCTCTTTTTTTTCTTTTTGTTCTTTGCGGATACGACGTTCCTCTTTTTCTTTTTGCTCTCGGAGGAATTGCCGGCGTTGATAATCCACCATAGAAGCACGTCGTCCCAATGGGGAAATATCAACCGACCTTCCATCTTCGAGCTGATCACGTATATGTCTTGTTGCCCCCATATTCCATTTCTCAAAATGGACACGTGCATAAGATTGCTCTCCATCACGTGTGACTTCATAATCCAACTCAACATATGATATAATTCCAATGCGCATTTGTTTTAGTGCATGGAATACATCTTGAGATGTCTTAAAAGCATATGGATCAATATCCCTGACCACAACCTCTCTTGGGTAATATTCGCGTTTCTCATTCAACATCATTTGTTGTAATTAATGATTTGAAGTCATATAAAAAAAAGTATTTCAATTTTCACTTACGATCGGATGATTCAGAATCGTGTAAATAGTTGTATAGGAAATTCTCCGAATTATGGTTCTGGATTTCCCCACATATCATAGATACAGATTCGTACATTTTACGGAGGACTTCATTGGGTGCAGATGTGCCTATTTTGATGAACCCTTTTTTGAGAAGGAATTTCTTGACGTCCTGTATCGGCGTTTGTTTCAACATCTGACAATCCGTCGCGATTTTATTACGTACTGTTCTATTTGATATTAATACTCCCACACGCGGTTGGACTTTATGTCGTCCTATATGATATGTCCGTTTGTAAAGTTTCCTCCGTTTCAAATTGCGAATCACTTTTTTCTCTGGTTTAGCGGACGCATTCTCTTTCCGATCGTTTTTGTATTTTTCGCGAAGTTCTTTTTGGTTTATTTTCCATTGATCGATCAACGGGGTTTTCGATGGATTCTGTTTATGTGTATATTGCCTATATGTGGGTAATTTGCCCCCTTTTAAACATCCATAGGTTGGTGCAATATGTTTATCATATAGAAAAGATTGAGGTACGAGATTCACGTTTTGTCCTATAGAAGAATCTGTTTGTGGGGATCTTCCTGCTTTCGTCACAAGGGATGATGGTGGTGAGGGGGTCGTCGATGATAAAAAATCGGCGGGTAATTCCATACTTACGAATTCGTCTTTCGGAAAACTGTTTTCCCCCGCCGTTTTATGCGTATTCATTCGGATGGTCGTATTATGTTTGGGGATTTTGTCTTTCTTTGTTTTTGCTAAAGTTTGGAAAAAATCCACCGTTTGGTCGAAATTCTTGGCAAATTCGGTTTCCGTAGTTTCCGTAGGTTTTTTCGGTATTGTGTTTGCGGGTGGACTAAACATGGATTCATATTTCTTTTGTTGATTCTGGCGGATCATTTTGATAATGTTTTTACGCAAGGATTTATTGGATGGCACGGCCGGCTGTGCCGGTTTTTTCATCCTTATTTTCGCCGGGGCATCCCGTTTTTTACGAGTCCGATTGGTAGATTGTACTTTAAATAATTCGGGGTTAATTATTATCGTTTTTCCTCCCTCCGTCATTACTAGACGTTTCGAAAATATATTGCTATTTTTTACTATATGACGAAAGAATATAAAAAATTGATTCCAATAGTATCTTAAACCCCGTTGTATACGATAGAGAAATGATGACTACTGAACCAATACAACCGACTGTAAAGAATGCACGTGCACCACGTAAAGTCGCGACAAAACCGAGAAAACGTAAGGTTTCTAGTACCGGTGACCTTAAAGATTGTCCTATAGAATCCATATATAATGATCTATCGGAGGATCTATCGGAGGATCCGGTAAAGGTTTCGATCGATAAAATGGCGGGTGAAATTCGACAGACCGTACTCGGTCATTTGGGAAATTATATTGAAGAACCATACACCATCATCGAGTCGTATTTTGAAGGTCAGTATTTAGAACGTTTGGTACGTCATCAATTGGAATCATACAACAATTTTATCTCGCATCAAATACCAAAAACAATCGAGCAATTCAACCCGATTACTATCCATTCGGAGAATGACTATATTGCCGAACACGACAAATATACGCTCGAAATCGTGGTGTCTTTTGAGAATTTCAAACTGTACCCTCCACAGATTCACGAAAATAACGGGGCGACCAAACTCATGTTACCCCAAGAGGCAAAATTGCGGAATTTCACATATGCATCGACTATGACCGTTGATCTCCAGATCGATTATATCGTGAGGAATACAGATGCGATGGATAGTCCCCAGATCATAAAACGGTTTCTTCCGAAAATCAATATAGGGAAAATGCCGATAATGGTGAAATCGAGTATCTGTGCTCTTACACAGAATCGTCATATAAGTTCGATATATACGGGGGAATGCGATATGGATTGTGGTGGATATTTCATTATCAAGGGGTCGGAGAAAACGGTTCTTGGGCAAGAACGTGCCGCCGAAAATCGCATCTATTGTTTCGACGGTAAAAATACGACGAAATGGAACTGGTTTGCCGAGATAAAATCTGTACCGGATAACAAATGCATTTCCCCCAAACAAATCGAGATGATGATTGCGAGTAAAGATAATGGGTTTGGGAACGCGATTTACATTTCGATTCCCCGTTTGAAACAGCCGATTGAACTCGCGGTATTGTTCCGGGCATTGGGGGTTATCACTGACCGTGACATATGTTCATATATCGTATTGGATATCGATCATCCGAATCATGCGTGTATTCTAGATTGTATAAAGGGATCACTTATTGACGCGAACAAGTGTGTTACTCAGGAACAAGCCATGTTGCAGATCACCAATTTAGTCACATACATGCCAATGAATATGGATCGAGATGCGGGGCTAAAGAAAAAGCGTGAATTCGCGAATGAGGTTTTGGCGAATGATCTGTTTCCACATTGCAAATCTCTTTCCCAGAAATTGTACCTCATTGGGTACATGGCGAATAAATTGATACGCACGAGTATCGGATTACTTCGTCCCGATGACCGCGATTCATATTTGAATAAACGCATTGAATTGACGGGTACTTTGTTGAATAATTTATTCCGCAATTATTTCAACAAGTTGGTCAAGGAGATGCAGAAACAGGTTACCCGTGAGATCAATAATGGTTCATGGAGATCGAAGGAGGATTACGATAGCATTATCAACATGATGAACATATACAAATTCATCAAATCGACCACGATTGAAAACGGGATTAACCGTGCATTGGCCACCGGCGATTTCAGTATCAAACAGTCCAATAGCAGTAAAGTCGGTGTTGCACAAGTGTTGAATCGACTCACCTATCCCGCAACCTTGAGTCATTTACGACGTGTAAATACTCCTCTAGAGAAAACGGGGGAGATCATTGATCCGCGCAAATTGCACAATACGACATGGGGATTTCTCTGTCCCGTAGAAACCCCAGAAGGGCAATCCATTGGTGTTGTTAAAAGCATCAGCTACTTGTCACATATAACCATCGTAAGTAATTCATCATCACTCTATGGATATGTTGTCCCATACATTACTCCGATTGAATCGGCTTCGCCGGCTTATTTTAGCAACAAGACGAAGGTATTTATCAATGGAAGTTGGGTCGGTTCTGTGGAAGATCCTATACGATTATACGAAGACATGAAGGAGAAGAAATATAGCGGAATCATCAATATTTACACGTCCATTACATTCGATTGTAAATTGATGGAGATTCGTATATGCAATGACGCGGGACGTCTCACTCGTCCTGTGTTGCGCGTGAAAGGGAATCGTGCGATTATTACAAAGGAGATTATAGACCGAATTGAGAAAAAGGAATTGGCGTGGAATGATTTATTGACCAATTGCCGGTTGGAAGATTCCGTCATTGAATATATCGACCCCGATGAACAGAATTTCTCCATGATTGCCATGCAAGCGAAAGACGGGTATGTGAATGAAATGGACGCGAGGTTCAAGTATACCCATTGCGAGATTCATCCGAGTGTCATTTTCGGCGTACTCGCTTCATGTGTTCCCTTCCCCGAACATAATCAAGCACCTAGAAATACATATCAATGTGCGATGGCGAAACAGGCAATGGGTGTCTACGCCCTCAATTTCGATAAATGTATGCATAAAACGGCATATATTCTCAATTATCCGACGAGACCGCTCGTTGAAACCCGGCTTATGAATTTCATCCATTTGAATAAAGCGCCTTCGGGGTGTCAGATACATGTCGCAATCATGACCCATACGGGATATAATCAAGAGGATAGTGTCCTGATGAACAAAGGGTCGTTGGATCGCGGTCTCTTCTTGGCGACAATATACCATACCGAAAAGGACGAAGACAAGAATATTATTCGCGACGAAATCATACGTGGGAAACCCGACAAGACGAAAACGCGGGGAATCAAATACGGGAATTACGACAAGATTGGACCTGACGGATTTATCCCCGAAGATTCTATCGTGGAAAACCGCGACGTCATTATCGCCAAATATTCGCCCATCAAAGCCAATCGCAATGATCCCATGAAAAAGGTCAAATACGAGGATCAGTCCAAGATTTTCCGAACGACTGAACCGACATACATTGATCGCAATTATACTGCGCGTAATGGGGACGGGTACAATTTCGCGAAAGTGACGACTCGCACCTTGAGAAAACCCGTTTTGGGGGATAAATTCTCGAGCAGA
>Ga0164294_10002924_pt1 | contig 15266 bp, 11 predicted proteins | sample GEODES005metaG_FD_111479 | JGI IMG/M metagenome (GOLD analysis project Ga0164294, IMG submission 111479) | Oligotrophic lake water microbial communities from Sparkling Lake, Wisconsin, USA - GEODES005 metaG | ecosystem: Environmental > Aquatic > Freshwater > Lake | place: USA: Sparkling Lake...
GCCCGCTCACGGTCAAGCCCATGAACCTGAATCCGGTCGAGCCCGAGGTCACAGACAAACACGCTGAATCCGCCCGGGGAGACGTCGACCGAGTGGGCATGCGGCTTGTCCTGCCGCTTCAGGTCGATGCCCTGCTCACCGCTGCGATCCCACTCGTGTTGCACAAAGCCACTCGCGCTGCCCGTCATCACGAGCGGCTCGAGCCAGCCGTCCTCGGTGAGTCTGAGGCAGGCCACGCTCCCACCACCGTAGTTGGCGGCCAGCACGACCCTGCCCTCCGGGTCGGCGGTCACATGGCACGGGCCTGCGGCCCCCGTCGACTCGGCGCCACGCGAGGTAAGGAGTCCGGTCGCTTCATCGATTTCAAACGCCTCGACAGCGCCCCCCGGCGTGCCGTTGCCCCCGGCGATCTCGGAGACCGCGTAGAGCATCGGCAGCCGCGGATGGCTTGCCAGGAACGAAGGGTTCTTCGCCCGGCCGGCGAGCATGGGCTTCGAGAGCATCCCCGTGTCCGTGTCGAACAGCGCCACGTAGATCCCTTCCGATGCGGTCTTCGGAGTGGTGTAGGTGCCGAACCAGACGGGCACTTCGCCGGCCCGTGCCGTGGGCGACAGGAGCACGACGGCGACGCAGGCGGCGCGGATGGACGGCATCGTGAAAAACCCTCATGCTGCGAGGACAATGGGTGACGACACGACCGACCTCGAGCCTATCCTGCCGCCCCCAGATCGCTCTACCACGGATCTCGGCGTGGCGGGCCGCGAAGCCCGTAACACCTGGTGGATGGAGTGCTATCAGGTCGTCGTTCGCGTCGGCTGGATCTTCAAGACCGAGACGATCATCATGCCGGCGGTGCTCGACGCCGTCGTCGATTCGGGCTTCCTTCGCGGCCTGCTGCCGGTGCTCAATCGCGGCGGCCAGAGCATCCCGCCGCTGCTCTTCTCAGGCACCCTCTCCCGCCAGCCGCTGAAGAAGTGGGTGCTCGTTCGGACGAGCCTGGCGATGGCAGGCTGCTTCGCGGTGCTCGCGGCCGCGTGGGCCGTGCTGCGGCCGAGTCGCCCCGACCTGCTCGCAGTGGTGTTCCTCCTGATCTACGCCGCGTTCTCGTCGGTCAACGGCCTGAACCAGCTGGTGGCCGCCTCCCTGCAGGGAAAGCTGATTTCGCCGGGGCACCGCGGCCGGGCGATGGTGGTGAGCGTGACCGTCGGCAGCGCGCTGGCGATCCTCGCGGCGGTGCTGCTGCTCGGCCCCTGGCTCGCCGAACCGGACGGCTTTCCCAAGATCTTCGCCGCCACGGCCGTGTTCTTCGCGGCGGCGGCATTCGCCCCGGCGATGCTCGACGAGCCGGAGGATCACGCTGGTCCGCCTGCGGCCGTTGTCGGAAGCCATTGGCTCGCCCGGTCGCTCGCCACGATGGGGCAGGGGGCGGCGGCCTGGCGGACCACGATCGCCCGCGACCCGGCGCTGGTGCGGCTGTCGCTGGTGGCCGCCTGCTTCTCGGCCGTGCTGATGCTGTTTCCACACTATCAGGCATTTGCCCGCGATCGGCTCGGCAGCCATGCCGGCAGCCTGCTCGGCTGGGTGGTCACCCAGAACGCCGCCACGGGGCTCGCCAGTCTCGTGGCCGGACCTGTCTCCGACCGGCGGGGCACGCGGATCGTGCTCGTGTGGCTCGTCGCCCTGTCGGCGCTGACGCCGCTGGTGGTCACGGCGCTCTCCGCACTGCCGCACGCCACCGCCGTCCGCTGGTTTTGGACCGTCTACCTGCCGCTGGGGCTCAACCCCATCTCGTTGAAGCTGTTCACGAACTACGCGTTGGAACTCGCGCCGGGCCCGGCCGACCACCCGAGGTATGTGAGCATCGTCGGGGCGGCGCTGGCAGCGCCGTTCGTGCTGTCTCCCCTGGTGGGCATGGCGGTCGATCTGATCGGCTTCCGCCCAGTGTTCGTTGCCGGCGCGGCGGCGATCGCCGTAGGAGCCGTGATCGCTGCGGGTCTTCCCGAGCCGCGGCACGGCTGACCCGGGCGACCGCCGTGATTCCAGTGACCGCCGCAATCCCTCGCGGTTGTGCCAGGCTTCCCGCGCGGCCTATCATGCGGATCCCGCGGGTGGGACCGAACCATCCCCGAAACCTCCAGGAGTTCGTGGTCATGAATAGTCGCTTCATCGCCGGTTGTGTCGCGTCGGTCCTCGTGTTCGCTGGCTCGGCTGTCGTGCTGGCGGCCGCCGTCAAGGAGCCGAAGGACGCCAAGTGCCCGGTGTCGGGGCACGAATGCGATCCGTCGGCCAGCGCCGAACTCGACGGAGGCAAGGTCTACTTCTGCTGCGAGAAGTGCGTCGCCGCGTTCGAGGGGGAATCGGCGAAGTTCACCGCGAAGGCGCACCAGCAGATGGTGAGCACCGGCCAACTGGTGCAAAAGGGCTGCCCGTTCAGCGGCGGGCCGGTCAAGCCCGGCACGCAGATCTCGATCGGTGATGCAGAAGTCGGCTTCTGCTGCCCCAACTGCAAGGGCAAGGTCGAGAAGGCCGCCCCCGACGAGCGGGTGACCATGGTCTTCGGCAGGATCGACAAGGGATTCAAGCCCGCGGCGAAGTGACGGTCTGCCGCACGGCTCCCGCCGCCTTCGGAGGTGTCGTGCTCCGCGGCGTCGTGCTGGGCGGCTGGACAGCGGGCGGCGGTGCCGCGGCACCGTGACCGGTGACCTGGTCGAGTTCAGCGGCGAGACGGGCTGCCACGTCGGGGAACCTCGCACGCACATCGGTCACCTCGCCGGGATCGACTGCGAGGTCGTAGAGCGCATCCTGCAGCGGAGCGGCATCGCCAGCCGGCGGACGCTTCGGCGGTGGCTGGCGGACGAGTTTCCAGGTTCCTTCCCGCCAGCCGAATCGGCCCGAGCCGTTATCCTGCTGGAGGAGCGACCGCCGGCCCGCCCCCGTGCCGAGCAGTGCGGCCGACACGTCCACGCTGTCGGGGAACGCGGCCTTCGGCACCTCCGCCCCCACGATTCGGGCGACGCTCTTTGCCAGATCGATCGTGCAGACGATCTCGTCGGACGTGCCGGGGGCGATCCGGCCGGGCCAGCGGGCGATGAATGGCGTGCGGGTTCCCCCCTCGAAGACGCTGTACTTGCCACCACGGAATGGCCCGGCGGGCTTGTGGCTGCCGAGCCTTTCGACGGCGCTGTCCCGGTAGCCGTCATCGAGCACCGGGCCGTTGTCGCTGCAGAACACGACCAGCGTGTCATCGGCAAGTTTTAGCCGAGCAAGCGCCGCGGTGATTTGGCCGACCGTCCAGTCGAGCTGGACGATGCAGTCGCCGCGCGGGCCCATGCCGGTGGATCCCTGAAAGCGTTCGTGTGGCACCCGCGGCACGTGGATGTCGTGCGAGGGGAGAAACAGAAAGAAGGGCTCCTGCGAGTGAGCCTCGATCCACGTCACGCTCTCGCGGATCCAGGCGTCGGCGAGGTCTTGATCGCGGAATCGGGCCCGCGAGCCACCCCTGAAGAAACCGATGCGGCCGATCCCGTTGTGAATCGTGTCGTAATGCCCCTTTGACCAGTCCATCGTCAGCCGGCTCCGCTGCTCGATGCCCGTGGGATGATCGGCCGATGGTTTCGTGTCGCCCACCCAGAGTGGATCGGCGGCATCGAGATCCTTGACGTGGTGGTCCTCGACGAAGACCGGCGGCACGCGGTCGTTGGTCGTGGGAAGCAGGAAGCAGTGGTCAAAGCCGATTTCGAGCGGACCGGGAGCAAGCGAGCCGTTCCAATCGGGGCCTCGCCCCCGCTCGCCAAGACCGAGATGCCACTTGCCGACGACGGCCGTCGCATAGCCCGCATCATGGAGCACCGAGGCGAAGGTCGGTGTGCCAGGGGGGATGATCGCGGCGGCATTCGGCGGGGCGATGCCGGTCCCCGGCTTTCGAAATGCGTACTCGCCGGTGAGGAATGAGTAGCGGGTCGGGGTGCAGGTGGAGGCCGAGCAGTAGCCGCTGGTGAAGCGGCGGCCCTCTCGGGCAAGCTGGTCGATGTGCGGCGTCTGCACGGCGGTGGCGCCATGGCAGGAGAGGTCGCCCCAGCCGAGATCATCGGCCATGATCACGACCACGTTCGGCGGGCGGGCGTCGGCCACGGCGGCGACGCTGCAGAGCCCCAGGCACAGGAAAACGCCTCTCATGAGCTGCGGCCTCCGGAGATGAGCGCCTGCGGCGAACGCTGGACCGGCGGATGACGCCACGTTGCCACTCGAGCCCCTGAGTGTAGCGGCGGCGGGAAGGGCGTTCACGAGGGCCGCGCGGTGAAGCCCGTGGGGCATGGCAGGTGTGGACGGCCTGTTTTCAGGCTCCGAAGTGATCTAGGGCCGCCACCGGCCGCATGGAATACTTCCGCCGCCCAAATTGTTCCCGGGCGGAGCCCTCCCATGCGCATCTTCATCTCGGCCGGTGAGCCCTCGGGCGACCACCATGCTGCGCTGTTGGTGCGCGCCATTCGGGCGCGTCGTCCCGACGCCGAGTGCGCGGGTCTCGGCGGTGAGCAGATGGCGGCCGCGGGGGTCGAACTCGTGGCCGACACGACGCGGCTGGCGGTGATGTGGCTCCTGCGGGTCGTGCTCAACATTCACCGCTTCGTCGACCTGGCCCGACGGGCGGAGCGGAGCTTTCTCGACGCCCGGCCCGATGCCTGCGTGCTGATCGACTTCCCCGGCTTTCATTGGTGGCTGGCCTGGCGGGCGAAGCGGCACGGCATCCCGGTGGTCTATTACTGCCCGCCGCAGGTCTGGGCCTGGGCGAGCTGGCGGATCGGCAAGATGCGGCGGCTCGTCGACCACGTGCTCTCGGCGCTTCCGTTTGAGCACGAATGGTTTCTGGACCGGGGCGTTCGCAGCACGCTCGTCGGCCATCCCTTTTTCGACGACCTTGCTCCGGAAACCCAGGCCGCGGCGGACGAGGGTGAGCGGCCGCTTGTCCTTCTGCTCCCGGGATCTCGCCGCCAGGAAATCGAGGGCGTGCTCGGATCGCTCGTGCGGGCGGCCGAGGCGATCCGGGAGCGGGTGCCCGACGCCCGGTTCGCCATCGGCGCGCTTCACGAGCGGCATGCCCGCATGATCTCTGACACGATCGCCGGCTCCGCCCGCGGTCGCATGGCTGATATCGAGGTGCACGCGGGCCGCACACGCAGCCTGATCGGCGAGGCGACGGCGGCGATCGCCTGCTCGGGATCGGTGTCGCTCGAACTGCTCGCCGCAAGGGTGCCAACCGTGATCGTCTACCGTGTCAGTCGGTTCGCGTTCGTGGTGCAGAGCTGGCTTCGTCACGCGCGGTTCATCACGTTGGTGAACCTGCTGGCATCGCGGGAGCCGATTGGGCCGGTGCGGGGAATCTGGCGTCCGCCCGGAGACGTGCCGGCCGCCGATCCGGAGGCGGTCTATCCCGAGTACCTCGCCGTCGGCGACCCCGCTGACCGGGCTGCCGCGCACGTCGTTGACTGGCTTACCGATCCGGCGGCTCGACAGGCGTTGCTCGACCGGCTCGAGGCCGTGGCCGCCGCCGTGGCCCGGCCGGGATCCGCGTCCCGCGCGGCCGACGCCGTGCTCGCGATTGCCGAGGGTAGGCACCCGGATGCAGGGCCAGTGGGAGCCCGTGCCGCCTGACGGCCTCACTGCCGGGCGGGTGTGTAGGATAAGGGACGATGCTCGCCGAACCGCAGTCCACCGCCGCCGACCTCCAGTTCGAACTCCTCGGCATCCGCATCCGGGTGTCGGCGTGGTTCTGGCTGGCCGCAGGCCTGCTGGGCTGGAGCGTCTGCCAGTCGTTTTCGCTCGGCGACCAGCGGACGCTGCTCCAGATGCTCGCCATCTGGATCGGCGTCGTGTTCGTGTCGCTGCTCGTGCACGAAATGGGGCATGCGCTGGCCTACCGCCGATTCGGGCAGTCCGCGGAGATCGTGCTCTATCATTTCGGCGGCCTGGCGATCCCTGCGACCTGGGGTCGCCGGCACCTCAAGCCTGCCCAGCGACTACTCGTGGCCGCTGCCGGACCACTCGCCCAGTTTTCTTTCGCCGCGCTGGTGGTGGTCATGCTGAAGGTGGCGGGCTACGCGGCGCCATTCCCGATTCCGGCGATCAGTTCGGCGCTCGGGCTCTACGTCGGCCGTGATTTCTCGTCGCCGCTGGCCTACGCGCTCTTCGATTTCGTGCTCTACGTCAACGTCTTCTGGCCGCTGCTCAACCTGATCCCGGTACCGCCGCTCGACGGCGGGCAGATCGTCCGCGAGGGGCTGCTGGCGGCGGGCGTGTCGGACGCGCACCGGATCGCCGGCATCCTCGGCGTGGTCGTCGGCGGGGCGGTGGCCTGGTGGGGCTACACCAGAGGCCAGCCCTTCCTCGGCATCATGTTCGCAATGCTCGCCGCGTCGTGCTTCCGAGGACTCTCCGCGGGAGACGTGCCCTGGAAACGGTGGAACTGAACGCCGCCGGCGCACCGGCCTGCGTGATCGTGCTCGGGGCGAGCAACGTGTCTCGTGGGCTTGCCCGGCTGACCGCCATCACCCGGCGGCGAGCGAACACCGCGCTTGACCTGTTCGTGACCGCGGGGCACGGCCGGTCGTACGGCGCTGCCAGCCGCGTGGCGGTGCGTCGGCTACCCTCGATTCTCGGCAGCGGGCTGTGGCGGGCGCTCGATCGCGAGGCGCTTCCCGGTGGCGGCGGCGGCGCGGCGGCGAGGCAGTCATCCGCGCTGGTCACCGATATCGGCAACGACCTGCTCTACGGCTTCGCGGCCGGGCAGGTGGCGGCATGGGTTCGGGAATCGGTGCGACGGCTCGCAGAACGCGGTAGCCGGACCGTGGTCACGAGGCTGCCCTTGGCCAGCCTCGAAGGCGTGGGGCCGGGTCGCTACCGTCTGCTGCGGATGTGCTACGTGCCGGGCTGTCGACTCTCGCTCACGGAACTGAAGACTGCCGCCCACGAACTTGATCAGGCGGTTGCCGCGATCGCCAGCGAGTTCGACGCCACGCTCGTCGAGCAGCCGGGCGAGTGGTACGGCCTCGACGCGATCCACGTTCGCCGCCGCCGGCTCGACAGCCTCTGGCACCGGGTCTGCGATGCATGGGGCCTGCCCCCCGTCTCAACGCCGGTGAGCGGATCGCTGGCAGAATGGGCCGAGCTTGGCACGAAGGCGGCAGAGGTGCGGTCGCTGGCGCGGCGGATGCGTTTCACGCCGCAGCCGGTCGTGCGCCGCCCTGGCCTGACGCTCTGGCTGTATTAGAACGCATTCGACTTACGTGGTTCGCCGGCTCGGGGGCGGCAAAAGTCTCGTCGCCGGGCGAGGATACGCCCAAGGCTCCTCGAGCGTTCGCCGACCCCCTTCGCCTACCCGCCCTCGCTTACGCAGACGACGCTACGCATACACTGGATGCGGTCTAAGGCGTCGCTCCCACGGGGCGGCGAAGCGGTCTACAGCACGGGCAGCGAGGGCAGCGGGGGCTTGGTGGCAGCGGTGGCGGCCAGGTTTCCCACGAGCCGCTGGCAGATCGCCTCCAGGTAGGGCCGCGAGGCGGGGTCGTCGAAGTTGGCCGCCGTGCGGCCCGCGTCGCCGTGCTCGCGGATCGGAATCTGGAGCGGCACCTCGCCGAGGAACGGCATGTCGAGTTCCTGCGCCGTCCGCCGGGCGCCGCCGGTGCCAAAAATGTCGTACCGCTTCTGCGTGTCGGGGCAGACGAAGAAGCTCATGTTCTCCACCATGCCCAGGAGCGGAATGTTGACCTTCCGGAACATGGCGATCGCCTTCGTGGCATCGAGGAGGGCCACCTCCTGCGGCGTGCAGACGACGACGGCGCCGGAGAGGGGCAGGGCCTGCGAGAGCGTGAGCGCGATGTCGCCCGTGCCCGGCGGCATGTCGATCACCAGGTAGTCGAGCTGACCCCAGCGGGTGTCGCGGAGCATCTGCGTGATCGCACCGTGCAGCATCGGCCCCCGCCAGACCACCGCCTCGCCCGGCGGCACCAAGAACCCCATCGACATCACGGGCATGCCGATCCGCCCGACATCGAGCGTCATCGGCACGATCTTGCCGTCCTCGATCTGCGGCCGCCCCGAGAGCCCGAGCAGGTGGGGAACGCTCGGCCCATACACGTCGGCGTCGAGCAGGCCCGTGCGGCTTCCCGCCCGTGCCAGCCCGATGGCGATGCTCGCGGCGATCGTGCTCTTGCCCACGCCCCCCTTGCCGGAGCCCACGGCGATCACGCTCTTGGCCTGGAGGCCGATCTGGCCGAGTTTCAGCGGCGGACGATCGTGAAGCACGACCTCCACGGAGACGTTTGCGACCTGGGGAAACGCCGTGCGGACGAGTTCCTCGATCCGCGCCCGGGTGGCGTTCCAGAGAATCGCCGAGTGGCTGGTGAGTCCTACGGCGACCGCGATCGCCGTCGCATCGGCTGCCACCGAGACGACCTGACCCGTCGCCGTGAGGGGGCGTCCCGATTCGGGATCGGCGACCGTCGCGAGGATCGCCTCGACGGCGGCGGTGGTGGGAGAGGTGTTCATGGGCCTTGCGAGACGAGGGAGTCGGACGGGGTGGAGCTGATGCCCGCGGCCGGGGCGGCGGCAGGCACGAGGCTGTCGCCAGCCCGCGACGCCGCCACGAACAGGCCGCGGGGCTGGATGGAGACCGCGCCGACGACCACGAGGCAGACGAGCATCGCGATCCCCGCCGCGAGGCCGCCGTCAGCCTGGACACCGCGCTTCGTGCTCTTGAAGTACATCGCGGCAATGACCCGTAGGTAGTAGGCTGAGGCGATCGCAGCATTGAGCACGAGCACGACCGCGAGCCCGACAAACCACGCTCGCCGGCTGTCCGCGGTGATTGCCGCACTCCAGTCGACTCCCAGCGCCGCGAACGCGAGGGAGAGCTTGCCCCAGAAGCCCGGGAGCGGCGGGATCCCCGCGAGGCTGAGCAGAAACACGGCGATCGCGAAGGCGGCAACGGGGTTGGTCGCCGAGAGGCCGTCGAGGTCCTCGACGGTGGTGATCTCCTCGCGTGGCGGCCGCGGGCCGCCGCCGCTGGTCCACTCCGGCCAGCGGTGGCCGAGGTAGGCGATCCCGCCAAACAGGCCGATCGTGGCCACGGCGTAGGTGGCGAGGTAGAAGAGCGTGGCCGAGAATCCGCCGGCGACGGTGGCCGTCTCGGAGCCGGAGGCCGCTACCGCCACACCCACGAGCAGGTAGCCCGCATGGGCGATCGACGAGCAGGCGAGCAACCGCCTGAGGTTTCGCTGCCCGAGGGCCATGACGTTGCCCACGGTCATGGTCACGGCCGCCAGCATGACCATGATCCGCCAGAGCAGGTCGGGCGAAGCAGCCGGCGAGAGGAGGGCGACGAGCCGGGCCAGGATCACGATGCCGGCCAGTTTGGGAAGCGTGGAGAGCAAGGCGGCGTTGCCGGGGCTCGTTCCCTCGTAGACGTCCGGAGCGTAGAAGTGCATGGGCACGGCGGCCAGACGAAAGGCGGCGCCGACGATCGCCAGTCCCGCGGCCAGTGGCAGCAGCGTCTGCACGGTGCGGCTGGTGGCTTCGGAGCGGATCCGGGCGGCGATCGCCTGCAGGTCGGTCGAGCCGCCCATGCCGTAGAGGCAGACCAGGGCATAGAGGAACACGGCCGAGGCCACCAGCGACAGGAAGAAGTACTTGAGGCTTGCCTCCTGGCCGCGGGCATCGGTCCGCTTCAAAGCCAGGAGGATGTAGGTGGGAATCGACACCAGCTCGAGCCCGGCGAACAGCAGCACCAGATCACCCGCCACGCCCACCAGCGAGAGGCCCGTCAGCAGGAGCAGGAAGGTGCCCGCCTCCTCGCAGGTACTGCCGCGGTGCAAGCCGGGGCCGCGGCTAACCGCCGAGACGAACAGGTCGCCAGCCTGCACGAAGCACAACAGCAGGCCGAGCGACAGCACCGTCCACCGGACGAACATCGAGAACGCGTCGATCGTCACCCCGGCGGAGAAGGTGGGATTCGGCGACTGGCCCCGCGTCACGATCATGGCGGTGGCAATGCCGGCGGCGGCGACTAGCCAGCCGAACCGCAGGCCCACGAAGGCACCGCCGAGGTAGGCGACCAGCGCCGCCAGCACGAGCACGATCTCGGGGGCGAGTAGGGCGAAGGTGTCGAGCGAGGTGGCATTCATGGCATCTGGGCCTGGGCAACGGTGGCGGCGGGCTCGGTGGTGTGCATGCGGGCGGCGAAGGCCGCGCTCGATGCGGCGGTGGCCTTGCGGACCGATGCAGCGGCGGGGGCGAGAAACGTGGCGGGCGCGAGTCCGATCCACACGCAGAACACCGCCAGCGGAAGCACCGCGGCGAGTTCGTGCCAGCGGAGGTCGCAGCGGTCGTGGGTCGCGTGGTCGGCAGGGCCATGCCCACTATGCCCGCCATGGCCACCATGGCCACCATGCGTTACGGACGAATCATGGCCGTGGCTCCGCGGCGGCTCCCGGGAGCCCCCAAAGAACACCCGCTCGACGGCCCACAGCATGTACCAGGCGCCAAGCACCACGCCCCCGACGGCCAGCAGTGCCATCGCCAGGTAGGCCGGTTGCCAGTTGGCTGCGACCCCCGACCAGGCCCGTTGGAACGAGCCGGCCAGGATCATGAACTCGCCCACGAACCCGTTGAGTCCCGGCAGGCCGATGCTCGAAAACGTGAACAGCATGAAGAATGCGGCCAACCAGGGGGCCTTCGACGCGATCCCGCCGAGGCTGGCGATGTTTCGCGTGTGGAACCGCTCGTAGATCATGCCGACCAGCGCGAACAGGCCTGCCGACGAAAGGCCGTGATTGACCAGCTGCAGGGTAGCGCCCTCGGTGGCCACCGGCGTGAGGGCGAAGAGTCCCATCACGATGTAGCCCATGTGGCTGACCGACGAGTAGGCGATCAGCCGCTTGAGGTCGGTCTGCACGAGTGCCACCAGCCCGCCGTAGATGATCCCTGCCACGCCGAGCCCGAAGAGCCACGGGGCGGCGAGGGCAGTGGCCTCCGGGAGCATCGGCATCGAGAAGCGGAGGAAGCCGTAAATGCCCAGCTTGAGGAGCACGCCGGCGAGATCGACGCTGCCGCCGGTGGGGGCCTCGACGTGCGCCAGCGGCAGCCAGGTGTGGAAGGGCACGATCGGCACCTTGACGGCGAAGCCGGCCAGCAGTGCCAGGAACACGATCATCTGCAGCCAGCCCCCTGCGGCCGTCATCGGCAGCGGATGGACCTTCATGCCATCGGTGAGGGCCTCGATGTCGAACGTGACCGTGTTTGTGTGGGCGGTGTGCCAGAGCACGATGGCCAGCAGGCCCAGGAAGGTGAACACGCTGCCGGCGAGCGTGTAGATGAAGAACTTGACGGCCGCCCGCCGCCGCTCGTCGTGCCCCCAGATCCCAATCAGGAAGAACAGCGGCACGAGCGTGAACTCGAAGAACACGTAGAACAGAACCACGTCGCGGGCCGCGAACACCCCGAGCATCGCTGCCTCGAGCACCAGCAGCAGCACGTAGAACCCGACCGGGCGGTCCGTGATGGCGTCCCAGCTCACCAGCACGGCGGTCAGCGAGAGCAACGCCGCCAGGCCGAACATCCAGAGCGACAGGCCGTCGAGCCCGAGTGAGAACCGGACGTCGAAGATCCCCTCCGTGAGCCAGGGCAGTTCCACGAGGGCGAACGGCAGGCCTGACGCGGTGGCCGGTTCGGCGAGGAAGCGGACGATCAGCCAGCCGGCGAGGGCGAGCGTCACGCAGGACGTGACGGCCGCGCTCTGCCGCACGGCGGACGTGCCACGGGATCCCAGGACCCAGGCGACGACCGCACCGACGAGCGGGGCGGCGATCGTGAGCAGCAGGTGAGTGGAGGGGCTGAAGCCGTTCATGCGAGTGAGGTGGTTCCTTCTAGCCCATGGCCCGCGCGACCAGCGCGAGCACGATCAGGAGCATGCCGATCACGCCCGCAAGGGCATATCGCTGGAGGAGTCCCGACTGGAATTGCCGGACGATTCCTCCCAGCCCGAGCGGAATTCGGGCCAGGAGGTCGACGAGGCCATCGATCACGTAGCGGTCGAAGACCGCGGCGACCGTGGCGAGCAGTTCGAGCGGTTTGACAATCAGCGCCGCGTAGATCTGGTCGATGTAAAAGCGGTTGGCGAACAGAGTCTCGAGCGGGCCGAGGAACCGCTCCATCTGCGGCCCGTCGCTCCGCTTGCCGAGATGCCCGAGGGCGGCGATCACGATCCCGATCGCGGCTGCGAGCGTGCCCTGGATGGCGAGATCCCAGTGGAAGACGGGGGGCACGGCGGTCGAGGCCACCGACGGGGCCGTGAACGAGGGCGTAGCGGCGAGAAACGTCGCCAGCGAGTGGCTGCTGAACAGCCACCAACCGCTCACGGCGGAGAGCCCGGCCAGGATCACCAGCGGGATCGTCATCGAGGGGGGCGATTCGTGCGCTGCGGAGCCCGCCCCGCCGTGCGAATGGTGCGCCGCCTCCTCAGGCACCCTGGTGGGGCCGGTGAAGGTCATGAACACCGCGCGAAACGTGTAAAAGGCGGTCAGCCCGGCCGTGACCAGCGACATCCAGAACAGCAGTCGCCAGGTGGCGGGGGAGTTGATCGCATCGAGCCCGGAGCCCCGCACGCCACCGGCCAGTTGGGCCGCGTCGGGCGTGACGCTCGCTAGGCGGAAGACCGGGCCTGATGCCTGGAAGGCCGGGCCCGATCCCTGGAAGGCTGGGTTCAGCGCGGCATGGCCGCCGGCGGGCGCCGACTCGTGCTGCTCGCCGTGGGCGTCGGGCCAGCCCCGCGAGTGCAGCGAGGCGAGGATTTCATCCTTGCTGAAGAAGCCGGCGAATGGGGCCACGCCCGCCAGGGCGAGCGAGCCGACCAGGAAGGTGGCCGCCGTGATCGGCATCACCCGCCGCAGGCCACCGAACCGCCGCATGTCGATCACGCCCCCCATGGAGTGCATCACCGAGCCGGCCCCCATGAAGAGCAGCGCCTTGAAGAACGCGTGGGTGACGAGATGGAAAATCGCGGCGGTGAAACCGAGAAGCGTGCCGGTGCCGAGGCTCGCGAACATGTAGCCGAGCTGGCTGATCGTGGAGTAGGCGAGCACCCGTTTGAGGTCGTTCTGCACGGTGCCAATCAGCGCCGCGATCAGGGCCGTCGTCGCTCCCACGACCGACACCAGCGTCAGGGCGCCGGGGCAGGCGACGAACAGCGGTGCCGAGCGGGCGACCAGGTAGATGCCCGCCGTCACCATCGTGGCGGCGTGGATCAGGGCGCTGGCCGGCGTGGGGCCTTCCATGGCGTCGGGTAGCCAGACGTGCAGCGGGAGTTGGGCGCTCTTGCCACAGGCGGCGAGCAGGAGCAGCAGGCAGATCGCGGTGCCGACCGCACCGCCGACGTAGCCCGCGGCATCGGCGAGCCGGGTCGCTCCGAGAATGCCCGGCACGGTGGTGCCGTCGGCGAGCGACGTGTCGTGGAAGTTGAGCGTGCCGTAGGTCATCCAGAGCAGGAACGTGGCCACCGCGAGGCCGAAGTCACCGACGCGGTTGACCAGAAAGGCCTTCTTGGCGGCCTTGGCCGCCTCGGGCTTGGTGAACCAGAAGCCGATCAGCAGGTAGCTGCAGGCGCCCACCGCCTCCCAGAAGACGTACACGAGCAGGAAGTTGCTCGCCGCCACGAGCATCGTCATCGAGAACACGAACATCGACACCAGGGCGAAGAATCGCGGATAGCCGGGGTCGCCGTGCATGTAGCCGATCGAATAGATGGCGACGAGCAGGCCGACGAAGGTGATGATCACCAGCAGGGTCGAGGTCAGTGGATCCAGTCGCAGCGCCACCGGGATCGAGAAGGACGTGGCGGCGCTCGAGGCATCCGCCCCCGATGCCTGGGCGTCGGGCACGCTGGCCCATTCCCAGAGCGTGGTCACCATCTCCACCGGTCGGGCGGCATGATCGTGTCCCGATTCCCCGACGCCCACTTCGCGGGCCATGCCCACGAGAAGCGTGATCGCCACGGCTGCCGAGGCGGCGATCCCGGCCACGGCCGGAAGGTGGGCCCGGGGGCCGAGGACTCGGCCGAGCGCGACGGTGAGGATCGCTCCCACCAGCGGCAGGAGCGGCACGAGAACCAGGAGCGTCGATGGGGAGAGGTCTGGCATGGGGATGCGGGTCGGGCCGGGGCCCGCTGTGGGGCGGAACTGTGGGGAAGAACTGTCTAGACCTGCTCGCGCTCGAGCAGGGCATCCTCGTCCACCGGCGGCTCGATGCCGGCGGGGGTGAGTCGCGGGAACATGTGCGGGACCGTGTCGACCGCGGGTAACTCGTGGTCGACCACCCGCGGCAGGTTTGATTCCCGGAGCGACTGCCAGGCGGCCGAGTCGAGACGGCCCGTGCGCGAGAAGGCCTGCAGCACGAACACCAACGCCACGGCCGCTTCGCAGGCGGCGACCGTGAGCACGAAGATCACGAGCACATGCCCCCCCCAGTCGCCGTGATGCCGGCTCCAGGAGACGAGGCTCACCGAGATGCCCTGGAGCATCAGTTCGGCACACAAAAACATCACGATCAGGTTCCGTCGGGCGAGGATGCCGACGAGACCGAGCGCGAAGAGGATTGCGCCGACGACCAGGCCGTTGAGAACGAGCGGGGCGGGGGTCATGAAACGGCCCTCCGGGTGGCACGGGCATCGCCGTCGCCAAAACCCCCACCGGAACCCCCACCTGAACCCCCGCGGGACACGATCGCGATCGAGCCGATGAGGGCGACGAGCAGGAGCACGCCTGCCACCTCAACGGCCAGCAGGTGGCGGCCGAAGAGTTCGCCGCCGAGGCGGGCGACGTGGTTCTCGGCGAGGAGGTCGACGCTGCCCCGATCGCTGTCGGTGGCCTCGCCATCAGCGGCCGTCGCACTGCCCGCCAGCAACGCCGTCTTCGTGGCCGGCATCAGGCAACAGGCCGGTGGTTCGGCAGTGAGCCGGCCGATCGTGAGGGAGAGGATGCCGAGCAGCACCGCTCCGGCCACGGCCGAGAGCAGCGGTTCGTTCGACACGCGGTCGTAGGGGGCCATGCCTGCCGGTTGGGCCAGCATGAGCACGAACAGGAACATCACGAGGATCGCACCGGCGTAGACGACGATCGTCGCCACACCGAGGAACTGGGCCCCCAGCACGAGCAGCACGCCCGCCACACCGGCAAGCGCCAGGGCGAACCAGATCGCGGCGTACACCGGCGACCGTGATACGA
>Ga0164294_10002926_pt1 | contig 15250 bp, 11 predicted proteins | sample GEODES005metaG_FD_111479 | JGI IMG/M metagenome (GOLD analysis project Ga0164294, IMG submission 111479) | Oligotrophic lake water microbial communities from Sparkling Lake, Wisconsin, USA - GEODES005 metaG | ecosystem: Environmental > Aquatic > Freshwater > Lake | place: USA: Sparkling Lake...
ACGTGTTCACCCGATGCAGCCACAGGTTCCCAGCCAGCAGCAATCATGCGAGCAGGCCGTGGTGGAACATGGTCAAACGCATAGATCTGTCCGTGAGGGTGCGAAATAGTTGCACCAATTTCTGCGCCACGGTTTTCAAACACAATCACGTACTCGCCATTTGGCATTTCGCGTAGAGCTTGCGTGCGGTCAGCCCACAGGTTGACAACAGACAAGGCCTCGTCAGCAGTCAGCGTGCCAAACGTTGCTTCATGATCAGGGGAGTACAGCACCACTTCGCAGTAGCCCTCTTCCAATGCTGGCCAACGATTCGGAAACGAACGAACTGAATACTGTTCCGGAGCCTCTAGGCCGCCAACGCAAAAGGGGCAGCCAGCAATAGGCAAGTTTGGTCTGTTCTGGCGGTCGGCCACCACGTGCACCACAGTGCCGAGGTATGTATCGGTGCGAATGTCTCGAGCCATCGCACCATTCTGTCAGTTAGTTACTGAATCAGACTGCGCATTCCGAATCGCCGACTTCGCCAGAGAATGGCCCAGTCTCGTCATAGTCAACAAAGAACTCAGGTGAAGCGTCTGGCAGTGGAATCTCATCAAGATCGCGCAAGCCATCTGCAACTGCCACAGCACCACCAGAGCGGGCAAGCCAGCCTTGGAAGGTTTCAGCAGCTGTACGTTCTGCTGCGAAGCGACGCACAACGCGAGCGACTGCTTCTGGCGCAGCCTTAGCTGGAACGCGTAATGCCTTTTCACCGAAGTGAATTTGCTCTTCTCCGACGTATCCACCAAGAAGCATCTGATAACCGGGCAATGACTTGCCGTGTGCACGACGCTCGACACCAAAGAAACCAATGTCGCTTGCATGGTGTTGGCCACAACTATTGGTGCAACCAGAAATGTTGATGCGAACTCCGCCGATTTCAGCGAGTCCTTCTTCTTCAAGTTTGTCACCAATTGATTTTGCAAGTCCACGTGATTGAGTAACAGCAATGTTGCATGTGTCTGCACCAGGGCACGCAACAACGTCACGAGCAAGCTCGGCGCCTGGACGTGCCATACCAATTGCATCGAGCATGTCGTACAGTTCGCGCATCTGGCTTGGCTGCAAGCTGCGGAACACTACGTTCTGGCGGTTCGACAAACGAACATCAGACTTGAAGTGACGCTGGATGGTTGCAAGCGCACGGAACTGGTCAGCTGTGATATCGCCAAGTGGCGCATATGCAATTGCTGACACGGTGCCATTTGCTGCTCCCCGAATAACGCTTGCATTTTCCCAGCGACGGAATGGATCAGACGATGTGAAGTTGATGATGGTGCTCTGGCCAACCTGTGACACTTCGCCTTCTGTAATACGACCTGCTGGCGCATCACCGGCTGTAAGTACTTCTGCAGGAATTCCACCTGGCCATGAAGACGATGCAGGAAGAGTGTGACGAATCTTGATGACGCGACGACGCACTTCTTCAATTCCCAACTGGTCAACAACCCACTTCATACGGGCGCGCAACTTGTTGTCGCGGTTACCTGTTTGGTCGAACACGCGCAATGCGGCCTCAACTGTTGGCAACAAGTCTTCGCGTGATGTGAAGTCTTCAAGCGCAAGTGCTGGGTGTGGGTTAGCGCCAAGTCCGCCAGCAATGTAAACACGGAATCCTGATTCGATTGAACCGTCCTCAAGAGTACGAGTTGCAGCAACAACGCCAACGTCGTTGAACATTGCCTGACCACAGTCAGTTGAGCAACCAGAGAAGTTCACTTTGAATTTGCGAGGCAAACGCTGACCCAGTGGGTTGCGCACGAAATGGCGGTACACCGCTTCAGCCCACGGTGTCACATCGAGCTTCTCGTATGGGCAAGCGCCAGCTAGGTGGCATGCCATTACGTTGCGCACTGTGTCACCACATGCTTCGCGTGATGTGAGTTGTACATCTGCAAGTCGGCGCAATAGATCAGGAATGCGACGAAGGTCTACGAAGTGAAACTGAATGTTCTGACGAGTGGTGATGTGTCCCCATCCGCGTGAGAATTCAGATGACAGGTCTGCCATTACGTCGAATTGTTCCGGAGTAATCGAACCTGCTGGCAACTTCACTCGCACCATCTGGGCTGTGCCACCCTGGCGCTGTCCGTAGATGCCGTTATTCAATCGCATGACGCGAAAGACGTCATCGGAGATTTCGCCCTTCAAGAATTGATCAATGGCGATCTCGAAGCGTTCAATGTCGCGCAGTTGTTCTGCATCAAGATCGCGTGGGATAGGGGCTTCTGCAATTGTCATGGCTATTCCTTTTCGCCCACCTCACGGAGGGCATCTGCTAGTGCTTTTCGTAATCTGCGTGCGTTGTCTGGTGCAAGGTGTGCAACCAAACCTTCACCGTTGGCGCCAAGTGGTTCAACAGTCAACACCACACGTGGTGTTTCATCGTCATAGTCGTCGCTCACGGCAACGGTCCACATGATGGGCGTCGTGTCCTCTAAACCATCGGGAAGATCCGTGGCGTCAATCTGAACAACATCAATCGAGCGGCGCATGTTATGCACCCGCTACTAAGTGGTCGGTTATGGAGTTATCCAAGAATTCGTATGCGGCAACCGCGCCAATGACAATGGTGCTTGGTGCCTTGAGTGCAGTAGTTCCCAGCTCGCCCAAGGTGGTGCGTACAACAACTTGTTCAGCGCGGGTACCCCAGCGAATTGCAGCAACAGGGGTGGTGGCAACTAATCCACCAGCCATTAAACGCGTCGCAATCTGTGCGCGTTCTGACACGCCCATCAGTACAACAATTGTTCCGCCAACTTGTGCAAGTGCTTCCCATGCGATGTTTGCTGAACCGCCGTTTTCACGATGTCCTGTCACAACTGTGAATGCAGGTGACACATTGCGGTGTGTAACTGGTATACCAGCAGCTGCCGGCACACCAATGGCTGATGTAATGCCAGGCACCACGGTGAACGGAATGCGCGCTTCCATCAGTGCTTGAGCTTCTTCACCGCCGCGACCAAATACGAACGGATCGCCACCCTTTAAGCGCACAACGTTCTTTCCTTGTGCACCAAGATGCACCAACAACGCGTTAATCAACTCTTGTGGCGTTGGGTTGCCAGGCTTTTTACCCACATCAATGAATTCGGTGCCAGGTTTTGCTATTTCAAGAATCGAATCGTTCGACAAGTAGTCGTGAACAATCACTTCGGCTTCACCAATCAGGCGCACGGCCTTCACGGTAAGAAGTTCTGGGTCACCTGGACCTGCACCAACAAGATGAACGGTCATTGCGCTGTTTCCACTTCGCGAACTACCGGGCATGCCATACCCAGGTCCGCCATAACACCCGCAATGATTGGTTGCCACTGCACATTCTCGGTTGATTCACCTTCAGCATGAATACGTGCTCTCTCAACAGCAAGACGTGACACCACTTCTTCAAACTCAGGGACAATCGAGAGTTCAAGGTGTGAACGCAACCACGATGCAAGAGCGGGGCTTGCACCACCAGTAGACACAGTGACCATCAGATCACCGCGACGAAGCGCTGCGGGCAAAGTAAAAGCACAACGGTCTGGGTCGTCTGCTGAGTTGATCCAAATACCTTTGGCTTCGCACTCATCAAAAATCTGCTGGTTAACCGGCATGTTGCCAGTAGCGGTAATGACCAAACGGAACGCATCGATATCACCGCTTGCATATTCGCGCTGCACCAATGTCACGGGAAGGGAATGGAACTCGTCAACGAACATCGGCGACAGCACGGTTACTTCAGCGTCGGCCATCAGAAGTTGTTCCACTTTGCGATATGCAATGCGACCGCCGCCGACCACCAAGACGGGTCGGCCGTGAAGGTTGAGGTTCACCGGAAACTGCATGAGGGCAGGCTATCTAATACCCGACTAATCCAGTCATAATTAAGGGGAATGCCCCCTGAGGTTGGCTTATCCCTGTGGGGTAAGGGTTGCAGCGTCTGCCCAATAGGCATGGGTGCCGCTGCAAATGCGCTCTGGGAGCTTAATTCGGGCCACTGGGCCATCGCTGAGGCGTAGGGCATCAAAGATCTCGCAGTGGCTCACGTCGTTCACCACATCCATCGTGAAGGTGATGAGATAGCCGTCGTCCTCACTGCGTGAATTCGGCCGTGGGGCAAACACGGACTCGCTTGCGTACACGCCAGATGGCAGACGGAAGGTTTCCTCTTCGCCAGTAGTCACATTGTGTTTGATGAGACCCTCGAATGTGAACCAACCTTCGGTCGGCACAACGGAATACACGTAGTCGTATTTCTTGCCAACAATTTGCGGGTTGATCATGCCGAACTCGGTAACTGTGTCAGACAACAATCCTTCACGCACTGCACCGGTCTTCATGTTCAAACGCCAGCGGTATGGCTTTGACTGCATTGCATACAAATCAAGGAAACGAAACATGCGTTGATCAATTGTTGCTTCTGGTCCCATAGTGGGCGAGGGGTCAAATTGGAAGTAACCATCAACGATGATTTCATCGCCTTCTTCATATGCATTAATCCAATGCAAAACATACGTCGCTTCGCAATCAAACCACTTAATGTCTTTTTCTGTTCCATGACGGGGAATCACACCAAGGCGTGTTGGCATGTCTGGGTGAAACTTCGTTGCATAAATGCCGCGCTGAATCAGATCCTCTTTCCAGAACAATGGGCAGTCATTCAAGATTGAGTAGTTGTCAGTGAAACACATGTCGTGTGGCAAACGTGGCCCAGGTAACGGCACTGGTGTGTAGTGCGTCAACACTCCTTCACGAGACACAACGCCGTAATGCATGTACGGGTATGTGGTCTGGTAATTGAAGAACAACAACTCGCCGGTCTTTTCATCAACCTTGGTATGCGCTGATACACCAGCTTCTGGGAATGCTCCGCTCCATGATGCGCGGCCTTTGTCTTCCAATGTCACTGGGTCGAGTTGATACAAATCACCACACTGGTAAAAACTTGAAAGCACTACGCCGCCATGCACAACAACATCGGTGCTGCTTGCATCTTTCATACGTGTGCGAGCACCCCAGCCATCAGTACGAACTGCAGTTAACGGAGACTCAGCTAAGCCAGACCATTGCGGTCCGCCAGCATCAAGGTCAATTGCAAGACCTTCTGTACGGACCATACGATTGCGGTATTCAGCGTGACCTTCACGAAATGAAATGGAATGAATCATTCCGTCACCATCAAATGGGTGGTACCGGTCGGTGTTCGGCACTAGTGGGTTTTCCGTATTGCGCAAGTACACGCCGTTTAAATCAGAAGGAATTTCACCTTCAACATGCATGTCACGTGCGGTCCATTCGCGTGTTTGTGGGCGCCATGCTCCGGTGCGGTACGGATGAGTGTCGCCCTCTGGCAACAACGATTCCCATTCATGATCCAAGTTGATAGTCACGGCGAGCCCCCTCGTGTATTTGGATGACTATATGTCATAGGGGGGACTATATGAATAGGCAGATACTATAAATTTCGTGACACAACGCATCCCCGTAGCGGAGTTACCTGAATCTGTCGTATGGGCAGCCACAGAGCTCAATCTTCTTGATGACAACAACACCATAAGCCGCAGTCATATGCGCACCCTGGGCGAATTCCTCCTGCGTTATGGCAATGGGAATTCAACACCTGCCCCAGCAAAGGCAACACGTACTCGTACCAAGCCAACAAAAGCTGAAGTTCGCTCTGAACTCACAGACCGCATTAGCGAATATCTCACTACGCATCCCGGCGCGACGCTGAACGAAATATCTACAGCGCTTGCTGCGCCACTTCCCGCAATCACGACATCTGCTCGACCTGTTGAATGGTTGATTCTTGGTGATGACGAACTAACTGCACCAACAGAACGTGTTGAGTCACAAACCATTTCTGTAACTCGTGAACGTGCTCGAGGCGCACTGCAAGCAGCAAACCTCATGGCATCTCCACTCACGCACAATGCGTACACAGCACTTTTGCGCAGTGGTCGCATTCAGGGCCCAAGCGTTGCGCGCATTGTTCAGTTGTTTGGCTCATGGTCTGCAGCATGTTCGTCAGTCGGTGTTTCTAGTGGTGAAGCATTGCGTTCTAATTACGAACGTACGTGGGACGAAGAACAACTATTTGGTTTTGTTGAGCGTTTCCTTCGTGAACCAGCCCATCATGGTGCAAGTCATCAGTTCGACCTGTGGCGTTCCACAGTGAATGGCACTCAGAAAGTGCCGTCGCTTGGCACCGTGCGCAACATCCTTGGCGGCACCTGGGGCGATATTCGCACCGCAACCTTGCGCCGCATGCGCGCTGCGTGGGCTAACTAATACGTGTAATTGCCATGTGTCGCAAAAGCGGCTTACCTGGCATCACAACATACGGTTCGGTGTTGATGCCGTTCGGCGGCCCCGACTGCGGTTCAAAACAAATACCCGCTGGGTTTGCATTGTAAATAACCCAATGCGAACAGTCGCTTGAGATTTCAACCTTCACGTCGCCAACCGTTAGCCATGGCATTGTGATCGGCTTTACAAAACAATCATCGTATTTACGGTGTGGCACTGGCACACGTTGATTCGTGGTGATACCGCTGACATCTTGTTGCAACATGGCAGTGAAGTTGTGGTGAGAATGGCGTGGTGGCAAAAACCACGGATGCCAACCCACTTGTGCCGGCTGTGGTTCTGCTGCATCAAGTGTCAACGTAAACAGCACATCGCCATCAACAACATCAATTACATGGGTCACTGTTCCGGAAAACGGCCAATCAGTTCCAAGATGGCATGTCATGGTTAGTTTTGCTGGCAGTTGTTCAACAACAGTCCACTCAACATCAAGCACGGTGCCATGCAATGCATTCGGCGGTAACCGCAATGGCAATTCATACTGCAGTCCGCGAAACATCAGAACGCCATCGCGCACACGGCCTGCGAAAGGAACCATGGGGTAGAGGCCCCAGCCCAATGTGTCTTCTGCTGCGGTTACCAATAACTCTGTGCCGTCCATAATCAGAGACGACACGCGTCCTCCAGCTGATGTATCGATAGAAACAGCGGTTGAACCCGCAGATAATTGCACAATTGGCACCTAGCCACGATAACCACGGCACATAGATTCCGTGTCGGTAGCGTAAGAACTTGTGCGCGGCTTAGGAACTCTTATCAATACCTCAACGGTGATTGTGGGAAGTTCAATTGGTTATTTCATCGGACATCGCATTCGTGAATCCATCCGCACCATCGTTGTACAGGTAATTGGTCTTGCAACAGTCATCATGGGCATCAGCAACGCAATGGATACTCATAACTTGGTGTTCCCACTTGTCGGCATGGTCATCGGTGTCGTTATTGGTGAGTTGTTACACATTGAAGAACGCCTCGAAGGAATAGGGGAGCGCCTCAAGAAGCGCTTTGCTAAAAAGTCAGATGACTCAAGCACGTTTGTTGAAGGTTTTGTCACTGCAACATTGCTGTTCTGTATTGGCCCAATGACAATTCTTGGTGCAATTGAAGATGCAAGCGGTCGCACGCCGCAGTTGTACATCATCAAGGGAACCCTTGACGGCTTCATGTCGATCATTTTTGTGTCCATCTATGGCATCGGCGCAGCATTCAGCGCCATCGGTGTTTTCGTTGTTCAGGGCCTTCTCACGCTCGGTGGAACGGGCATCGATTCCTTGCTCGACGACCGCATGAGAACCGAGCTTTTTGCCGCCGGTGGGTTCACAGTTCTCGCCATTGGCCTCAATTTGCTCGAAATCAAGAAAATCAAGCTGGGATCCCTTCTTCCAGGGCTCATTGTGACGCCCGTCCTGGTGGCTATTTTCGCCCGTTAACCCCAAATTCAGGTCGAGCGGGCTAGAGAGTGTTTACTTCCTGCCCTACAATTACAAGGTGACAATGACACGCATCTTTCGGGCCCTCTGTGCAGGGGCAGTCGTCGTTTCTACGGTCGCCGTCACCCCGTTTTCAGCCTCAGCGGCTAGCACCACTGAATATGTCATCGTGGAACGCGACGGAAGTGTAGAAGTCCGCACTCTCACACAGGCACAAGCAGTCAAGGCTTCAATTGATCCGGCAGTGCGAATTGTGCAGCCAAATAATTCGTTTCAAATTGATGACGCCACAACAGACATCGTCACAGGCTTGTCCGTACCGTCAAACGCACAAGAAGGCGACATTGTTCCTGGTCGCTACATCGTGCAGTTCGGAAGCAACACTGCGAGTGCTGTTGCTGAGGCTTCGTTGACTTCTGGTGCCATCACCACGTTTTCGAATGCAATAAATGGTTTTGTTGCAAATCTCACTGACTCAGAAGTTGCAGCATTGAGGTCGAACCCGAACGTTGTCAACATTGAAGCTGACCGAATTGTTTCGATATCAACGGATCAGTCACAGCCTGGTTGGGGTCTTGACCGACTTGACCAGCGTGCGCTTCCACTGAACCAGAAGTATTCGTACACAAATACTGGTGCTGGTGTTACTGCGTATGTTGTTGATACGGGTATCAACAGCACGCATACTGATTTCACGGGGCGTATCCAGTCCGGATTCACAGCAATCTCTGACGGTTTGGGTGTTGAAGACTGCAATGGTCACGGAACTCACGTCTCTGGAATCATGGCCGGCACAAAGTACGGAGTTGCAAAGTCTGCATCCATCGTGCCAATTCGAGTTCTTGGTTGTACTGGTTCAGGCTCTGTCTCAGGTCTTATCTCTGGTTTGAACTGGGCCATCACTAACCATCTTGCGGGTGTACCCGCAGTAGCAAACCTCAGTGTTGGCGCCGGAGCCAGTTCTTCATTAAACACGGCAGTCGCTAACGCAGTGGCCGATGGCATCACCGTCGTTGTTGCAGCAGGAAACAGCAATGCCAATGCGTGTAACTACTCGCCATCGAGCGCACCTTCTGCAATCACGGTTGGTGCAACTGTTCCATTAAACGATTCGCGCTCATCTTTTTCAAACTTCGGGACATGCGTTGACATCTTTGCGCCGGGTACAAGCATTCCGTCTGCGTACACAGGTTCAACTACCGCTGCAGCCACATTGTCCGGAACCTCAATGGCGTCACCATTCGTTGCCGGTATTGCCGCGGTGTACTTAGAGACCCGCACATCAGCTACGCCCGCCGCAGTAACCACAGCAATTCTTGATTCTGCAACGCGTGACGCGATTACGAGCGTCGGTCTTGGTTCACCAAACAAATTGGCGTATTCAGCATCGTTTGAACCAGCACCCACTCCAGCACCCACAACTACAGTCGCTCCAGCACCAGCACCCACAACGACGACCACAACAGCACCTGCACCCACAACCACAATCGCGCCAGCCACGGTTCCTTCCGTTCCGCTTGCACTCACTGCAACTCCATCGTCACAAACTGTTGCGCTTGCATGGTCGCTTCCCACATCTGACGGCCGATCAGTAATCACTGATTACAAAATTGAATATGCATTGAGCAACAGCACTGCATGGTCAGTCCTTGCGCGCACTGCCTCCACCACGAGAACTGCGAACGTAACTGGTCTGACAAATGGATCTCAATACTCGTTCCGTGTTTCGGCTGTGAATGCGGTTGGCACCGGAGTTGCAACAAATCCTGTTTTTTCCACTCCGGTAGCGCCTGCAACATTGAGTGCACCGCTGAATCTCACTGGCTCAGTTGGCCGCCAAACAGCAACTCTGTGGTGGCAACAGCCTTCGCAGCTTGCTGGTTCTTCTATCACCGATTACATCGTTGAGTCATCAGTAGATGCTGGTTCTACATGGTCAACTGTCAATGACGGTGTGTCAGTCAATAGAACTCTTACTGTCACTGGTCTCTCAGCCGTCGCACATTCATTCCGGGTCAAAGCGGTGAATGCAACAGGCACAAGCCCTGCAAGTAACACAGTGGTTCTCACACCTATTGCGCTTGAGTCACCAACTGCTCCACGTTCGCTTGCGGTGTACGCCTCGTTTAACGGTGCAACGTTGTACTGGGCAACGCCATCATCTGATGGTGGAAGTCGCATCACCGGATATCGCACTGAGTACTCCACTGACGGTGGCGCAACCTGGACAACTTCCGAAGTTATTTCTGTCAGTAGCCGTTCAATGTCGTACACAAATCTTGTTGGCGGCGTGCTGCACAAGTTCCGCGTGTTTGCAATCAACGCAGTCGGAACAAGCGTTGCTTCCTCAGTAGTTGATTCAACCCCTGTTGCAGCCACTGTGTCATCTGAACCGCGCTACTTTGGCGGTTTCTTGTCGGGTACGAGCGCCTACTTGTCATGGACACGTCCTCTATTGACTGGTGGATCTGCAATTACGTCGTACACCACATGGATGTCAACCGATACTGGTGCAACGTGGTCAAGCATCGCTGTTACAGATGCCAATGTTCGCAACGTCCGAGTAAACAGCCTCGCGTATAGCGTGGAGTATCAGTTCCGCGTGACTGCAACTAATGCCGTTGGCATTAGTAAGTCATCCTCAACTCTCACATTGCAACTGCGAGGCATCGGCACGCCGAACCCACCATCGTCAATACGCGCCACAGTGAGCACAACATCAGTCACTCTTACATGGTCAGCAGTTGTCGCAAAGGCAGCGCCAGTCACTGACTACATCGTTGAATACCGAACCGATACTTCTGCGGCGTGGTCGACATGGAATGACGGAGTCTCAACCGCAGTAACCGCAACTCTCACGAATATGACTCCGGACGTTCCGGTATCTCTGCGTGTGAAGGCTGTCAATACATACGGAGCCAGCCCCGCTTCGGCCATGGTGACAGTCACGCCGCGTTCTGCTGCCACTGCTCCAACTGCTCCGTTATCAGTCACCACCACAGCAGGCGATACTCGTGTTGCCGTTCGCTGGATTACTCCAGCAAGTACCGGTGGTTCTGCAATTACCTCGTATACAGTTACTTCGACACCTGGCGGGTTTACCTGTACAACATCAACTAACGCATGCGTAGTAACAGAACTGATAAATGGCGAGTCGTACACATTCACTGTGACGGCAACAAACGCCGTTGGCACCAGTGTGGCTTCCGAGCCAAGTGCTCCAGTCTCTCCCGTTGCAAGTGGTTCAACAACAATGCCTGCAGCATCATGGGGACTTGACCGCACTGATCAACGGTCGTTGCCGCTTGACAAACAAATTACGCGTGGCGGTACAGGTGCCGGAGTTTCTGCTTACGTCATTGATACTGGCGTCTACGCCGCTAGTGCAGAATTCGGCAGCCGAGTCACGAGTGGGTTCACCGCATTTAATGATGGGAACGGTTCAAATGATTGCCATAGCCACGGAACACATGTGGCTGGAACCATGGCCGGAAGTACCTATGGGTTCGCAACTCAGGCAACAATTATTCCGGTACGAGTTTTAGACTGCAACGGTTCCGGATCTACTGCTGGCATCGTTGCAGGAATTGACTGGATTATTCAACATCACGTTGCTGGTACTCCAGCCGTTGCCAACATGAGTCTTGGTTCTATGTCAGGTGTCGATCTCGCCATTAATGATGCAGTTGCGCGTGGTGTTGCCGACGGAATTACTTTCGTTGTCGCAGCCGGCAACTTCTATTCAGATGCGTGTAATTTTTCGCCTTCGAGTGAAGTTTCAGCAATCACTGTCGGGGCCATTACATTTGACGATTACTTCGCTGAATTCTCGAACCGCGGTACGTGTGTTGACATCTTGGCGCCAGGTGTGCAAATCATTTCAGCCGCGATCACTAGCCCAACGGCTACTTCCAGCAAGTCGGGAACATCAATGGCTGCTCCTCACGTTGCAGGAGTTGTCGCAAACATGTTGGGTAATGCTCCGACTTTGACTCCCGCCCAAGTAGCAACCCAACTAGTCGCCACAGCTACGAAATCAACACTGACTGGTCTGCCAACGGCAACAACCAATACGTTGCTGTACCAACAACCTGCATCGGCTAATTCGTTCTCACTGTCTGCCGAAATTGATGGTTCTGCAACCGTTATAGACATCACGGCAGATGATTCTTCGATTGCTGTCTATGAAGAAGATCCAGGCGTTCCACAATCGCCGGTCGTGACAGTCGCACCAAAGACCAATGATGGTGCTGCGTCCACTCCAGTGGGTAACAAGCCAGTAGTACCCGCGGCACCTCTGGTAGGCGGCACACCAGTCGAAACTGTGGCAACGGCGCCGTCTGCGCCTCTTGCTGCGCCAATGCGCACGAGCGCAATGACGAACATCTCCATTGGCAAGATCACGAAAGTCGGCAAGCAATTGCGTGTCACGGTCAATGCGCCAAATGGCTCAAAGGTCTCGCTCTATCGCAACGGAAAACTTGTTGGAAAAGGCGTGAAGAAGTTCTTCATGGTTCCTGTTTCAAAAGTAAAGAAGCAAAACTTCACTGCAGTGATTTCAGTAGCCAGAGCATTTGTTTCTTCAGCATCTGTGTCGCTGCCGGTCCGCTCTGCATCACTTCGTTAACTAATGACTTTCCGTCGCTCTGCGTTTGCACTCCTATGTGCCATCGCAATGGCCACAGGGATACTGCCAACGTCACCAGTGGGGGCAGTGGAGACAACCACCGACCAAATCGTGTGGCTCCCATGTGGTCAGATTGAATGCGGCAAGATCTCTGTTCCTATTGACAAAGACATAGCCAGCAGTGGCACGGTTTCTATCTCGCTGTATCGGCGAAAGGCCATCTCAGGTTCATCACCTCGAACGTTGTTGCTATTGCCCGACAGGGAATTCGGATCAGACGCGCGCACCTTGGCAGAAAAAGCGGTGCTTACGTTCGGAACCACCATTACAAAGTTCAATGTCATTTCAGTTGCACCACGCGGTGCAGTAGATGCCATCATGCCCGCAGGCAACGAAACCGAAATCGGAACACTCGGTATGGCAGACGATCTCGAAGCAGTGCGAGCAGCATTGAACGTAAAGAAAATCTCAATCATGGGGTGGGGTAGTAGTGCCACAACCGCCGCAGCCTTCATCATGCAGAACCCCACCAAAGTTCAAGCAGCAGTTCTCGATTCACCCATTGATCCGTCATCTTCAATGTTCAAGCAGGCGCAACAACACATCGCCGCAACAACGTTTGGTGTGAAGACAGCAATGCGCTGGTGCGCATCGCATCTGTCTTGCCCCATGAATGCCAATGTCGCCAAAGAACTCGACTTGATGAAGACCAACATACGGCTCGAGCGTGTTGACTCAGGCATTACCTTCGAAGCAGTTGCTCGTGCAGCTCTTCGTACCATTGTTGATGGCCATGCTCAAGAACTGTTCACTGCAATTACAGCCGCCAACAACGGGAACTCGAAACCACTTCTCACGCTTGTTGGCACCGCACCAACCGCTGTCAACGCATATGGCCGTTGCGCAGATGTGTCACGTGCAGACGCCAAAAGAATCGCTCAGGCTCATGCCGCAGTAAAGCCATACAAATTCACCATCGGTTCTGAAGCAGCGCTGTACGCACTCTGCGCACAGATTCCTGAATCGGAACGACCACTTGGCTCACTAAAGCCGGCACCTTTAGCCAAAAGTGCACGAGTACTAGTCAACATCGCCCGCGGTGACCAGGTAACGGCACCGTCAGTCGTACGTGCACTGGCAAAGAAAATGAAGTGGACCTACGCGCCTGTGTACGCAAACCGTCACTTGGTAGCGGGCTATGACAGCGCCACCACAGTTGCCGCCATGAAGTTCCTCGCCGCCAAATAGGCAACGAACAAGTAAAGCCTTATAGCCCGGCGAAGTCCCGAATAAGCGCAGCCAATTCCAATGGCGTATCGCCCTGCACGCTGTGGCCGGCTTCCAACACGTGCTCAACACGCGCATGAGGCGCACGCTTCACCAATTCTGCTTCGTCTTCATCAGTCACTACTGATTGCTTACGCATTCCGCGAACAAACATGATCGGCTTTCCGTAACCAGACACCACATCCCACAACGGCGCAGTAGACGGACGCTTGTCGCCATCTTCCACAGCTGCTTTCATCTCTGGCAGTGGTGGCGCATCAGCACGGCGGTAACGCCACACCCACGAACCATCGTCTTCTTGAAGTGCATTGTGCAAAATGCCACGGCGCAAACTTTCCACCGTGCGCGTGGGGTTGAACTCAATCGTTCGCGCCAACAAGTCTTCAAACGAAGGAAACGTTGCAGGACCATTCACAAAATCAGTGATCTGCTTTGTCTTTTCTTGGTTCACACCTGGCGTGATATCCACCAACACCATCTTGCGCACCAAGTCACCATGGTCACGGGTCAATGCCAACGTGGTGAGGCCACCCAATGACATTCCAACAACTGCCAACGCATCGGGCGCCAACGCACGAATCACAGTTGCAATGTCAGCCGCATTCTGTTGCATCGGTAATGCGTCTGCGCTAAACCCACCAGCAGAATCTGAATGACCATGACCTGGCAAGTCAATGCACAACAACGGCACGTCAAGTGCCAACGCCACTGTGTCCCATGTATGGGCATTCTGTGCGCCACCATGCAAGAACACAAGGCGAGGAGAACCCGTGCCCCACTTCAACGCTGACAGCTTTCTAGTGCCATCTACAGAAATGAATTCTCGGGAAACTACTGGGGGGCCTGCATATGCAATGCCATATTCCGATGCATTTTCGTGAAACATCGAGAACTCGTCGTATGAGACCTTTTCAACCATGAAACGAGCGTAGTAAATAGGGGGGACATGCAGATAGACAGAGAGTCATGGCACGCGACCATATCTTTATCAATGGGCTCCGGCTCATGGCCCTTGTTGGTGTGTTGCCGCACGAACGCGAAGGTCTGCAGCCTCTCCAGGTAGACGTTGACCTTGAAGTTGATCTGTCAGAAGCTGGCATCACCGACAATCTTGACGACACTGCCAACTACGGCGCTATCTCTCAGGCCATCGCCGAAGTAGTACGCGAATCAACAGACGTATTGCTTGAGCGTCTCGCCGCTCGCATCGCAGATCGTGTTTTGCATTTTGACCACGTAGAAGTTGCCAACGTCACTCTCACCAAACTTCGCCCACCAATTCCAGAAGACCTCGTGTCATCAGCTGTGCGCATTGTGCGTAGCCGTGTCGACATGCGCGTCCCTGCTCGCCACCGCGCCATCGTTGCGCTCGGTTCAAACCTCGGCGACCGCGTCGCATACTTGCGTTTTGGTCTCGAGAGCCTTCCAAACGTCATCGCGCAGTCACAAGTGTTCGAAACAGACCCGGTAGGTGGACCTGACAACCAAGGCGCATACCTCAACATGGTTGCCATTG
>Ga0164294_10002927_pt1 | contig 15247 bp, 11 predicted proteins | sample GEODES005metaG_FD_111479 | JGI IMG/M metagenome (GOLD analysis project Ga0164294, IMG submission 111479) | Oligotrophic lake water microbial communities from Sparkling Lake, Wisconsin, USA - GEODES005 metaG | ecosystem: Environmental > Aquatic > Freshwater > Lake | place: USA: Sparkling Lake...
CCCATGCCCATGCCCATCTGCTGCTGCTGCTGCTGCTGCATCAGCTGCTGCTGGTAGAGATGCTGATGCTGCTGCTGGACTTGCTGCTGTTGCTGCTGTTGCTGCGCAAGGAAGATCTGCTGCCTCCACTGCTCTTGCTGTTGCTGCACCGCGGCCGCCGCGAGCTGCTGCTGCTGCTGCTGCTCCTGCTGGTTCTGGCGGAACTGCTCGTTGCAGATCTGCTCTTGCAGTCGGTACAGCTTCTGCCTGCTCTCGAGCTCCTCGTGGATCAAGCGCACCGCTGATTGCGTGCGGCAGAGCACCTGGTTGGTCTGTTGGTGGCGCGTTGCCGGGTCCAGCCCCCCGCGCGCGAAGATGTCAGCCAGGGCTCGCTTCTGCTCGGCAAGTCGGCCTTCTTTGTCCATCTGGAGCTTCGCGACACACTCTTGCAAGTTGTTGCCCAGCACCTCGAGAACCACCCGTGGTGTGTCCCGCGGCAGCTCGTGCTGCCCCGATTGTGCCACGAACTGGAGAAACTGGTGAAACTCCGGGTCGCTGATGACAGCCTCGATGCCCATGCGCGCGTCGGCATCGGTCGGAGCGCCCCTGCCAGCGCTCGTGCTCATGTGCCCCGTCGAGCAGCTGCCGCCGATGTCGCCGTTGCCATACTCGTCCCTGGACTTGGCAGCTGCTGTCGCGTCGATGATGCTCTGCGGATCCATGGTCTTCGAGCGTCGCTGTGCGGACTAGTAGGTCCGGCTCCACTTGACGGCGCCGATCGGTGCGATTCGGGCTTTTGCGGTGTTGATGTGTGGGGGGTTGCGACGGTGCTGCCGTTGCGGGGTGTGAACGTACGCGACACACGTGACAACCGGGTGCTACGACACTGTTACTGCCCGTTCATAATACATGTACGCACTTGCATAGTGTGTGTGAGTGCAAATTTCACAAGTACTCGACATGACTTGACTTGACTTGACTTGACTTGACTTGACTTGACTCCAAGACGGGTCCACCACCCACCACTCTCTGATCGGTAGCAGTGTGAAGCCAAAGTTGGAACGAGGATTCGCGAGATCACCGACACGCGAGGTCACTTCGTCGAAGCTTAGAAATGCTCTCTCGTATGGCGAAGGTCCAGCAGCGCGCGCTCAGCCGCGCGTACAGCACCAAAAAGGAGAAGATCTGCATGGTCGGTTCGGGTGCGTGCGCGCGTCACATTAACCCAGGCGCGGCCGCAGGTGGCGGGGCCGACACTTAGCGTCAGCTCACTCAACTCACGTGGAGGGGTGGATCGCGTGTCGCAGGCAACTTCGGCTCGGCGCTCGTGCGCATCCTCGGCCGCAACGCGCTGCGTCACGACGTGTTCGATAACGAGGTGCGCATGTACGTGCACGAGGAGATGATCGACGGCAAGCCGCTCACCCAGATCATCAACGAGACGAACGAGAACGTCAAGTACCTCAAGGGCGCCAAGTTCACGAAGAACGTGATCGCCGACCCCAACCTCGAGAGCGCGACCAAGGGCGCCACCATGATTTGCTTCTGCCTCCCCCACCAGTTCCTCAAGCCCATGATGCCTAAGATCAAGGCGGCGGCGGCGCCGGGTGTCAAGGTGCTCTCGGCCATCAAGGGCATCGACTTTGACGAGAACGGCATCGTGCTCATTTCGGACATCCTGCGCAAGGAGCTGAACGCGGACTGCTCGGTGCTCATGGGTGCGAACGTGGCCAACGACATGGCCTCCGACGCCTTCTGCGAGACTACGATCGGCTACCGTGACCAGAAGAACGGCGAGCTGTTCAAGCTTGCCTATGATGACTTCTCGCTCAAGGTCGGTACCGTTCAGGACACGGTGGGCGTCGAGCTGTGCGGCGCGCTCAAGAACATTGTGGCCATCGGCGCGGGCTTCGTTGACGGCCTCGGCATGGGCGGCAACACCAAGGCCGCCATCATCCGCATCGGCCTCAAGGAGATGGTGACCGAGGCGGCGCTCGAACGCTCTCGATAGCCTGTTGTCTGCCTCCCCTGCTCTCTGCATCCCCTGTTGTCTGCCTCCCTTCTCGCTGCCTCCCCTGCTCTCTGCCTTCCCTGCTCTCTGCATCCCCTGCTCTCTGCATCCCCTTTGGCACTTGCTGTGGGGAGCGGGGCGCCGTGGTGAGCGTCTGCATGCAAGGCAGGAGCGCGTCGGCCTCCCCTTTCTCGGCTCCTCCTTCTTCTACCCCTCTCCCTTGTGTGCTGACGAAGCGAGTTGCGCGTGTCCCCTCTCGCTCTCGGCACAACGCTCGGCAGGTCAAGTTCTGCAAAATGTTCTACCCCACGGCCGGCATCAGCGACGACACCTTCCTGGAGTCGTGCGGTGTGGCGGACCTGATCACCACGTGCTACGGCGGTCGCAACCGCAAGTGCGCCGAGGCCTTCGCCAAGCACGGCAAGACCAAGTCGCTCGACCAGATCGAGGCTGAGCTGCTCGGCGGCCAGAAGCTGCAGGGAACTCTCACGGCCAAGGAGGTCAACCACATCCTCAAGATGAAGGGTCTGGAGCATGAGTTCCCCTTTTTCACGACCGTGTACAAGATCGCGTACACGGACACGCCCCTCTCGGCCCTCACCACCACGCCCTACTAAGCGCACGCGCGTCAAATGGTGGCGGCGGCAGACGGGAAGTATGAGCCTGCCCTTTGTGCACGGCACCGACCACAGTGGGGTCGGCGGTTGTGATGTGTTGGCGAGGTGATAGTGCTGAGCGAGGTGTATCTGGGTGCTGGGAGCAGTGGCTTCTTAAGCTTCTTCATTTGACACTGGACGCCCCACGAGCAGTTTTGCCGGCTTTTGTCATACACCGCTCGCTGAGGGGCTCTCCCCTCGACAAACTCCCCTGCGCCGCGCCGCCTGGCGTTTCGAGCGTTTGCGCGTTTAGCACTGTGCTTGAGCACCCACATCCGATGCCGTTGAGATCCAAGCACGGCGACGACTACAGCATCGGCCGGTGGGCTCCCCGCAGATGGGCAAAGGCTGGATGGAAGCGTCACCCGTAAACGGTCGCGGACGTGGTCCACACTCATCTCTTCGGTGATGAGTTCGCGCCAAAAATGAGTCGCGCTTGGCGTAGGTTCGTGGTGCGGTTGGCCGTTCGAGCGGGAACGGACGAGCGCTGGGCTTGCATATTCGCCGACAGCTCCCCTCAACCGTCCACGGAAAAAAACGCCGTCTTGATCACACGACGCAAAGTTGTGTTTCACAGCTGCTCGGACGCAACCCGATTCCGATTGGCGCGGTGAATCGCGATGGGAGAACGCACGATCACTGGCTACGCGACCTCGGCGCTTAAGGAAAAGCTGAGGGGGCTCAACCTCGGCAGTGGGCTATTCGTCGAGGATAACCTCTCGAGCTGGGTGTCTGGTGAGGTATCCATCGGAGACCGGAAGGGCAAGTCCTACCCCATCTACTCGCTCGAGGTTGAGGTGCCCTTCTCAGGCACGGTCAACGGCGCGCTGGTCAAAGGAAGCGTGCACCTGCCAGATCTGAGCCTGGAGATGCTCGACGACCTCGAGGTCGACCTGGACGTCGCCGAGGGCAGCGCTGCCGACAGCGTCAAGGAGGCTGCCGCCGAAAAGGTCAGGGAGGCCGTGCGCAGCTGGGCGAACAGCACGCGCAAGGCAGTGGGCGAGTCGCTCGAGTCGCTGCCCTTTGACCCGCCGTCGCAGGCGCGCACGCCGCGAGCGGCCGCACTCATCTCCGAGGACGAGTCGATGAGCGCGGCGGGTGCGGCGGAGCTCGACGACGCTGCCATCGAGGAGCTGCCGCACCCAGACGACTTGCGCGAGGCTGCCGATGAGGAGGAGCCGTTCACGGAGGAGGAGGTGCAGCAGCTGTACGACGACGCGCGCCAGGCACTCAGTGAGACCGTTGATGGCGAGGACCTCGAGGGACAGTACGCAGAGCTCGGGAGCTCGAATCTGGCTGCGAATCTTGACGAATCTTGAGTGCCCTGCGGAGTGCGTCGCTGAGTGCATGCCGGATGGCCTCGCTCATCAGGTACGCCATGTCGCCCCGATTGCCATCGATTGCCACTGATGGCCCTTGATGGTCTCCTTCATCAGGTACGCGGAGCTCGATGCCGAGTTGGCTGGTCGTGACGTGCAAGAGCGAGGGCGCGTGCTGGTAGATGTCCTCGAGTACCTTCGCAACCCGCAGGAGGCTACGGAGGAGGGCGAGGAGGAGGAGGAGGGCGATGCTCAGAACGGCGCAGACGACCTCGACCCCGGCAATTACCTGGGCCCGGACGCGCTGCGGCAGCTGCTTCAGCAGGTCCAGTCGTTGTGCGTCGAGGAGGACCTCATCCGGTGCCGCTGAGTGCCCCTGAGTGCCCCTGATTCCCACTGACTACCACTGACTACCACTGACAACCACTGGCTGATGACGCCTGAGAACCTCTCGAGCAGGCTCGAGGGCGAGCTGAGGGGCAAGGCGCCCGAGGAGCAGTGGGGCATCCTCGTCGACGTACGCTCGTACCTCCTAGGCGGGGGCGAGGAGGGCGAGGAGGAGGAGGGGTCGATGCTGTCTCCTGAGGACCAAGCTCAGTTCGACGCGTGGACCCCCTCCGAACGGCAGTTGGAGAGGGAGTGGGCGCAGCTGATGAGCAACGTGCCACCTGAAGAGGCCGCCGAAGTGAATCCGGACTTTGATCGGGCGCCATATGAGGACCGGAAGCGCATGGTGTGGGACGTGCGCCAGTACCTCGCGCCGCATGACGAACCCGATCTGACGAAACCGGTCGCGCCCTCAACCCAAAATAGGAAGCCGCCGCCACCGCCGCGCCCACCGACCGACGCTGAGCTCGCGTCGGTCGGACCCAACGAGATGCGCCGGCGCGGCGGCCCCAACCGCGGCCGCGACTACGAGCGTGCGATGGAGCTCGGCTTCGACAGCCGCGACGCGGATGAGAATGGGTTTCGTCAAGACTACTACGGCAAGGAGAAGGAGCGGCGCCGAGGTGGCGGAGGGAGCAGCTATCTCGCGATGGGGATTGCGTGCGTGCTCGGGACGGCGCTCGTGCTGCTGGTGAGCGCGGCGGCCCTTGCTGAGGATGGAGAGCCCGTCGGTGACTCGTTCATGCGACTCGTGCGGCTCAGCTGAGCGAGCCGTCAGCTGGCGATGGAGGCCACTGTGTTAGCATCTGTATCCGCTCCGGCCATACGCATGCCAGGCACCTGCCCGTCAGCGCCCTGAAGCAGCAGCACACAAGAGAAAGGCACTGCCCACGCCCGAGCGCCGTCCCGAGCGTGCCGGTGGTGGCATCGGCAGCTGCGGCGACAGCAGCAGCGACAGCGACAGCGACAGCGGCGGCGGCGGCGCCAACGGCGGCGGGTGGCGGGCACGCTTTCCACACGTGTTGGATCCGACCGTTACGTGTTGGATCCGGCCATCTCTTTGTTGCAAACACTTGTGGCACCGCACTGAGCCACTGCCGGTAGGAAGTGAAACGTGCCGCAGACGTGCTGCATGGGGGGGAAGCAAGGAGAGGAGGCGCGGGGACGCCGCCATGGACTCCATACTGTTCAACTGTAGCACGGGGCTGCTCGTTGACGATGACGTTCAGTGTAAACACCACACAGTCTTGAGTGTTGTGGTGTGTCAAGTAGCCGTGTGAACGCGTGTATCACTACACAGGTAAAAGCCGTCTGCATGTCATATCACGTAAGCACGACACGGTTGGGTCCACCGATCCCGGCGCCTCTTCACACCGCATCTTTTCCCCACACAGATTCAGAGCCGAGGTAGTTCCGATTTTGGATCAGGGCCGTCACGCTTCGTGTCTTCTCCTTCGAACTCTCACAATGGATATGATTGATTGCAACCTCCGCGCCGCCCAAGTCGCGGCCGCGACCAAGGCGCAAGAGGCAGAACGGACGATGGCTGCAGTCGACGAGGGCTGCAGGCCGCAGCAGGCTGCCGTATCGGCGGCTGATACGGCGGTGGCGGCGGCCCAAATCGAAGGCGGTGACGCTGCATGGTGGGCGACGGCGGATGCGTGGGGGACGACGGAAGCGTGGGGAACTATGCGGCGGAGGTCAAAGCTGCCCGAGCGGATGCCACCCACAAACGATCCTCGCAAGAAGCCCAAGCATGGGCACAAGCAGCAGCAGCAGCAGCAGCAGCAGCAGCAGCAGCAGCAGCAGCAGCAGCAGCAGCAGCTCAAGCAAGAGGAGGAGGCCGACCAGCCGCTAGAGGCGGCGGTGCATGCGCCCCCGGCCCAACCGCCGCCTGGGGCAGCACTGGCATCCGACCTCGCGGCCACATACGCCCCTCACATTTTCAATCTTGGGGTCCAAGAGCTCACCGAGGGCGCGCGCGTGCGCGTGTGGTGGACCAAGGCGATGGCAGGTCATCTGGAGCGTTTCCAGTACGGTACGGTCACGGCTTTGGGCCCACCCATGCTGCCGCGGCGCAAGCGTGCCCCCGGATGGCTCACCCGCAGCTTCGAAGTCACCTACGACCTAGTCCAGCCGTGTGGAGGTGAGGGTGGCAAGTTCGTACATGATCTGGAGGAGGTACACGTCGAGCTGCTAGCTGGAGGCGGCGGTGGCGGCGGCGGTGGCAGTGGCGACGGCGGCGGCGTTGGTGGTGGTGGTAGCAGCGGCGGGGATGGCAGCAGCGGTGGTGGTGGTGATGGTTTGGGCAGCAGCGGCGGTGGTGGCGGCGGCGGCGGTGGCCGCGGCAATGGCGATGGCGGCTGCAGAGGCGGAGGCGGCGAGAGTGAGCTGCCGACCAAACCGTCTAAGACCAGCAGGAATCCCACACCGTCCAAGGCTAGCAGGAATCCATCGTCCCGTGAAGGAGCGGCTTCCGTCTGTGGCGAGGCTGCTGCCCCGGCCGTCGCCGAGGCTGCGCCCGTGCTAGGCCTGGGCACGCGCGTTCTCGCGCGATTCTTGGCCTCACAGCCCAAAGGAGTACGGCGCAAGAAGGCAGGCGCCAATAAGTGGTGGCGCGGCACGATCGTGGCGGTGGGCGCAGGCGGCGTCACGTACGACGTCGAGTACGACGACAAGGTGGTCGAGCAGGGCGTGCAAGCACAATTCGTACAGCGGCTCGACGACGAGGCGGAGGAGGCTGAGGAGGAGGAAAAGGCGTACGAAGAGAAGGACGAGAAAGACGAGAAGTATGCGAAGGAGGAGGAGGACGTCAAGGACGAGGAGCAGTGGTCTGCGGAGGCCGAGCCGCCGCCCGAGGGCTCACTGCGCCTCGACGTCTTTCGCGCCATGTGCGCCGGCCACTCGACGCGTGCGACCATTTTCGACTACGTGGCATGCAACGGCGAGTCGAACACGCGAGGTAAGAATGCGTGGTCGACCTATGGTGAGGGGAACTCGGTCGAGTTGCTGCGCGCCGACGTGCGACAAACGCTGAGTCGCGAGCAGAAGAACCAACCTACGCCCCTTTGGTGGCGGTGGCATGATGCGGACAAGTACAGCCTCACTGCGAATGGCGAGGTAGCACGCGCGCGAGACAGAACGACACCTAAGGGGAAGTTGGACCAGCGCTGAAACATCCGGCGTGTCGAAAGGTTCGGAAGTCGTGTGCGCCTATACCTATCCCGCGCAAGCCTACCCGCTACCGGCTCTCCCGTCTCCACGCCAGAGCGGGCCGGGTGGGGCCTGCGTGCCGTTGCGCGCGCGCTGAAAGACGGTACGGCGAGCGACGACTATACGGTATACGCGCGGCCGGTACCCTCCGGGTCACATCCCCCGCGATCCCCGCCTCTTTTCACGATTCGATATTTCGATGTCGTGTTCGGCACATGGTAATTGGTATAGCTGTGCCGGTTCCCGGTAGCGTGTAGATGTGGCGAGTTTTTCTGGAAACACCGATTAAGAGCGCGAACCCGTCCCGACTCCACAATGCGATTTGCGGGTGCCGAGACCTCGTCCTCGACGAGCTCTTGTTATTCCGGCTCTAATGTTTCATCGGATCGAAGCCGTGCACTCGCTTGGCGTTGAGCACGTCGAGGCCTTTCCTGGGAAAGTTGTTTTGGCCATAGTCAGAGGTGTTCGCTCTCTCGTCGCCCCAGCCGCGGCCCCAGATAGGCATCGGGACAGCGCGAGCCGGCAGCTGCTCCAGCTCCTGCATCTGGAAGATGCCGCCCGCGATCGAGGGTCCATTGCGGCCCCGTTCTCCGGGGCGTGGCTTCAGCTCGATCGGATCTCCCTTGTAACTGGTGGGCTGCGGCCTGTGGAAATCCTCGCCGAAGATGCCGCCGGGCACGCTGCTCCCATTGTTGATCACGCCGCCGGTCACCTGAGCGACCCCCGCCCTAGGGAGTGACTCGCTCGGGACATTGGCCGCCACGAATCCTTTTTTGGGCGAACCTTTCGGAGGAGAGCGCGCAGCCGCTTCGAGAGCTGCTTGCTCGGCCCTGGGCACAGGGAGCAGTTGAGCGATGGGCGCGTCAGTACAAGACACGGTGAGTGAAGGTGCTGGACTCAGCCAGGTGTGGACTCAGCCAGGATCATCAGTGTCGTTCGAGACTCGTGCCGATCACTTGATGTTTTCGAACGAGAGCGAGTTCTCATGCGACTCGATGTTGGACTTCCCAAAAAGCCCTGGGATGACCGGCTTTGTGTCGAAGCTTCCATGAATGGCGTGCAGAGCGAAGATTGGTCTTTCGGGCTGCAGCGCTCCTCGCAGGTCGGCAAGCACCGTCTCAAAGGAGAGCGTGCCATCAGCGGACGCCCACGCCCGGTACAGCCGCATCCCCTCGACTTGGTCGAAGCAGTTTCCGGTGCGCTGAATCATGAGCTTGAAGTGAAGCAGTGTCGCCGGCGGCGTCGTGGTAACGCCGGGCGCAAACACGCCGACGACTGCAATCCAGCAATCCTTGAGCGCGGTTGCCCACGTGCGACTCTTTCCCCTGATGCGCTCTTCAAGGCGATCGATCCAGCGCAACTTGAGCTCTTGCAAGGTGGGCGGCCGGTATGGCGGCGGTTCCAGCTGCATGTTCGCCATACCGACCGTCCCGGCGATTTTCCCAGCCCCAACATGAACCATCTTTCGATAGGAAAATGAAACGGAAAAAAGTTGATTGACGACCTCGAAAGTAAGCGACGAAGGGTCAGCCATGACGAGTACCACCATGACGCTAGGCGTCACGCACACCCTCCCCCATGGGGGGTCGAGAGTGGGGCCGGCCCCCTGTCTTGTACGCGGCATCGCGGGGCGGGTCGCGACGAGACCCACGCACGTGGACACGCAATTCAAAGCATTGATGAAGGTCTGGGCTCGCAACGGAAACCTCCCCAAACATCCTCCCCGAACCCCCCACGACGAGGCGTAGGTAAGGCGTAGGTGGGGTTCGAAGCTTTGGGCGTGGGGAAGTGGGTGCAGTCTCTGCTCGACGAACCCGGAACCCCTCTGGCCGTGTAGGCTGTTATTTAAGCGGTGCGGGATCCGGGGCTTCGCGTATTGGCTCTTACTTGTGTCTTGTGGGGGTTCCAAACGAACCCGCCCAGCTCGCCACACCGACACGCCAGGACGCAGGGGGGGGCGTTCTACTGTCAGCCGGATGCGCGATCTAATGATCCTTACATCCTTTGTTGCCCGTATGCCCGAGCCCCGACGCCATTGCCCGACGCGTTAGGTACGGACCGGTGAGACAAAGACAAAACGTATCTGAACGGAGACAAAGTTGTCACCTTGTCTGTATTCGATTGGATTGCAATCAGATCCTCCGCACAACAGTCGCGGTCGCGGTCGTCTTTGGCGCGGACCGTACGGTAGTCGGTACGCGGTACCGGTAGCGGTCTACGCGATGCCCATCCACAACCAGCGGCGCTTGAAGGCAGCCAAACGCCGACTTACTTTTCAAGCGAAACCTTTAGAGGCCGTTACGTGCGAGGGCGCCGCGGGCGGTGGCGCGGAGTATCCCGAGTTATGGTTTTGATATTCGTCAGTGCTCGTCACCCGGTAAGTCACCCGGCACATACAGCCACCCACCGGCCCGCCCTCAAATCGGGCCGTGAATCGGGCGAGGACATGAAATATCCCTCTTGGGCACATCCGCGGAGAAGATCTTGAGGGTCTGCCACGAGAAGGCGCGAGGAGCGGTGGCTGGCTTGCCCGCGGATTTCGCGTTGGCGCCGGGGGCGGTCGGCGCATGGCCCGGCGCAAAGAAACTCTTGGTCGGGGTGGCGGGGGGCGAGACGGCGTCCGAAATGGCGCCCGGCGCCAGCTGCGGCTGCGGCTGCGGCTCGTGCGGCTGCGGATGCGACTGCTGCTGCGGCGGCGTCGGCGGAGCTCGTGCCCGCCCCGCCATCGCGTCGGGCGGTGCCCCGGGGGCCTGCTGAAGCCCCTGCGGCCCCAAAGTCGTCATCCGCCATGAGAGCTGCCACGACAGCCCGTTGCCAGCCGTTGGCGCCTTTGGCGCCTTTGGCTGCTTGGGCTCCTTTTTGGACGTTTTGCCCGACACATCGGCGGCGCCATCGGCCATCGGGTTTCCTTCGGCCATAGGCTTGCCATCGGCCATCGGCTTCCCGCTCCTGATGCGCTTCGGCGTTTGGCTATCCGATGCGTCCTCTGCGCTCGCCATCGGCTCTCGCCTGACCTTGGCGAGCCACCTGTCGGAAGCGAGGGGCCGCTTCGCCTTCTTCAGGTGGTCGCGCGCGGGTGACCTCGTGTGGGTACCGCTGCTACTGCCGCCCTTGGGAATGACGCTGCCCACGGAGCGTAGCCCTTTGGAGTCGAGGAGCTCATTGCCGTTGGACGGGAGCCCCATCGCGAGGACGAAGCCGTCTATATCTGCACCCTCTGAGGAACTGTCTGAAGGATCGTCAAGCACCACGTCGAGATCGGCGAGGTAGGCCGAGTCGGCGGTGAGCGCCTCGACGGCTGTGCGCAGCACGGGGCCCACGCGAGCGGAGGACTCCAGTGCGTACAGCGGGCACTTCTCGTCAAGCGACTCCTCGAGGCTGGGCACAGCGTCGAGCGCCTCCTCGAGCGCCTCCTCGAACCCCTCCTCGAACGGTTTGACGGACGTTCCGAAAGCTTCGGATGTGCACGACGCTCCGGACGAGTCGGTCGCGCGGAGCTTGTCGCTCATCATGATCCGGTAGCCGCTCTCCACTATGTCCTCCATTTCCGCCATGTCCTTGCTGTCCTCGAGCTTCATGACGTAAAGCGGAATCCTCTCTCGCTGAGTGCCCCCAGAACGTGGTCCCAAATATGGTTATGTTGAAATTTTTGTGGTTTCATTTTTCAACAAAACAATTTCATCTTCGCGGCATAGGCTTACCGAGAGCGGAATCCGATTCACGCAGAGTGCCGTTCCGGGGCTCTGCGTGTGTGAGTGTGATTGTGGTTTTGAGATTACGACCAGATAAGGAGCACCAAGCGAGTGTACTGTCCCCGCGGCTCCCCCGCTGAATTTTACCGGTAAGGAGCGCGCACTCCTTTTCTTACGCTCGGCGCTAGTGGACGCTGCATCATTGATTCCGGCTGCCCCCAGTCCGTCGATCTCTGTTGACTCGCGCAGGCTCACCTCCACTTGGGACCTCCATTGTAACGGAGTTCGGTGATTGCGTTAGCCAGCAGCAGGACTCGTACCGCCTCATCATTTGTGACATCGACAAGAGAACGTTTGTATTGGACACTGGAGTTCGCACCGACCACATGGCACAGCACACCGAACGCCACATCGCGCTGCTGCGCTCCGCCAGGCAGTACACGGTTGAGTTGACCGTTTACAGCGGTGGAGACCGTGCACAGACCATGGCCAGCCTGAATACAGATCTCCTCGGCTCCAACTGGAAAGGTGCGTGGTAGGTGGGTGGATAGGGGTGGGTTCACGCAGCTTCGTGGCGACTTCGCTCTCCTCCAGCCACTTGCAAACGTATCGACGGCTCTTGCGCACGCCACGGGCGTCGGTTGCTTCGCAATGAGCGTCAACGACAAGAACACCGATTTGGCCTTATCTATTTCTTGCATGAAAGAATCCTGGATTGTCGAATTTCTGCCGATCGCCGGACGCTCTATCGGCTATGAATCGGCTGTTTGACGTCTGTTTGACGTGCTCACCTTACGCGTGGACGGCGCGAACGTCATCGGCATGCGGCTCGGGATGTGCAAGTATGGCTACAATAACGCCTTCTGTATACGGGTGCAAAAGGATGGCTCACTCGTTACCCTTTCCAGCATTCAACATCCATGCAATGACGTTACTGAGACGCGGCATCGTAGCGGCATCGAGCAGAAGGTCCTGACAGAGGTCTCTCAGATTTCTTCGCAGCGCTGGCCCGCCAGACCTCAGCGCCGCGTACCGCTCAGCATATCAGCTCAAGGATGGAACCTTCGGCTCGTCACAGACGGCCAATGTGATGGCGTTGTACCTCAACTTGATGGACAATGTCACGAAGCCTATCGTCGCCTCGGCGCTTGTGTCCTCCCTTGCAAAGCATGGCAACCGTACGCAGTCCGGGCTGGTCGGTGCGAGCTACTTGCTACAAGCACTGCAGGCGGCGGCGCTGCATGAGCTGGCCTTGATCATCGCGAGTGCAGTCGATGAGCTCGATCGATGAGCCCAGCTTGGGCTACACGGTACGGGGCAGCCAGATGCGTGGCACGACGCCAACGACCCAACGTACCCGAGCTCAGACCTGCCGCAGGCGATGCGACTTGGCAAGGCTGCAATCTCGATTCTGAGCCGCAGAGGCACTGGGCGGCTCTCGCTTTCGCGGGCGTGTCATGAGGGGGAGAGGCCTGTCGACCATCATCAGATGCTGTGAACGTGAGCGTGCCACACGGCTTCGCTGAGGCTACGCTGATCCCTGCCTCTTACCACCGCAAACGTCTGGAGGCGTAAGGGAATAGTCATCGTCGAGTCGCGCCGAGGGTTCCGGCATCATCTCGACATCAGGAGCGCCTCGGAATGGGGCCAAAAGCTGCCCTCGCTGGAGATGCAACGCGCAGGGCTGCTGTCTTTTGCCCTCGATCTGGGCGAGCGCGAGCTCCCCGCATTGGTATGACGTATGTTAAGCGTACTCGGTATTGTTAAGTCTTTCGTCTTGCTACGTAGCGGCTTTCTACCATGCTTTCTACATTCTAGACGATTGACTCGAGTACGACGTACACACTGTTCAGTGACTCTGTCATCAGCGAGCGCACTTTGAAACCGTACGACGGAGTATGCGTCGCCGCGGGCCGCTCCCGCGCTCTCTTACCAACACGAGTCTTCTGGACGAAGTTCTTCGCGCTGAAGAGTCCCGTCTAGATCGACGCCGCGCGTAGACGGAGGTCGCCGCCGTCGCCAGCCGTCGCCGCTGTCGCTGGCACGCCAGCTACTAGTAAATGGTCGCCGGTCCGCGCTCTGCGCCGACATGGACTCAGTATGAGCGTACTGAACATCCTTAGGCGAGCGCGGCGCCCAACCCGGCGCCCTGACACTCTCGTCGAGAGCGGCTGGCGTGCGAAGTGTCTCCGCGGCTTGGTAAGCATCGAGCGGCGAAGCGGGCTTCGAGCTGCGCTCGCTCGCTCGAAGCTCGTGTCGCCGCTCGCCGGGGGTCTTCACACGTGTGCGCTGGCTGATGCTCGGCTGGATAGGGCGGCTCAACGCCTTGAGCTGCACAAGCTGCCTGTCCACTGCGCACGACTCCACCTCAGTGGCCCACTCGGGGCTCGAGCCATGCCGCCTGCTCCGTGATGCAATCGTCGAGCCGTCTCTGACCGAGGGGACGGTCGCCGTCTGCGTGCCAACGGTGCAGCTGTCTCGAGTGGCGCCTGCGACGGCGAGTACGTGCAGCCCGCGACTCTGGTTGCGACGCGCCTCGAGCGCCCACTGGCTGAAGCGAGGCGCGAGCGCGCCGTGCACACAACTCCGACGGAAGAAGCTCGAGCGCAGCCGACGCGCCTTGCGATAGGCCAAGCACCAGCTCTTCCACAGCCGCAGAGCCGCGCGATCAGCTGCAAGGCACCGGATGACCTCGACGCTCCGACGGGCGCCCCCCAGCGCTCGGGCGTGCATTGTCCACTGCCCCAGAGCTCGCAGCGCCACCCTATGCTCCCCCCGCCCCGCAGAGCTCCGCTGCGCGATCCTCGCCGCACTCCGGCGGTCCAGCACCAGTGTGTGCCACGCGACCCACCCCCGTCGCTCGCGCCGCTTGAGGAAGTGGGTCCACGCGCGACGCACGAGCCGCTGCCGCTCGCGGAATCGGTCGCACCGGCGCGTCCACGAATTCCAAGCACGGATCTCATGCTGGTGGCGCAGCGCGCGCCAGGTCTTCATCGTCAGCTGCGCATGCCGATGCTCGCAAGCGACCAGGGCTATCCACGAGTTGAGCCCTTGCCGCGTGAGACGGAAGATACAGGCGCAGACCATTTGGTTGTGAGTACGCCCGCGTCGGTGAATCTCGCATGCGTGTGAGAACCAATCGCGCCACGTCTGCTCACAGCGGCGGCGGTGCATCCTACGCAATCCGTGCAGCACTTGTTGTGCGCGCCACTGCCGCTCGCGTGTCAAGCCGCGCCACGTCAGAACGCCGCGCCCCGTGCCATGGTACCGGGATACGCTGGCAGCGCGGTCTGCGAGCGCGCACTTGTGCAGGTGCTTCTCGAGCGTCCCTTGCCAAGCTTGCCATGCGCGGTGAATCAGCGCGCCCGTGACGGCGCCCGACGTCCTCATCAGACAAGCGCGTAGGCGTGCCAGCTCGGCGTGTGCCGCCCTCCAGCCGCCCAGCCCGCGCGCGATCCTCCCCAGGAGCACACCTCTCTTGCCGGCACGCAACCGACGCATCGCCATCTTGTGGATCTCGACGAGCTTGTGAAAGGCATCGAAGGCGCGTCCCATGCGCAAGTTGAGCATGCGGAGCCCGCTGCGCGCCATCGCACCTTCCTGGCGCCCCCAGGCGGCACCGATCACTTTCCAAGTGTGCCAGCTGCGCGAGTAGGTGCTGCTGCACCAGTGCTGCAGCGCCCGCGTCTCGGGATCGGTGTGCCGATGTAGCGCGGCGCTCCACCCTCGAAACCCGTCTGCCTGGCGCTGGTACATGAACAACGCGAGGCCGCATCGCAGCGTATGCAGGAGCGTGGACCGCTCCACGGCGTACGCGCGCCAGGCCACCCAACCTCGCGAGAGGTGGTGGTGCATCATGCGTCCGACGCTCAGTCGCATCGAGGTGCGCGACGCCCGGAGCGCCATCGCCGTTGCACGCCAGCCAAGCCAGCCGCCCGAGAGCTTGCGATGAAACAAGTGGCGCCCCGCCGTGTGCGTCGCGAGAAGTCG
>Ga0164294_10002928_pt1 | contig 15247 bp, 22 predicted proteins | sample GEODES005metaG_FD_111479 | JGI IMG/M metagenome (GOLD analysis project Ga0164294, IMG submission 111479) | Oligotrophic lake water microbial communities from Sparkling Lake, Wisconsin, USA - GEODES005 metaG | ecosystem: Environmental > Aquatic > Freshwater > Lake | place: USA: Sparkling Lake...
CTTGGACGTGGTGTCCAGGGATACTTTCGCAGCACCGTTCATTTTGAACTCCTTAAAGCATTCGTACATCTCGGTGGAAATCTTGGCACGCAAGCTGTGTCCATCGTCAATGGCTTTCCACCGGTTGTCAATGAATTCATACCACTTCTTGTTGTGAATGCTCACGCAGATAAACACGTCCTTGAACATGTGATACAGCACCGTGGCCAGGTCGTACTCCGAGTTTGTCGTAGCCGAGTGTTCAATGAAGTGACTGATGGTCTGCTTTCGTATTTCGTAGTATTGTGTAGGGTTTGAAATCTTACTCCAATAGAGAATAGACCGTAGGGTGAGGCCTTCGTTGGAACGATTAAACCCACACCACTGGTCGTGTAACGAGGAGATGTTGGCATAGTCAAACGAGGGCGACTGAGCACTGAACTTGACCCAGATAGGAAAGAGACGGTTGTCGGTTTGACGCAAGGCCCAGCCCACACGTATCCATTTCGCATAACTGTTGTCTCCCCAATACTCGGCCGGAAGGGTCATGACGTATTGATAGGCTTCCCTAATCTTGTAGTCTAGGCTCGTGACGGTCTCCAAAAACCCCTCAATGTATTCGTCTAGTTCTTCCGCGTTGTTAATCTCGTAACTCAACTTGTTGCGAAACACGGAATGTTCCAGAAGCTTCACGCTGGACTTGGTCGTCTTCTTTTGTCTCGTCTTGGCAATCTCGTCGTATTTCTGTTGCATGTCCGGGCACAGAGCAGCCTGTACCAGGTTGAGGTTACGTGCCGTGAGATTTTCAAAGTTCTGTAATATCCATTCATTGGTCACGAGCTTTTCCTTGATGGTCCAGCTCCCTTGCTGATTGTGACAGACGTAAATCTGTTTCAGTCGGTAAGGCTCGCACCCAGGCTTCCTAGACCCGTACATTTGCCAGTTGGAATGTCCGCGAATGACCGAATCGTCAAAGACATCCTCCCAGGTATTGGTGAGGGGAAGCTCGTTCCATGAAACAGGAATATTTTTGATAAGGATTTCCTTGAGCATGAGTTTACAGGTATAGTCCATTTTCAAGTTCAAGATAATATGAATACCGTCTTTGGTTTTGTCCTCTTCCAGACGCACGTTCTCTCGTTCCATCACATAACATTCAATGGTCTTCTCGTTCATCTGTTTGATACTGGCGATGGTATCCACGATACACTGAACGAGGTCCACCACATGTTCTTTCTTGTGTTGTCTCTCTTCCACCTCGGCGGAATATCTAAAATCAATGTCAATCAATATCGGTCCCTCCTCCATCTGTTTCTCCGTATAGTAACCCAACGTATCTCCCATCAGGATGTGTTTTTTATACAATTCATAAAACTTTGGAATACTATCTTGTTGGATATGATAAGAACCACCATAAACCCCTAGGGTTCGGTCACCAATCTTGGTATGGGTATGTCCATCTTCGGCCGGGTGTTTTTTAAGGAAGGTTTCAACTGGACAAGCCATTCTTGTTTATACCTTGACGTATTATTTTTATCTCAATTTTTTAGTGTACGTATTCGTTTTACAATTAAAGACACTTCCTTAGATACATTCAATGGATAGATGCGTCAAGCGTATCATGATGGATATAAAGGAAATTCAATCAGACCCGGACCCTTCCTTCTTCTATATTCCAGATGAGGCAAACGCCCTCAAAGGTCATGCCTTGATTATTGGAAGAGAAGGCACGCCTTACGCTCATGGGTTTTATTTGTTTGAGTTTGACTTTCCTTCCAATTATCCCTTTTCACCTCCGGTGGTTACCTTTCTCAACGGCGACGGACGTACGCGGTTCAATCCCAACCTCTATGTCTCGGGGAAAGTATGTCTCTCCATCCTGAATACCTGGTCTGGCGAGAAATGGAGTGCATGCCAGTCTATACGGTCTGTCTTGCTCTCCATCTCTATCCTCATCTTAAACGAAGAACCCTTTTTGAACGAGCCCGGGATTGCCCGCACCCATTTCTCGTTTAAACCATACCATCAACTCCTGGAATACAAAAACATTGAAGTATGTCTGTTAAAATACCTTACTCTGGAACAGGTACCCACGGTGTTTCAGCCGTATCATCCTATGTTTGTCTCGTATTTTCTCAATCATTATGAGAAGATAGTAGAGGTTCTAAAAAAAGAGAATACCTATGTGGAGATTACCATCTTTCAGGAACAGAGTTGCTTTTTGAATTACGTCCAGCTGGAAAAAGAAATCAGTGAATGTTATCGGGTTCTACGGACACAATAAAAATTGATATAAATAATTAATCTCCCTGATTTATAACATGAACTTCTGTAAGCAATGCGACAACATGTATTACATGAAAGTCAAAGAGGACGAGACAGAGGCACTCATCTACTACTGTAAAAACTGCGGGATGGAAGAGGACAACCTTGTGCTGACCAACCTCTGCGTGTCTCGTACGGAAGAAGGGAATTCTACCCAAAAGACCAATAAGATTAACGAATACACCATTCATGACCCCACGCTGCCTCATATCTATACGATGAAATGCCCCAACGACCAGTGTAAGGTCTATACCGAAGAAAAAAAACAGGACGTCATCTATATGCGTGTGGACGACGTCAACATGAAATATCTCTATCTGTGTACGGTATGCGAAACCAAGTGGTCACCTTAAACATGGGTTTATAGATGTTTTTTCTTTTTTTTTTCTTTTTTTTCTTTTCTTTTTCCTTCTCTTTCTATTTCTATTTCTCTTTTTCATCGTGTAAAATACTTATCCTCACCGAAAATTGAATATAAAATTATTCTATATTCTATTATACAAATGAGTGACTACGGGTCAGAAGACGAAGACAGTGCCTCTGTCCAGAGTGAGGTCCATTCCGAAGAAGATGACATTGAAGAAACATCCGAGGAAGAGACCTTTGCCCAGGCGGATGAGTTTGTTGGCGACCCGGAAGAAGAGCTACTTGAACCATCCAGCTATCAAGAAAAGTTTACCGAAGAAATGCGTGGCAATTATTTAGCAAGATTTCATCCAGAAGAAATCCATCAACCCTTTGATGAAATGTACAAGCTATCACAAATTATACGAAACGCAAACGGAGTGATTGAAGACCCGCATCACCAGACCTATCCCATCCTCACGAAATACGAGCGTGCGAAAATCATTGGTCTGCGTGTGTCACAACTCAACAAAGGAGCCGAACCCTACGTGACCTTGAAAAACAAACAACTCATGGATGTCGCCCTGATTGCGGAGAAGGAGCTACAAGAAAAAAGGTTGCCCTTTATCTTGATGCGTCCTATTCCCAATCGTCCGCCTGAATATTGGAATGTGAATGATTTAGAATACTTGTATTAAACCTTTATACTTCTGGGTCTACTTTGGCCTTTTTTTTGATACGGGGCAACTTGGTACCCAGAAAGCTTTCCATCCGTGCGATAAAGGCATTGTTGGGTATGGCCTTTCCATTTTCATAGGTATGAATGACCTGGGTGGGCACACACATCTTGTTGGCCAAGTCTTTCTGGCTTAATCCTTTGGCGACACGGGCCTGTTGCATGGCAACTTTGAGCTCTACGGTGACTTCCATCAGGGGAACGTCTTCTTTGGGCTTGGGTTTGGTCACCTCCGGAAGCTTGACCGGTTTGTTCAGCACAATCGTGGTCCAATCTTGTGTATTCATCTTTGAGTTACGCTGTGATTTTATTTTTACATCAATTTTATCCTGATGTAAAAATGGAACTTATCTAAACCTATCTCCTTATCCTAGAACATGGTCTTCTATGCGGTGGCCAAGGGTCGTGAGGTGGGTGTCTTTGCGACGTGGGCAGAATGCCAGCAATCCGTCAAGGGATACAAAGGTGCCCTCTTTTGTAAGACCGTGTCACGAGAGGAAGCCGAAGCTTTTGTCGGTCAAGGTACGAAGTCCTTAGACAGGACCTTAGACAGGACCTTAGACAAAGATACCGTGTACGTCTATACAGACGGGTCGTGTCTCCATAACGGCTACAAGAACGCATCCGCGGGGATTGGGATTTTCTTTGGACCCGGAGACCCGCGTAATGTATCCACGACGATAAAAGGTAAACAAACCAACAATACGGCCGAACTCACGGCTTTGGTGGTTGCTTACTCTATTCTGGAAAAAGAGATACAAGAAGGCATGAAGGTAACCCTTGTCAGTGACTCCGAATACGCGATACGTTGCGTGACATCCTATGGGCGGAAATGCGAGACAACGGGGTGGCCGGAGATACCGAACCGAGAGCTGGTCCAACGTGCCTACGGTCTATACCGAGACAAATCCAATGTTCATTTCCTTCACGTCAAGGCTCATACCGGAAAACAAGACATTCATTCTATAGGGAACGCTCATGCGGACCTGCTCGCCGGACAAGCAAGTAGCGAGTGACAAAACTTAGACCTACCAATCCGTTTTAAAAGATAAACTTACTCCTGTGTAGATGGACCCCGTACACATAAACTACATGACGGCCGGTAGAAAGATACGTCTTCATGTAGAATTGTTTGAACACATGGAATACAGAGAAGGGTCACGACACATTTGTTATGATTGTGTAGGCTATATAGAACATCCTTTGTTATGGTTTCAAGAATATCGTTTTTATCCTTATTGTACCACGTGTATACGAAGACATCTTCTACCCGTTAAAATTGAGGTTACTCATTCTCTGAGAAGAAAAACACATGCTTGCCATGATGTACGCACGTAAGGTCTCTTTGTTACAGGACATTCGGTTAGAATATGGCTTTCGCCAATATCTAAAAACCTATTGTCGTGAATGTATTCGGGATATAGAGATACCTTTTACCGTGTGGATAGACTACAAAGAACATACCTTTTGTAGAGAGACTTGTGCTTTACGATATAGAAAACGTAGACCTACCTCGGGACTACGACGGAAACCGGACATGGATGACCTCTATCGCATGTATGAAGTCAAAGAATAAAGGAATGAATAAAAGAAAGAATATAAATCATTGTCTAAACAATATATACAATGGACCGTGTAGAACAAATGAAAAAGGTTCAAGCAGAAGGACTTGCCTTGTTTACCAAGAAGAATGCGGATTATGGCGATGCCTTTGCCAAGTTCGGGGTGATTGGGGTGTTGATGCGTATTGAAGACAAAATACAACGTGCCATCTCCATCACAAAAAACGGTATTAATTTAGTAGATGATGAAACGTTAAGAGATACCATGATTGACTTACATAATTACTCGGCTATGACCATGATGCTCCTGGATGAATAATCGCCCTCGGGTGGCCGATTCTGGAAAAGGCCTTTTTGAAAAAGGGTCCACCCCAAAATCAGATTCTCTCTCCCGCGATTTATACTTTTTGGTAAGTCTATACTAATGTATAAATACGTGTCATTTTTTTACAAAAGTATAAAACGATTGTGACCACAAATAAAGCCATGTAGAACAATAATGAAAAAAGTATAAAAAAATTATATACACAATTATGTATATGGAAAATAAGTGTGTGTGTTGTAACTACACAACCTTTATAAAAGCGAATTATATGAAACATCTAGAAACGACCAAGCATAAATTGATAAAAAGTAAGTCTAAAGTAAGTCTAGATGAAGCCAAAAGTAAGCCACACGTAAATGAGTACGAATGTAAATATTGTGGACAGAAATACAAACACAAACAATCCGTCTCCAAACATATCAAATATTCTTGTACCAAGAACAAGGACGAGGACTTGAAGGAGCTCGTCCGCTTACTGAACGCCCAGATGGAACAGCAGCAGACCGACTTCCAGATACAGCTACAGAGCCAGGCCAAGCAGATAGAGAAACTCATGGGGAAACTAGAAATCACCGGGTCTTTCAATACGACCAACATTCAAAACAACATTACGCTTCTTTCGTACCGAGACACGGATGTGTCCCACTTGACGGATGAAGATTATAAGAAATGTATCAAGAAGGTCAACTTTTGTGTCAAGAACATGATTGAATGTATTCACTTTAACCCGTTGAAGCCCGAGAACATGAACATTTACATCTCCAACATGAAGGATAAGTATTTGATGATATACGACGGGACCAATTGGAACCTTGCCAACAAGCGTGACGAACTGGACAAGCTTTACGAAGACAAGGAGATGCTTTTGGAAGAATGGTTGGAGACAAACCAGGACCCCGTCTTGAAGGAAAAATTCGTGAAATACATCAACAACAAAGAAAAAGATGATTGTTTAAATAAAATCAAGGAGGAAATCAAATTGATGATGTATAACAAGGCCAAACCCTTAGCATTTCCAGCGATTGCCGCAGTCTAGGCAGGTGACAAAGGTGGTCATGGGTTCGTCGGCGGACCGGGTCTGTGCCTGGTAATAGGTACACCGGTTCTTCTTACATCGGCGACATTCAAACGTGTCCGTGCTTGCCTCAATCTTGGGGAAATACTTGTTTTCTAGACGGATACGTTTGTTTTCAATTTCTTCACACCATTTCTCTGGATACAGCTCTTGATGTGTCTTGTAGGCCATGTCCTTACACAGAAAGTTCCCCGTCAACACTTTCTCTTTCACCTCGGGCTTTTTCAAGGTGAAATAGAGCCGACGGAAGGTATCCAGGTAAAGTTGTAGAAAGATTTTGTTCTCCCAACGCTTGGGGATATGATGCGAGTCGGCCTTGTCCAGAGAATGATTGTAAATACTTTTTTCTAGGTTACGCGACTTGACCTCATTGGACAAGATAGACATAAAGGTGTCCACCACACGTTGTCTGAGTTTCTGTTCCATACCTTGTGCCATGCTTTGTCTAAGGATGAGTTTAATATTTATATTCAATTTTGTTTTTGTACTATAATGTTACGGTATATACGATACGTACTGGCCATTGCCATCCTGATATACTTGACCCATGGGTTTTTACCCACCAAAGAGATGTGTTCAAACAACAAATGCTATACCTTACCGAATACGGTGTCCACCGATTTGTCTCCGTTGTCTCGGTCTTCGTTCAAGCCTCTTCCCGAGGTCGTTCTAGGTCCGGGCGGAGTTGCTGGGTTTTACAGTCTAGGGATTTGTCATTATGTACTCAATCATTTTGAAATACGAGACAAATCCACAGTAGGGTTCTCGGCCGGCTCCTTCACGCTGTTGTTCATGCGTATTCAACCAGAAAAAAGAAATGCTATGTTACAAATCCTCTTTGAATACAACGAGACGGACACCATTCTTGTGATGAAACGTTTGATGGAGACCCTGGAAGCCACGACCACCTTACAAGACTATGAATTGAACAGTGCCTCTATTGCGGTTTCCCATACAGACGGGATAGCGTTGTATGATAGCTTTTTAAATGTGGAACAACTCATACGATGTTGTAAGAGTAGTTCCTTTATTCCTTTTGTGACCCATGAGTCGGGAATGGACTTTTACAACCATAAGATGGCCATGGATGGGTTCTTTTATTACAATACCTTTTTGAACCAATATCGTAACCCTCCTCTGGTGATTACCCCCTTTATGTTTGGACGTTATTCTAATTCCATGTACAATAAATTGTTGTTTCTCCTTGGATGTCATCCACTCAAAACAACGTCTATTTATCAAATGTATCTCTATGGGTATCAGGACGCCAAACAGAACCATTCCCATTTTGAAAAGTATTTGAAACCTCTTCCTACGGTTTGAATTTAAAGAGTAGATGAAAACATATACCATGTACTGTTATATCGCAGCAGCCTTGCTACTTTATTATTTATATCCTACAACCAAGAGTTACAAACGTTTGCCCGAGGTCATCATCGGACCGGGCGGCGTCCTTGGGTTTTATAGTCTGGGGATTTGTCATTATCTGGTCAATCATTTTGATTTACGTGAGAAGCACGTGGCAGGGTTCTCTTCGGGTGCGTTCAATACACTCTTTATGCGTGTCCATCCAAAAAAGCGTACCTCTTCCTTACGTCATATCTTTGGATGTAAAGAAACATCAAGCATGCTTCTGTTGAATGAACTGATGGAATACGTGGAAACAAGTACAACCCTCCGTGATTATGACCTTCGCAATACGTCCATCGGGATTTCTCATATGGATGGCATTTCCTTGTATGATACCTTTGACAACATTCAACAAGTCGTTCAATGTTGTAAGAGTAGTTCTTTTGTGCCCTACGTCACGAATGAAACCGGACTGAATTATTACAATGATAAAATATCTATGGATGGCTATTTTCTGTATGGATACTTTATGCAACATTATACAACCCCTCCCCTGGTCATTACCCCGGGCATGTTTGGTCGTTTCACCAATCCATGGCTGTGTAACATCCTGTTTATCTTTGGGATACACCCGCTTCAGTCCACAACCATCTATCAAATGTATCTAAATGGATACCACGATGCCACCAAGAACCATGCCTATTTTGAAGCCTTCCTGAAACCATCTATTCATCCTCGTACTCCTCCTTGCGAAGCTCCCCGGGTACCACCAGTTCCGGTTCCACAAACGGTTCCAGGTTCATGCACTGGTTCCATTCCTGTATCGTGAGGTTCTCGTAGTCCTCCTTCTTCTTGACGAGACAAAGATTGCCATAGTATTGTTCCTGGGTAAAAGGAAAAGTATAATGGTTTAGCTTGGTGTTTTTATTTTTGGGTTTCCCATATAGTTGATATGTGATGCCCTGCTTGTTCCAAGACGTCAAACAGGTAAAATTGGTTTCATTACGAAACTGACACACGGTATAGAGTTTCTCCAGGTCGGCTACTTGCTTCTCGGTGACCGACCCGTCGGTGTGAACCATGATAACCGTCAACATAGAGAGTAGAGGCGTCGTTTCTTCAATTCCTTTTATCAGTTCTTTTGTACCCTTTCAAATAGGTATAAACCCATATTACCATCTCCAACTAGATGCGAATATTCGTCAAGGATTATGACTTTACGTCTTTTCCCGTGAACTATCAGCAACGTGTACAGATACAGCGGTTCATCACCCCGGACGGAGTGTTTGAATACCACAAAGATGGGTTTTATGAAATTCAGCACAAGGAACACAAGCGAGATATGCGTAAAGTGAAACACCTGGAATTTTTGATAGAAGACGTACGGATGGTTCCCTCTCAAAAGACCTATTACATTCCCTATGACCATTTCTTTGTGGAGGAGACACGCGAAGAGGCCACGGTTGCTCCGGGCATTACATTCGTCAAAGAAACCTATTGCGGGAAAGAAGATTATTATTTTGAGACACAAGAAGAGACGGCCAAGGTCTGTATTCAATTGTTTGGATTGCTTGTTTGAAGGACCGAGTGCCCAATGAAATGGGTTTGGGTATCCAAAATCCTTTCGCACTGTATCGTAATGTTACAGGCGATATCTCTCACGATAGGCGTGCTTGTCTTGTTTCATATGACACTCTATTATACGAATACCGACCTCATGGTATGGTTCAAAACCGACCCCGTTCATTATCTCTTTCCACCGGAGAGTGATAACTCTACCGACGTAGAATTAATCGCTCTACGAGAACAATTAGAGAAAAAGATAAACGAATATAAACACGCTTAGACTAGTATACCCAATGGATGATTTAGTCCATACGTTCCCAGAAATACGATTAGAAAAATACGAACGCGTGAACACCTTAACGAAGTATCCGTGTATGATTATACCCAAAGGAAAAAAGGTATTCGCATGGTTTACGCGTTTTGAGAAACAGCCTATTTGTATTTTTTTACATACTCAATGTAATGAAATACAAAAAATATATCATTATTATGTCTCGTTTAAAGAGGAACTCTGCGAAGGCATGGGCACCATCTTGTATGGTACCTTGTTGGAACGTGCCTTTGTAGCCGAGACCCTGTATTATTATCAGGGAAAGTGCCGAAAGGACGATTTTATGGTGAGAATAGAGTTGTTGAAAGAATGTTTAGGCATGATACGAACCTCTTTTTATTTAGGGAGTATTACCTTCCATTTACCGCATACCTGTTTTCAACGTGCTTTTCTGGACGCGACCACGATGCCCTACGATGTCTATGGACTACTTATGTTGTCTGCCAAGCCACGGATGGTGTTGTTTAAACCTTTGTTCGCAACCTTTCTCATCAAAAAAAGAGAAGAAACCGAGGACGTCTATGAACTCTACGGACAAAACGAAGAAAAACAGGTCACTTTTTATTCCACTGCGTTAGTGAATGATTTTAAGACCAGTCATTTTTTAAGACGTGGATTTCATCCACAGGTGCGTTCTTACAAGGAAATGGAAGAAAGTGAGTCGGAGGATGAGGGACCCCGAATTACGGAAAAAACGGTTTCTTGTATTTTTATTCCAGAGTTTAGGCGTTGGAAACCCTATGTCTTTGAAACAAAAAAGATGGACACTCTTTTATTTATCCAAAATCAAAAAAAAAAAATATCGGGGTAATGTATAATGGTCGCTGAAAAAGTACACGATCCTAGCAAACCGGTGAAGGATGATAAGGATGTTTTGGGAGCTTTGAAGAAGGGAGGTGGCGAGCCTGACGCATGGGATGGTGCGCCCAAGAAGGGAGTTGCGGGAAGCACTGTCCAGAATGGTGGGTCTAGACGCCGCCGTGCCAGGGGCAAGAGCAAGGGCAAGTCCCTTCGCCGCAAGAAGATGACGATGAAGCAACGCCAGCAGCAGCAGCGTCAGCAGCAGCAACGCCAGCAGCAGCAGAGACGCCGGCGTTAAGCGATAAAACCTGAGAAAACCCAAGAAATATAACTCATAACCATAGACGTACACAGGGCTATGGTTATGTCGTAATCTAAACTAATCTAAACTAATCTAATTAATATCGTAATTATACAAGATGAACCAAGGTAATTACGATAAATGGGAGCGTTTAAAGTCGCAGGTGGAAACCTTGTTACACAGTCTCAAATCCAAGCCACAGTTAAAAATACAGGTACTGTGTCAGTATTTGGACGCCTACAAGAAGATGGCACCTCTGTTGGCCAAGAAACCGGAATTACAAGAAGAACTATTCCTCTCTATTCAGTTTGTGTGGCGGACCATTGACTCCACCGAAAAGGCCGTTTACCTAAAAAAGAAAATAGAAGAGGACCCCTATGGACAGGAGGACGTGGTGACGGAAAAGGTGGAGTCCTATTTCCGTCAGTTTGACCTCATTGAGGAGTGGCTATGGTACAACATGATTGTCACCAAGCCCGACTTTGGACTACTCTTTTGCGAAGAAACAAGACCCTTTGTCTTGGACAAGCATACGACCCTCGTGGAAATAGAGAACATCTTACGAAAAATCAAGTCGCAAATAGACAAGGATAAGATGGACGACCGTATGCTCTTTTTGGTGGGGTCACTTGTCAATTACGTCATGCTTTTAGCCAAAGAGAAGAGCGAGCTTTACGACGAGCTTCGCATTACCCTACGTGATATATGGGCATCTGTCTCTACCATCAAACGTATACGTGGGTATTCTAGTTTTTCCATGGTGGAGACAAAGGTCAACCGTGTGTTAGACGAGAGACCGTTTGACCAGCTCAAAGAGGCCACGTATAAAAAGATGATTGTTGCGTTACGTGCCGGGGTTGAGCATGACAACCTGTCGCAAAGCCTGAATGCGACGATTAAGCGTGAAATACGTTTGAGATAGCTTGATGTTTTTCTATCTTGTGGTTCCGTTTCAAGTTGAGCTTGTTGTCGTACATGGACTCAAACTCGTTGTTGTCTTCGTGTAGTTCCGGGTAGATTTTGGTCAACGGCTTGTCTAGGACGAGTATGACACGGTCATAGGTCAAAAGCTGACGATATTCTTCTATGGTGAGGTTACCCATGTATTTGTCCAACAAGTAATAGGGGTCCGGAGCAAACTTGATGTTTCGTTCGTATTGATAGACTTTACTATACAGCAAGTTTAACAACTGATATCGTTCGTATTTGATGGTTTGGTCAATGTTTTCCTTAAACAAATGACTACACGCACATTCCGGGCTACAAAAACAGCCATAAACGTTGTATTTTCCTTTGAAGAAGAGCGAGGGTATATAAATCGTGGGTGTATCAAAGTCGCAGGTACACCAAAAACAGGAAGATTTTTGGTTCACCTGATTGTTATGTAACTGCGTTTCCAAGTCAGACAACTTTTGGTAGATTTCCTTTTTTTGTCTCTCTCCCTTGGAGAGCTCCCGTTTGTCCTGAACCATGGGCTCGGGGCTGTTGTAGGTGCCAAACGTATGGTCTTCTTCAAAAGGTTCAATCGTACACAGCTCAGGATTGTATTTGGTCATGTCATGGAAAGAGGGAATGTCACTTATTCTACACTTCAGGTGAAGGATGACATTGGTCTGATTCGGGTTGTGAACGTTGATTTTGGTATCATTCTTCACAATTTTACCCCCTTTTGGTTTACGTCCACGCTTCTTGTGTATCTTTTCCATAGGCTCATCCATTTCATTACTCTTTTTACATTATTTTAATTCGTTTTCATAATGATAATGAATTAAACCTATTCGTTGTCCTTACAACAGGATGTTGCCATGGGTAGAAAAACATCGCCCCCATACCTTGGACGAGATGATGATGGACCAGTCCACGCGTACGCTGTTCCAACGCATGATGGAGTCAAAGACCTTCCCACATATGTTGTTTTATGGTCCACCTGGAACGGGGAAGACGTCCACCATTCTGTGTATTCTACAACAACTGAAAGAAACCGAACCTGAGCTCAATGTCATTCACTTGAATGCGTCAGACGACCGCGGGGTGGACATCATCCGCAACCAGATACAAACCTTTATTCAATCCAAGGGATTTCTCAAAGGGATGCGGTTTATCGTGTTGGACGAAATTGACTCCATGACCAAGCAGGCTCAGCAATGTTTATTGACGCTCATTCTAAATACCCGTGTTCGCTTTTGTCTCATCTGTAATTACCTGAGCAAGCTGATACAGCCCTTACGCGATTATGTGCTGCTGATACCGTTTCACAATCAATCCTATGACCGCAAGTATTTGAAAACCCTCATGCAAAAGGAAAACCTTACCCTGACGGACGAGGTCTTAGAGGATATCGTCTATACCTATTATCCGGACATGCGGTCTTGTGTCAACTGTCTCCAAGTCTATCAGTCTATCCCCTATCCAATCCTGGAAAAGAACCAAATCAAACATACCCTGGAACAGTACAACAAGACGGAACTAGCCGAGTACCTGACCAACCGCAACAAAAAGGAATTCTTTCAACGTCTCTTTTTGTCCATGGTAGACTACAACCTGACGAGCGAATTGGTGACACGCATGCAGAGGTTCATTCTCTTCAAGCAAGACCTGGATTATTTTGACGCGTTTATCATGAAGACTTTTCTAACTTTGAATTATCCGTAGGATTGTTCTAATAAATTGTTATAAAGAATTGATTTGAAAACAACTCACTTCCATAGAAGGAAGATGGGTCTAGAAGAAGACTGGTTGAACTTTTGTCGGTCCGACAAGGAACCCGTGGTTGAATTCAAAAAACGTGAGGAAGGCATTGACATCCCTGTATGCGGAGGACTGGTGATTTCAACCAAGACCAAAATCATTTATTTGAACCAACCGATAGACCTGTATCCACTCTTTTGGAACCTACCCATGGTTTCCTATGACCACTATCAGGAAGGCGTTATCAAGAAGCAAATCAAGTTCAATTTCAAGGACAAAGAAGAAGTCGCCCAATTTGAGCGTCAATACGAAGAGGTGTCTTATTTCAAGAAAATGAAAATACTTAACCAGATTGACAATCCTACCGGGCGAGTGGTCTTCAAAGACGTGCGTAAGATTGACATTGGGATGTGTCGCAAGGACCTGGTCCGTATTCACAAGAAGACTGAAAAGAGTGCCTTTTACAATTGTTTCGTCTTTATCTATCGGCTCTTTGTGGACGACAAGTTCAAGGAGTTTCATATCAAAATCTTCAACTCGGGCAAGATTGAAATACCGGGGATACAAGACGAGGCCCATGTGAACCTGGTCGTCAAGCGGACGATGGAACTGTTCGCGTCGTTCTTTCCATTGTCCCTGTTTGAGACACACCGAGAGACCATCTTGATTAACTCCAACTTTGGGTGTAATTATTACATCAATCGCGAGGAGCTGTTTGTTATTCTTAAAACCCAGTACAAGGTCAAGTGTAGTTATGACCCATGTAGTTACCCGGGTATTCAGTGTAAATATCATCTGGAAAATGGGGAGGTGTCGTTTATGATATTTCGCACAGGAAGCGTGCTGATTGTGGGCAAATGCGAGGACGACGAACTCTATCGTATCTACGAGTTTCTTAAAAATATCTTCACCCGAGAGTTTTATCAAATCTATGAAACCAACTACGAGGGCCTGAAAAAGAAAAGCAAAAAGAAAATGAAGAAAATCACCATTCTACAAGAAAACGACAAGAAACAACAGAAAGAATTAGAAACAGATTTATCCTTATTGCCTGAAAAAGTGATTTAAAGGGGAATTAAAGTATTCGGTATAATGTCGGAGGTTGAAAAAAAAGATATGTTACTCCCGAGTATCAAGGTCATGCAACACGCATGTCGTCTTGCCTGTACGGAGGATAAGCCAATTTTGTTGGATTATTGGCTCGAGTCGCATACAGGAAAGGTCATTATCGGGGTTCGTGACGGAGATGAGAAGATGCTGGTGCGTAGCCAGGAAGAGTACACCAGCCCGATTTCCAAGCTGTTCAAGGTGGGTGAGGAGCTCATTGTGATGACCGAGAATTCTATTTATATTGTGTCTATGAAAATCCCTAGCAAGAAAATCAGTTCCTAAGGATTAAAAATAAAATTGGCTTCTTTTTTATTCGGTTCTTCCTGTAAGAGATGCGAGCACCGGATGAATACCGTCGTGAGACCCTTGCTGGACCTGTTCCTGTTTTGGAAGAAGACCCTGACTTGGAACGGGTGATAGAAGAAAGCCGACGTCTACAAGAACGTAGACAACAACGCATGGCCGAGTTTGCTCCCTTGTTGTCTAAGTTGAAACGGATTGGGTTTTACGATACAATCGTACAAAAAGAATATGAACTTCTCTTATCTTGGTGCGAGGCTTATTATGAAGATAGGCACTCCTCTATCTATACGTCTTTTGAAGGGTTGACCTTGATACGATGGTCTTTGCCCGAACGGGCTGCCTTGGACAAGGTCAAGCTGTATGCGTTGAATAATACCTGAATAAGTTTTTTAATCTACCTCTATGTTATAGAATGCTTTTTACAGTCAAACCTATTCTCAAACCCATGGA
>Ga0164294_10002929_pt1 | contig 15246 bp, 9 predicted proteins | sample GEODES005metaG_FD_111479 | JGI IMG/M metagenome (GOLD analysis project Ga0164294, IMG submission 111479) | Oligotrophic lake water microbial communities from Sparkling Lake, Wisconsin, USA - GEODES005 metaG | ecosystem: Environmental > Aquatic > Freshwater > Lake | place: USA: Sparkling Lake...
CCCGCGCCCGTTCCGGCCGACCCCAACGCACCCGCGCCCGTTCCGGCCGACCCCAACGCACCCGCGCCCGCACCCGCACCGGAACTCGAGCCTGGCCGGGTCACCAACTCCGCGGGCGGGTTCAGCTACCTGTTGCCGGCCGGCTGGGAGGTGGCCGACGCATCGCGCCTGAGCTACGGCCAGGCGCTACTGCTCAAGCAGACCGGTCCGGCGCTGAACGGCCAGAGCGCGCCAACCGCCAATGACACCAACATCCTGATCGGTCGGCTGGACCTGAAGCTCTTCGCCGGTGCCGAGGCGGATAACGCCAAGGCTGCCGTCCGGCTGGCCTCGGACATGGGTGAGTTCTTCATGCCGTTCCCCGGCACCCGGATGAACCAGCAGGCCGGAAGCCTGCAGGCGGGGCCGCTGCCGGGCTCCTCGGCGTCCTATGACGTCAAGTTCTCCGACTCCGCCAAACCCAATGGCCAGATCTGGGCCGGCGTGGTCGGTACCGCGGCCGCGAGTGCGTCACGCAGCCAATCCGCTGAGCGTTGGTTCGTGGTGTACCTCGGCACGGCGAAGGATCCGATCGACCCTGCGGTGGCCAAGGCGCTTGCTCAGTCGATCAAGCCGTACACCCCGCCGCCACCGCCGCCGCCGCCACCGGCCGATCCCAACGCACCCGCGGCGCCACCGCCGGCGCCCGGCAACCGGATCGGTATCCCGATTCCGGTGGAAACCCCGGTGCCGGAGATGATGCCCGCAGGCTGAGGCTCCGCCATCTGATCGTGGCGCTTTCGGCAGGACAACCGTTATCGGGGTGAGCTATACCTGAAGGACGCGGATGGCGCCCGTGCCAGCCGCAACCACCGGGTCGGGGCGACGCGGCGGTTGCTCGGATTAGTCAAAGGGAGTGCGAAATGATGAGCCTGATTTGGATGATCATCCTTGGCCTTATCGTGGGCTGGATCGCGAAATCGATTGTTCCCGGCAGCGCGAATCTTGGCTGGATTCAAACAGGCCTGCTGGGAATCGCGGGAGGCTGGGTGGGGGGCACCTTGGGCAGCCTCGTGTTTTCCCCGCACCAGTTCGACATCACGCCGCCGATCAAGCATTCGTTTCTCGGCGCCCTGGTGGGCGCTGTGATTCTGCTGCTGATCTACAGGTCGGTGTCCGGACGCGGCACCAAGGTCTGAAGCCGGGCCGTCAACTCGAGACGTGCCACACCACGGCCGCGGCCAACGCGCCGAGGCCATTGAGTGACCAGTGCAGCGCGATCGGCGCGATCAGGCTGCCACTGCGTCGGCGCAGCCAGGTGAAGACGAATCCTGCTGCGGCAGTGGCGAGTACGGCACCGGTAACGCCGGCCGCCATGCCGAGCACGCCGCCGCCGAGGATCCGGGTGAAGCCGACGTTGCCGGCCGTCAGACCCAGGGAACTGGCGATGTGCCAGAACCCGAAGAGCACCGAACCGGCGGCCGCGACGCCGCGGAATCCCCAGGCCCGATCCAACGCGCCGTGCAGCACGCCGCGAAACGCCAATTCCTCCGGGATGACGGTCTGCAACGGGATGATCACCATGGAGGCCACTAGCGCGCCGGACAGGGTGGCGTAGCGGTCATTGAGGAACATCGGCCGTGTCCAGGGCAGCAGGGCACCCACCGCGATCACGATCCCGACCAGTGCGACGGCGGCCAGCGCGTAGCGCGTGCCGGATTTCCAGTGCTCTCGGCCCAGGCCCAGTTCCGTCCAACTCAGCCCGCGGGCGCGTACCAGCAGTACCAGGCCGATCGCCACGACGGGAACGGTGGCGATATTCGCCCACGCCGTGGTGAAGTGGGCGATCACGTTGGCGATCGCGAGCACCGCCACCACCACGCCGATATCAACGTACGCCCGCACACGGTGCGGTGCAGGCAGCCGGGTGTGGGCGGGTTGGGCCGGGGCCAGTGTGGCTCGGGGGGGTTGGGCCAAGGCGATCACCGCAAAGTGCTGGGACATGTGTAGGAGATTCTACCCGCGGGCTGCGGTGGCTAAGCTCGGCGCCGGAGGAAGGAAGGCGTGGTCGTGACCGACAATGAGCCGCTGCTGGCTTCCCTGCGGGTGCTTGACCTCTGCGAAGGTCCGGCCGACGCGATCGGTCGACTGCTCGCCGACCTCGGTGCCGATGTGCTCAAGATCGAGGCACCGTCGACTGAGCCGTCCCGGCACGCTCCGCCGACCCTGGACGGGGTGAGCATCCCGTTCGCTCTGCACAACGCCAACAAACGCGCGGCGGTGCTGGACCCCGACGACGACGTCGACCGACATCGGCTGGTCGCTCTCGCCGGAGCCGCAGACATCGTCATCGACAGTGGACTGCCCGGCCGGGCAACCCATTACGGCACATCCTGTGCGCAGCTGGCCGACCGGTTCGAGCACCTGGTCACCATGGCAGTCACCGATTTCGGGTCGGCCGGTCCGTATGCCGACTGGGCCGCCACGGACCCGGTGCTGTACGCCATGGCATGTGCGCTGTCCCGGTCCGGACCGACGGCCGGAACGCCGGTGCTGCCACCGGACGGCATCGCCTCTGCCACCGCGGCGGTGCAGGCGGTGTGGGCGGTGCTGGTCGCATACTTCAACCGGTTGCGTTGTGGCACTGGCGATTTCATCGATTTCGCCCGGTTCGACGCGGTGGTGCTGGCACTTGATCCACCGTTCGGCACCCAGGGGCAGGCCGCGACCGCACGAAACCGGTCCGACCGCTGGCGGGGCAGACCGAAGAACCAGGACTCCTACCCGATCTTCGCGTGCAGCGACGGCTACGTCCGGCTTTGCGTGATGTCGCCCCGGCAGTGGCGCGGACTGCGGGCATGGCTGGGAGAGCCCGAACAGTTCCAGGATCCGCGCTTCGACTCCATCGCGGCCCGGGTGCGGGCCTTCGGTGAACTCGGCGGCCTGATCGCCGCACTGTTCGCCGATCAGACGATGGAGCAACTGGTGGCCGACGGTCAGAACTACGGCGTGCCGATCGCCGCCGTTCTGACCCCGGCGCAGGTACTGGAGTCCGAACATCTCGGCGCGGTGGGTGCATTCACCGACGCTGAACTCGCCCCGGGCGTGCGGGCGCGCGTCCCGGCCGGCTACTGGGTTGTCGACGACACCCGCGCCGGTTATCGCACCCCGGCACCCGCCGCCGGCAGTTCCGAGCCCACCTGGCGGGCACCGCAGTTCAAGCCGCCGGCCACCGGCACGGTCGGCGCACGGCCGCTGGACGGGATCCGGGTGATAGATCTGGGCATCATCGTTGCCGGCGGCGAACTCAGCAGGCTGTTTGGCGACCTGGGCGCGCAGATCATCAAAGTCGAGAGTGCGGCCTACCCCGACGGGCTGCGCCAGAAACGCGAGGATCAGGCGATCGGCGACTCATTTGCCCGGGCGCACCGCAACAACCTGGGCCTCGGACTGGATCTACGCAGCCCCGCCGGCGCGGAACTCTTTGCGAAACTGGCCGCCACCTCCGATGCTGTCTTCGCGAACTTCAAGCCGGGAACACTTGCGGCACTGGGATTTTCGTATGACCGGTTGCGCGCGTTAAACCCGGGGCTGGTACTGGCCGAAAGCAGCGCGTTCGGCGACACCGGCCCGTGGAGCACCCGGATGGGATACGGACCCCTGGTCCGGGCGGCCACCGGGCTCACCCGACTGTGGACCGCCGAGCAACCTGAGACCGCGGACGCCCGGCACCCCTTCTTCGACGCGACGACGATTTTCCCCGATCACGTCGTGGGCCGGATCACCGCGATCGGCGCACTGGCCGCTTTGATCCGACGGCGCCGTTGCGGCGGCGGCGCACATGTTCACGTGTCGCAGGCCGAGGCTGTCCTGAACCAGTTGGACACCAGCTACGTGGTCCTGGGCGCCGACCCGGGCGCGGTGCGTCTGGATCCGTCTCAAGGAAACACCTCTCAAGGAAACATCACGGCCCACCGGGTGTACCCCTGCGCGGGTGATGACGAGTGGTGCGTCATCTCCCTTGGTTCCGAGGCGGACCGCCGGGCGGTGGCCGAGGTCATCGGGCATCCGGAATCCGCGGCCACTGACGCTCTGTCTGCCGATCTGGCGGCCTGGACGCGAACCCACGCACCGCTGCAGGTGGCCGTGATTATGCAGGCGCACGGTATCGCCGCGGGGCCGATGAACCGGCCCGACGACGTCTACGAGGATCCGCAACTGCAGTTGCGGCAGGTGTTCAGCGAGATGACCCACCCACTGCTGGAGTTCGGACTACCCACCGAGTCCGGCCCGGCGCGCTACCGCAATATCCCGCCGGCGGCGCAGCGTCCCGCACCGCTGCCCGGCGCGGATACCCGGGAGATCTGTCGCGACATCCTGGGCATGGACGACGAGGCAATCGATCGGCAGATCGCCGGTGGCGTGTTGTTTGAAACCGAGCGAAAGGAAGTACCGCTATGACCGCGAGTCCACAGGTGTTCATCGACGGTGAGTTCCACCTCGCCACCCAGGCCGAACCGGTGCTGGAAGCCGCGACCGGAGAGCCGATCGGCGACGGCGCGAGTGGCACCGGAGCCGAGGTCGATGCGGCGGTCGCCGCCGCCCGCGCTGCGCTGCCGCAGTGGCGATCAGCCTCACCGGACCACCGCGCTGGAGTATTGCTGGCATTCGCCGCCGCATTGCACGCACGTGCCGAGACCACCGACAAACTGGTGACCCGGGAGAACGGCATGCCGATGTCGTTGTCGCGGGGAGCCAACGGACTGTTCCCGGCGGCGCTGCTGGGCTATTACGCCAAGCTCATCACCGAGACTCCGATCGAGCAGATCCGGCCGAGTGCGATCGGCCATACGATCGTCCGTCGCGAGCCCGTCGGGGTGGTCGCCGCGATCGTTCCGTGGAACTATCCGCAAGCCCTCGCCGCGTTTAAACTCGCACCCGCGCTCGCGGCCGGTTGCACCGTGGTGCTCAAGGCGGCACCCGAAACCGCTTTGGATGCCTTGGTTTTCGCGGAAGCGGCCCAGGAGTGCGGGATGCCGCCCGGTGTGCTCAATGTCGTACCCGGCGGGGTCGAGACAGGCAAACACCTGGTACCCCATCCCGGTGTGGACAAGGTCAGCTTCACCGGGTCCACGGCGGCCGGACGCATCATCGGCGAGGTGTGTGGGCGACTGCTGCGGCCGGTCACACTCGAACTCGGTGGCAAGTCTGCGGCGATCATCCTCGATGACGCCGACCTCGACGCCACCATGCGCGGGTTGCGTTCGGTGTCGTTCGTCAACAACGGCCAGACCTGTTATCTGGGCTCGCGGATCCTGGCGCCGCGATCCCGGTACGCCGAAGTCGTTGACGCCCTCGCTGATCTCGTCAACGGCTTCTCCGTAGGCGACCCATTGGACAGGGCAACCGATATCGGTCCGGTCGTCAGCGCGCGGCAGCGCGACCGGGTGCTCGACTACATCGAGGCCGGTAAGAGCAGCGGCGCGAAACTCGTTGTCGGCGGCGGTGTTCCGAAGGATCAGCCGCGGGGTTGGTTCGTCTCGCCGACGGTCTTCGCCAACGTCGACAACTCCGACCGCATCGCCCAGGAGGAGATCTTCGGCCCGGTGCTGGCGGTGATCCCCTACGACAGCGATGAGCACGCGATCGCGCTGGCCAATGACAGCGAGTTCGGGTTGGCCGGCACGGTGTGGTCCACCGACACCGACCGCGCCACCGAGGTGGCCCGCGAGATCCACACCGGCACCGTCGGAATCAACGACTACCAGTTGGATATGGGCGCGCCGTTCGGCGGGGTCAAGGCCAGCGGCATCGGCCGCGAACTCGGCCCCGAGGGACTCGACGAATTCTTCTGTCTCAAGTCCATCTACCGGGTCGGTTTGCCGGACTAGTCGCGGGCAAAAGCCGCGGCGGCCTCCCGCTCCAAGTCCAGGTACACGTCGTCGCCGACGTCCACACCGACGCCGAGGATCTCCCCGCCCTTGAACGGGAAACCCGGCGGGTAGGACCGGCTCACCGGGTCGGCACTGTCGAAGCCGACGCACAAGCCGTCACCGGACAGGGTGAACTTGCCGACCTGCGCGCGCATCGGACCTTCGGCCACCACTTGATCGTCGACGTAGAGCTTGGCGGTGCCGGTCGATTCGCCGTGCTCGCCGGCCCCCTCGCGAATGAACTCCACCCCGAGGGTGCGGTTACCGGGTTCGAGTTTCTTCGAGACGAAGGTCTGCTCGGGCTTGATACCCAGGAAGTTGTAGACGTAGTGCAGCTTGTGATCCTTGATGAACAGCGTGTGCCCACCGAACCGGGAGCCGTGGGCGAAAATCACCCCTTCGGTCTCCGGCGTCACCTTCACGTCGGCGAGAATCTTGTAGGAGCGCCCACGGACATTGACCGCCGCGCCCTCCGGCACCGGCGCGGTGTCGGGGTAGTAGATATAGCGAGACCGCGGCGGCTCGGCCTGCGGGCGGGCGTTGCTCAATTGTTCGACGGCGGTCCGATCATCCAGGGGCAGAACGAAATTCGCTTCCGCCTCGGAGAACCAGACGTCGATGAGTTCCTGGAGTTTTTCGGGGTGTTCGGCGGCGAGGTTGCGCGACTCCGCGCGATCCTCATCGACGTGGAAGAGCTCCCATGGGTCCTGGTCAAAGTTGCCCTTACCGCTGATCGGGGCGTGCAGGGCCGAGGCCTTCCAGCCGTCCTGCCACAGGCCGCGGGTGCCCAGCATCGCGTAGTACTGCCGCTCCTTCTTGGTCGGCGCATCGGCCTTGTCGAAGCTGTAGCGCATCGACACTCCGTTGAGCGGGTACTGCTCAACGCCGCGATAGACCTTAGGCATCTCCAGACCGGTGACGTCCAGGATGGTCGGGACGATGTCGGTGGAGTGATGGTATTGGTGGCGCATCTCGCCCTTGGCCTTGATGCCCTTGGGCCAGTGGATCACCAGCGGATCGCAGGTGCCGCCGGAGTACTGGGCGTAGCGCTTGAACATCGGGAACGGTGTGGAGAACGCCGCCGCCCAGCCGGTCGGGTAGTGGTTGTAGGTCTCCGCGCTGCCAAGGGTGTCGAGGTACTGCATGTTCTCGCTCAGCTCGTCGGGGTAGCCGTTGAAGAACTTGTTCTCGTTGACTGATCCGTTCGGCGAGCCTTCGCCGGAGGCGCCGTTGTCGGCGCAGTAAAAGATCAGCGTGTTCTCCAGCTGGCCGGTCTGCTCGAGGTAGTCGACGATCCGGCCCACCTGAACATCGGTGTACTCCGAGAATCCAGCGAACACCTCCGCCATCCGGGCGAACAGCTTGCGCTCATCGGCGTTGAGTTCGGCCCACGGCCGCACGAAGTCGACCTCATTGGCCACGTCGTCGGGCATCGGATTCAACGGAGTCAGCTCGGTGCCCTTCGGCATCACACCGCGCTCGATCATCCGCGCCAGCACCCACTCCCGGTAGGCCTCGTAGCCGTCGTCGAATTTGCCCTTGTATTTGGCGATGTACTCCTCTGGCGCATGGTGCGGCGCGTGGTTGGCGCCGGGGCAGAACCACATGTACCAGGGCTTGGACGGGGTGGCGGAGTGCTGGTCGCGCAGCATCCGAAGCGCCTGGTCGGCCAGGTCTTTCGAGAGGTGATAGCCCTCGTCGGGGCCGTACGGCGGCTCGATGAAGCGGTTGTCCTCGACCAGGTCGGGGTACCAGTTGTTGGTCTCACCGCCGAGGAAGCCGTAGAACCGGTCGAAGCCCTTGGCCAGCGGCCACTCTGAACGGCTGCCGCCCGCGGAGATGTCCTCCTCGGGAACGTTGTGATTCTTGCCGATCCAGAAGGTGCTGTAGCCGTTGTCCTGCAGGATCTGGCCGATAGTCGCGCACTCCGCGGGTAGCCGGCCGGCCGCGCCCGGGAATCCGTTGGATCCCTCGGTGATGGCCGCGCTGCGGTTGACGTGGTGGTTGCGACCGGTCAGGAAGGTCGACCGGGTGGGGGAGCACAGCGCCGTGGTGTGCCACTGGGTGTAGGCCACGCCGTTGTCGGCGAGCCGGTCCAGGGTGGGCATGTTGATCCCGCCGCCATAGGGCGACCAAGCCGCCAGGCCGGTGTCGTCGTAGAGCACCACGAGAATGTTCGGCGAACCCTCGGGAGCCCGCTTCAGTTCATAGGGACCCCAGTCCGGAGTCGAATCCCTGACGTCGAGTTTGATGACACCCTTGAACGTCTCGGCCACAGTTCTCTCCTTTGCTCAATATCAGTTCGGCACTGATGATGGCACGTCACCCTATCGACGTGGACCCGACTTCCGGTTTGCTGTTCTTGAACACCTGCTGAACACCTGCTCGTGGCACTGTCGGTGTTAGGTTTTGACGCGCGTCGATTCCGTGACGCCGGGAACGACAGGAGTGATCGCCGATGGCTCTGGATCCGCGGACACCGGTCATCGTCGGGGTCGGTCAGATCAACCAGCACCGCGAATCGCCCGAGGTCGAACCGGTCGACCTGATGGCCGGTGCCGCCCGGGAGGCGGCCGACTCGCGGGTGCTGGCCGCATTGGACTCCATTCGGGTGGTCAACCTGCTGTCCTGGCGCTACCGCGATCCGGGCCTGCTACTGGGTGTGCGGATAGGCGCGGCCAAAGTGCACACCCAGTACACCGGGATCGGCGGGAACACCCCGCAGTCGCTGGTGAACCAAACCTGCCTGGACATTCAAGCGGGCCGCGCGGATGCGGTACTGCTGGCCGGAGCTGAGACCTGGCGGACCCGAATGCGGTTGCGGGCCAACGGTATCCGGCCGGACTGGACGAAACAGGATGACGCCGTGCCGGTGCCACCGGGAGCGCAGGACGTTCCGATGTCGGGCCCGGGGGAGGACCGCATCGGTCTGGTGCCGCCCTCATTCGTCTACCCACTGTTCGAACAGGCACTGCGGATCGCCGACGGCGAGTCGATGGATGATCACCGCCACCGCATCGGTGCGCTGTGGGCACAGTTCAGTGCGGTGGCACAGGGCAATCCACACGCCTGGAACCGCGAGGCGTTCACAGCTGAACAGATCTGGCGGCCCGGGCCGGACAACCGGATGATCAGTTGGCCGTACCCGAAGCTGATGAACTCCAACAACATGGTGGATCAGGGCGCCGCGCTGATCCTGTGCTCGGCGGGCCAGGCCGAACAGCTGCAGATTCCACGCGACCGCTGGATCTTCCCGCATGCCGGCACCGACTCGCACGACACCTACAGCGTCGCTGAACGCCACGAGTTGCACCGGTCGCCCGCGATCCGGATCGGCGGAGCGCGGGTGTTGGAACTGGCCGGTGTCGGCGTCGACGATCTGGACTTCGTCGACGTCTACTCATGCTTCCCGTCGGCGGTGCAGATCGCCGCCCGCGAGATCGGCCTTCCGATCGGCGACGCCCGGCGGCCGCTGACCGTCACCGGCGGACTGACCTTCGCCGGTGGACCGTGGAACAACTACGTGACGCACTCCATCGCCACGATGGCCGAGCTGCTGCGCGGCAATCCTGATTCGCGCGGGCTGATCACCGCTAACGGCGGCTATCTGACCAAACACAGCTTCGGTGTCTACAGCGCCACGCCACCGACGGACGAGTTCCGTTGGGAGGACGTTCAGGCCGCCGTGGACCGCGAGCCGACGCGCACCGCACTGGTCGAGTGGGAGGGCACCGGCACTGTGGAGTCCTGGACAACGGCCTTCGACCGGGAAGGCCTGCCGGAGAGGGCATTCCTCGCAGTGCGCACACCCGATGGGTCACGCACCTGGGCGCTCATCTCCGACTCAGATGCGGCTGCGGCCACGGTCATCGAGGACATCGCCGGCGCAGAGGTGAGGGTCCGATCGGATGGCAGTGCCGCCCTGGTCTGATCGGATGGCAGTGCCGCCCTGATCTGATCGGATGGCAGTGCCATCGTGCGCCTAGGATGAGCGCCCGACAAAGCAGCAGGCCTGCCGCCCGGGGGGAAGGGCGACAGGCCTGCTGTGTGGCGGGAACTCAGGCGCCGGATGGGGTGGCGCCGAGAACCCGTTGAATATCGGGGATCATCTGCTGAAGTTGTGAACCCCAGTATCCCCAGCTGTGGGTGCCGTTAGCCGGGAAGTTGAACACCCCGTTCTTGCCGCCAGCAGCCAGATAGTTCTCCATGAACGTCTTGTTGGTGCGCAACGTGAAACCCTCGAGGAACTGAGCTGCCATCAGGTTTCCGCCACCACCGGAGGTATCCAGGTCCGATGGTGTGCCGGTACCGCAGTAGATCCACAGCCGGGTGTTGTTGGCCACCAACTGATTGATGTTGACCATCGGATCATTGCGCCGCCAGGCCGGGTCCGAGGACGGGCCCCACATGCTTTGGGCGTTGAAGCCGCCGGCATCGCTCATCGCCATACCGATCAGCATCGGCCACCACCCCTCGGACGGGTTGAGGAAGCCCGACAGCGATGCCGCGTAGACATACTTCTGTGGGTAGTAGATCGCGTAGTTCAGCCCCGCGCTGCCCGCCATCGAGATACCCACTACTGCATTGCCATTCGGGTTGATCCCGTGATTGGCCTGCAGATAAGCCGGCAACTCGGAGTTCATGAACGTTTCCCACTTATAGGTGTAGTTCTGACCATTGCCCTGCGACGGCTGGTACCAGTCGGAGTAGAAGCTGGACTGTCCGCCAACCGGCATCACCGTCGACAGGCCCGAGTTGAGCGTCCACTCGAACGCCGGAGTGTTGATATCCCAGCCGCTGTAGTCTTCCTGGGCGCGCAGGCCGTCCATAAGGAATACGGCATGCTCGCCGCCACCCTGGAACTGAATGCGGATGTTGCGGCCCATGGACGCAGACGGCACATCTAGATAGAGCACCGGAAGCCCGGGCCGGGAGAAGGCGGCTGCCGTCGCTGAACCCCCGACGGCGCCGATCAGTCCGGGCAGGGACAGTGCTGCCATCGCGGCGGCGGCCGCGCGGCGCACCCAGTTGCCTCGCAATTTCTCGACGATATTCATAAGGACTCCCATCACCTTTCGTACGCTTGACACTCAGCAGTACCTGCCGTGTGCCGGTAGTCAAACACCGGCCGCGGGCGTTAACGAGTACGCGGCGCGGAGCGTCAAGTCGCGGTTGGCTAACGATAAGGAGACGCGACGGACTCGGCCGCGGGACAGCGTCCGGTGGTCTTAGGGAGCAATCCCATCCGAGAGCGCGGCGAGGGCCACCGCTCTGCGCTCGTCGATGGCCCGGCTGACATCTTGCAGTAACGCGGGTCGGTCGAGCAGCAACTCCTCCATCGCGATGCGTTTGATCGCGAGGACGGTGAGCTCCCCCTCTGCGTAGGCATCCCCGGTGACGGGTTCGCGGGTGAGCGCGGTCTGGCCGAGGAAATCACCCTGCTGCAGGGTGCGGATCGGCACGCTCGGTCCGCCCCCGGCATCGACGCACAGCCTGATCCGGCCCTTGATCACGAACGTCATCGCCGAGGGGATCTCCCCGTGGCCGAGGACGAGTTCGCCGTCGCCGTACCGGGCGAGGGTGGTGTTCGGCAATAGCGCTTCCATGTCGCAGTGGCCGAGTCGCAGAATCGGCGCGATCTTCCGTAGTGCCGCGACCCGGTGCGGTAGTGCGGAGAAGTCGTCGTCGGCACCGTCGGAGTGCAGGCCGGCACGTCGGGACGCGTACCACAGCCACCGCTGGAACGTAGTCCTGGCGGCGGCGTCGTCGCCGGGAGAGGCCAGCGGGATCGTGGTCGTGTATCCGGTACTGCCGGTGGCGGCCACCACCGCTGTGGCGCCATCGCGAAGCTGCGGAAGTTTCGAGGCGATCCTGGCCAGTAGCGCGCAAACCTCGTCGGGGGCATCGGCGGCGGTGAAGGTTGACTCCACCACCAAGTTATAGCTCCCGGCGGGTCTGCTCAGATTCGCAAACGATGCCGCCGCCAGTACCGAGTTGGGAATGATCTGCATGCCGCTGCCGGTGTCGATATGTGTTGCGCGCCAATTCACCTCGGTCACTCGTCCGCGAATCACGCGGATACTCGGAATGTTGGTTTCCACCCAGTCGCCCAACTTGAACGGTTGCTCGAAGAGCAGCAGCAGTCCCGAGATGATCTGGCCAACGGAGTTCTGCAGGGTCAGGCCGAGCACGATCGAGCCGATACCCAATACGGTGAACAGCTTGCCGACATTGGCGCCCCAGACCTGGGAGAAGATCAGTGCCACGCCGAGGGCGATGATCACGAATCGGGCCACGTCGAGGAAGATCGACGGCAGCCGGCGCCGCCAACTGCCCTCGGGCGCGCCCTGGAACAGTGTGGCGTTGAGACCGGCGAGCAGCATCAGCAGTACCAGGAAGCCCAACACCGTGGTGACGATTCGCACCCCGGTCGTCTGCGCCGAGATATCGCTGGTTTGCACGATGAGAAGCAAGACGGCACCCAGTGGCAGGACATAGTTGCGCAGCAGGCCGACCGGCTTTGCCAACGCACTGCCTCGGCGGTTGAGGCTGTTGTGCAGTTCGGTCAGCAGCACCAGTGCCGTCGGCAGTCCAATGGCGAGGATCAGCGCCCAGTAGAACCACGGGGTTGTCACGATGCTCACGAATCAATCACCACTCATGTGTTGTCTTCGGCAAGCAGCCAGACCGGTTCCTCCCGGCCGCCGGTGGTAACCGAGCCGGCCGGGAGATAGCGCCGGGTATCCGCGGTGGCCTCGCGCACGCCGGTGGCGACGTACACACCGGATTTAGCGGTGCTGCGGCGGATGGCGGCCGCCAGGTTCACCGCCGAGCCCCACATGTCGTACACCAGGCCGGCTCGTCCGACAAGTCCGCTTGTCACCGCGCCGGTGTTGATGACGACACGCAATGCGATGTGTTGATCGTTCTCGGCGTTATATCGCTCGACGATCCGCTGCATTTCGACGGCGAAGTCCACTGTGCGCGCCACGTTGTCCAGCCGCGGAATGGTGAGCCCGCAACTGGCCAGGTAGCCGCCGTAGGTGTTGCGCACCCGTTCGACGCCCAGATCTTCGGCGGCTCGATCGAATTCGCTGGCCAGGTTGTTGATGATCGCCAACGTCTTCTCGGCATCGAGTTCGCCGGACAGGTCGTCGAGTCCGACCACGTCGGCGAAGAGAACACTGACGTTCTGATGCTCCTCGGCGATGGTCTCCTCGCCGTCACGGTACCGCTGCACCACGGTGTCAGGCATCAGGGAGCGCAGTAGGCGCTCGTTTTCGGCACGCTGCTCGGTAAGGAGTTGATCCTTGACGGCAAGATTGCGACTCATATCGTTGAAGGCGCCTGCGAGTTGGCCGAATTCGTCGCGGGATTCGACGGGCATGGCGATGTCGTAGTCGCCGGCGCTGATCCGTCGCGCCCCGTCCTCGAGGCGCCGGATCGGGCGGATGAAAACCCGTGACCACAGCGCAGACACCAGGCAGGCGATAAAGATGATTCCCGCCGTGGTCCGGACAAGACGTTGAGCGAATCTGCTTTCCGGTGCGAATGCCTCCGCGCTGTCGGCGGTGGCGATCATGACCCACTGCAGCCCCGCGAGTTTCACCGGCGCATAGGCCACCAATGCTCGGCGGCCGAGGTAGTCGGTGATGATGTCGGTCCCGGCATTGCCCCCCTGCGCGGCTTTCGATGCGGAGGTGCCGACCGGCTGAATAAGGACGGTGGTGCCGATCCGGACCGCCTGATCCGCGACAACGGCGGGTGTGCCCGCGGCGGTCACGGCTTTGCGGTAGGCGTCTGGATCTTCCAGGAACAGCCGGGAATCTGAGCGCATCCGGTCGTCGGGTCCGATCAGGAATGTCTCGCCGGTCTGTCCCATCCCGACCTCGGTCCAGTTCCTGTCGAATGTCATGACCCGGTTGAGCATCGACAACGGAAACTGCATTGCCAGCACTCCGACAGGCCTGCCCACCTGTCCGATCGGAGTGACGATCCAGGCCGTGGGCTCATCGACCGGAAGGTATCGGGCGAAGTCGGTGGTCTCGACGGAGTCGACGTCGTTGGTCGACATCGCCCGGCGATAGGCGTCGGCCAGGGTGCTCTCGCCGCGGTAGGGGCCGGTGATGATGTTGGTCCCGAGATCCACTCCCTTGTTCGCGGAGTACACCACATCGCCGTTTTTATCGAGGAGGAGTAGATCGGCGTAGCCGGTCCGTTCGATGAGACGCCGGAAGTAGGCGTTGTAGCGGGCGTTCGCCGTCGACCAGGCACTGCCGTCGCCGGCATCGTCGCGGCCACGCCCGGCGATGGGATCGGTGGCGGCAACCGTGTATTCCGCCTGTAGATACTTCTGGGCGTTCGAGGCGGGCATCAGCGCTTTGACGTCGACAGTGCCGCCGCCGTCGCTGGCGCCGGCGAACCGGGCGGCGTAGTAGGCGTCGAGGGCTCCGGCCTGTTCCGGGGTGACGCTGGCGTCGGCGAGTCGGTCGAATCCCGCGGTGAACGCGCCGATCGCCGCGAGGGTGGTTTCGTTGGCGGCGGTGTTGAGCACCGAGTTGCGCATGTCGGTGAAACGGCCCTCTATCGTCTGGGTCTGCAACTCCCGGATGCCGGTGAGCCGGTCGAACACCGCGGCGCGCAGCGACGAGCGACCGGACTGGAATCCGATTCCGCCAGCCGCCAGTGCGGCCAAAACGCTCATCGTCAGGATCATCAGCAGCAGCTTGGACTGGATGCCGACCCGGGAGAGCAGGCGCCGCCGGGGCCGGGGCTGCGGGTTTGGTGCTGACATGGCTCCTGAGGGTAGTCCCATTAGGACGGTCGGAGCACTTGCCAACCGTGGGCGGGCACCTCCGTTGCGCTCACCACCTTCTCCGGTGGTGCGCCGGAGCCGGCCAGCAGCTGCGCTTTTCGGCCGGTCAGTTTTTCGACGGGAAGCGCACACGGCGCGTCGTCGATATTGAGCGCGACGATCAGCGCGTCGTCACCATGGCGGGTTTCGTAGGCCAGAAACCGGTTCTGGAGTCGAAGCGCCGTGGTTCTTGCCTCGTGCAGCCACGGGTGCCGACGGCGCAATCCGATCAGGTAGCGGTGCAGATTCAGAATTTCTTGCGCGGCGCTATCCACGGACCCGAGAGGGGAGCCGAACTCCGGTCGCACGGCGTCGTCGCCGCCGGCGCGACCCTCCTTGACACCCAGGAAGGCGAACTCGTCACCGGCGTAGACCGACGGAACGCCGCCGACGGTGAACAGCAGCACCAGTGCGTGAGCGAGGTTTCCAGGGTGCTGCAACTGGCTTGCGATGCGGGTGACGTCGTGGTTGCCGACAAAA
>Ga0164294_10002931_pt1 | contig 15244 bp, 11 predicted proteins | sample GEODES005metaG_FD_111479 | JGI IMG/M metagenome (GOLD analysis project Ga0164294, IMG submission 111479) | Oligotrophic lake water microbial communities from Sparkling Lake, Wisconsin, USA - GEODES005 metaG | ecosystem: Environmental > Aquatic > Freshwater > Lake | place: USA: Sparkling Lake...
ATCAACTATGAACTGCCCAATATTCCTGAAACGTATGTACACCGAATTGGTAGAACAGGAAGAGCCGGTGCCGATGGCATTGCTTTTTCTTTTTGTGATGCAGAAGAAAAAGTATTTCTGAGAGATATTCAAAAGTTGATTGGTGTTGCCGTTCCAGTAGAAAAGGAGCATCCTTATATTATGCAACAGCATACACCGGCTGCTGAACTTTCTAGCCGACCATCTTCTCAAAATTTTCAACGTTCTGCTTTCAAAGGCGGAGCCAGAAGATTTTCAGGCAGTGTATCACTCAATAAAATGGGTTAAATAGCTGTTTGAATGGTCATTAATATGGATATACTCCAATAAAATTACCAGGAGGATTATAGTTAGCAACAATAATAACACCACCAGTGGGACAGGCAGCAATGCCTAGTCCCATTTCTTTTGTGTTTTTCCACACCATTTGAGTATAATGACCAATCTTACTGAAATTTTCACCACAACAAGGTGAATATGCGTAATCTGCTTTTTCACCAGCCCAACTTATAGAGGCATCTACGGGTTTAAATACAGTAGAAGAACTACCCCAAAAAAGATTTTCTCCATAATTTTTTTCATCTCGGTTGGCATTTTGCCTGTGCAGCATATTGCAATTGTTTTCATTGGCAAGATAATTTGCCCACAATTGAGCATAAGTGGCAATATCGTTATTCCATACCAATGGAGGTACACCTACTTCAGCCCTTATTTTATTGTGGTGATTGATGACTTTGACAGACATATCATAACTCACTAGGCTACCTGTTGGCTTTTCTATTTTTTTAATTAATTTCTTTTTCTGTGTAACGGTTTGTGCAGTTCCCGCTTGAAACATACAAATGGCCAAAATAGAAATGATTACACGATAATTCATAGTCATAAGTATACTTATATCTAAAGGTTAAAAATTGCTTTTACAAATACCTAATTCAATATTATATTAATGATGAACAATAGAAAATCTATAGTCATCATTAACAAATCATATACAATCATTGTCAATAATTGTCGATAATTGTTAAATAGAAATTGAATTATTGGGTAAAACTTATCGGGATGTAAATTTGCATTAAACAAGTATATAAATTAAATTTTGATAACTATTTTAACAAAATTTAAGGGAACCATTTACTTTATAAAAAAACATTAGCTATTCAATAATCACATGCATTAATGCAGAAAATGTAATTTTCCCCCAGCTAAAGCTAGGGGCTACTCATTGGTTTCAATATGATTATTGGTTTTAAGAAGTAAAATTTACAAATTACTTACGACTAAAAAAACTTACAACTTTCGACTTCCGACTTCCGAATTCCGACTTCCTCTACTTATGACTAAATCTACTTTTTGCCCTATACTCCCACGGCGGTATAGGATTATCTTCTTTCCACAAACCCTTGCGAGCTGCTCTTGCTTCTTTTTCAGCAATTGCCAATAATGGATTGTCTGAATACCTTTTAAAATGCCAAGCCAAGCCAAGTTTTACCATTTCAATATTAAGGTTAATCCCTTCCGCTGAAATGGCATCAGCCACCAATCTTCTGTTAGGATCTGTACCAACAGGATTGATTTGAATGGTTTTACCATAACACAACGCTGATAAACCATACATCGCTTTTTGACCATTGTTCTGGCTTTTTTCTGGTGCATCGATGCCAAACATTCTGATACGGATTGTGTGGTGATCAGCCATTTCTACATCATATGTATCGCCGTCAACAATACGGGTTACTTTGGCTTTAAAGGGTTTTTTGGGGAAATTGGATTGCGCAATAATACAAAATGACTGCAAAAAAATACAAATAAATAATACGAAGGTTGTACATTTAAACATGTTGATGATTGGAATTGAGCGGTAAAATTAAGGGGATTATTGTGTTTAACATTTTAATTTCAATTGTACATTTATTTATGTTTACAATTAATAATGGGTATGATAGAAGAAATACAAATTGGCACACAAATTTGGATGTCTAAAAATTTAGATGTTAGTTATTACAAAAATGGAGATCCCATTTTGGAGGTCATTGACGCTCATAAATGGAAAAATGCTATTGGTGGTGCTTGTTGTTTTTACAACAACAATTCAGCTAATAATATAAAATATGGTAAACTCTATAATGCCAATGCGGTAATAGATGATCGTGGATTAGCTCCTGAGGGCTGGCACATTCCTACCAATGAAGAATGGGATTTACTCGAATCTTATCTTGGAAAAATGAAGGCTGGCATACGATTAAAGTCTGCATCAGGATGGGCAGAAAATGGGAATGGCGATAATTGTTGTGGTTTCAATGCCTTGCCCGCAGGGTCGCGCAATGCTTGGGGTGACTTTGATGAACTTGAATATGCAACCTATTTTTGGAGTTATACCACTAGCTTAACCGGAATTTTTTATCGATACATAACCTATGATTTACCCATATTCCAACAATGGAACGACGATGGAATGGCTGGTTTTTCAGTAAGATGTATTAAAGATTAATGTTTCAAGTCAATACATTTAGCTTATTTGAAATTCAATGTTGCATTAAATCTTTTCCATTTTTCGAATTTGATATCTATATTATTAAATCCAAAAAATCTGCAGCGTATTTTATTTTCACTTAATTACCTTTACGCCGGTTTTTTATCTCCCTAAATACACGATGCCACCAATAATATGAAATCTATTCTTGATTTTCTTCAATTTTCTACCCCTACAGGCGAACAAAAAACAGCATTGGAAGCCATGGCAAGATTTGTTGATGAAGACAATACAGATGATTTCATGATTTTATGTGGGGCAGCGGGAACGGGGAAAACCTCTATTACAGCAGCTTTGGTGGGATACTTAAACCACCTAGAGATAGCCTTTAAAATTGCAGCACCAACAGGAAGAGCCGCAAGAATATTAGGAAAAAAAACAAATACCATTTCAAGCACCATCCATGCTATGGTCTATATTCCCGAATCAGATAGAGCATCAGGAAAAACACACTGGAAGCTGAAACCAAATAAATTTAAAGACTATTGCATCTACATCATAGATGAAGCATCTATGATTAATGCCCAAAACAAAAGGGAGCCCGGCGAACTGTTTCAATCAGATGATGCCTTACTCAATAGTTTGATTGATTTTGTAAAAAATGGCAATGCAGAGAATAAAATAATTTTCCTAGGCGATAGAAACCAGTTGCCCCCATTTGAAGAGGATATTTCAATGGCACTGGATCCAGAATACCTCAAAAAAAATTTTAGATGGCGAGGCGATTTCCACTACCTCACAGAAGTAAAACGGGTTGAAGATGATAGCTATATCCTTAAAAACGCTGTTGCACTGAGAGAGTCTATCGACGATAATACGCTTCCCATGCCCGAAATTACAGCCAGAAGGTTGCAACACGTGTGGGCAGCCGCGGCAGATTTTGCGCATCATTTTAATCCGGATAATTTAGACCACGCCATTACCATCGGTAGATCCCATCGCGTTTGCCGATTGTTTAATGATGAAGTTCGCAAAAAAATTTTTGGTCCAGACCGGTCGTATATCCAACAAGGTGACTTATTAATTGTGCTACAAAACTGGAAACGAAAAGAACAGGTGTTGTATAATGGAGATCATGTATTGGTTGAATCAGTTGATATCTCAGGGGTTGAACGTGTTGCAGGTTTGCACTTTTTATCCGTAATCATAAAAGCCCCGCAACTTGATGGCACATTGGTTTCTTTTGAAGACTATATTTGTGTAGATGTTCTTCAAGCGGAAGACGGCAAAATCGACCCACAAAAAGAAGGTTTTTTACGCGCCGAACGCATGAATAGAAACAAAGTATACAAAGATTCTGGATTACCAGAAGACGATAAATATGTAGGAGCACTTCGGCTAGGATATGGCTATGCCATCACCTGCCAAAAAGCACAAGGAGGCGAATGGGAGAAAGTGTATATCAACACATTTGGGGTAAAAGATAAAAAATGGCTCTATACCGCCATTACTCGAACGAAAACTTCGTTGAATTTGTATTGAGTTGTCAAAATAAGATCAACCCATCATCACATAAAAATCCTCAATTCATTAAATGTTAATGAATTGAGGATTAAAAATATCTCAAGTAATAGTAAAAATTGCGTTTTTTCTCTTAAAAAATGAAAAAATCATTTTTTCAAAATCAAACCTACATGTTAACACTTACAACAACTACTACATAAATTAAATCCTTTAAAACCTGGTATTGGGTCTTTTTGGTGGACCAAAGCTTCTATTGCCGCTATTGTTGTTGTTGAAATCGCCGCGAGGTTTAAAACCCCCACCACCACCATTTGACGGTCTGTCTTCAGCTTGTTTCACCACTAATGGTTTGCCATTCTTCGACAATGAAATCTCATTAAGCAATTCAATGGCTTGAGCACCATCTTCTGCCGTTTCCATTTGCACAAAACCAAAACCCCTGCTCTTGCCTGTTTCTTTATCTAAAGTAACTTTTGCTGATACAACTGGACCAAACTTCTCAAATATTTCTAAGAGTTCTGCATCATCAACATCGTAAGGTAAGCCTGCTACAAAAAGTTTCATGCAACTAAGGTAGGAAATTGTTTTGTTTTTTGCAATCAGAATTAATGAAATCATAAAAACAGGATTGACTTGTTTACCAATTCAATGATTAATTTGCATTTCGATTTGTTTTTTATTCTTCTTTCAAACTTAATTATGCGCATACATCTACTTGCTCTATCCATTTTCTTATCCACAGTTGCAATGGCTCAAAGTATATCATCATTAAATGTAGATACAATCAAGCTACATAATGATTCACTACAAATGATGCCTTATAATAGAATCATTGCCTCAGCAGGGAATGTGTTGCGTTTCGGTAACCCAATTTATGAAAACCATGCCCTTGATGTTGCTGCCATTAATGAACATTTGGCGGCTGTTCAAGATCGCTATGGCATTTTAATTATAGATACTAAAACCTCAACCGTAATACAACGTTGGCTCTATACTGATGTTCCCGCTTTTAAAAAATTGATGAGCACTTATTCTGGCATCAAAGTGATTTCAATTGATACACAACCCTATATATTTTTTACCGCATCTGATAATAGTGTAAAGAAAGGGGCGGTTTTGATGGCAAAGTTTACCGATACAATGGAAACGCCTGAAGAATTTGTTTCCGTTTCAGCAGTAAAGGGTATTTCTCCATTGCCAAATGACATTATTGTTCAACAAGAGCAGGATAAACAATACCTCTATTTGGTATTGAATGGCACCAATGAGTTGCATAAATACAATTTAAAAGATCATTCCCTGGTTTGGAAAGCTGCCACTGGCGTGGCACCTTATGGTGTTGCGGCAGCCAATGGTAAACTATATGTAACCAATTGGGCTGGTCCAACGGCTACAGATAGTGTACGTGAGCGTGCTGGCGTTCCTTGGGGATTAGCCTATACAAACCCACAAACAGGTGCCACCGCGGAAGGTTCGGTATCCGTATTTCAAGCTTCTGACGGAAAATATTTGCAGGATATCGCTACAGGCCTTCATCCCAACAGCATTAAAGCATCTGAAAACCAACATTTTATATATGTTTGCAACAGTTCTTCCGATAATATAACTGTAATTGCCACAAACAAAGATGAGGTTGTAGAAACCATACCAGTGGGTTTGTTGGGCGATGCCCAAAAATTCCAAGGAAGTACCCCAAATGCCCTAGTCCTTAGTGCTGATAATACTACGCTGTATGTTGCCAATGGATTGGATAATGCCATAGCGGTCATTCATCTTGGAAAAAAAGCTGCATCTAAAGGCAGTGGAAAAACCACCATAAGTGGCTTTATTCCTACAGAAGCGTATCCTGGCGGCATCGCCATAGTAGATCACCAGTTAGTGGTAACCAATATTGAATCTGCCGGAGCCAATGTGATTGCCGCCATCAAAAATGCCCGCTCCATTCATAACCAATTGGGATCTATCAGCATCATTCCGATACCTGATAAAACCGTTTTAATGGATTATACCCAAAAAGTGTTGGAAATGAATTTTATATCGAGGTACAATCAATCATTATTAACCCCTCGAGAAGGTGTTAAAGCTGTTCCGGTTCCTGAACGCATCGGCGAACCATCGGTTTTTAAACATGTAGTGTATATCATCAAAGAAAATAAAACCTACGATCAAGTATTAGGGGATGTACACATTGGAAATGGCGATAGTTCTCTTTGTGTTTTTGGCGAAAAGATTACACCCAATATGCATGCATTGACCAGTCAATTTGGTTTGTTGGATAATTATTATGCATCAGGGAAATCATCTGCCGAAGGGCATCAATGGACAGACGCAGCAATGGTGAGCGATTATGTTGAAAAAAGCGTTCGGGCTTGGTTTAGAAGCTATCCCCATCGACAAGAAGATGCATTGGTATACAATACAAGCGGTTTTATTTGGAACAATGCTTTAGACCATGGCAAAAAAGTAAGAATTTATGGCGAAGCCTGCGAAACAATCTATGATAAAAAACTGAAATGGGCAGATTTGTATAATCGCTATACGCTTGGGCAACCGGCCGAATGGCATAATACCAGCACTATTGCAAGGATTTTACCCATCATTTCGCCCGATTATCCAGATTGTGACAATATTGTGTTCAACGACCAGCAAAGAGCAGATGTGTTCATTAGAGAATTTAACAATTATGCATTGGGCGATAGTTTGCCCGATTTGATGATTTTATCCCTTCCCAACGATCATTCTGCCGGCACTTCGCCGGGTTTTCCTACACCAAATGCTATGGTTGCAGACAATGATCTGGCATTGGGTAGAATAATTGATGTACTATCTAAAAGTAAATATTGGGATTCGACGGTAGTTTTTGTAACACAAGATGATTCCCAGGGCGGTTGGGATCATATCTCCGCTTATAGAACTGTGGGCGCAGTAATAAGTCCGTACAGTACTGGCAAATTGGTTAGTACCAATTACAACCAAACATCTATGGTGCGTACAATAGAACAGATTTTAGGATTGCCGCCAATGAATGTTATTGATGCCACCGCAAAACCCATGGTAGATTGTTTTCAGGAAGAGAAAAACGCTTACGTGTATCATGTAAAACCCAATACGATTCCATTAGACGAGATGAATAAAGATTTGAAAAAATTGTCTGGTATATCGAAGAAGTTTGCCCGACAATCTATGAATGAAGTATTTAATGAAGTAGATGGTGGGGAAGATGACAAGATGAATAGGATTATTTGGTTTTACAGCAAGGGGAATTTGAGGTATCCGGATGTGTTGAAATAATTTTTAGATGTGAAATGACACAACATTATGGGATGATTGGGATTGTGCATAGGTAAACCCAAATTGCGCATTAGAAAAATTGAAAAGATTTCTTTCAATAGCCCCCAGCTTCAGCTGGGGGTTTATAAATTTTATGGATTGGCTTTAGCCCAAAATTTGAAAAATTGCTTCTAATGCGTAATCTGGGATAAATAGTCTTCAATATTATAGCACAATATAATCCTAGTATGTACAATACATTTTGCAAAAGAATAACACCTTCATCAAATGGGTAAAGCTTCAACCTAATCTATAATGCATCTGGCTTATTGGGCACCAATCTAATTTCATCATTGTCTTTTAAATCTACTCCAGAAAGTTGTAGGGTAAACGCTTTTTGTACCATCCGATGCAGCATATTAGCAGCGTCTTCGCTATGTAAACCCTGTGGACGAACATTAGAAATACAGTTGCGTGTTTCATCGGTTTTGCCGATGGTTGGATGATAGGTTAAGTAAATGCCTAGACTATCGCAAGATGACATTCCGGGTCTTTCACCGATAAGAATGATGGATATGGTGGCGTTTAATAGGCTTCCAATTTCATCAGAAACGGCCACTCTGCCTTGTGTTACGGTGCAGATGGGTGCAATTGAATAGTTAGATTGTTTCAATAAGGGAATGAAATGTTGCAAGAATGGAATGGCATGGAGGTTGATGGCGGTTGCGGAAAGTCCATCTGCGATGGAAATGGCAATATCATAGGGTGTTTGTCGTGGAAGATTGTTCAACAATAATTTTGATTCATCGTTGAGTTGTCTGCCCAAATCTGGTCTTTTCAGGTATATTGATCTATTGCTTGCGGCGGTTTTTACATTCAGAAGGGGAAGTTGAAAAGCCTGTAATTGTTCTTTTAATGTTGATTCATCCAATATATCATACACAGCATCTCGAGCTGCTGCGTGGGCTACTTTGAGTTCCAACAACACATCTATTGATATGGTGTTTCCTGTTCTACCAAGGGCAATGCGTGCGGGGGTAAATTGTTTTAATGGGGAAGTGGGGGAAGGCGGAAGTGGTAATGTTGTTTGTAGGGGCTGGGCTTGCCCCTGCCCTTGTAAGTTGGGATTTCTAAGTTGTACATCATAAAAATTACCGTGTAAATGGGAAGGTATTTTGGGATCGTTCATTTTACTACATTAATTGTTGGGGTGATAGGTTAGCAATTGATGTGCAGGCGGAATGGATTGGATTTGTCCATGTATATCCATAATTCCCTGGTTCAACAGCCAGGCTTCAAATTCAGGCGCTGGTTTTTTATGGAGGAGCTTTCTTATATACAAGGCATCATGAAATGAAGTGGTTTGATAATGCAGCATAATATCATCGCCACCAGGTACTCCCATAATAAAATTACAACCCGCTACACCTAATAAAGTAAGTAGATTATCCATATCATCCATATCCGCTTCGGCATGGTTGGTATAACAGATATCTACACCCATGGGCAATCCCAAAATTTTACCACAAAAATGATCTTCCAAACCTGCGCGGGTAATTTGTTTGCCGTCATAAAGGTATTCAGGACCAATAAAACCTACTACAGAATTTACCAATAGCGGTTTGTAATGTCGGGCAACGGCATAGGCACGAGCTTCCAAAGTTTGTTGATCGGCACCAAAATTTGCGTTTGCTGATAACGCACTTCCCTGCCCCGTTTCAAAATACAGCACATTATTACCAACGGTTCCCCTATTCAACGATAACCCAGCCTCATACCCTTCTTGTAAAATGGAGAGATTAATCCCGAATGAGCTATTGGCTTTTTCTGTGCCGGCAATGGATTGAAAAACCAAGTCTACCGGAGCACCTTTATCAATCAAATCAATGGTGGTAGTAATATGGCTCAACACACAGCTTTGTGTAGGAATTTGAAAGGTTGTAATCACCTCATTCAACATATTTAACAATGCATGAATTCCAGCATGATTGTCTGTGGCGGGATTGATGCCAATAACGGCATCACCACTACCAAGCAATAAACCATCTACCATACTGGCGGCAATCCCTTTGAGGTCGTCGAAAGGGTGATTGGGTTGTAATCTTGTAGATAACCGACCATTTAAGCCAATGGTATTTCTGAACTGGGTAATTATTTCGCATTTTGCGGCTACGGCAATTAAATCTTGATTGCGCATCAATTTGGATACGGCTGCACCCATTTCTGGCGTTAAACCAAATGCCAGTGCTTGTATGGCAGTTGTTGTTGCGGCATCACTTAGTAACCAATTGCGCAAATCACCTACGGTAAAATGTGCTATTGGAGCAAAAGCGTTGGCGTCGTGTTGGTCAATTATCAATCGGGTAACTTCATCAGTTTCGTAGGGGATAATGGCTTCAGTAAGAAACTGTTTCAATGGCACGGCAGCCAATGTATATTGTGCGGCTACACGTTCATGGGCCCCGGAAGCGCATACACCGGCAAGTGCATCACCCGATCTTTCTGGTGATGCTTTTGCCATTAATTCTTTTAAACTATCAAAAACATAATTAACCTGTTGTATGGTACATCGATACATCATGAATGTGCAATAACTTTTTGTTGTACAAAATAAGCGATGATCATCATCAACAAAACGCCAAAGAAAATGCCACTTAAAAGTACATTATAATACACAATTGCAAACAAGCTGATGATTGAAAGCACCAATGCCAATGCGGGGACAAAAGGATACCCCGGCACTTTAAACGGTCTATCTAAATTGGGTTGTTTTTGTCTTAATGCAAACAAACTCAACATGCTGATCGCATACATCACCAATGCACCCAATGCGGAAAGTATAATCAATTCATTGGTTTTACCCGATAAGATGGCTATAATCCCAATACACCCACCAAAAAGTAAAGCCCAATGGGGTGTTTTAAAGCGTGGATGTATTATTGCCAATGGTGTGGGAAGATAATTTTCTCTGGCGAGTGCAAATATTTGCCTTGAATAACTGGTGATAATGCTATTAAAAGAAGCCACGATGCCAAACAAACCAATACCTGCAAAGAAGGTAGTTAACACGTTATCTTTACCAAGTACCAAACTTATGGCTTCTGGAAGTGGGTAATCAATGGTAGATAATTGTTGCCAATCGCCTATGCCACCAGTGATGATCATTACCCCCAAAGCGAGCAGGCAAAGTGTACCAATACCTAAAATATATCCTTTGGGAATATTTTTAGCTGGGTCTTTGGTTTCTTCTACCACTGTGGCCACCCCTTCTATGGCTAGATAAAACCATATGGCAAAAGGGATTGCGGCAAATACGCCAGAAAATCCAAATGGCATACCGTTATGTACAAAATTACTCATCTTAAAAGAAGGCGCAACGATGCCCATAAAAACTAACAACTCACCCACAGCTAACAAAGTAACAATTAGGGTAAAGCTGGCAGATTCTTTAATCCCAATAAAGTTTATTGTCGAAAAAAGGCAATAAGAAACAATGGCAGCAGGAACTACTGCAATGGGTGGATATAAAAAATGCAAATAACTACCCAAGGCAAATGCAATGGCGGGCGTAGCCAATACATATTCAAGAAGAGTTGCATAACCAGCAATAGCAGCTGCCAATGGTCCAAATGCTTTTTGTGCATACGTAAAAGGCCCGCCGGCATTGGGTATGGAAGCGGTAAGTTCTGTAAAACTGAATACAAAACAAAGATATAACACAGTTACCATGAGTGTGGCTAACAACATTCCTATTGTTCCGGCAACGCCCCATCCGTAATTCCAGCCAAAATATTCCCCGGAAATAACCAATCCAACTGCGATGGCCCATAATTGTGTAGCACCTAACACTTTTTTTAATTCCATATAATAGTCTTGAGTCGAAAGTCGAAAGTCGGAAGTCGTGAGTCGGAAGTCGGAAGTCGGAAGTTGTGAGTCGGAAGTTGTGAGTCGATAGTCGGAAGTCGGAAGTCGATTATTGTTAGGCAATAAAGCAAAATAATTTTTTCTTTGGTATCAACTCTAAATATTTCAACACTCAATCTTCAACTTCCGACTATCGACTTCCGACTTCCGACTTTCGACTCACGACTTCCGACTCACAACTTCCGACTTACGACTCACGACTCATAACTCCCTTAACGCTTGAACAAAAACATCCAGCTCCTTTGTTGTAGTGTATACATTTGGCGTAATCCTACAACCTTGCACATTAGCATAGTCAATAGCTACAGTGAATATGTTGTATTTCTTTAAAAGGGTTTCGGCAAGTTGGGCGGGTTTCATCCCTTTGATGCCCACATTTGCAATCCCACAAGATCTTGTAGGATCTTCAGGGGTATTCACAACCACATGAGGTAAATTCCTGACTTTGCTGGTCCAATATTGTTGCAAATAACGCAAACGTGCTTCCTTACGGGCAGCTCCAATCATGTTATAATGGTCTATTGAATCAGCAATTGTGAGATCAGTGGCTACAGGATGTGTGCCAGTATGGTTTAATCGACTGATATCATCTGCAGCTTTGGGGCTATCTGCCAACAAAGGCCATATTTTCTTGATTTTTTCTTTTTTTACAAACAACATCCCAGCACCTAAAGGAACACTTAACCATTTATGTAAACTGGCACCATAATAATCGCAATTAAGGTCTTTGATATTGAATTGAATATGTGCCACCGCATGAGCGCCATCTACCAATACATCAACGCCTTTACTATGTGCCATTGCACAAATCTTTTTTATAGGTAAAATGTGACCAGTGATATTAACCATGTGACTTACCATCAACAATTTGGTTTTGCTAGTTATTGCGTTTGCATACAATTCCACTATTTCCTCATCAGATTTTGGATGATTCGGAATGGAAACGATGGTATTCAACACCCCATGACGTTGGGCTACCTGCTTAAACATATCCAACATAGCCCCATAATCTTGTTCAGCCATCACGGCTTCATCGCCGGCTTTCCACGGGAAACCGGCAATAACAGTATCTAAAGATTCGGTTGTATTGCGTGTAATCACCAATTCCTCGGCAGTACAACCTAATAATCCACCAAGCTTTTCGGCCATTTTTTTCTTATTGTCCCACTGTACGGTACGCATATAATAAGACCCTTGAAGATTTACTTCTCGGATATGCCCCATATATTTATCCAATAAAACTTGAGGTACAAAATTATAATAGCCGTTTTCGAGGTTGATATAATCTGGTTTTAATTGATACCCTTTTCTAATTTCCGTCCAAAAACTTTCATCATCTGCCAAAACATTTGGATCAATAGAAGCTGCTCTTTGTATGTTTTTTTCCATACTTTTTGCTGTGAAAGGAATTCCAGCTGCAGCCCAAGCCAAACCTTTTAAAAAAGTTCTCTTCTTCAAAATGAAAAATTTAATAGATTAATGTAAAGTTTCTTTCAGCTTTTGTTCTAAAGCGTCGCCCCTCAAGTTTTTACCAACGATAATTCCATTAGGGTCTACCAGAAAATTTTGTGGGATGGCATTAACGCCATATAAAACCGCTGCGTCGTTTTTCCAAAATTTCAGGTCAGACACCTGCGTCCAAGTTAATTGATCATCATGAATGGCTTTCATCCATTTTTCCTTTCCGGTGGGTTGATCTAGGGAAACACCTAATACCGTAAATCCTTTTTCTTTGTAAGCATTAAAGGATTTTACCAAATTTGGATTTTCAGATCTGCATGGTCCGCACCAACTTGCCCAAAAATCTATCAATACATATTTACCTTTAAAAGATGATAGTGCAATTGGATTTCCTAAGGTATCATTTTGGGTAAATGCCGGAGCAGGTTTTCCAATGGCTGTATTGTATGCTTTATTTATTTTTTCTTCTAAGGTAATGGCCGATGGTAATTGCCGTATAGATGGTGACAACAGATCAAAAACCGGCTGTACATCTGCGGCATTGATATCGTAACCAGCATATAAATTAACGGCATACACTGCTACGGGTGATGAAACATTATTTTCAGCAAAGGATTTATAGATCAACTTTTGCCTTTGTTCTATCTTTTCGAATTGTTCGCCTAACAACTTCATTCCCTCTTTGTCTTTTAATTTATACTTTTTGCTGTATACAACATTGAAGGCCTCCATCTCTTTTTTAGTTAATTTCAATTGGTTTTGAAGGGTAACATAAGATTGGTTGGCTGCAGATCCGTTAACAAGAGTATTGGAAAATGAATCAATATGACTTATAGTTTGTTGTCCAAAATCTACAAAAACAGCAGCAATATCGGCATTATAGTTAATTTTCTTAACACCTTCGTCTTTTTTGGGTAGATATATCGCCCTAAAACTGACCAACTTGGGCTCATCCAAAAGTACTAAAAAACTGTATTTACCATCGGTTACTTCGGCACTGTCTGTTTTTCTTACCCCTTTTTCTACGTAAGACAAAAGTACTTTCTGTACAACAACCCTATGTAATTTTATTTGTCCGTTAATGGTAGCATTTTGTTGTGCGTAGATGGACATAGAACCTAGTACCAATAGAACGAGTAATATATTTTTCAAGTGCAATTATTTAATGTTGGAAAGTACAAAAAATTGCTGAAAAGCTACTCGTTTTTCTGAGGTGGTTAATGCCCTAAAGCAATTTTAAAACCACCCATTACGCTAAAGCTATTGGGATAGGTTTTGAAATTTTCATTTTTATTGATGGGTGTAAGACTAAAGCGATAGGCTGGGGAAATTCTAAAAGCCACTCTTTTTGAAAGTGAATAATCTATTCCAGCGCCAACCAATGCGGTATAATATGTTTTATTAAGATCTCTTGTTTTAATTTTTTCTAATTTTTCTGAAAATCTATTATCGATTTCAGTTGTGAAATTTTGGCCTACAAGCATGTTTATGCCGCCGCCAATAAGTTGAAACCAGTTTATTTTGCCTGTTATAAAATGGTATTTTACGATAAACGGCAATGTGATGTATTGCAATTTATTTTCGGCGTAAAAAGATTTTGTACTATCACCAATACTAGGGGTTACACCGAGTTTGGGATTTATATAATACGTTCCGACAGAACAATCGAATCTATATTTTACTTTGCCTTCTCTATCTTTTTCGGCAGTAATGGTTCTTGGTTTAATGGTGGTATTTTTTTCGTAGTAGCCAATTCCTGTTTCAAGAGAGAAACGTTTATTCAAATCCACTTCTATTGAAACACCTGCAACAATACTTAACGATGCCTTTTCGCTTTCCGTGATTTGTTTGCGCAGATATTCTCGTCTAGAAGATTGGACTTCGGTTGAAGCAATGTATGAGCTAACTGTATTTACTGAAATGATGGGTAAGATGCTCCAATGCATTTTGGGTTTCTCTTTCAGTATAGAAGCTTGAGCTTGTGCATTGCTAATGTGGAATTTATCATTATTTTCTTGGAGCGATAGTGTTACGTGTGTAGATATTTTACTTGGTATTGATAATCCAACAAGTATATTACGGTCTGCTTTGCCTATACCCAATGTTGCAAGATGGTATATTTTATCTTTATCAGACATCTTGTTTTCGTTTGAACCATTTAATTGTTGGATAATATCATTTTGATGTTTAGGTAAATCAGGAATGATTGATTTATTGACTACTGCAGTATTTTTACTTGGGGGATTTATTTGTATTGAATGAGCTAAATTTCCTTTGGTTTGCTTAGAAGATGCCTTCATTTGAATGGAAGGCGCTTGAAATTCAGCGGGTACAACTTTGTTGGTTGGTGTAATAATGTTTGTATTTTTTTCTGATACCAGTTTAATTTTATTGGTATTCTTCTTGAACGCTGACAATGTTGGGTTAATACCTACTTTTGAATCATGTACAATTGCGTTATCGGTTATTTTTTTGTTTGCTACTATAGGTGTAGATGATATGATTTTAACTGGTATAGTAGTTTTATTTAAATCAACTATTGTAGGTACTATTTTCTTTGCATCAACAGCTATGGGC
>Ga0164294_10002932_pt1 | contig 15243 bp, 6 predicted proteins | sample GEODES005metaG_FD_111479 | JGI IMG/M metagenome (GOLD analysis project Ga0164294, IMG submission 111479) | Oligotrophic lake water microbial communities from Sparkling Lake, Wisconsin, USA - GEODES005 metaG | ecosystem: Environmental > Aquatic > Freshwater > Lake | place: USA: Sparkling Lake...
GCAAAGCTATGCGGAAAATCAAAGTGAAATCAAACTGGAGAAGTTCCAAGGCATCAAGGCCGGCAAATACATTTTGCAGGTATTCCAAAAAGGAAAACCGCAGAGTCAGTCCTTGATCAAAGAAGTGCAGTAAATCAACACATAAACTAATATCCATTTATAAAATATAACAATATCCTAGTTCTTAAATAATATTTCCATGAAGTCTTACCACTATTTACTTATTATCATGCTCAGCCTATTAAGCCTGAGCACCTTTGCACAGACCAACAAAAAAACGCTTAATTACCAAGCGGTGATTTTGGACCCGAAGGCCATCGACATTCCGGGAGCCAGTATCGTGGGCCAGCCCTTAAACAAAGGAAATGTGTGTTTGCGATTTAGTTTATTAAACGCGCAAGGAGGGTTGGATTACGAGGAAACCCAACAAGTCACTACGGACGAATACGGTTTAGTGAATGTGGCGATAGGAGCTGGAACACAAGCCCAAACTGGAAATAGCACGAGCATTTACAAGAGCTTTGAAAGTGTATTATGGAACTCGAGTGTGAAGAGCTTAAAAGTCAGTGTGAGTTATGATGGCTGTAATAGCTTTAAGCAAGTAAGCACGCAAAGTTTTAATTACACGCCCTACGCGCTTTATGCAGAAGCGGTGGATTACAAGAATGTACGCGAGGCACCTACCAAACTTTCTCAGTTCTCAAACGACGCGGGTTACTTAATTCCGAAGGATTTGGATCCACTTAAGTCAGATATACAAACGAATAGCTCTAAAATTGAGGTAGCGAATAAATCCATTGCTGATAACAAACAAGCGAGCGATGCTGCGTTTTTGATTGTCAACCAAAGCATCACGAGTTTAGACACTCAGGTAGCTGCCAATACAACGGCGATTAAAGAAAACACGAGCACGATTACGAACATCAACTCAAAATTATCGGACCAACAAAACCAGATTAACGATAACCGCAATCAGATCACCGCGACTAGCAATAGTTTAAATACGCAGATCGGTGGATTACAGGGTCAATTAAATACCACCAATTCCACAGTGAGTAACCTAACGGGAGCGGCAGAAGTAGTATCAAATAAATCAACGGCTACTACTTTAGGAGGCGCTAATCCATCCGATCAGTTGTACCCGAGTCAAAAAGCTGCTAAGTCTTATATTGACAATGCTATTTATGATGCGGTAGGATCTGGGGTGCCAGATGCCACCACCTTAGCGGCAGGTAAAGTAAAATTAGCGGGAGATTTGGGAGGAACGGCGGCTAGCCCAACGGTTCCGGCTTTGGCCACGAAAGAGAATTCAAGCAATAAATCAACAGCTATAGATTTAGGTGCAGGAAATCCATCAGACCAACTGTTCCCAAGTCAAAAGGCTACCAAGGCTTACGTAGACAATTCGATTTATGCAGCAGTAGGAACTGGTGTTCCGGATGCGACAACCAATGCTGCTGGAAAGGTGAAGTTGGCTGGTGATTTAGCTGGAACAGCTTCAAGCCCAACCGTCCCAGGTTTATTATTAAAAGCAGATATTGCTTCGCCAACATTCACAGGAACACCTACGGCACCAACGCCTGCTACATCAGATAATTCAACTCAAATTGCTACCACAGCATTTGTTCAGAGTAAAGTGAATGCGGCAACTGTTAATGACGCAACAACTTCTGCCAAAGGTATTTTACAATTAGCCGGTGACTTAGATGGCTCAGCAACGTCCCAATCCGTTGTAAAATTACGCGGTACACCCATTAGTTCAGTGGCACCTACAACGGCAGGTCATGTATTGACGTATGATGCCACTGGAAGTGGGGTCGCTTATTGGGCTGCACCACAAAATTCAGCAAACACTATTTCAGGTGTAGTTCCAGTAGCTAATGGTGGTACGGGATTAAGTTCAGTAACGCCTTACGGTGCCGTATATGCGAGTAGTAGTACGAGTGCGCTAACCACGGGGACTTTACCTTTAACGGCAGGTGGAACGGGAGTAACGTCCCAGCAAGCCGCTATTAATATCTTAACAGGTACACAAACCTCAGGAAGGTATCTACGAAGTGATGGAACAGATGCGCGTTTGTCAACAATCCTAGCGGCAGACATACCTACCTTAAATCAAAATACAACAGGAAATGCAGCAACAGCTACTTCGGCTGCAAGCTTTTCTGGCAATTTAACCGGAGATGTAACTGGAATACAATCTGCCACAGTTGTTAATAAAATAAACGGCACATCATTAGCTGGATTAGCAACCGGATTATTGAAAAATACGACTTTAACTGGTGTTCCCACGATAGCAGTTGCAGGAACGGATTATCAAGCACCATTAACATTAACTACAACTGGGACTGGTGCTGCTACTTTATCGGGTGCAACTTTGAATATTCCTTCTGTTGCATCCAATGTAAATGCAACTGGTATTTCAGGAACTGTGGCAGTTGCCAATGGTGGAACGGGAGCGACATCTGCAAATGCAGCATTTAATGCAATGGCACCAACACAAACCAATAACTCTGGAAAATATTTGACGACAGATGGAACAAATACTTCTTGGGGAGCAGTGGCAAGTACCCTTCCGACAACTGTCAATACCAGTTCAAACTATAATATTGTCATGGCAACCGGGCAAAACCTTGCTTTAGTTACTGGAACCGGAAACGGAGGGACTGCAGCAACCTTAAATCCGTATACGGGTCAGATGAATGTTTCTGGGATAACAGCGCAAGGTTATGGAGTAACATCACCGATATATGCGTCAACACCACAATCTTTAACATCAGGTTCAACCATAAGTTGGAATCCAACACTTGGTTTAAATGCAAATGTAACTTTAGATCAAAATAGCACTTTAAATTTTTCATCTACACCTCCATCTGGGTCTTATGGAACTTTAGTAATTACACAAGATGCAACTGGGGGAAGATCAATTACATTGCCTTCAACAACAAATAAAATATTAGGATCTACTTCAACAACTTCTATTGCATTGTCAACAGCAGCAGGAGCAAAAGATATCTTGAATTTCTATTACGACGGAACAAACTGTTATTGGAATATTGGACAAGGTTATGGCACAGCATCAACATCTTCTCAAGTAAATCTAACTTCAAGTGTAACAGGAACATTGCCAGTTGCTAATGGAGGAACAGGTGTTACATCATCTACTGGAACAGGAAATCTTGTACTTTCAACTTCGCCTACTTTAACAACTCCAGCTTTGGGAACTCCAAGTGCTGCTGTATTGACAAATGCGACAGGCTTGCCTCTAGCCTCAGGTGTAACAGGAACATTACCGGTTGCCAATGGAGGAACGGGTGTAACCACATCAACGGGTACCGGAAATGTGGTCTTATCTTCTTCGCCTACTTTGGTTTCTCCAATTTTGGGAACGCCGACTTCTGGAGTTGCCACAAACATGACAGGATTGCCACTTACCACTGGAGTTACCGGAACCTTGCCAGTTGTGAATGGCGGAACGGGTGTAACCACATCAACGGGTACCGGAAATGTGGTCTTATCTTCTTCGCCTACTTTAGTTTCTCCAATTTTGGGAACGCCGACTTCGGGAGTTGCCACAAACATGACAGGATTGCCACTTACCACTGGAGTTACAGGAACCTTGCCAGTTGCCAATGGCGGAACGGGAGCGACAACCTTGACAGCCAATAACGTATTATTGGGAAATGGAACGAGTGCATTACAAGTGGTCGCACCAGGTGCAAGCGGTAATGTTTTAACGTCAAATGGGACTACCTGGAGTTCAACAACACCGGCAGCATCTGGAGTACCTTATTCAGGTGCAACTAGCGCTGTAAATTTGGGAGCTTATAATTTAACTGTTAATAGTTTAACAATCGGACAAGGGGGACGTTCATCAAATAACAATACCGCCATAGGTATCGGTGTTTTACCAAGTACCACGAGTGGAAGTAATAATACTGGTTTAGGAAGTAGTGCATTAGCTGCAAATACAGGAGATAATAATGTTGGAATCGGTTTTCAAGCATTAAAACTAAATACAAGTGGGGGTAATAATATTGCGATAGGTCAAAATGCAGCTAATAGTAATTTAACAGGTAGCAATAACGTAGCTATTGGATTTCAAACCGCCTTTTGGGCAACAAGCGATAATATAACTGCCGTAGGATCCATGGCACTAAATGCCGAAAAAGGAGCAGGAAACACGGCATTAGGTGTTGGTGCTGGTAAAGTGGGCTCAGGTGGTCCTTATTTGAACACAACGAATAGTACATTTTTAGGCTTCAATACAACGACTGGCAAAACGACTGATGTAACCATTGATAATGCAACTGCCATCGGGTATGGCGCAACGGTCACGGCAAGTAATTTAATCCAATTGGGTAATACCAGTGTAACCAATGTTAAAACTTCAGGAACCTTAACAGCTGGAGATATCACCTATCCTAAAACGCATGGAACGGTCAATCAGGTTTTAACAACAACGGGAAGTGGAACCTTAACATTTACAACGCCCACGGTCTCAAAACCGATTTCAGATCAATTTACGGCTTCGGCTGCGCAAACTAGTTTCACTTTAACGCAAACACCCATAACGAATACAACCGTATCACCGAACGTAAAACCAAATGTTTGGATGTATATCAACGGAATTAGAACGAACAATAGTGCCTACACCATTAGTGGAAGTTCAGTTACCTATTCGGCAGCAAGTAATAACAGCTACACGTTAGTCGTAGGAGATCGGATTCAATTTGATTACGCGTATTAATCAATACAAATTTAATTCAATCGAATGAAAGCGAAGCTCTATCTATTCATTGCTCTTTTCTGTCCGTGGTTTAGCCAGGTGCATGGGCAGCGTGCCATGTTTGCTGGGCACAATAACTATGTGGCGCCGGTAGCAGTTTTTGAAGCACCAGCAATTGTCACGAATGGTTTATTATTAAACCTGGATGCTGCTAATCCCGCTAGTTATACGGGTTCTGGTACCACTTGGAGAGATCTAAGTGGGTATAATAATCATGCCACACTGATTAGTGGGGCGAGTTATGATGCGACAACGGGAAGTATTGTTACCAATGGAACAAGTCAATATATTACCGTCCCCATTTTTAATACATCCATTACCAATATTACCATGCAAACATGGGTGTATATCAATGCAAACACGAAGGGGGCTTTTATGAGTAATGGCGGTAATGATGGGTATTCAATAGGCATTGGCAATGCTGAATTAGGTGTGAATGGCAATACGCCAATCATGTTGTTTCAAGCCATCCGATATATAGATGCAGCTCCCATCACGTACCCAACGGGCTGGCATTTAATAACCATGACATTGAATGCCAGTGGTATTCCATCTTTTTATATTGATGGAACATTTGGAAATAGTTTTCCAGGGTCTAATCCGAGAACTCCTGTGACATCAAGTTTTAATTTAGGAGCGGTTCCTGCTGATGGGGGAAAATTCTACAACGGAAAATTTGCTGCAGCCTATTTTTACAATCGGGTTTTGAGTACAACTGAAATTTTGCAGAACTATAATGCAGTTAAATCACGATTTGGATATTAGACTCGTAAAATTTTGAAAAAGCTTCTCTTTATTTTTCTCCTTTTTATTGCCCGTTTCTCGCACGCACAAACAGTTAGCATTAGCTCAAGTGCGAGTGGATCCATATGTGCAGGAACTTCTGTGACTTTTACGGCAAGCTTAACGGGTTATACCTCGCCATCGTATCAATGGTATAAAAATAATGTGGCTATTTCGGGAGAAACTAGTTCAACATTTACCACATCTTCGTTAAATAATAACGATGCGATAAATGTTTCTGTGGCGGAAAGTACTTCAAGTGTTTCAACAAGTGGATTAGTACTCAATTTAGATGCCGGAAATTCTTCTTCTTATACTTCTGGGGCTACCTCTTGGACGGATTTAACAGGAAGAGGAAATCATGGAACATTGAATAATGCTTCTTATAGTTCAAGTAATCAAGGTTCTTTAACATTCAATGGCACTAGCAGTTATATAAATTTGCCAAATTCCACTGACTTTAATTTTGGCACTGGCGACTTTGCAGTAGAGTTTTGGGCGAAAAATACGAGTAGTAGTATAACTCCAAATTTTATCGCCATAAACTCAAATAATGGTTTTTATTCATCTGTAAGAATCGGGTGGGCTCCAAATATTAATGGAAATCCAACAATGACTTTTGCACACTCAACTAACGGTACAAGTTGGGCAGTTCAAACTGGGTTTACAGCATCTTTAAGTAACTGGACACAAATTGTCTTATCAAGAACGGCTGGTGTTGTAACTATGTATGCGAATGGAGTTAATAAAGGAACTTATAATTTAACGGGTTCATTAATGACAACAACAACTTCAAATCCTATATATAATCAGATTGGTACTTTGCCTAATTGGCAAAGTGTGTATACTTTGCAAGGGAATATGTCAATTGTGAGATATTACAAAGCTTCAAGCCTTTCCTCTTCTCAGGTTATTTCAAACTATAACGCAATATGTTCAAGATATGGATTAACAGCTATAGGTAATACTTCCAATGGTATTACTACAACCGTTAATCCTTCCCCTTCCACTCCAACGCTCACAGTTTCTGGAGACGCATGTATCAATAAAACAACATTAAGCACGACTTCAGGTTTATCTTCTTATACATGGACAAAGGATAATATTACTATACCTGGCGCAACAAGTAATACGTATACGCCAACAGCAGCCGGAGATTATAAAGTTTCAGTTTCCAATGGCACTTGTTCGAGTACCTCCTCTGCCACAACCATTTATACGTGTGGTGTTACGCCGGAAGGAAAGATGAGTCCTGCATCATCCGTAACAACTTTATTAAGTAATGAAGGGGGTATTAATTTTGGGACGGGATTAAATGAATTAGGCTCCATTTTTAATACGACAGGTTTAACTACTACCACAGGTACGATCGGTTCGACAACCGCTGTTTTAGGCGGAGTGATTAGCGCAACCAATGCGCTAACATCAAGCATTGGGGTTATTTACAGTACTGATTCCAATTTTGGCACCTATTCCACATCAAGCACCCAATCCAATGTAGTTGCTGGAACGTATGCAATCACATTAACGGGTTTATCATCGTTAACGAATTATTATGCGAAAGCATTTATTACCAATAAAGCTGGAACGATTTATGGAACAGCAGTGAATTTTACAACTACGACGCCTCCAATTGCAGTTGGTGATAATTATGGAGGTGGAATAGTAATTTATATTGCAGGTCCTACAGACCCGGGCTATGATGCGAATACTTCACATGGTTTGATTGCTGCAAAAGTAGATTTAGGTTCAATGAACTGGAATAATGGTTCTATAGCTGGAACAAGTAACAATTATTTTGGAGCTGGAATAGGAAACACAAGTATAATTATAGCCCAATCTGGTTCGAATGGCGGGACAAATTATGCTGCGAAAGCCTGTGATGATTATACAGTAACTGAAACAGTTGGTGGTGTAACAACCACTTATTCTGATTGGTATCTAGGATCTACATTTGAAATCCAAAAAATGATGTTCCCAAATCCAGCTTCTTCCTATTTAACGGGTTTATCAAATGGCTATTATTGGGCATCTAATGAGCAAACAGCTTCAGGACCTTCTCCAGGAGCTGGTGCTGTACTTGGCAGCGCATTATATGTAACAAAGGCTAACGGTGGTTTAGATCAATGGAATAAGACGGGTGGTTCTGGAATAATGGGTGTAAGAGCAATCAGAAAGTTTTAAAAAAAATGAAAAACCTCCTCAACTGTCAAATGCCCTTCATTTGTTTTGCAAAAAAAGTAAGCAGTTTACTGGATAAGATTAGTTCGTATAAGTACGCACACCATTTACTACTCCTGATTCTAGTTCAATTTGTTGGAATACAACTCGCCACGGCGCAGCTGAGTAGCAAGCATTATCTGCCACCACTTAAACAAACTTCAAATGTAGTCCAAGGTCAAGCCATTTATTTATCTACACCTGAAACGACAGCCTTTGATGTAAATATATATATAGGTACCAGTAATACTTCCATTGCAACATTATCTGTGTCTAATGCTTCCCCTGGAATATATACTCCGCCACTGGGTACAGGAGGCTCAACAGTAGGAGGAGACAATAATACCACATTGATTACCGGAGCAAATGCAGGTATTGTTCTGAGTTCCGCTGGACTTAGATTTGAGGCACCTAGCGGAAAAAAGTTTTACGTAAACTGGAGATCTGCACAGGGAGGTCAGGCTAGTTCTTTAGTATCAGCAGGAATAGCAGGCTTAGGGACAGATTTCAGATGGGTAGGTATACCGCAAATCATTACATCTGGAGAAGCGGGATACCAGGGGGCTAATTCAGTGATTGGTATCATGGCAACAGAGGATAACACGACTGTTACTATTTCGGGCTATAATCCAGCATGTACATTTACAAAAAATAATAATATTTCAGGTGTTAATAGTATTACAGACGATATTATCAACATTACTTTAAACGCCGGCCAATCTTATGTTTTAGAAGCTGTTGCTGTTTATAATACAATTAATGTAAGCGGTTGGTTAGGAGCAACGATTAGTTCGAATAAAAATATTGCTGTTAATCAAGGGCATTTAATGTTTAAACTACAATCTGGAGGAATTGATTTTTCAATGACACAGTTGACACCAACCGCCAATATTGGAAAAGAATATGTTTTTATTCGGGCAAATGGTGTGGATGATGTTGAGTTTCCTGTCATAATTGCAACCAAAAATAATACAGAAGTTTTTGTAAATAATGAAACAACCCCCTACGCAACTTTGAATAATGGGCAGTGGGTAAAAATTCCAGCAACGAAATATTCTCAATCCTCTACGGTGGGCAATATAGCAGGGGCTAATATGTACGTTAAAGCTTCAAAAGATGTATATGCAGTTCAATCAATTTCTGCTGGACCAAGTGGTGCATTAATTGATATGTTTCAGGTGGCGCCATTGAATTGCTTCTTAGACAACGGTGTTAATAATATTCCCGATGTAGTAAAAACAGGTCTTACTGGAACAACATTAACTTCAAGTGGAATCATTGTGTTAGCTTCTTCTGCAATTAATGAGAGCAATATTACTATAAAGCATGGAACGGGGTCAGTTAATACGGTTTCAACAAGTACATTGACTAGTGCAAAAAAATCTGTTTTAGGAACTTCAGAATGGGTTTCTTATTATATTCCTAGCTTAACTGGGGATATCCAAGTAAACGCAACTGGTCCTGTGGCAGTCGGGTATTTTGGAGTAAGTGGTGTTGCCGGTGTTGCTGCTTATTTCTCTGGATTTGGCACCATCCCAACCATTGACGTACAATCTACGGGAAATGGCTGTTTCCCCAATACCACCTTGACAGCTACTCCTGGATTTACTTCCTATGCCTGGTATAAGGATGGGGTTTTGATACCCTCTGTAACAACGAATTCCTTCACACCTACCATTGCTGGCGATTATTATGTAGTTGTATATAATGGTTTCTGTACCTATCCTTCTGCAACAAAAACCGTATTTAATTGTAATCCCGAAGTTGTCGTTAAGAACACAGCGAGTAAAAAATTCTTACTACCAGGAGAGACGACCACCTTTACGATTTCAGTGAAATTATTAGGGGGTAGCGCTGCACAAAATTTACAAATTAGCAATGTGCTTCCTGCCCATTTGACTTATACGAGCTCCACAGTTACCAATGGCACGTTTTCGGGATCTGGATCTAATTATACGTGGAATGTCGGGACCATGACGAATGGGGAAGAAAATACGCTCAAAGTAGTTGCCACCGCACAAGCAGTGACCTCAGCCTATGCGGAAACGTATACCACCAATAATACCCAAACCTTTGGTTTGGGCACAGAGGCAAACGATTTGGTAGATGATAAAACAGAGGAGGTGATCATCTATCCTTCCTGTTCAAACACCTTGGCTGGGACGATATCCGGCTCTGCCAGTTATTGTAGCACGACGAATGCAACAACACTGACCGCATCCAACGCCTTTGGAGATTTGCAATGGCAAAGCTCTACGGATAATTCTACCTTTACAGATATTGGTGGTGCTACCACCACCTCGCTAATTATCAATAATCTAGCCTCAACAACCTACTACCGCATGAAGGCTACCGTTGATGTTTGCGTTGCCTATTCGCCATCTGTTGCTATTACCGTTACGCAAGGGCCAACGGGCACTTTGAGTTCAGCTTCGGGTACGGACGCACAATCACTTTGTCAGAATACAGCTATAAGCTCTATAGTCTACAATACAACAAATGCAACTGGGGCTACCTTCGCGGGATTACCTGATGGGGTGACTGGCAACTACGCAAGTAATGTGGTGACCATTAATGGGACGCCTACAGCCACCGGAAACTTTACCTATACCGTTACCTTAGCAGGATCCTGTGATGTGACCTTAACGGGAAACATCATTGTATCGAACACGAATAACACGATTTCATTAACATCAGCATCTGGAACTAACGCCCAATCGAGTTGCATTAATTCGGCCATTTCTTCAATTTCCTACGCAACTACGGGCGCTTCGAATGCTAGTTTCAGTGGTTTACCCACGGGTGTTAGTGGCACTTGGTCAAATAATGTCATTACCATTAGTGGTACCCCAAGCGCTTCAGGAATTTTTAGTTACACAGTACTTTTGGTGGGTGGTTGCGGATCTGTTTCAGCCACTGGGACGATCACTGTTATTCAAAATACGGTAACCTTAACTTCTCTAGTGAATACCGATGCACAGTCATTATGCGAAAATACATCCTTGACAAATATTACCTACTCGACACAAGGTGCTACAGGTGCTACCTTTACGGGCTTACCTTCGGGAGTTAGTGGAAATTGGTCAAATAATGTGATTACAATTTCAGGTACGCCAGCTTCTTCAGGAACTTATACTGTCACACTTACAGGTGGATGTGGTTCGGTAAGTACGACAGGAACAATCACAGTCACTCCTGGTCCTTCTGCCAATACAGTGGTTACTGGTGACGGTTGTATCTACAAAACTACGTTAAGCACTTCTTCAGGCTATAGTTCCTATATCTGGTACATAAACAATGCGCCTATTCCTGGTGCATCTAGTAATACGTATACGCCAACAGCAGCCGGAGATTATAAAGTTTCAGTTTCCAATGGCACTTGTTTAAGTACCTCCTCTGCAACTACTATATACAACTGCGGTGTAACCGCTGATGGGAAGATGAGACCTACATCATCAGTAACAACTTTATTAAGCAATGAAGGAGGTATAAATTTTGGCACAGGAACAAATGAGACTGGTTCCATTTTCAATACGACTGGATTAACAACTTTTATAGGGACTATTAGTACAACAACTGCTATTATTGGCGGAGTAATTAGTACAACAAATGCTGTAACATCAAGTATTGGTGTTATCTATAGTGCCGACATAAATTTTGGAACTTATTCAAGCACAACCATTCAATCAAATGTTATCGCAGGAACTTATACGGCTACCATTTCTGGACTTTCTTCTTCAACTCTTTATTTTGTGAAGTCATTTATCGTAAATAAATCAGGCACCATTTATGGAGAAGCTGTGAGTTTTACAACTACAACGCCACCTGTTACGGTTGGATCTTTATATAGAGGTGGTTTTGTGTTTTATATTTTCCAGCCTGGAGAAGCAGGATATGTTTCTGGTGAAACGCATGGTTTAATTGCAGAAACAAGAGATCAAACTACAAATAACCCTAATAATCGTGATTATGATAACTCCAATTGGTGTACTTGGAATAATTCCTCAAGTTTAATTGCTGATCCTAACAATCATTCGACAGAAGGTAAACTATATAGTGATTGGAGGTTAGCAACTAGTGATGAACTTAATATACTTTATACCCAACTTTTTTCTCAAACATCATTAGCCACCTATCGAAGTTCTTTTAATGGTAATTTCTATTGGAGTTCATCCAGCCCTGTAGGCAACTCAGCCTTGGCCTGTACACAGGGTTTCGCAGGTGGTGCTAGGTACTGTGATCAAGATAAAAGCAATGTAAAACTCCCAGTACGTTCCATTAGGTCATTTTAATTAATTAAAATTTAATATGAAAAAGATAATCACCATACTATTATTGCTGCTAGCATTCATTTCATTTGAACAATCGCTTCTTATTACCCCAAGTGAAATCGAATCAAGATTTGGACCATAAATAAATCTGAAGCTAATTTCAGTACTAGATTAAATGTATAAAATGGACTTATAATTTGCTTAGATTGAAAATCCTGTGGGTATACCACCAAAAAAAGTTAAATTTAGAACAACAAGAGTTTATAAAACCAAAGGGGTATGTCCTTTGGTTTTATTGTTCTGAGATGGAAAAAAAACAGGTAGCACGAGAGGGGTTTTCAAGTGAAATCAAACTTTGTTTAAAATTAAACGAAGTCAGTTACTAGTCTTTAATACAACGAACAGAAAATCCATTGCACAAATTTGTTGATGAGGGGCTCTTGCAGCACCAAACTTAAAAATACCTACGTTAGAATATTTCAGATTGCTAAATTGCGAATTATCAACTATTGTATTTTACCCAATGAGATAGATTATTTCGTAAATAACAATACATAATTTGTACTACGACCACCGGCTAGATCATCTTGTAATATTCCCTTTTCGACTAAGTCTTTGATATCACGTAAGGCAGTATCGTGAGAGCATTTGGTCATTTTCGCCCATTTGGACGTTGTTAATTTTCCTTCAAAGCGGTCAAATAATTTGTTCAACATGAATCTTTGGCGTTCATTAATCGGCGTTTTATCCATTCTCTCCCAAAAATCAACCTTCAACATCAAGGTACTGATTTGCACTTCGGTGTCTAATAGCGCTTTGTGAACACATTGAAGAAACCAATGAATCCAATCCGTGATGTCCCCATCGCTATGTTGGACTTTTTGCAATATGGCATAATAATTTTTTTTCTGGACCAACATTTGACTCGACATACTGTAAAAACGCTCTGAAGACTTTTCTGCTCTTGCCAAAAACAAATCACTAATCGCACGGGCAATACGTCCATTTCCATCGTCAAAGGGATGTATAATGATAAACCAAAAATGCGCAATAGCAGCTTTTAGCACAGGATCCATAGGTAAATCGCGATGTAGCCAATCTAGAAAAATATCCATTTCCTGTTGGACACGGGCAGCTTCCACCGCCACATAATGCACCTTCTCCCTACCCAAAGCACCAGATACAATTTGCATTTCTCCATTCCGATAGCGGCCCACATCAATTTTATACATACCACTATAGCCGGTAGGAAAAAGTGCAGCATGCCAACCGCATAATCGCTCTTGGCTAATAGGGCTTTCAAAATTTTGGGTTGCATCTAAAACCATATCCACAACACCTTCCACATTCCGATCGACTGCCGCTAATCCGCCCACATCTATTCCCAATCGAATGGCCACAGAAGAGCGAACGTGATCATAGTTCAGTCGCTCTCCTTCAATCTCAGACGATTTGACGACATCCAAGGTCAAACAGTTCAGCTTGGCGTCTTGGCGGGACTGAAATCCGATAGCATTCATTTGACCCGAAATTTTACCTTGTATGAGGCGCACTTCCCCTAAAAGCGCATTAAGTTCCGCATCTTTCCATTTAAAATTTGGCCAGCTTGGTGATTGATAAATGTATTTCGCCATATTAAACTAAATTTAATGCGGTAAATATACTCATTATTCTACGCAAATATGCGTAGAATATGAAAATTATTCGACGCATATTTTTTTGAAAATAAAATGCTTTTAGTAGCCAACAGACGAGCACAAGGAACTGATTTTAACCCGCTTGAAACGAATTGAATAAGTCAACTAAATGGGAATAAAATAACCCTCTTTAAAGTATTGATCCGATTGAAATTTGATTGTAGCCTTATCGACTCGGCCTTGGGGAACACCAGAATCCACCTCAAAAGACAAAAAAATATGAAAAATATATATTAGATTCATTCCATAATTAAATAAATATGAACCCTATCAAAATAGCCACCGCTCAATTTGAAAATAAAAGTGGCGACAAAGCCTACAACCTGTCGGTGATCGATGAACTAGCTAGAAAAGCCGCTTTAGAAGGTATTGAAGTGCTTTCATTTCATGAATGCTCTATCACTGGATATACTTTTGCTTCCAAATTAAACAAAGAGGAATTTTTAGCATTAGCAGAATTTATTCCAGATGGACCATCTGTTCAAGCTTTAATTAGCATTGCAAAAAAACATAAAATCATTTTATTGGCAGGCTTATTTGAAAAAGATAAAGAGGATAAAATATACAAAGCTTACGTATGTGTGGATGAAAATGGGCTTATTGCCAAATATAGAAAATTAAGCCCCTTCATTAATAAGTACATAAGCGCTGGAAATGAGTATTGCATTTTTGATTTGAAAGGATGGAAATGCAGCATACTCATATGCTATGATAATAATATTTTTGAAAATGTTAGGGCCACAAAATTATTAGGCGCTGAGATCATTTTTATGCCACATGTAACCATGTGCACACCTTCTAGCAGACCAGGTGCTGGATTTGTTGACCCGGCATTATGGCATAATCGCCACCATGATCCCACGACATTGATCAACGAGTTTGATAGCTTAAAAGGTAGAGCTTGGCTAATGAAATGGCTACCCTCAAGAGCTTATGACAATGCCGTATATGTGATCTTCTCTAATCCCATAGGTATGGATGATGATCAATTAAAAAATGGCTGTTCCATGATTATAGACCCCTTTGGTGATATTTTGGCAGAATGCAGAACATTTGATGACGCCTATGTTTCAGCAGAATTAATTCATGCTAATATAGAAAAAGCGGGAGGTACCCGATATTTAAATGCCAGAAGACCAGAACTTTACAGAGACATCATCGGTAAAGAACATGATACTGTACTTAAAGTAGTTTGGATGTCTCTTTAAAGTAATTTTTTAGCTGTTTTTCTTGTTTCCATTTTGTTAATGAATCATTGTTTGGAAACACTCCCTACGGAAATACCAAATAGTTTGACGAATTAAACATAGGTCTACAGATGGCATCCAAAGCAGTACATGCCAAAACCAACAAATAAAAATTGAGAGGCGACTAGCTAGTTGACATACAAGGAATTACACAAGAAATTTGACTCGTATTTTAAATGATGGATATTTTCTTTAACATTGTTTAATCGTAAGCAATCATTAGAAACTTTTAATGA
>Ga0164294_10002933_pt1 | contig 15237 bp, 17 predicted proteins | sample GEODES005metaG_FD_111479 | JGI IMG/M metagenome (GOLD analysis project Ga0164294, IMG submission 111479) | Oligotrophic lake water microbial communities from Sparkling Lake, Wisconsin, USA - GEODES005 metaG | ecosystem: Environmental > Aquatic > Freshwater > Lake | place: USA: Sparkling Lake...
CGTCGCTGCTCGGCCAGCACGTCTTGGTGCTTCGCGCGTTCGCTGGTCAGCCAATCCGGGTTTTCCGCCAGCAACGCATCGATTCGCTCGGAGGTCAGTGCTTCGGTGATGCCGCCGCGGCTTAGGCCCGAGATCGAAACACCAAGCTTGGCAGCGACGAGGTTCTTCGGGTGCGGCCCGTTCTTGCGGAGCTCCTTGAGCCACTGGGGCGGGTCGGCCAGCAGAGCTGCCAACTCGTCGCGCGTGATCGCGTTCTCCCGGAACTCCGCAGGGGTTGCGGGCAGGTACACGTCCAGCTTCTTGGCCGCCGTGGCGGACTTCATGGACTGCGTTTTCGGCCTGCTCATTGCTCGAGCTTATCGACGCGGCCCGGCGGTAGCCTGATCCGGTGACCCCGTCCTCGCTCACCCTCGGTTATGTCCCCGGCGGGACACCCGCGAAGTGGGCGCGGATCTGGGCGGAGCGCCACCGTGAGGTTCCGCTGACGCTGCACGCCGTGTCCGCGGCGACGGCGGCCGAGCACGTGCGGGCTGGCAACGTCGATGTGGCATTGCTCCGGCTGCCGACCGACACATCCGGCTTGGCTGTCATCCCTCTGTACGAGGAGGCGACGGTCGTCGTGGTGCCAACCGATCACCTTCTCAGTGCGGCCGACGAAGTCAGCTCCGCGGATCTTGATGACGAGCCATTGCTGCTTCCACTCGACGACGTCGTCGCCTGGGTGAACACTCCCGGCGCCCTGATCGATCACCGACCCGCAACGACCCTGGCCGCAACAGAACTCGTCGCCGCAGGGGTTGGGGTGCTGATCGTGCCGCAATCGTTGGCCCGGCTATATCACCGCAGGGGCCTCACGTATCGCCCGATCGCCGGCGCGCCGGCATGCTCTATCGCTCTTGCTTTCCCGGAAGGGCCGCAATCGGCGTCGGTCGAGGAGTTCATCGGGATTGTGCGGGGCCGGAAACCAGGCTCGTCGCGCGGGCAGGCCCAGACCGCGCCAAAGCGCACCGCCCGGGAGAAGACCCTCGCCAAACGGGCCGCGCGCCCCGCCGCGGGGAAGGTAGCCCGCAAGCCCGGCCGGGCCGGGCGCGGGTAACGCGTGAGCGCGCTCAGCCGCCGATGGGTCTGCGGTGAACCCCTAATCGCCCGACACGGTCACGCCGCGCCAAAAGGCGACGTAGCCGGCGATGTCCTTGGCGGCCGGCTTTGGTTGCGGATACGTCCAGGCGGCGTCGTTGTTGGTCGCGCCGTCGACGGTGATCGAGAAATAGTCAGCGACGCCCTTCCACGAGCAGGTGGTGTGGGTCGAAGTTGAGGTGAAGTACTCGCGGTTGAGCGAATCCGGCGGGAAGTAGTGGTTACCTTCGACCACCACAGTCGCATCGGACTCAGCCAGTACGGTGCCACTCCACATCGCTTTCATGAGCACGAGTGTATTGCGGAGCTGGCCGACGAAGCTACGCCTCGCCAGGCGTTGGGCTTCCGTAGTCCCACGACCGTGTTCTCACGGGTGTCAAGCGGATGTAGGCCGCGCCCGGTCTGGGTTCGGTGGGCCAGTCGGGTTCCGGAACACCCCGTGCCCGGGCACCTTCCCTCGCGAGCTGTAGCGCCTCTTCTGGTTCGCGGACGATGCGGGCCCGACCTTGTAACATAACGCCCCGGATATCGGCCATGGTGGAGCCGTCTTCAAGCAGGACACTGACGTTCGGGTTGCTTTCGACGTTGGCAACTTTGTGCGTCCCATCTCGCACGCCCATGATGATGTCGCGGCCAAGGCGAAAGTATCCAAGGGGTACCGAGTGTGGGAATCCATCGTGGTCGATGGTGCTCAGGATCGCCCAGCCCGGGCGGCTATCGAGATACGCCTCAATTTGTTCGTCACTGAGTTTTTGTGGCATGAGAAGAGGCTAACAATCCCGTCTGCTATTCCGCGAGGCGGAAATACGGTTCAACCGTGCCGCTGAGCTTGACAACCATAGGATTCCCGCGGCGATCCTTCGCGGTGGGGACTTCAACGCGCACCCAACCTTCGGCCACGTTGTATTCGTAAACATTGGTTTTCTCGACGCCGTTAAACCGGATACCCACGCCGCGGCGCAGCGCCTCTTCGCTGAAGAATGGGCTGTGCTGATCAATGGAGAGGTGATTTGGTGGGGCGTCTTCGATCTGATCCTCGGACATGGCGACTTTCGTTAAAGGCTGGGTAGCGTGCTGCGGACTCAGAACTTGTGTTGCGGCCCTTCGGCTTTGCGATAGGCCGCTTTCAGCAGAGTGTCCCGGATACGCGCATTGTCGAGCAGCTTGATGCCCACGTTGGCAGCTACCGGGTGGCCGATCAGCTTGTGCATGTAGCGGCCGCGTCGGTACTCCTTGCCCCACGCGGCTTCCATCCGATTCGCGTAGTTGGTGAAGTCGTCGGGGCCGCCGTTCTCCAGCGCGGCGATCGCGCACTCGCCGGCGGCCAGGCCCGACTCCAGGGCCTTGGAGATGCCCGCTCCGGAGGCCGGTTTGCCCGCACCTAGCGAGTCGCCGGTGAACAGCACGCCCGGACGCCACGGCGGCCACGCGGTGAAGCCCATCGGCAGCCGCCAGGCCCGCACGCTCTTGTTCTTCTTGAGTTCCTCGATGGCCGGCAGTTCCCATTCGCGGGGAAGTGTGCGCATGAATTCGCCGAGGAATCCGGTGGCGTTGATCGATTGCCAGTCCTTGTAGCTGGTGACGTACCCCAAACCCACGTTGACCCGGCCCCCGCCCATCGGGAACACCCAGCCGTACCCGGGCAGTTGATCGCCCTGGAACTGCAACTTGAGGTAGATGTCGAAACTGTCGGAGTCGGGCCGGACGGCGTCCATCTCCGAGCGGATGGCCACCGCGGCGTAACCGTTGAACTCCGAGTCGATCTTGAGTGCCCGCTTGACGGGGGAGTACGCGCCGTCGGCCGCGATGACGGCGTCGCCGTGAACCTGTTCGCCGCTCTTGAGAATCACGCCGGTGACCCGGCCCCGCTCGTCGAGGATGGGTCCGGTGACCTCGGCACCCTCGCGGACGACGGCGCCGGCGGATTCGGCGTGCTTGAGGAGCAGCATGTCGAGTTCGGTGCGGCTCGCCGTATGGCCGTGGTCGGGCATACCGGGACGTTTGGGGAAGGACAGTTCCCAGCGCGACGGGCTGTACACCGTCACCCGGTTGATCCGGTGGAACTCGGCGACCTCGTCGGCCAGGCCCATTTTCTGCAGATAGCCCACCGCCCGCGCGGTCAGACCGTCTCCGCAGGGTTTATCGCGGGGGAACACCGCCTTGTCGAGAACCACCACTTTGGCGCCGGCCTGCGCGGCCTGCCACGCGGCCGCCGACCCCGACGGGCCGCCGCCGGCAATCACCAGGTCGAATCTTTCGGTCACGGTCTGTGGGCTCGATCTCACTCGCTGGGGTTACTTCTCGGTCGGAAACGATGCTAACCGAGAAACCGGCTGTCGGATGGCTGGCTGCCCGTGGGGGGGCTGCGACACGCCCCGAACACAATCTGTTGTGTTGTCGCGTCATGTCGGACCCCAGGGGTAGTGTTCGGGCTACGGCCGGACAGTCGGCCTTTCCTGTGGTGAATTGGGGTTCTCGTGAGCGATGGAATCAAGCTGGTCGACCGGGCATCAGCGATCAACTGGAACCGTGTCCCCGACGAGAAGGACGCTGAGGTCTGGGACCGGTTGACCGGTAACTTCTGGTTACCCGAAAAGGTGCCGGTGTCCAACGACATCCCGTCCTGGAACACGCTGACGCCGGCCGAAAAAGAACTGACGATGCGGGTCTTCACCGGACTGACGCTGCTGGACACCATCCAGGGCACCGTCGGCGCGGTCAGCCTGATCCCCGACGCCGCCACTCCGCACGAGCAGGCGGTGCTGACCAACATCGCGTTCATGGAGTCGGTGCACGCGAAGAGTTACAGCTCGATCTTCTCCACGCTGTGCTCCACGAGCGATATCGATGATGCCTTCCGCTGGTCCGAGGAGAACCGGTACCTTCAGCGCAAGGCCGCGATCGTGATGGACTACTACCGCGGTGATGATCCGCTCAAGCGGAAAGTCGCCTCCACTCTGCTGGAGAGCTTCCTGTTCTACTCCGGCTTCTATCTGCCGATGTACTGGTCGAGCCGGGCCAAGCTGACCAACACCGCCGATGTGATCCGGCTGATCATTCGCGACGAGGCCGTGCACGGCTACTACATCGGCTACAAGTTCCAGCGTGCGTTGGCGCTTGAAAGTGAAGCCAGGGTCGCCGAACTCAAGGACTACACCTACGAGTTGCTGTTCGAGCTCTACGACAACGAGGTGGAGTACGCCCAGGATCTCTACGATCAGGTCGGGCTCACCGAGGACGTCAAGAAGTTCCTGCGCTACAACGCCAACAAGGCGCTCATGAATCTCGGCTACGAGGCGCTGTTCCCGCGCGACGAGACCGACGTCAACCCGGCGATCCTGTCGGCGCTGTCACCCAATGCCGATGAGAATCACGACTTTTTCTCCGGTTCGGGTTCGTCGTATGTGATCGGCAAGGCTGTCAATACCGAGGACGAGGATTGGGACTTCTGACCCTTTCTTGCCCGTACAGGGTGAACGTGCGGTGAACTCGCTGGCGTGATCCTGCCGCACCGACAACACTGAAAGTCATGACCTCTAAGTCGCGTGTGGGTGCAGTGATCAATTGGCTTCGTTCCGGTTACCCGAGTGGGGTTCCCGGCCCAGACCGAGTGCCACTGCTGGCGCTATTGCGAAACACTCCGCTGACCGAGGATCAGGTCAAAGAGGTGGTGCGGGAGATCGCAATGGTTGAGGCCACAGCGCCGGCCGGCCATCTCATCGATCACGATGAGATCGAGGCGTTCATCGAGGGTGTAGCTCACCACGACGGCGGCCCGGAGAACATCCGTCGGGTGGCCGCCACGCTGGCCGCCGCCGGCTGGCCGCTGGACAACCTCGACAACCACCTCGACGAGGACTAGCGCAGCGACTCTGTGTCGATCACAAACCGGTAGCGCACATCGCTGGCGATTACCCGTTCGTAGGCCTCGTTGATGTAATCCGGTTCGATCGCCTCGACCTCTGAGGCGATGCCGTGCTCAGCGCAGAAATCCAGCATCTCCTGGGTCTCGGCGATACCGCCGATCGCCGAACCGGAGAGGCTGCGCCGCATACCGAGAAGTGAGAACGCCGGCACCACCATCGGGTTCTCCGGTGCGCCAAGTTCGACGAAGACGCCGTCGAGGTCCAGCAATCCGAGGAACCGACGCAGGTCCAGGTCGGCCGACACGGTGTTGAGGATGACGTCGAAGGAGTTGCGCAGGTTCTTGAACGTGTCGCGGTCGCTGGTGGCGTGATAGTGCTTGGCACCCAGACGAAGTCCGTCCTCCATCTTCTTCAGCGACTGCGATAGCACCGTCACCTCGGCACCCATCGCCGCGGCCAGTTTGACCCCCATGTGGCCCAGCCCACCCAGGCCGATCACCCCGACGCGGGTGCCCGGTCCGACCTTCCAGTGCCGCAGTGGCGAGTAGGTGGTGATACCGGCGCACAGCAGTGGCGCAGCCGCATCCAACGGCAGCGCGGCCGGGATGGTGAGGACGTAGTTCTCGTCGACGACGATACTGCCGCTGTAGCCACCCTGCGTCGGCTGACCGTCCTTGCCAACCCCGTTATAGGTGCCGACGTTGCCCCCACCGGTGCAGTACTGCTCGACGCCGGCCTTGCAGTTCTTGCACTCGCGGCAGGAATCGACGAAGCAACCAACACCCACCCGATCGCCGACCTTGAACTTGCTTACCTGCGAACCGATCTCGGTGACGATGCCGGCGATCTCGTGGCCGGGAACCACTGGGTAGCGGGGCTGGCCCCACTCGGCGCGCACGGTGTGGATATCGGAGTGGCAGATCCCGGCGAAGTGGATATCGAAGCGGACATCGTGCGGACCGACATCGCGGCGGATGATCGTGGTCTTGGTTAGCGGCTCGGTGGCCGAAATGGCGGCATAGGCGTTAACGGTGCTCATAATCGGAAACACTAGGGGCTTCGTTGGCCCGGGTGCGAACCCGGGTGGTCCGGGCCGGAAGATGCGAAAGTTGTCCGCCGCATGGTCGGTTACGGTGGAGTGAGACCTGGGAACTGAGATCCATCGTTGGGGGGACCGGTATGGCTGACAGACGGTATGTTTCGGCGATGGTTGCCGCGGGCGTTTTTGCCGCGGGGATCTCGATCGGCAACGCCTGGGCTGGTGGCCCGGCTGGCGTAACCGACGACCAGTTTTCGGCGGTTGGTTCCGGTACCTTCGCGGATTCCCAGAACGACGGCGGCAGCGTGGAAGTGGGATTTTCTGCAACCGGCGCGACGGCCGACGAGGCGTCGGCGGCAGTGATCGCGGCATGCCAGGCCGACGGTGGTCAGGACTGCACCAGCGACATGGTGACCAATGACAACCTCTGTATCGCCTCGGTGGGCGATGACCTCACCGATGTGGTGGCGGGCGGCGCAGGAATCACGGTCGAGGCTGCGCGTCAGGATGCGATTGGCCGGGCGGCGGCGAGCAACACACCCATGAGTCCGGGAGCCCTCGTCGTCATATCGGTCTGCCCCGACGGGGAGGGACAGTGACTAATCGCGGCGCGGTGGCGTGGGTGATGGCGGCCGTGGCAGCGGCCACACTGGTTTCCGCGCCAGCCGCATCCGCCCGACCGGTCTGTGAGGACGCGGGCAATCAAACGATCTGCCAGACCAACGGCAGCATCTCGATCAAGTCCAGACCGGGCACCACCGCATCGCCGGCCAATCAACCACAGATCAACTGGCACATCGGCCGCCGCCGCCGGTAAGCCGGGGGTATTAGTTGATCGGCGCATTCAGCCAGCGGAGATCATCGATGATCCCGCGGGCCGCGACCAGGCCCTGACCGCTCTGCCACACCTCGTTGTTGACGACGAACACCCGGTTGTCCCGATTGGCCGACAGTTTCCGCCACGCGTCGCTGTTCAGAAGCTCCGGTGCCCGATCTTTGGCTGCCGGTGACGCGAAAGACATATAGATGATGTCGCCGTCGGCAGGAGAGAAGTCTGGGTTACGGGCGAGCTCGGTGTCTATCTCCTCATACGGTTTGTCGACAAACCGTTGTGCCGCAGGACGATCCACGCCGACAGCGGCCAGCACACTGGCCGGGAAGTTGTCCGCGCCCCACACCCGCAGATCCGAATCGGTGAGTTGGACGACTGAGGCCTGGAAGTGCGTGGCGTCGTTGGCGGCGCCGGCCTGCGCAGCCAGCGCGTTAAACCCGGCGAGCAACTCCTCGGCTGCTCCACCCCGGGCCGTCGCGGCTCCGACGAGCCGGAGATTGTCCTGCCACCGCGCGCCGGGCGCGGCGGTGAACACCGTCGGGGCGATCGCCGACAGAGCAGCGAACCCGTCCGGCGTCAGCGCCTGCGAACCCAGGATCAGATCGGGTTTGGCAGCGGCGATCGCCGCCAGATCGGGTGCGCTACGGGTGCCTGCCGCGGGCACGTTGCGCACCGCGGTGCCCAGGTACGACGGCTGGGCATCCGAGCCGTCGGGCAGTGCGGCGGCCACGATGCGTGATTGCAGGCCCAGCGCGCACAGCGCATCGAGCTCGTCACCGGCCAACACGGCGATGCGCTGGGGATCGGGAACCACGGCGGTCAGCCCGACCGCGTGCTGCAGAGGCCCGCGGGGTTCGGGGTCCAGGCGCGCCGGCTCGGGCGCGCAGGATTCGTCGGGGTGGCGTTGATTGCCGAGCACCCCGGCCGAGGCGATCGTGGTGGTGCTCGTCACGATGCTGCTTGTCCCGACGCTGCCTGTCCCGATACCGCCGGTTTCGCCCGCGGTCGGCGCTGGTGCCGACCCCGAACACCCGGTGATCGCCCACGCCACCGCCATTGCTGTGGTGAGCCCTGAACACCCGGCGCGGAACGGCACGACGCGACGGTAACACCCACCCTGAATCACCGCTCTGAGCTGGCCTTGGGCACGTGAAGAGCGATCGGTGAGACGCGAATACGACAGAATGTAGGACCCAGGGGACGCCGGGGCTGGTTTGGGGATAAGATTCGCCATAGATTGCCTGGGGATGCCCCATCGGATGGTTGGAGGACTTGTGACAGCCGTAGTTCCTTCCCGCGGAGAACTAGAGGCGGCGCGCCCCTACCCGGCTCGCACGGGTCCCAAGGGCAATTTGATTTACAAGGTCATCACGACCACCGATCACAAGCTGATCGGCATCATGTACGTGATCGCCTGCTTCACGTTCTTCGCCGTTGCCGGCTTGATGGCACTGTTCATGAGGGCCGAGTTGACCGTGCCGGGTCTGCAATTCCTGTCCAATGAGCAGTACAACCAGCTATTCACCATGCACGGCACCGCCATGCTGCTGTTCTACGCCACCCCGATCGTGTTCGGGTTTGCCAACCTGGTGCTGCCGCTCCAAATCGGTGCGCCCGACGTCGCCTTCCCGCGGTTGAACGCGCTGTCCTTCTGGCTGTTCCTGTTCGGCGCTCTGATCGCCCTGGGCGGGTTTATCACCCCCGGTGGTGCGGCTGATTTCGGCTGGACGATCTACACCCCACTGTCGGACGCCGTGCACTCCCCGGGCGCGGGAGCCGACCTGTGGATCCTCGGCGTCGCCGTCGGCGGCCTGGGCACCATCCTGGGCGCGGTCAATATGATCACCACCATCGTGTGCATGCGCTGCCCCGGTATGACCATGTTCCGGATGCCGATCTTCACCTGGAACATCTTCGTCACGTCGATCCTGGTGCTGCTGGTCTTCCCGCTTCTGACGGCCGCGCTGTTCGGACTGGCGGCCGACCGCCGGCTCGGGGCGCATGTCTACGACCCGGCCAACGGGGGCGTCACCCTCTTCCAGCATCTGTTCTGGTACTTCGGCCACCCGGAGGTCTACATTCTCGCGCTGCCGTTCTTCGGCATCGTCACCGAGGTGTACCCGGTATTCGCCCGCAAACCGATCTTCGGCTACACCACGCTCGTCTACGCCACCATCTCGATCGCCGCGTTGTCGGTCGCGGTGTGGGCCCACCACATGTACGTCACCGGGGCGGTGCTGCTGCCCTTCTTCAGCTTCATGACGTTCCTGATCGCGGTGCCCACCGGTATCAAGTTCTTCAACTGGATCGGCACGATGTGGAAAGGGCAATTGACGTTCGAGACGCCGATGCTGTTCGCGTTCGGCTTCCTGGTGACCTTCCTGTGCGGTGGCCTGTCGGGTGTGCTGCTGGCCAGCCCGCCGCTGGACTTCCACGTCTCCGACAGCTACTTCGTGGTGGCGCACTTCCACTATGTGCTGTTCGGCGTGATCGTGTTCGCCACGTACTCGGGAATCTACTTCTGGTTCCCCAAGATGACCGGACGACTGCTGGATGAGCGCCTGGGCAAGCTGCACTTCTGGTTGACCTTCATCGGTTTCAACGTCACCTTCCTGGTGCAGCACTGGCTTGGCGACGAGGGCATGCCGCGTCGCTATGCCGACTATCTGCCCACCGACGGGTTCACCACGCTGAACATCGTCTCCACCATCGGCGCGTTCACCCTGGGTCTTTCGATCCTCCCGTTCTTCTGGAACGTGTTCAAGAGCTGGCGCTACGGCGAGGTCGTCACGGTCGACGATCCGTGGGGTCATGGCAACTCACTGGAGTGGGCGACCTCCTGCCCGCCGCCGCGGCACAACTTCACCGAGCTGCCCAACATCCGCTCGGAGCGTCCGGCGTTCGAGTTGCACTATCCGCACATGATCGATCGGATGCGCGCGGAAGCCCACGTCGGAAGTTCCCATCGCGCTGAGGTCAAGTCCGAGGTCGGTTCCTAGACAGGACCGCCGCCTGGCGTCGCGATGACAGTGCAGAAGGTGTCGGTGTTGATCACCGTCACCGGGGTAGACCAACCGGGAGTCACTTCAGCGCTTTTCGCCGTGCTGTCGTCCCACGAGGTCGAGCTTCTCAATGTCGAGCAGGTGGTGATCCGGGACCGCCTCACCCTCGGGGTGATGGTGCTGGCGTCTCCGAAGGTCGCCGCCGGCGAGCAGTTGCGCAACGAGGTCATCGACGCCGTGGGCCGGATGGGCCTGGAGGCGTCCGTTGAGCGGAGCGACGATGTGCCGATCATCGCTGAACCGTCAACGCACACCATCGTCGTGCTCGGCCGGCCGATCACCGCTGAGGCATTCGGCGCGGTGGCACGGGTGGCAGCTGCGATGGGCGTCAACATCGACGTCATCCGGGGGGTGTCGGACTATCCGGTGACAGGACTGGAACTCAGGGTCTCGGCGCCGCCAGGGCTGGGGAGTCAATTGCAGACAAACCTGGCGCGCGTCGGTGCCGAGCAGGGCATCGATATCGCGGTGGAGAAGTACAGCCTGGAGCGGCGGGCGAAGCGACTCATCGTGTTCGACGTTGATTCCACTCTGATTCAGGGTGAAGTCATTGAGATGCTGGCTGAGCGGGTCGGTGCCGGTGCCGAGGTGGCTGCCATCACTGGAGCGGCGATGCGTGGCGAGATCGACTTCGCCGAGTCCCTGCACCAGCGGGTGGCTACCCTGACCGGGTTGCCCGTCGAGGTGCTTGACGAGGTTGCCGACGCGGTCGAGTTGACACCGGGAGCCCGAACCACGATTCGCACGCTGCGCCGCTTGGGATTTCACTGCGGTGTGGTGTCGGGTGGTTTCCGTCAGGTGATCGAGCCACTGGCACATGAGTTGATGCTCGACTTCGTCGCCGCCAATGAACTGGAGATCGCCGACGGCAAGCTCACCGGGCGCCTGGTGGGCCCGATTGTCGACCGCGCCGGGAAGGCCAAGGCGCTGCGCGACTTCGCCCAGCAGGCCGGGGTGCCGATGGAGCAGACCGTGGCGGTGGGCGACGGAGCCAATGACATTGACATGCTCAACGCCGCCGGACTCGGAGTGGCGTTTAACGCAAAACCCGCACTGCGTGAGGTCGCTGATGCCTCCTTGAGTCATCCCTACCTCGACACCGTGCTGTTCATTCTCGGGGTTACCCGCGCCGAGATCGATGCCGCTGATGCCGCTGACGGTATTGGGGGCAGGGTGGAGATCCCGCCCGATTAACGGTGATGCGAGTACGGCACGATGGTCACGTGGCTGAACCGGTAGACGACGACGTCGACTCGAGCTCAGTCGATGGTGACCTGCTGATCGACTTCTCCCGCGTCACGCTGCGCCGGGGCGGCCGGGTTCTGGTCGGGCCGGTTGACTGGCAGGTCGAACTTGATGAACGCTGGGTGGTGATCGGTCCCAATGGCGCTGGCAAGACGTCGTTATTGCGGATGGCCGCAGCCCTTGAACACCCGTCCAGTGGTGTCGCGGTCGTCCTCGGGGAGCGGCTGGGGCGAACGGACATGGCTGAGCTGCGCCAGCGGGTCGGACTGAGCAGTTCGGCGCTTGCGCAGCGGATTCCCGACGATGAGCTGGTGCGCGATGTGGTGGTGTCAGCCGGTTACGCAGTGCTGGGTCGATGGCGTGAGCAATACGAGGACATGGATTACCACCGCGCGCTGGACACGCTGGAGAGCGTCGGCGCCGAGCATCTGGCCGACCGGACCTACGGAACGCTGTCGGAAGGCGAGCGCAAACGCGTGCTGATTGCGCGATCGCTGATGACCGACCCTGAACTGCTGCTACTCGACGAGCCCGCCGCCGGTCTGGACCTCGGTGGTCGCGAAGAACTCGTCGCTCGATTGGCCGACCTGGCCGCAGATCCCGACTCGCCCGCCCTGGTGTTGGTCACCCACCACGTTGAGGAGATTCCTCCGGGGTTCAGCCACTGCCTGATCCTCTCCGAGGGACGGGTGCTGGCGGCCGGGCTGCTCGCCGACACCCTGACCGCCGCGAACCTCTCGGCCGCCTTCGGGCAGTCCATCGCCGTCGACACCATCGACGGCCGTTATTTCGCCCGCCGTGCGCGAACTCGCGCGGCCCATAGGAGACGCGCGTGAGCGACAACCTGGAACCGAAGCCGGTTCGGCCGGCGGCCACCGTGATGCTGGTCCGGGACGCGTCGGCGACGCCCCCCGTCGGCCTTGAGGTGTTCCTGATGCGCCGCCACGGGGCGATGGAGTTCGCAGCCGGAATGACGGTGTTCCCCGGCGGCGGTGTCGACGAACGCGACCGGGAGGCGGGCCTGGCCGGTAACCGCGCCTGGTACGGACCCGAACCCACCTGGTGGGCAGAGCGTTTCGGCATCGCGACCGACCTGGCCGAGGCACTGGTGTGTGCGGCCGCCCGGGAGACCTTCGAGGAATCCGGTGTGCTGTTCGCCGGTCCGGCCGACGACCCCGACGGGATTGTGAGCGACGCCTCGGTGTACCACCAGTCGCGCGCCGCGCTGGAAGATCGCAGCCTGTCCTTCGCCGACTTCCTCCGCGGCGAGAAACTGGTGTTGCGCGCGGATCTGTTGCGACCGTGGTCGAACTGGGTCACGCCGAAGGAAGAACGCACCCGCCGCTACGACACCTACTTCTTCGTCGGCGCTCTGCCGGAAGGTCAGCGTGCCGACGGTGAGAATACCGAGTCCGACCACGCTGCCTGGGCGAGGCCGGAAGCGGCGATCGAGGACTTCGCCGAGGGCCGTGCGTTGCTGCTACCGCCGACCTGGAGTCAGCTCGACTCGCTGACCGGACGCACAGTCGCCGAGGTGCTTGCACTGGAACGCCAGATCGCCAGGGTGCAACCGAAACTGACTGTCGTACAGGATAACTGGGAGATCGAGTTCTTCGACAGCGACCGCTACAACGAAGCCCGTCGCCGGACCAACAAGCTGGAGTGGGAGGGCTGAGGGTGCGCGAATTCATCGGCGTCCACCTCAGCGAGGATCATCCGGGTATCGGCACGGTGGTCCTGAACCGTGAGCCCACCAATGCCCTGACTCGCCAGGCTTACCGTGAGCTGGCATCGGCCGCCGCCGAGGTTTCTCGCTGCCCCGATATCACCTCGGTGATCCTCTACGGCGGCCATGACATTTTTTCTGCCGGTGACGATATGGATGAACTCCACACCTTTAACCGCGCCGAGGCCGAAGCGGCCGAACGGGTTCGTCACGGGGCCATCGATGCCGTCGCCGCGATACCCAAGCCGACCGTCGCGGCAGTCACCGGATACGCACTGGGGGCGGGACTGAGCCTTGCACTGGCCGCCGACTGGCGGGTGTGCGGAGACAACGCCAAACTCGGCGCCACTGAGATTCTCGCGGAGCTCATACCCGGCGGAGGTGGCGCTGCACGACTTGCCCGTTCGGTGGGCATTGCGCGGGCTAAGGAGCTGGTTTTCAGCGGTCGCTTCGTCGGGGCCGAAGAAGCTCTGGCACTGGGCCTGGTCGACGAACTGGTGGCTCCCGACGGCGTCTACGACGCGGCACTGGCGTGGGCGCACCGCTTCGTGGGCGCACCGCTGGCCGCGATAGCCGCCGCCAAGGAACTCATTAACGCCAGCCCCGACGTGACGGCGCAGACCCGACGCTACGGCGAGGTGTTTGCCGCCGGACCCGGACAGTTAGGCTGCCCCGCATGACCGATCTTGACCCGGCCCCGAATCCGCACGCCACCGCAGAGCAGGTCGCGGCCGCGCGCAAGGACACCAAGCTGGCCCAGGTGCTGTATCACGACTGGGAGGCGGAGAGCTATGACGACAAGTGGTCGATCTCCTACGACCAGCGTTGTATCGACTATGCCCGCGGCCGGTTCGACGCGATCGTGCCTGACGACGCGATCCGGGACCTGCCGTATGACCGCGCGCTCGAACTGGGTTGCGGCACCGGATTCTTTCTGCTCAATCTCATCCAGGCCGGAGTGGCACGGCGCGGATCGGTGACCGACCTGTCCCCGGGCATGGTCAAGGTCGCCACCCGCAACGGAAAGTCACTCGGCCTGGATGTCGACGGTCGGGTTGCCGACGCCGAAGGCATCCCGTACGACGACGACACCTTCGATCTGGTGGTGGGCCACGCGGTGCTGCACCACATCCCCGACGTCGAGAAGTCACTGAGCGAAGTGGTGCGGGTGCTCAAGCCGGGTGGCAGATTCGTCTTCGCCGGCGAGCCGACCACGGTGGGCAACGCCTACGCGCGCCGGTTGGCGGACCTGACCTGGAAGACCACTGTGCGTGCGATGAAGCTGCCGGGTCTGGAGAGTTGGCGACGTCCGCAGGCGGAGTTGGACGAGAATTCGCGGGCCGCGGCCCTGGAGTGGATCGTGGATCTGCACACCTTCGATCCCGCCGACCTGGAGCGGATGGCCGCTCGGGCCGGCGCGGTTGAGGTCTGCACCGCCAGTGAGGAGTTCACCGCGGCGATGCTGGGTTGGCCGGTTCGAACTTTCGAATCGACCGTGCCGCCTGGAAAGCTCGGCTGGGCCTGGGCGCGTTTCGCATTCAAGAGCTGGACGACGCTGTCCTGGGTCGATGCCAACGTCTGGCGACGCGTAGTACCCAAGGGCTGGTTCTATAACGTCATGATCACCGGGGTTAAACCGTCCTGAGCTTCACCCGCGCTGATGTCGACTACCTGACCGGTGGGGTGGGTGCGGCCGCGCTGGCCGAAGTGGCCGCCTTCGCGCTCACCGATGCCAGCCTGCTGGCCGATGTTGCGGCGATCCGGGAACGGTTCGGGGAGCGCACCACCGCGCTCGTCGAAACGACGCGACTGCGTCGCAAAGCGGCCATCAAGTTCGACGGACTGGCTGATGTGTCGGACTGGTTGTTCACCGATGAGGCCCTGCAGCAGGCCACCACCGCCATGGTGGCCCGGCACCGGGCGCGCCGTCTCGCCGGCGCGGTGGTGCACGATGCCACCTGTTCGATCGGCACCGAACTGGCGGCGTTGCGCGACACCGCGGAGTGCGTCATCGGCAGTGATATCGACGAGGTGCGCTTAGCGATGGCACGCCACAACCTCGGCGCGCAGGTGCGGTTGTGCCGTGCCGATGCGCTGCATCCGGTGAGCCGTGACACGGTCATCCTGCTGGACCCGGCCCGCCGGTCCGGCGGCCGACGACGCTTCGACCCGCGTGCCTACGTGCCCGCGCTGGATCAACTCGCACAGGTCTACCGGGGCCGGCCGACGGTGGTGAAGTGCGCACCCGGCATCGACTTCGAGGCGGTGCGTGGGCTGGGCTTCGACGGTGAGATCGAGGTGACCTCATCGGGTGGGTCGGTCCGGGAGGC
>Ga0164294_10002935_pt1 | contig 15233 bp, 13 predicted proteins | sample GEODES005metaG_FD_111479 | JGI IMG/M metagenome (GOLD analysis project Ga0164294, IMG submission 111479) | Oligotrophic lake water microbial communities from Sparkling Lake, Wisconsin, USA - GEODES005 metaG | ecosystem: Environmental > Aquatic > Freshwater > Lake | place: USA: Sparkling Lake...
CTTCGCTTCCCGCACCCTTTCCCTTGGTCCTCAAGGCTGTAGGAGCCGATCTTGTGCACAAGACCGAGGTCGGCGGCGTGGCGCTGAACCTCGCCAGCCGCGAGGCGCTGCTTGCTGCCGCGCGAGATATGGGCACGCTCAGCGATCGCTTTCTGATCGAGGAAATGGCCACCGGCGCGGTTGCCGAGTTGATTGTCGGCATAGGCCGCGATCCACAGTTCGGCCTGTTCCTCACGCTGGGCGCGGGCGGTATCTTCGTGGAACTGCTGCGCCAGACCGAGCAGATCCTCCTCCCCGCCAGCCGCGCCGATATTGCGTCCGCGCTCGCCCGCTTGCCGCTCTACAAGGTGCTCACCGGCTATCGCGGCAAGCCCGGTTGCGAAATGCCCGCGCTGGTGGACGCGATCACCGCCATCGCCAGCTGGGCCGTAGCCCACGCCGACCGGCTCGAGGAAATGGACGTCAATCCGCTGATCGCGCTCCCAACAGGCGCTATTGCCGTGGACGCGCTGATCCGCATGAGGGAGCCCCTGCCATGACTGCCGTGAAACTCGACCAGCAGGACGGCATCCTGATCATCACGCTCGACCGGCCCAAGGCCAATGCCATCGACGTGGCGACCAGCAACGAACTCCACGCCGCCTTCAAGACCCTGAACGATGACCCGGCCCTGCGCGTCGGGATCGTGACCGGCACCGGCCGCTTCTTCTCCGCAGGCTGGGACCTTGGCGCCGCCAACGAGGGTGAGGCGGTGGACGCCGATCACGGCCCCGGCGGCTTTGCCGGACTCACCGAGTATTTCGGTCTGACCAAGCCCGTCATCGCCGCGGTCAACGGCCTCGCCGTCGGCGGCGGGTTCGAACTCGCGCTTGCCGCAGACCTCATTGTCGCCAGCGAGGCCGCGAAGTTCTGGCTGCCTGAAGCGCAGCTCGGCATGCTCCCCGATTCCGGCGGCTTGCTGCGCCTGCCCAAGGCGATCCCGCCCCGGCTGGCGCGCGAGATGATCCTCACCGGTCGGCGGATGGAGGCTGCCGAGGCATTGGCGCTGCATCTCGTCAACCGCGTCGTGCCTCCTGAAGCCCTGATGGAAACCGCGCTGGACCTCGCTACCTTGATCGCCCGGTCCGCCCCCCTCGCGATCACCGCCGCTCGCGATGTGCTGCGCCAGACCGAGGGCATGGAAGTCGAGGCAGGCTACCGGCTGATGCGCAGCGGGGCGATCCCCTCGTATCAGGCCATGCTGAAATCGGACGACGCGCTCGAAGGCCCCCGCGCCTTCGCCGAAGGCCGCGCGCCGGAATGGAAAGGCCGCTGAAGCGCTGTCCTGTCCGATGAAACCGTCGGCCCGTGCTGGACACAGGCCTTGGCTTCCCCTTCAGGCGCCGCGCCTAATTTTCCTACACCGGCGATTTCTGTCATAGGCAGGCTGCAAGCTCTGCCTCGCAGCGTCCTGCTCCTTGAAATCGTCGATGCACTCCGCACTAAAAAATCGCGGAAGGCTGTCCGCGTGTCACGCCAACCTGATTTCACATTATATATCAATTATTTGCGCAGAAAATTGAAGGTTACACCGGTGTAACTTGTGTAACCCTAAGCGGCCTCCCAATCCACCGGCGCAATCTTGGGCAGGATCGCCAGCCACCCGATCAGCCCGAGCACATTGACCAGCCCCGCCAGCAGAAACGCGGTGCCATAGGACCCGCCGCCGGCATCAATCAGCACGCCGGCAAAGAACACGCCGATGATCCCGGGCATGTTGCCCATCATGTTCTGCACCCCCACCCAGCGCGCGGCAGCCGAAGGGCCGCCCATGATCTGCGGGATCATGAAATAGGCGGGCGAGGAAAAACCGAGGAAAATCTCGTAGATGAACAGCAGCGCGATGCAGGTACCGAGCGGCATGAACGGCATTGCCAGCATGCAGCCCAGCCCCGCCAGATGCGCCGCCGCCAGCGGGGCCTTGAGCGTCGCCGAGGGCGACCAGCCGCGCTGGATCGCCTTGTCGAACGCCCAGCCCGCAAACAGCGCGGCCAGCGCGTTGACGAGGTAAGCGCTGGAGACCACCGTCGCCATGTGCTCCTTCGAAAAGCCGCGCTGCATTTCGAGGTACATCGGCAGGTAGCCGAGGATGAAATACCAGTTCCAGTTGCCGGCAAAGTGCCCCAACGAAGCCCCCCACAGCGCGCGGCGCGATAGGATCTGGCGCATGGTCACCGCCTGCCGCGCCGCAGTCTCAGCGGGCTTTGCTTCCTGGATCCGCACCCGGCTCCACGGCAGCAGCCAGAGCAGCGAGACCGCGCCGAACAGGATGAACGTGGGCCGCCAGCCCCAGCGCGCCATCAACATGCCGCCGATCAAGGTCCCCGCCGCCGGGCCGACGAGATAGCCGAAGCCGATCACGCCGTTGGCCAGGCCCATCTGCGCCTTCGGCACATTGCTGGCGATGATCTTCGAGGTGGTGGTGAACGCGACGCTCTCGCCCATGCCCAGCATCATGCGCAGCACGAAGAGGCCCCAGAAGCCGTGCACAAACCCCGTCAGCAAGGTGGAGACCGACCACAGCAAAGCGCCCAGCGCCAGCACCACCTTGCCGCCCAGCCGGTCCGACAAGGCGCCCGCCGGCAGCTGGCAGAAGGCATAGGCAAAGTAGAACCCCGCCGCGAGCGCGCCATAGGCCGTCGCGCTGAGGTTCAGATCGGCGCGGATCTGGGTCGCGCCGGTCGCCAGGTTGCCGCGGTCGATGTAGTTGATGAACAGGCTCGTCGCCATGAGGCCAACGAGCACCAGCGGCGCGGTCGTGCGGAGCGTGCGGGCCTCATTGGGCCCCTCATTGGGCATAGTCAGGCTCCCTGCGGTCCAGCATGCGCTTCAGCGCGGCGAAATGGAGTTCGATCCGGTCCAGCCCCTCGACTTCAGCCGAGGTGGTATACTGCTCGACCGTCCGGCTGAGCACCGGCTCGGGCACCACGCGCAAGGGCTGCCCGGTCGACTGCGCGAGGATCTGCACCATCGCCGCCCGCTCGAAAAAATAGAGCGTGTTGAAGGCCTCCGCCACGCTTGTGCCAGTCGTCACCACGCCGTGATTACGCAGCAGCAGCACTGTCTTCTTGCCCAGCGCAGCCGCCATGCGCCGCCCCTCGCCGCTGTCCAGCGCGAAGCCGGCATATTCGCACTGTGCCACGAGGCCCGCAAAACCGATGGCATTCTGGCTGGCCATGAGGAGTTCGGGCTCCTCCAGCAGGCTGAGCGCGGTGGCGTAGGGCATGTGCGTGTGCATCACGCAGCGCGCATCAGGCCGGGCCGCATGGAGCGGCGCGTGAATATGGAACGCGGTGTCCTCCACCGGTCCCTCTCCCATGAGCTTGTTCCCCGCAAAATCGACCACGAGGAAATCGGACGCACGGATTTCGGACCAATGGAGGCCGAACGGGGCGAGGAAGAACCGGTCGGTGTAGCCCGGCACCAGCAGGGTGAAGTGGTTGTCGATGCCCTCGTTATAGCCGAAATGGACGGCCAGCCGGTGGCTCGCGGCCAGATCAATCCGCGCCTGCCATTCGGGCCCTTCCATCACGGCCCCATCCATCAGGCTTTCGCCTCCGGCGCACCATCAAGCTCGCGGATCAGCGGTTTCCTGAGCAGCAGGATCACGAGCGCGCCGACGAGGCCGATAGCCGCGTCCATCGTCCAGAACGCCGAAGGGCTCATCGTGTCGAAATAGCTGCCGACCCAGCCCGCCGTGACATGCGCGGCGAAGGGGGAGAGGAAGGCGACGCCCATCAAGGTCGAGGCGACCCGCGGCGGTGCGGCCTTGCTGACGATCGCCATTGTCGTCGGCCAGTAGTACATCCAGCCGAGTCCCATGATCAGCCAGCCCGCGATGGCCCAGAATGCGCCCACGCTGTGCGGCTCCGTCACACCCCAGTTGGCAAAGGCGAAGAGCAGCGCAGCAAAGGTGACGATGGCCGTGCCGATGCCCTGCTTGGTCACGTTAGCCGGTTCCTGACCCCGCTTGGCCTGCCAGCTCCACAGCCCGACGCAGATCGGTGCGGCGAGGATCGAGCCGAACGAATCCATGCCGGCAAACCAGCTCGAGGGCACGGTGCCCAGCGGGGTCGCCAGATTGACCCACTGGTCGACCCACAGGATGCCGATGCTCCACACCATCGGATAGGTGATCTCGGCCGGAAAGGTGAGCGCGATGACGAAGATCAGCACCGCCACCCGGCGGCGCTCGGCGGGTGTGAGCGGCGGCGCCTTCTCGCTCGCGGTCGCAGCCGGCTTGAAATCAGGGAGATGGCGCTGGCCCATGATGTAGCCGACCATGGCCACCAGCATCAGCACCGCCGCCACCGCGAACCCGGCATGAAAGCCCCAGATCGCGGCCACGAGGCCCGTCGTCACCGGGCCGCTTGCGGCGCCGATGTTGATGCCGGTCGCGAAGATCGTGTAGCCGCGCGACCGGCGCGATTCATCCTCGCGCGGATAGAGCGTGCCGACTTGGGCCGAGATATTCCCCTTGAGGAAGCCCGACCCCATGATCAGCAGCGCCAGCGCGATCACGAAGCTCTCGTAGAACGACATCGCCGCGTGGCCGGCGGCCATGAACAGCACGCCGAGCAGCACGGTCCGTTTGGGTCCCAGCACCCGGTCCGCCACCCAGCCGCCGATAATCGGCGTGAAATAGACAAGGCCCGCGTACCAGCCGTAGATAATCGAGGCGAAGGCGACGTCGCTCATCGGGCCATTGAAGCTGAGGCCATCGCGCAGCGCGGCAAGCCCGAGCACTTTGCCGGCATGGAGCGGCAGCAGCTCCTTCACCATGTAAAGCGTGAGCAGCGCCGACATCCCGTAGAACGAGAAGCGCTCCCACATTTCAGTGAAGGCGAGGTAGTAGACCCCCTTGGGATGGCCGGCGAACTGTTCGAACTGCTGCGCCTCTGCCGCCATCACCTGCTTCCACCCCCATTCGCCCGCGTCGGTTCACGCGGACAGCTGTTCCAAGGGATGGGCGATTGGCCCTCCCCTCGTCAATCGCGAAACTCAATCTATTGTAATCACGGCGTTGCCGATGAGGTCCCCGGACTCGACCGCCTCGTGCGCGCTGGCGCTGTCAGGCAGAGCAAAGGTCGCGGCGATGGCGTGCTGCAAGGCGCCCGCCTCCAGCGCTGCGGTCAGCCGCGCGACGGTTTCTGCGCGCTGCCTTGGCGAGAGCAGATAGACCAACAGCATCCGCAAGGTCGCGTGACGGAACATCAGCGGGTAGAACGGGAGCCTGGGCTCCGTATCCCCCATCGAACCATAGGCGGCAATCACCCCGCCTTCGCCGAGCACGGCGTTCGTCACCGCGAGATTGCCGCCGAATTCCACCTCGACCACGCGGTCCACCGGCTTGCCATCATTGGCCGCAAGGATCGCCGCCGCCACATCACCCTCGCGGTAGTTGACCACACCGTGCGCACCCGCCGCTTCGGCGATCCGCACCTTGTCCGGCCCGCTCACCGTCGCGATCACGCGCGCGCCGCCCCAGCGGGCAAGCTGGATGGCATAGTGCCCCACCGCGCCCGCGCCGCCGGTGACGAGCACGGTCTGCCCGGTGACATCGCCATCCGCAAAAAGGGCATGGGCGGCGGTCGAGGCCGGAATGCCAAGGCAGGCACCGGCCTCGAAGCTCGTCCCCGCAGGCAAGGGCACCGCTTGCGCTTCAGGCAGGCAGACAAGCTCGGCGCAAGTGCCGAAAGGCCGACGCCAAGCCGCGTTCCACACCCAGACCCGCGTGCCAATGCGCGCCGCAGGCACACCCTCGCCCACCGCATCGATCTCGCCCGCCCCGTCCGAATGGGGGATCACGCGGCGGAAGGCGATGGGGCTGCGCAGCCCGGCGCGGGTCTTGACGTCCGACGGGTTGATCCCGGAGGCGCGCAGCCGCACCCGCACTTCGCCCGGGCCGGGCTGGGGATCGTCCATCTCGCCAAACTGCAGGACACCGCGCGCGGGCCCCGTTTCCTCGTACCAGACAGCGCGCATCAGGCCTCCATATCAAGTGACAGCGATTCTGTGTGGCCATCGATGGCGATGGCCTGCCCGGAAATCCGCGCACCCGCGGGCGACATCAGATAGCGGACCATGGCGGTGACATCCTCTGAGGTCGCAAACGTGCGCAGCGAGGTCTGCCGCTTGTACTCGTGCTCGACCTCGGCGACCGTCAGACCCCGCTCGGCGGCATCGGCGGCGATCACCCGGTCAATGCGCGGCCCCTCGACGCTGCCCGGGCAGATCGCATTGGCGCGGATGCCTTCGGGGCCGAGTTCCATCGCCAGCGTCTTGGTCAGGCCGATCAGCGCCCACTTGCTCGCTACATAGGGCCCGCGCAAAGGGCAGCCCAGCAGCCCGGCGGTCGAGCTCATCGTGATGATCGCCGAACCCGGCGCACGGTGTCGCAGCAGCGGAATCGCGCCGCGCGTCATGTAGAACATGCCATTGAGATTGACGTCGATCGCGGCGCGCCAGCCCTCGACCGGCTGCTCCTCGAACCGTGCGGTGGGCCCGGCAATCCCGGCATTGTTGACGAGCAGATCAATGCCCTGCGCGCCGCGCGCGGCAAGGTCGCGCTCGATCCAGCCAAAGAACCGCTCGACCGCCGCCGGATCGGCCACATCGCAGGGGTGCGCGGCCATGCCCACGCGGCTGTCACCGAGCGCGGCAATCGCCGCCTCGTCCCGGTCGCCCACATAGACCTGCCAGCCATCACCGTGCAGCGCCTCGGCAATTGCCAGACCGATGCCGCTTGCTGCTGCCGAGATTACCGCAATGCGCTGGTCCATGGTCCCTGCCCTCTCATCCCGTGGCCTGGCTGCAGCCATTGAGGATCGCGGCGCGAACTGCAAGGCCAAGCCGGCAACCTGTGTCCGTCAATCGTCAGCCGCGGCCTCTGATCCGATGCGCCGAAGGGGCGACACCGAACACCGCCTTGAAGCATTGCGTAAAATAGGCGTGCGACTGGAACCCGAACCGATAGCCGATCTGCGAGACCGGCAGATCGCTCGTCGCCAGAAGGCGCGCGGCCTGCTGCAAGCGGTGGCGGGTCTGATAGGCGATGAAGCCCGCTCCGAAAGTCTTGGCGAAGAGCCGCGAAAAGTAGGTCGGCGAAAGCCCGCACAGCGTCGCCGCCTCGGCCAATGCAAGGACCTTGTCAGGCGAGCGCTCCCAGTGCTGCAGCAGCGGGCGAAATCGCGCGAGCCCGGCCGCTGGCGCTACCCCCGCACCCGCCGGTTCACCGAAAGTGCCGTCCAGCGCCAGCAGCAGAGCCTCCAGCACGACCAGCACCTGCGCTTCGGGCGCCCGGGCCTTGAGGCAGGACGCCAGCCAATCGAGGAGAAGCGTGGTCCGCTCAGCGGTCAGCCCGGTCAGATAGGCCCCGGCAGCGGCGGCGGGAAAGGCGTGGACACGCGGGTCCACCGCCAGCGGATCGAACTGCACCAGCGTCCAGCGCCGCACGCCCGGCTCGAACGCGAAATCGTGGATCGCCATGCCGGGGGCATAGACCACCGACCCCGGCGCCAAGGCGAATTCGCCACTCTCGCAAACAAAGCGGCCTTCGCCTTTTTCGAGAAAGACGAGTTCCGCCACCCCATGGAAATGCAGGAACCGCTCCGGCACCGGTTCGCCGGCCGGCTGGTGCACGCGCTCCAGCCGCACCGACCGTCCGGGCGGCAGGGCCACAGGTTCTGACAAGGCGGGCAGCATGACAAGAACTTGATAGCTTATCGTCCAGAACGTCGCAATCAGGGCGGATGATACCAAGAAACCTGTAAGCTATGCTCAAGGCCGTTCGAAACCCGCGCGAGAGCCAGAGAGCGTCCCGACCATGATCGACCTGCCCTACCCCGTTCCGGACACCCTGATCGCGCGCTACCGGGCCGAGGGCTTCGTACGCCTGCCGGGCCTGCTCGATCCGGCCATGCTGGCGCCTTATGGCGAGGAGATCACCCGCCTCACGCTTGCGCTCAACACGCAGCACACGCCGCTGGAAGAGCGCGAAACCTACGACCGCGCGTTCCTGCAGGTGATGAACCTGTGGCGCGCTTCCGAAACGGTGCGGCAATTCATGTTCAGCCGGCGGCTTGCCGGGGTGGCGGCGCAGCTCATGGGCGTGAAGGGCGTGCGGCTCTACCACGACCAGTCGCTCTACAAGGAACCCTCGGGCGGCATCACGCCCGCCCACGCCGACCAGTATTACTGGCCGCTCGCCTCGGATCACGCGATCACCGCCTGGATCCCGCTCCAGCCGGTCCCGTTCGAAATGGGTCCGCTCGAATTCTACGCCGGGAGCCACCACAGCGCGCTTGGCCGCGATTTGCCGATTTCGGACGAGAGCGAGGCGCGCATCACGGCCGAGATGGAAGCGCAGGGCCATCCGATCGACCGTGCGGCCTATGCGCTGGGCGATGTCAGCTTCCACGCTGGCTGGACCTTCCACCGCGCCGGCCCCAACCGGAGCGCGGAGCCGCGTTCGGTGATGACGATGATCTATCTCGATGCGGACATGAAAGTGGCGCCCCCGGTCAACGCCATGCAGGAGGCCGATCTCGCCAAGTGGCTTCCCGGCCTTGCGCCGGGTGATCCGGCCGCGTCGCCGCTCAATCCGGTGCTGTTCCAGGATGCGTAAGCAGGGGTCATTGGCTGCCGGGCTGGCGCTGTTGCTCGCCCTTGTCCCGAGCACTCACGCGCGCCCGCAGCGCCCGGCGCCCGAGCTGTTCTACCACATTTTCGTGCGCAGCTTTGCCGACAGCAATGGCGACCGGCAGGGCGATCTTCAGGGTATCCGCCAGCGGCTCGGCTATCTCCAGCGGCTCGGCGTGACGACGATCATGCTCACCCCGCTCTACCCCTCGCAGTTCTACCACAACTACTTCGCCGACGATTTCGAAGGCATCGACCCCGAATTCGGCACCCCGCAGGACTTTGCCGCGCTGGTGAAGGATGTCCACGCGCGGGGCATGGCCATCGTGCTCGACGAGGAAATCCAGTACGTCTCCGACAGGCACCTATGGCGCACCGCCTCGGCAGGGCAACCGCAGGGCCCCTACAGCCGGTTCCTGCTCTATCGCGACAGCGCTAACCAGGTGCCCCTCCCCACCCTGCTCGGCACCAACGACTTCACCGTCTGGCCGGGGCAGCAGCGGCAGGTCTTCACCGTCAACCTCGCCGATCTGGGGGTGAAGGCATGGTTCGCGCGCTACTTTGCCGCCTGGGCCGATCCCGACCACGACGGCGATCCTTCCGACGGCGTCGACGGCTTTCGCATCGACCACATGATGGACGATCTCGACAATGCCGGGGCGCTCAAGGACTTGCTCGCGGGCTTCTGGGCGCCGCTGATCACGCAGTTGCACGCCGTCAATCCCCGCCTGCGGTTCATCGGCGAACAGGCCGACTGGGGCGACGGCGCCGCCTTCTTCGCCAGGGGCAAGGCCGACATGGTCTTCGCCTTCCCGCTCTGGCGCGCGGCCGGCGCGCTGGACGCCGCCGCCTTTGCTGCGGCCATCGCGCAATCGAACGCGGTCATTCCGTCAGGCCGCAGCCAGCTTGTCTTCGTGGAGAACCACGACACCCCCCGCTTCGCGCATGGCGCGGCGCAGCGGGCGGACATCCTGCGGCTGGGCGCCGCCATCACGATGCTGACCGGCTGGGTGCCGAGCCTCTACTACGGACAGGAAATCGGCATGTCGGGCACGCAGACCGACGACTATGCCGCCAAGGGCGATCAGCCCGCCAATGCCGACGCGCGCGACATTCCGCTGCGCCAGGCCTTCCGCTGGGTGCAAGATCCGATGGCGGCGGGCAATGCCGCCTGGTACCGCCAGTTTCCCGAGGCCTACCACACACCCGACAGCAACGTGCCGGGTGACGGCGTCTCGGTCGCCGAGCAGGACGCCAAGCCGGGCTCGCTGCTCGAGACCTACCGCGCGCTTGCCGCCCTGCGCGCGCGCTATCCGGCGCTGGCGCGCGGCGCGACGCGGGTGGCCGCGCAGCAGGGCCATTTCGTTCTGCTCGAGCGCCGCGCAGGGGCGGAGCGCGCCATGGTCCTGTTCAACTTCGGCAGCGCGGCGGAAACCGCGAGCCTGCCGCTGCCGCGCGGGGCCGTGCGGCGCTTTGGCGCGGCGAAACCGGGCCGGGCAGGCCGTCTGACCGCCCCGGCCTATTCCGCCACCGTCTGGACCACCACGCCATGATCGACCGCCGCCAGATGCTCGCGCTGACGGCGTCTGCCGGCGCGCTCCCTTTCGCGGGACCGACTGCCTGGGCGGCGGATGACCCGGCAAGCCGCGTCGATCCCTTCATCGGCACCGATGGCACCGGCCATACCTTCCCCGGGCCCAGCCGCCCGTTCGGCATGGTCCAGCCGGGCCCGGACAATGCCGCCTCGGGCTGGGAGTATACCTCGGGTTATCAATACCGCGCCCCGCGCATCATGGGCTTCTCGCAGAACCGCGCGAGCGGCACGGGCATTCCCGAACTCGGCGATGTCCTCCTGCAGCCGAGCGCGGACCGGCGCGAAGACCTTGCCAGCACCTATGCCAAGCCAACCGAGGTTGTCCGCCCCGGCTATTACGCCGTCACCCTCGCCGAGAACGGGGTCAGGGTGGAGCTCACTTCGACCCTGCGCAGCGCTTACCATCGTTACCGCTTCGCGCGCAGCGGGCGCGTCTGGGTGCTGGTCGATCTGCAGCACGGCCTCACCTTCCGCTCTGATCGTCAGCCGGTGCAATCGGTATCCAACACCTTCAACGATACAGGCTTCGAAGGCGAGGCGGTGCGGCAGAATTGGACCACGCGCCACGTGGCGTGGTCGGCCCAGTTCAACCGGCCCATCGCGGCGGTTGAGACCCTGTCCCCCCGCGCCGGTGACGCCGCGCCGCGCTATCTCCTGGCCTTCGACCTTGGCGCGGATGCCACGCTCTGCGTCCGCATCGGCCTTTCGACAACCGATCGCGCCGGCGCGCGGCGCAACCGCGACGAGCGCGGCGGCTGGGATTTCGATGCCGTCGCCGCCGAAAACCGCCGCGACTGGAACGACCTTCTGGACCGGGCGCGGATCACCGCCCCGGCAGCGCAGCAGCGCATCTTCTCGACCGCGCTTTACCACGCGTTCCTGCACCCCTCGGTGATCAGCGATGTCGACGGACGCTGGCGCGGCCCCGACGGCAAGACCCGGCAGGTCGCGCAAGGTCTGCGCTATTCCATCCTGTCGCTGTGGGACAGCTTTCGCGCCGCCCATCCGCTCTACACCCTGCTCGTGCCCGAGCGCGTCGATGATTTCGTGAACACGCTGCTCGATCACAGCGATGCGGCCGAGCGCCTGCCGAAGTGGCCGATCTGGGGCGGCGAGACGGGCACCATGATCGGCGAACCGGCGCTTCCCGTGATCGCCGATGCCTGGGCAAAAGGCTTTCGCGGCTTTGACGGCCAGCGCGCGCTGGCAGCGATGGTCGCGACATCCACGAGGGACGCGCAGCCACTCTATCCGGGCGACGAGTCCCTCTCGGTCTGGTCGATCTACGACAAGTTCGGGTACTATCCTTTCGACCGGGTCAGCGGCGAGGCCGTCTCGCGCTCGCTCGAAGCCGGGATCGGCGATGCGGCGACCACGCGCATGGCGGCCATGCTGGGCAAGCCGGCCCTCGCCCGCCGTTTTGCGAACCGCGCGGCCGGTTGGAAGCAGCTGATCGATCCCGAAACGCGTCTAGCCCGGGGGCGCGACAGCAAGGGCCGCTGGCGCACCCCGTTTGCCCCGCTGACGCCAACCTCTCCACTCAACAACCCCGGCGACTACACCGAGGCCAATGCGTGGCAGTATACTTGGACACCCGCACTCCATGATGCGCCCGGCCTGATCGAGGCGTGGGGGGGCAAGGCGGGGCTCAAAGCCATGCTCGACCGCTTCTTCTTCGGCCTGCCCGCGACCAAGGGCGCCGAATACCTCGGGCAGGAAGCGATGATCGGGCAATATGCGCACGGCAACGAGCCGAGCCACCATATCGCCTGGCTCTACGCCTTCACCGATAGCCCCGAGACCGGGCACCGCCTGATCGCGCGGATCGCGCAGGAGTTCTATCGCGACAGCCCCGCCGGGATCATCGGCAACGAGGACGCGGGGCAAATGAGCGCGTGGTATGTCTTCGCCAGCCTCGGCTTCTACCCGGTCGATCCTTCAAGCGGCATGTATGTGTCGGGGGTTCCGCTGGTCACCCATGCGACCATCACGGTCCCCGGCCGCCGCCCGCTCGTCATCGAACGTCGGGGCATGGGCGAGCGGCTCAAAGCCTTGCGCCTCAATGGCCAGTCCCTGCCACCGACCCGCATCCCGCACAGCAAGCTGGCGGGTGGCGGGAAGCTAGTTTTCGAGCGCTAATCCTTCCGGCTCGCCCGCGCCTCGCGCTTGATGATCTCCAGCCCTTCCGGATCGACCAGCTGGCCAAAGAGCGCGAAATTGTTGGCATGGCCGAACTGGTGCAAGTTGAACGCGGACTGGATCGCGTTCCACATGCCCATGGCATCCATCGACTGGTTCACGCTCATCTTGGCGGTCTTCAGCCCGATGGCCGGGCGCGAGGCGATCTTTTCGGCCATGGCCAGCGTGAAGCTTTCGAGCTCCTCGCGCGGGACAACCTCGTTGACCATGCCGAGCGCCTTGGCTTCGGCCGCGCCGATGGGTTCGCCGGTGAACAATATCTGCTTGGCCTTGCGGTGACCGAGTTCGAACGCATGGACGAAAAATTCGTGGCCGTTCATGCCGAAGGCGACCACCGGATCGGAAAACTCGGTATCGTCGGCAGCGATGATCAGGTCGAACGGCCAGATCAGCATGAGCCCGCCGGCAATCGCCTTGCCCTGCACCTGGACAATGATCGGCTTGGGCAAGTTCCGCCAGCGCCAGCAAAAGCCGAGATAGACCTCCTGCTCGCGCGCCATATGCCCTTGCGGGCCCGGCGCGCGATAGCCGCCGAAGCCGAGGATCGGCGGGCGCAGATCGCCGATGCGCGAACGGTCGCTCAGATCGTGGCCGGAAGAGAAGTTCTTCCCATCCGCCGCAACGATCACGACGTTGACCTCGTCATCGTCCATCGCAAGATCAAGCGCGTCGTTGATCTCGTAGAGCATCCGCAAGCTTTGCGCGTTGTGCTTGTCCGGCCGGGCCAGCGTCACGCGCGCAACGCGCGGTGCCGGCTTGTCGTAACGGATATCCTCGAAAGCCGGCACTTCCCCCATCATGGCATTCCTTTCCTTTGTATGAGGGGATTGGCACCCTGGCCGGCCGGTCCGTCAACTATCAAGGTAGCGGAACGACATGCTGTGCCAGCACTATCGCCAGTTTACGCGCGGTTGGCGAAGCGGGAGGGTGCGTGGAGCCAATGCCGGAAAGGGACCCAATGCCGCAGAATGCCCGCCACATCGTGCTGGTGCGCCGACCAGACGGCGCACCGCGCGTCGATGACTTTGCCGTCCGCACCGGTGTTCTGGACGAGCCGGCGGCAGGCGAAGTCCTCGTGCGCAACCTGTGGCTCTCGCTCGATCCTTACATGCGCCTGACCATGAGCGAGCAGGGCGGACTCCACGGCACGGTTCCGCTCGAAACGGCGCTTCCGGGAAGCGCGGTGGGCGAAGTGATCGCCAGCGCCAGCACGGACCTGCCCGTGGGCAGCCTCGTGGTTACGCGGGCCTATGGCTGGCGTGATCACTATCTGGCATCGGCAGAGCAGCTCCAGCCGCTGCCCGCAGCGCCGGGGCCGATCCAGCGCTACCTCGGGCTCTACGGTCTGACCGGTATCACGGCATGGGGCGGCCTCTTTGGTGTGCTGCGGCCGCAGGCGGGCGAGACGCTGTTCGTGAATGCCGCCGCCGGCGCGGTGGGCTCGGTGGTGGTCCAGCTCGCCAAACGGGCCGGTGCGCGAGTGATCGCCAGCGCAGGTTCGGACGCCAAGTGCGCCTGGACCGCCGAGGTGCTGGGCGCGGACCATGCCATCAACTACCGGAACGAAGATCTCGCGGCGCGGCTTGCCGAGCTCGCACCTGAAGGCCTTGCCATGGCATTCGACAATGTGGGCGGCGAACAGCTCGAGATCCTGATCGACGCCATGGCCCCGCGGGGCCGGATCGCACTGTGCGGGGCGATCGCGCTCTATGACGGCGCAAACTACCGCGCCGGACCGGGCAACCTCTTCGCCACTGTCGAAAAGCATGTGAGCATCACCGGCTTCAACGCGGGCTTCTATTTCGCCGATGCGCCGCAAATCATCGCCGAGCTTGCCGCCGCCGAGGCAGAAGGCGCATTGGTGGATGACGAGACGATCGTCGAAGGGCTGGATGCCATGCCGCAGGGCTTTATCGACCTGATGGCCGGGGCCAGCCGCGGCAAGATGCTGGTGAGGGTGTAACGATGGATCTGGGGATCAAGGGACGCAAGGCGCTGGTCAATGGCGGCAGCGCAGGCATGGGGCGCGGCGCCGCGCTGGCGCTGGCGCGAGAGGGCGCCGAAGTGTTCATCGCCCCGCGCGGCGCCGAGCGGCTGGAGCAAACCTGCGCCGCGATTGCTGCCGAGACGGGCGCGAAGGTCCACCCGCTCATCGCCGATCACGCCAGCGACGAAGGCCGCGCCGCGATCCTTGCTGCCTGTCCCGATCCCGATATCTTCGTCGCGACCTGCGCCCCGCCCCCCTTCACTGGCGATTTCCGCGACGTCTCGCGCGAGGAATTCGAGCGCTCGGTCGCCACCGCGCTGCTGAGCCCGATCGACTATATCAAGGCGGTCTCGGCGCCGATGGTCGCGCGGCGCTGGGGCCGGATCGTCAATATCAGCACCGGCGCCGCCAAGTATCCCGCCGCCATGCGCGTCCTGTCCGGCCCGCCGCGCGCCGCGCTTGCAAACTACTGTCATGCGATCTCCAAGGAGCTCGCGCGCTACAACGTGACGGTGAATTCGGTGCTGCCGGGCATGCACCACACCCCGGGGATCGAGGAGATGATGGGCCCGCGCGCCGCTGCGAACGGGCGGACCTACGACGAGGAAGTCGCGTCGTTCGTGAAGGCGGTGCGCATTCCCGCCGGGCGTTTCGGCGATGCCGAGGACTTGGGCGCGCTGGTGGCAATGTTCTGCAGCGCGCAGGCCAGCTTCCTCACTGGCCAGTCGCTGGTGGTCGATGGCGGCATGGGCACTTCAATTTTCTAACGCTCCA
>Ga0164294_10002937_pt1 | contig 15232 bp, 18 predicted proteins | sample GEODES005metaG_FD_111479 | JGI IMG/M metagenome (GOLD analysis project Ga0164294, IMG submission 111479) | Oligotrophic lake water microbial communities from Sparkling Lake, Wisconsin, USA - GEODES005 metaG | ecosystem: Environmental > Aquatic > Freshwater > Lake | place: USA: Sparkling Lake...
ACCGCGTGGCGGTGGGTAACACGAGTGATGGAAAGGGCTGGGATCGATGGCCCCATGGCGTGCTGTCGCGGGGCGAGGCACGGCTTCGCCATCCACGCAGCAACAAAGAGCGTGCCGCCGGGCTTGCTTAAAAAGTGGCTTGGACATGCGTCCCTCGCAACTACGGTCATCTATATGGACGCCGTGGGCGTCGAAGAGCGTAAGTTCGCAAGTCGCATGTGGTGACGAAGGCAATCAGGACTTCACCCCAATCTCAGGTGCCCCAATCCTACGGATAGAAGTGACACGTTCGGCCGATGACCCCGAAGACCAGATCGAATTCGCGTATTCCTGTATCGCTATGACGGTGCCCTGCTGGAGGTGGCGTGCCAACTCACTCAGTTTGCAGCCTTCGATTACGAATTGCCTCGAACCGAAATCCAACGAGAGCATCGTATCGCCGACGTATTCGACGGCGATCAGGCTCGGGTAGCTCAACTGCCAGCCGCTCCAGACCCCCGAGCGGGGCTCATACTTTCGGAGTTCGAGCATCAGCGGTGGTCGGGATCGCCCACGCTGAATGGTCCACGGCCGATAGACGGAAGGGTCGTCGGCCAGCTCAATGTCATCCGGCTCGTAAGCCGGTGGCGCATCGAGCGGGCTCGCCTTGGGTCCGCGAGGCTCAAACATGTCTGTCCACGTCCCGCTCATCGATCAATCTCCGATCCATTGGGCAAGGGACGGGCGCCTTCGGTCCGGTCGGGAGCAAGGCGTTCGATCTGGCGCTCGATCCAACCGAAAAAGCGCTCCGATTTGCGGACTTGCTCTCCGGCGGAGGGCGACTGAGCGGCTTTTTCGAGGCCCGTCGCCGCGCGCTCCTCGACTTCTCGGAAATGGCGCGCGGCCTGGAATTGGCCGAACCGCTCGCGCATCACGCCATAAAGGTCTTTCATGTACCAAGCGAAGCGAAGGGCAGGCTCCGGAAGACGGGCTATGCCGCGTTCGAGATAACTCCGCCGATCGATCCGCGCTTCTGACCCTGCGCGTTCCAGCGCTTGGTTCGCGAGCGCTTCCCAACTCGCCCGGCACGTCTCGTAATAACTATCCAGATTCCAACTGTCCGGGTTGTCAGGAACCCGAAGACGAGTTCCGTCCGGGCGTGTTCGCCCTTCCGGGTCCAAGATCATTTCGTGACGAGATTTTTTGCCGAAGCCGCCATCCTCCAAGAAGCGAGTGGTCAACATGATATGGGCGTGAGGCTGCTCCTTCCCATCGCTCGCCACCTTGTTGTGCCAGCACACATCGGCGACCATGCCCCGGCTCGTGAAGCTCTGCGTTACGAAATCTCTGACCAACGTGATGCGATCGTCGTGACCAATTTCGCGTGGGATCGCGATGCGTATCTCACGGGCAGTTTGCGCGTCCTTCCGTTTCTCGGCCGCGTCCACCGCGTTCCAGAAGGCCTCGCGGCTCAAACCGCATACCCAAGCGGGAGCGTTGACGGGGAGCATGATTTCAGTCCGCTCCACACCGGATCGTTGCGAGTAGTTATGAATGCGCCCCGTGCGCTCTTCGCACAGCTTCTCGCCTGCACGGTACGCAGCGGCGGCGATGACTGATCGTCCGTCGCCGCGTGAGATCGGCTGCACCCGCATGGAAAACAATGCCATGTCACTTGCCTCGGCGCTTGTTGGCGCCAAGACCTCCCCACTCTCCCAGTTGTTCGACCAAAAGCACTAGTGGCAGGTAAGAGTGCACAGATACGTTGCGGTTATAGACAACCACAACGTGCACCCCTGCCGGAGGCTTTTGAATCGATAGAATAGCTTCGGGAGAGTTAAGGAATCGCTAAAGTGTGCAATTATTGCAACCGTAGGTAGCGATTCCTGGGGAGGACGGTTTGGGCGAGTATGAGAACTATGGCCGATCCGGTCGGGATCGGCCATGATTTTGATGGTGCCCAAACCAAACAAGCCGATCACCTGCTACCCCCGGCCATCATACGTTGGCAGTGAGCCGGGAGACGCCTGTAGGCAGTCTCCAGGGCGGGGGTAGCGATGATCGACTTGGCGATGATGCTCACATGCTGGCGGACGGCTGAGTGAGATCGGCGGAAGAACCGCCGCCATACCCACCGTATGAGCATCACCGCGAAAGTAAGGCAGGTAAGCAGAATGAGAAAGCCGAGGGCAGGTTTGCTGCCACCGATCGCGGTGAAGATCAAAACGACGATCATCCCCGCGACAAGCCACTCCACGAAACCGCGCAGGCCCATTTTGGGCTTCAACGTTCCGGGCTCGGCTAAGGCGTCCCATTCGCCTTTCCAGCGCTTGTAGGCGCTCGCCCGCTCATTCATTTTGGCGACGGCGGCGACAATGCAAATCGACATGAGGGTTACCCAGCAGCCCCCACCGCCAGCACTCCAACCAGCCAGCCCGCAAATACCTCCACCGACGACGACGCAGCCGGTGATGACTGGATGGCCCAAGACCATCGTCTGCGTGTTCGGGCGCTTCATTGCCGCCAACTTACGAAAAGCGTGGTCGCGTCCGAAGCTGCGAAGCACCTTCCACTCTCAAACCAAAGCGCGTTCACGATGTTACCGTTGGCCGCACCCCCGGTCTTGAGGGAAGAGGCGAAGAAGCCAGCTTCAATGGTTCGGTCCATCGTTTCCGAATAGCCCTGGCTGGTGTTCCAACTCGTCCCGCTGTTGCGTGACCGATTCCAGTTGTCGCTCTCGGAATAATTGCCGCCTGAATTTGATGAGCTGCTCCAACTGCTCCCACCCGGCCCAGTGCTGGAACTGCTCCCGCCGCCCCACGAGGAACCCGTGCTGGTCCCTTCGCCCATCCCCATGCCGTAGCCGTGATTGGCTCCTTGCCCTTGGTTGAAGCTGCCTCTGCGTTGAAGGGAGCGTCCTATGGTGTCGCTCGCCCAGGTGTTGGTCTCCACGCAAGAATTGCTGCACCAAATTTTGGTCGAGAAGTTCGAAATAAAATGGTGGGCTCGATCCTTGGGATTATCGCCACCGATCTTGGAATAGATCGTCGGCAAGCTCTGGGTAAGGCAAAGTACGCAGACCCGCGAGCTGCGACACGTCGCTAGAAAATCGGCGTCCGAAGGTACGATGAAGGCTTGGCACTCGTCCATGACAAGCGCCACAAAACGTCGTCGATAGTCTGGCGGTAGCGCGTTGCGTGCGAGCATCGCTTGCTGCCAGCAGTTCTTGAAGAGAAGTTGAGCCACCACGCCGTCTTCACCGAAGACAGCGGGCGGAAAATCCATAACGATGATGGCCCCGTCAAAACACAGTTCGGGCCAGATATTGGTGTCCGTACAAAACAGGTCGTGCAGCAATCCGCTCGACAACCTGCCGAGCGCAGTCGTTAGGCTAATCTGAATGTTCGATCGGGTCTTGTTGTCCAACTTGCCGTAATCGTCACGCCAGTACGACAAGCTAGTGGCCTCGCCCTCGGGTTCAATGACCCCGTGGGCTTTGGCAAACATTTTGAAGAAAAAAGAACCCTTCTGCCACTCGGGGTCTTTCATCTGCTCCGGCGTCTGCGGTGCGCTGCGAATGAACGCGATCAGATCGGCGATGCGGACGGTGCCCGTCGCGGCGTGCAGAATAGCAAGCGTGTGCCGCATCATCTCGCGGATAGCGTCGAGCCAGAATTGATCGCTCGTTCGGCCGGGCGAGCTGCCCGCGAGCCGCATCATGTCGAGCAACGACACCAGAGTCTCGATCACACTACCGATGCCCTTGGCACCGTACTTTTCCAAAAAGTAAGCGATGAAGTTGAAGCGATAGTTAGGGCCGGACCAACGCATCAATGATTTGCCGCGCCCCGTTTGCGCGGCCCGCGAGTCCCACAGATCGGCCTCGTCCACTTTGTAGCAGAGCGCGAGGGCACCCATGCCCGCCGAGAGAAAGCCCATGGTTAGAGAATTGGCCGGGCCGCTGGTTTTGCCACTGCCGCTGGCCCCGGTCACCAGCGTGTGCGCCGCGGCGGATCGGATCGTCCAAACGTCCCATGGCGTGAGTTTCAACAGAGGTTGGTCCAAGTCTTGTTCGAAGCTCATGGCGCTGCTCCTCAAAACGGCAGACCGTCAGCGGTCGATGCCAATGTCTTTGTTGGAAGGCTCGTGCTGGGGAGCGAACTCGTGCGCGGTCGCTCGTTTCTCTGCGTCCGCCCGCCCGAAGAATTCGGCGGTGGCGTCGAAATCGCCCACGCTCGGTTCGGCCGGGCCATCTTGCTGGAAGGCTGCCTCACCAAACACGTTCGTAAAGTTATTCTCGATTTCGGTGGATCGACCGGGCTGGCTATGGCGACCAGTCCAACCCTCAAAAATGACCTTTTCCCGCGCGTCAGCGACGGCAGCTGCGAACATCTCGGTAAATACATCGGCGGCGCTCATGGGGTGCTCCTCAATCGGATGGGCGTCAGCGATCGATGCCGACGTCGAGATGGGAAGGGGGCGGGGGCTCGATCGAACGGCCGCGCTCGCTGGCGAAAGTCAGCTCGAACATCCGCTCGACAGCGCGGTCCAACGCCAGCTTCGCTTCGACCGCACGATGGGACGCGTCGGGCCGTTCGAGAAAATCATCGAGCGCCTGGCGAGCGTCCAAGACATTGGCCCATGGCCCGAGCGGGTCGGGGCCTGCCCGTTCGCCGCGAGAGTCTTGGAGCACTCGGTCGCGCAGTTCGGCGACGACGACGGCCGTGTAGCCAAACACATCCGCGAGCGATCCCGGCACCGGGCTCATTGGAAATTCTCCCGGCAATGGTCGCACGCGTATGGATCGCGCGTGGCATTCGCCGCTGCGACGAAGAACCAGCCGAGGATCACGCGCACGGCGTGGCGAGTCCTGCCCGCCTCGCGCTCATCCAGGGCGAGATCGGTCGCCTCACGAAAGGTGAGGTTGGGGTAGTGGTTCGAGTGGTTTTCAACCGAGCGGCAGCGCGGGCAGATCACCACCATGTCGCGGATCGCTTGGGCAGGGTTTCGGGTCAGCATCATAAATCTCCGGTAAGCTGGGCGCGCGGGGTCGCCGCGCGCCCGAAGGTGTCGTTGGGTCAGATGATCGACTTGAAGGTGACGTCGGTTGGCTTGATTCCAGCCGCCACGAAGTACGCTCGCCATCCCTCCTCGAGGGCCGTCATGGCCCTCGTGGGGAGGGCTTGCGGCGAGATGCCTTTGCCGCCCGATACCCCGAGTCCGTAGATCGCGACCTTGCATCCACGGAGGTAGGGGCGGGGAGGCGCGGGCAGGTTGATCGGTTTTCCAGCGATCAATGCGGAGCTGACCGAGTACGCACCTTCCTCGATCCCGTCCGTCAGCAGCACGACTTCATCACGACCCGAGCCGCAAGACGGGTGGGCATTCTCCAAGGTGAAGAGGAGGTTGGTGCTGTTGTCGCCTTCGTCATAGTGACGCGCGAAGAGCGTGCGAATGCTCTCGACCACGCGCGGCTTCGCCCTTGCAACCCGCAATCGCGGGCCGGTGACGATGGGCTCCGGCTTGGTCGCGTTCGCCGATGATAGGCTGCCCGCAACCACCGTTTGTTCTCGATCACCGAGCGTCAGATGGGAGAAATCCTCGCCTACCTGCTCGGCAAGTCGCGCCGCGTATTGCGGATCGTGCAATGCCGCCACGCTAGAGGACACGTCGGCGATCACCGTCAGCGCTCCGGCTGGAGCGGTGTCGGAAGTCGCCTGCCCATGATGGCTGCACGCGGGGAGTAGGAGGGCGGAGGACAGCAACGCGGCGTAGCGCGTGATGGGATGAAACTTGCCCATGATTACGCCTCCGCCTGCTGGAGAAGGTGGCGCACGTAGCGAGGCGTGAACTTCGCGAGGTACATGCCGAGCTGCTGGAGGCGCTCCACGGGCAGCCAATCCGATGGCTTGAACTCCTCCGCAGCAAGCTCCTCGTGGGTGTAATCCGCGATGCTGGGCTTGCCGCCCATGTTCTCGACCAGCTCCCGATCGAGCATGGTCTGATGCAGTTCGGACGTGACACCGCCGATGGCGTTGGACATATCCTGAGCCGCACGCTGGTCCATCGCGCCGTCTTCGCCGAGCGCATCGATGATGCGATCCGCTTCGTGCATACCGGCCAAGCCAGTCTCCACCGTGGCGATGCTGCGAAGCACCTTCTCCGCTTTGCTTCGCACGGCTTTGACCCCGGCGATTCTGTCGAAGGCGTCGATGCCCTTGTCGAGCATCAGTCGCGCGCCCAGGACGGAGATCCCGTACAGCGAGCCTATCCCGAGGCCGAGCGAGCTACCGGCCGATGCCAGTGCGGCATTGGTCGCATCGCCGTCGCCGCCCGCCGCCGAAGCGAGGCTTGCGGGGAGGAAGGTTGAGACACCCACTACGAGCGCGACGGTGCCGACCCCGCCGAGCATGTCCAGCACCCGGTTGAGCCAAGTGAGACGCTGTGCGACCAGCCTGAGCAGGAAACCCGAGAGAAACGTACCGGCAGTAAGCGCCGCCACCATCGCTTCGCGAAGGTCGGCCTTGCTGGCGACGCCCGCCACGTCGGGCAGGAATTGATCCGCTCCCAACTGGAAATTGGAAACGTCGATACAGGCGATGCCGACGAGCGCGACCCCACAGACTGTGGTGACGAGGTAGCTGCGCGTCAGCGCTTGGTTCTTTTCGAGAACCTCCTTCGCGAAGTTCCTGGCACGCTCCAGCGCCGTAAGGTCCGTTGGGGCGGGAAGATGGGTGGTGGGATCGCGCCAATCGGTCCACGACGGCGCTGTGTTGCTATAATTGGTCGTCATCACTTGCTCCCGTTCGAGTAGGTTTTGCTGATGAGGCTGGTGCGGATGCGCTGTGGGGGCTTGCGCTCCGGCGGTTCGGGCACCGGGGCCGGAAACATCGCCGTCAGTTCGCGGTGTGCCGCGATCACCGACGCCACGATGGCGTTGCGCTGATCAAGCCGCACGGTTCGTTCGACGAGGTACGTATGCCGCACCGCGAGTGCGCGCGCCGTGTCGGCTATCCAGCCCCGGCGTGCGTCTTCGACGATCGTGTTTAGGATCGCCTCCCGACTGGACAGAACACCGTCCAATTTGAGAGCAAAAGCAGCAGGCTCACTCCGCTTCGCTTCGAGGCGCTGTTTCCAGCGTCGATAAGCCCGGCGGCCAAGCGCACTCGCTGCCATCATGGCCCGTTTCAACAATGGTCATCTCCTTGGGCAAAGCGATCCCGCTCCCCGCGCGCGGCTGCGGCGGGGTTGGGGTTTCGCTGTTGAGTTCAGATGGGTGGGTTAGCCCTTGGCGGGCTCGGCTCCGGTGGGATGGCTGCGGTGATAAATCCGCGTCATCTGTACGGACGCTGCCAGCGGACCCTCTTGGAAAATGAGGGTCACGCGGGGCAGCTTCGGCAGGTGGGGTGTACTCTTACGCTTCCTCATGGCGTTTCTCCGAAAAGTGGGCGCACGAAGCCATCACGCGGAGACACCGCGCGCCCTAGTTCCACAGGTCGAATGGACCTCGCTTAGGTCAGCGGCCCGCTCGGCATCAGCGCGCCAAGCGTCAGCACGAAAACGATCGAGGTTGCCACGATCGCTCCGAGGGCGGACAAGGGTTTAAGCATCCACTTTTCCTCTGCCACTGATCCGATGACCGGGATGACCATCGGCAAGCGCATCTGAGCATCAGAAGGGCGCGAGCGGCAGACGAAACGTTGGAAACGGAAATGGAAACGTTGGAAACGACGTGGCCGTATCCACTGCTGTATGAACTACAGCCCTCGTGTGTGAGAGCGGGGCGCAAGGTCTAGGGCGGGCTTCAAGTCCGCCCAAAGCTCGTCGAGGGTTTCGAGGCGTCGACCACCTCTTTGAGAGATCTTCAGATCGGCCAGAAGCTTGTCAACCTTCGCTTCTATCGGTGTGCCTGCGGTCGTATCAGCAACGGTCAAGAGGTAGCTATATTCCGATTCATTACTGATACGCATCAGAAAGAAATCAATATCTAGAGGGTCGATTCCGTGGCGCTCAAACAGTTCCGTTAGCTTACCAACGATCCAAACTTCATTACTCGAAATCTCAGACATACAGCTCGTGAGTTGATGGATAGGGTGATTTTGCTGCTTCTATTACTTAGCGTCCAGTGAATTGAACGATGCCGAAGCAATCTTCATGCGGCTGTCACAATCGACTATATGGTGCTCGATTGCGCGATAGGAATACCAGAAGCCGATGGAAGCGGAGCCAGATCAGGTTGTTAATCCGCCGTCCTACCCACGGGATGGCACCTACGCAGACCTGCTTAATTGGCACCTATTTTTCTGGGGAACGCGCCCGGGCGGATCGGTATCTGTGCGTGGAACCCAAATGTGGACGCGGAAAGAGTTTCGAGCTGCCGTTTTCAACAATCCAGACGGCAAGCCGTCTTCCGAAGATAGGATACATAAGGCCTGGCTAGGAGGACCGGGACGACATGTCCCAAAGTACGATAATCGGCGAGACGTCGCGCGAGTGCTCTTTGGCGGCAAGCCCCATTTCAAACGGTGGGATGACGACCTCGCAAGGGCGGTAAGCCGGTCGAGTCCCAAGGGTAACAATATTCTGACCTTCGATCTTTACGCCGCCCTTGCTGCGTTGGAGCTGACGACGGATGTTACGCCGGAGAGCCAGCACGGCGAGCATCCCGCTCAGCCGGTCATTGGCGCCAGTACAGCCGTTGTTACGCGGCTTCCGCGTTGGCCGGTGGAAGGTGTCAATGGCGCGCGCGAGCTTGAGGAGGTTGTAGCGCAGGCCTCTGACGGATTGAGCATTCGTCGGGAATTGCTTGAAAGCCTAGCGGCGCGCTTTGGGTACCCGTCCTTGGACGATCCAGACGCGGCCATCATCGCCTTCCTGAAAGAGCGTGCGGCCGAACTGGCCGAACTTAGAGCGCTGATGCCGCAGATGACCGAACCGCAGGATGCGGACTTTTCGGTCGTCGACGAGCCGGAAGATACGCCAGATATGGCTGCGGCCAGGGATGAAATTAACAGCCTGATTGCTCGCGGCCGAAAGCACTCGTTTAGGCAGCGATACAAAGAACAATTCGAGTGTTATTCGGAAGCATGTAGAATTGCTCGGCGACTTGGTGGCGTCGAAGAAGCTAACCTCAGAGTAGACCTTGCAAACGATCTTGCGAGTGCCTCAGACAATTATCATGAGGACAGGGTGGCTTTGGTCAAACCGGCGCCAGGCTTGCTAAAAAATGGCAGCTATGAGTGGGCTGATATAACAATAAAGCTGGGTGATCATTTATTTGATCTGGCAAGACATTTGAGAGGAAATATTGACGAGCAGCGATCGCGTTTTGTTGAGCTGCTTGAGGATGCGTTGTCCTGTTTCTATGATGCTTTAGAACTGGTTGGTAAATTTCCCAAAGACAGGCGATACGACGTTAGTAGTAATCTAAACCTATTGATCCTATCGGTATTGAAAGCTCGATTTGACCTATCTTATACTCCAACCATGTTGCATCGCCGCCTTCTTCCGGAAGGGCATGATGGTGATATTTCCATTTTAGATCAGATCGATGAACGTTGCGATCAGCGGATGTCCGAAATTTCCATTAATCGAGACTTTCTTTACTGGAAATCTTTAGCTCAAAGGCGGTCGGAAAGTTTGAAAGCCAGGGCTTATCACAAAGATTGCACGAATAAGGGTTATCTACTGAATTTGGCTTTGAGTATTATCATGCAGGCTTTGACTGAGCGTGTTAATTGGAGCCGCACTGAGGATTGGACGATGCTCATGGCGAGCTTCCAGGATATCGCACATAGTCTGATAAAAATATCCACTTATGAAGATGGAATTAAAATTTATGAGTTGTTTAAGGACTATACGCAGCGAGAAATAGAACTTTTAGAACCGGAAGATCGCGAAAGTGCCGAGAGGCTACGGGATATTGATCTCGAAATGATCCATCCTGGAGGCGCGTTTAATCGGCTGACTGCCCCGACGCCTGCTGCTCCGAAGAGCTAGCGAGCTGCAAATCTTCTTTTTTCAAATCTGTCTCCGCCACTAACGCTTGGTCGAGACGCGTCGTATAAGATGGCGACAGTCTGGCTCTTCGCATGTTCCAGCGCGAGTTTGCACGCACGTTTCCCGGACGAACCGCATCTCTGCCGTAACGCTGGTTGGCCGCGTCCATGGCGGCCATGATGCGCGCCGACTTCTCCGGATCGCGCGAGGGAAACAGCGCGATCGGTAGCTCTTCTGGGCGGTGCAGTTCGAGCAGGATTACACCGGCTTTCTGATAGCGGTAGCCATCGCGCCACAGGCGGCGCGCCGCCGTTGTAGCGGCGGTGACGATCGCGAATGAATTGTCGGTTGGCTCGACCTCAAAAGCCGCGCTGTTGGCGTACTTGGGATCGTTGTTAAATTGATTGGTGTGCATGAACACCTGCATCGCGCGCGCCATCAGGCTGTGGCGGCGCAGTTTCTCCGATGCGCGCAACGCGTACTGCGCGACCGCCTCCCGCATCTCGTCCCAACTCGTGACCATCTCGCCAAAGCTGCGGGTGTGGGCGAGGGTTTGCCGGGTGGGGGGCATCAGGGAGAAGGGAAGGCAAGCGATGCCGTTCAGCTCCGCGTGCGTTCGCTGCCCTGTGACGGTTAGCAGTTTCCGTACTTGATCGGCGGGCAGGCCGGCGAAGTCCGCCACCGTGTACGCGCCGACGTTATTCAACTTCGCGACGCTGGGCCGGCCGAGCCCCCACACGTCGCCTATGTCGAGAGTAGGAAAGACGGCCGACCGATTGGCGGCGGTGGAGAGATCGCAGACGCCGTTGCCGTCGCGATCAGCTTTGGCGACGCGGTTAGCGAGCTTGGCGATCGTCTTTGTCGGTCCGACACCGACACAGGTAGGGATTTTGGCGATGCGGCGCACGTCGGCGCGGAGTGCGACGCACCGGGCCACAAGATCGCCCGGCAGCCTCGCCAGATCGAGAAACATTTCGTCGATGCTGTAGGGCTCGACCTGGGGCACCCGCTCGCACAGCACCTCAAACATGCGGCGGCTCATGTCGCCGTAAAGCGCATAATTTGAGGAACGCCATTCAACAGTTTTGTATTCCGGGCGCTCGCGCACGAGGTGCCATGGATCGCCCATCTTCAGCCCAAGGTCTTTTGCCTCTTGGCTTCGAGCGATCACGCACCCGTCGTTATTGGAGAGTACGACCACCGGCTTGCCGCGCAGCTTTGGATCGAAGGCCCGCTCGCAGGAGCAATAGAAGCTGTTACCGTCGATGAGCCCGAACATGGTTCACGGGTTCCGGCGCACCAGCGCCTCGACGACTGCCCAAACCTCCACGTCGCCTGCTACCGGGATCGAGTCGCCTTTGGCCGGGCGCAACGTCCATTCGCCGTCTTTGCGGCGTAGCTCCGCCAAGATCACGTCGCCGCAGACCATCGCGACGCAGACCTTGCCCGGCTTCGGATCGGCGGCGGCATCAACCACCAAAATGTCGCCGTCCCACAGGCCACGCTCGCGCAGCTCCTGGCCCTTGACGCGCACTGGATAGCGGCCGGGGCGGCGCAGATCGAGCACTTGGGGAAGATCAACCACCCCCTCGATGTAGTCCTGTGCCGGGCTTTGGAAGCCAGTCGTTTCATCACCCACATAACGCGCCATGCTCGGAACATAGTCGGAACTGGGGGCGCCTTGGCAAATAGATTCTCGTTACCGAATTCAAATCCGCCGATCGCTTGGAGCGCGCCGCGAAAAAACCATTGTGACAATCGTCCACCAGAGGTGGTCAAAAAACGGGGTGTAAGTTGTTGAAATAAAACGGCTGACATCCAAGCGTTGAAAACGCGACCACACAAGGGTAGTAGAATTAATAAATTAAGCAGTGTGACATACGCCATGACGACGATTTTGCAGTATCTTACCGACCACGGCCCCGCCCGTTCTTCGCTGATTGCGGAAGCCTTGGTCGCGGGCGGTGCTTCACCGCAGGCGGCACGGCAGCGGGTGTCGCGCGCGGGCAAGCCTATTCGCCGCTTCCCTGTCCCGTTGCTACCGAAGCGCGAGTCGTTTCTGTACCTCGAAAAGGACCGCAACTCGGATCGATTCTGGGAAAACTTCATGCGCGATCTTCGCGCCACCAACTCGGTGTACGCGGCAGCGATGGATGGGATGATCGCCCGACATGGCATTATTCCCGCCGATCAGTTCAAGGTCGTCAGCGGTGCAACCGTTTATCCGGTCAGCGGCCAGCTATCGGCTGAAATGGTGGCGAGCCGCCTGATCGCCGCCAGCTTTATTAAGGAAGTCAAAGACCCTGAGGGCGTGCTGCATTACGAGCTGCCGCCTTCACTGGCGAGCGGCAACCCCGCCGGTCTACGCGCGCGCGATCTGACCGAGCGCATTCTTCTCGACGCCGTGCGGGAGTGGTGCCGGAAGATCGGGCTGGCGAGCTATAACGCCGTTCGCATTCGCGGTGACGCGGATTTGAAGGCGATCGGACCCTACGCGTTCGATCTCGCGGGGCCGAGCTATCTGTTGCCGATGTTGGGCGGCCCATCGAAGCCCGGCTGGTTCGTCGCGGACGTGTTCGCCGAAGGCAGGCTTACGGTTCACGAGATTCAGTTCTTTGTCCGCAAAGCGCGTATTCTCCACTCGACGCTCAAAAATGTCGGGATTATGCCGATCATTATTGCCGAGGAATTTACCGGCGAGGCCATTAAGGCGGGCCATGCCGCTGGCGTCATGCTGGCGACTCCAAAAGATTTGTTCGGCCATCGGGTAGGAGCGGCTTTGACGTCCCTCTGTGAGGTGCTGAAAAATGCCGCCGCTTACGCCGGGTCCAGTCCCGAACGGCTGACCATGCTGCTCGAAAATTTGATGGAGATCGAAGGGCGCAACGGCAATCTTCGCGGAGTGCTGTTCGAGCTGGTGGCGGGGCATCTCGCGCGGCGCGACGCCGTGTCGATCGACATGAACGTGAAGGCGAGAGACCCGAAGACCGGCAAGACCGCCGACATCGACATCCAGAAAATCACCGCAGCTAACAGCTCGGTGACTGCCATCGAATGCAAGGGCAAGGAACCGGGCGGCTCGCTGAGCCTTGATGAGGTCAAGGTGTGGTTGGGTAAGATCGCGACCATTCGCGCCTCATATCAGGCGCACTACACCCTCTGCGAAGCGAAGCAGAGCTTCGAGATTTGGACCAGCGGCACAATCGATCCCGACGCGCTCGAACTGCTGCAAGAGGAGCAGGTCAAACGGAGAAAGGCACCGATCGCTTGGCGAGACGGAGCGGCGGTTTATGAGCTTGCGCTGGAAGGGAAGGAAAAGGGCATTGCCGACGCGCTGAAACAGCACTTCTTCCATCACCCGCTTGCGGAAGTCGCCACCGCTCTGCCCGCGATGGGAGGCTTCACGTTCTTTACGAGCGCGGTGGCTACGCCGGGCACGAGCCTGTCGGTAACAAACGAAAGCGCGACGGATAAAAGCGGGATGCCTAAGCACGCCGAAATCACGCCCGCGTTGCCGCCCCCTCCCAAGCCTTCCAACACGATCGACGAGGAATTGAGCGCCGCCGAATAGGCAGAGCCGAGTAGGACCATCTCGCGGTTGATATTCCTCAGACGCTCGGCTTCAATGTGGGGGCGAGGGGTGGATGTATCTAAAAAACTTAAAGCTGAGATCGTTTCGGTCGTTCGACGAGGGCGAGGTCGAGCTTCAGCGCGATCTCACCGTTTTCGCGGGCGAGAACAACGGCGGTAAAAGCAACGCGATCGACGCCATCCGCTTGCTGACGACGCCGATCAGTGGTCGGCGCGAAATATACTGCGAGCAAAGCGACGTGCGGTTCGGATCGACTGGTCGAGCGTTCGAGTTAGGGAGTACCTACCACGAATTGTCGCCCGCCCAGCAGGGCCGGTTTATATCCGCCGCGACCGACGCCTCCCTCACGAAAGCGGCCTTTGGTCTGCGCTTCGACGCGGCGCGCACGGCGACCAACGCGCGGCCCGGCCTGTGGGCTGGACGATTAGGCAATACGCCTGAGTCCGGCTGCCATGAGATGATCCGCCACGTCTATTTACCGCCGTTGCGCGACGCGCGGCGTGCGCTGGCGTCGGGCAATCCGACGCGGATCATGGCGCTTCTGAGCCATTTTCTTGAAGGGGCGGAGCCGGACGAGATTGCCAGAGAGCTGAAACGGCAGGCCGATCACGCGATCCTGACACGGGTCGATACCGCGATCGAAAAGGGCTCACGGCACTTACGGCCGGTTCGCGCCATCAGGCCGCCGCGCTTGGCTTCTCCTCCGACGAAACACTGATCGACATCGCGCGCGACCTGCGCTTCAAATTGGCCGATCACGGCGTTGCGCCCGAGGATCTTCGCTATTCGGGGCACGGTTACGCTAACCTACTTTATATGGCGACGATCGCGGTGGAGCTCGAACGCATCCGCACCGCCGATCTGACCCTATTTCTGGTCGAAGAGCCCGAAGCGCATTTGCATCCGCAGCTTCAAGCGGCGGTTCTGTGCTTCCTGCAAGAGCAGGCCGAGAATTCGGCCAAACCGAAAGCCGATCCCCACGGACCGGCAGGGCAACTCCAAGTCATTGTGGCAACCCATTCGCCCAACCTTTCCGCGTGGGTGCCCAACGAAAAGATCGTGGTGTTCAAAGGCGTCGTCCCAACACCGCCGATCGAAGAAGCGCCGCCACCCGAACCTATGGGTCATGCCGGCAGTGAGGGCGCTGCCGCGCCTGACATGTCGGCGCTGGACGTGATGATGGGCGGGGGCGAGGTGGAGCCCGAAGCTCCCGCGCCCGCTGCGCCCTTAGAGAAGCCCGCGCCCGTGGGGCGACGCGTCAGCCGTTGCATTCCGTTGAGCGCGATCGACATCGACGAAATCAGTCGGCGGAAAGTGGATCGCTATCTCGATGTGACCAAGGCCGCACTGCTGTTTGGCGGTCGTGTCTTTCTGATCGAGGGCATCGCGGAGGCGCTGCTGCTGCCCGTGATCGCCAAGAAGCATGTCCTGAAAAACCAGGCCGACAAGTATCGGATTTTCCGCAGCGCGGTGTTCATGCCGATCGATGGCGTGGACTTTGAACCGTACATCAAGCTGCTCCTCACCTCGCATCAGGACATTCGGATCGCGGACCGCCTAGTCATCCTTACCGATGGCGATGACGGCAACCGGGAGGACGATGAGGAGCCCCACCCCGGCGCACGCCGAAAGGCGGCGTTTGATAAGCTGGCGCAAGACCTC
>Ga0164294_10002940_pt1 | contig 15225 bp, 14 predicted proteins | sample GEODES005metaG_FD_111479 | JGI IMG/M metagenome (GOLD analysis project Ga0164294, IMG submission 111479) | Oligotrophic lake water microbial communities from Sparkling Lake, Wisconsin, USA - GEODES005 metaG | ecosystem: Environmental > Aquatic > Freshwater > Lake | place: USA: Sparkling Lake...
GATGGATCACCTGCCGGGTGATCAGCGCTACAAGCAGGAGTGGTCCACCCACACACGCCGAGTGGTGCATTTGGAAGCCTTCAACTGGATGAGCCTCACCGCCGCCATGTTCCGCATGCTGCGCGCCTTCCGCCGCCGCACGGCATCCACCTCCGAAACCATGGTCGAGGAGGTGGCCACCTGATGTCCAGCCTGCGCCTTGAGATCATTCGCAGCGAGCCGACCTTCCTCGCGCTGGAGCCGCACTGGAGAGCACTGCTTGAGCTATCGGCGATCACCACGCCCTTTCTGACCTGGGACTGGGCGCGCTTGTGGTGGCGGCACTACCGCGATCTCTTCGCCCTGCGCATTGGCGTGCTCAGGGACATCTCCACAGGGGGCATCGTGGCCATTGCACCCTTCGTCATCGGCAACGATCAATCCGGTCCGCGCCGCCACCTGCGCCATCTCACCCTGCTCGGTGGTCTCGGCGAGGTGGTCTCGGAAGGCCTCGATTTTCTGGTGCCACGCGGGCGTGAGCAAGAGCTGGTGCCGCAGTTCAGCCCGCTCATCTCGAAGCTGCGCCGAGAGTGGGACGTGGTGGACCTGCCCGCGTTGCCAGCGTTGTCTCCTAACCTACCGCACCTGATGCGGCTGCTGGAAGCTCATGGCCGGGCGGAGCACCGCAGCGCTCCCCACATCAATCATGTGCTGGCCCTGCCGGACACGTGGGACGAGTTGATGGCGCAGGTGCTGTCGGGCAACCGCCGCAATGACTTCCGCTCCAAATGGAAAAAGCTGATGAGCCAGCATGCTGGCCAGGCGCTGGTGGGCGGGCGGGACCTTCCCGTGCAGGCGGCGATGGATTCTCTGATTGACCTGCACCGGCAGCGTTTCACCGACGTGGACAGCAGTTTCATCACTGAGAAAGCCATGAGTTTCCACCGCCAGCTCGCCCAGGATTGGATGTCCGAAGGCAAGATCATGATCTCGCTGCTGCACGCGGAGGGACAGCCCGCCGCCGCCCGCTACGGCTTCATCCACAACCAGCGCTACTGGGACTACCAGTCCGGTTTTGACGAGCGGCGGTCGGCCCTGTCTGTGGGCAATCTGAACCTGGGCTGGACCATGCAAAACGCCATCCAGCGCGAGCTGAAGGAGTATGATCACTTGGCCGGCGAGCAGGCCTACAAGCAGGTGTGGTCCAGCCGGGTCACCCACCTTCTGCACCTGGAATGCATGAACCCGCGCCGCCCGAAAGCGCTGCTGTTCATGCTGACTCGACACTTCAAACGCAAGATCCAGGGACATCCATCCCGCTACCCAGAGTCACCGCCCTTATGAAAGTGGTCGTCCTCACCGCCGATTCCAACACGCTGGTCTATCACCGTGGCGATCTCATTCGCGACATGGCCGCCTGCGACTGCGAAGTGGTCACCTCAGCAGCGGAAGACTACCCGCATGTCCGCGAGTTCGTGCAATCGTTTGGCGGCCGCCATCGCCCGATCCGCATGGTGCGCAGCCGCGTCAATCTGATGAGTGATGTGGACACGCTGACCGACATGTGGCGTCTGTTCCGCAGCGAGCGGCCGGATGCGCTCTTCGCCTACACGATCAAGAGCGTCGTCTATGGCTGCGTGGTGGCGGCGCTGGCTGGTGTGCCGCGCATCTATGCCCTGCTGCCGGGACTAGGCTTTACCTTTGTGAAGCCGGAGACGCTGAAGCAGAAAGTGGTAAGCTTCGCCTCACGGGCGCTGCACCGCTTTGCGCTGAAGCGGGCCAATGTGATCTTCATGCAGAACGAGGATGACCATCGCCTGCTCACGGAGCTGAACATCCTGCCTGCAGGTGTGCCAGCCTTTGTCACCGCCGGCTCGGGGGTGAATGTGGATGAGTTTCCCTGGGTGCCGATGGACGATGATCCCGGCCTCAAAGATGGCGTTGTTAGGTTTGTTCTTGTTAGCCGACTACTGGTCAGCAAGGGCGTGGAAGTCTTCGCCGAGGCAGCGCGCCTCGTGCGCCAGCGCTGGCCGAAGGCGGAGTTTCATTTGATTGGTCCGTTTGATCCGAACCCGAACCGCGTCACCGAAGAGCAGGTGCAGGGCTGGGTGGCGGAAGGCCTGCTGCAGCATCACGGCATGGTCCGGGATGTGGCGGGCGCGCTGCGTGACAAGCATGTGTTTGCGCTGCCCACCTGGTATCGCGAAGGCGTGCCACACGCCACGCTAGAGGCGCTCAGCATGGGCAAGCCGGTCATCACCACCGATAGCGTGGGCGCACGGGAATGCGTTCATTTGACGCCAGCCGGGGAAGCCCAGCGCGAGGCCCAGGCACCCGTCCGCGAGGGCCACAACGGCTTCCTGGTCGAACCCCGGAATGTCGATGCTGTGGTGCAGGCCATGGAGCATTATCTGCAACACCCGGAAAGCCTGCCCGTGCATGGCCGCGAAAGCCGGAAGCTGGCCGAGGAGGTGTTCGACGTTCGTCTGGTGAATGCTTTGATTCTCCGCGAGATGGGGCTTGAGCACCGCGCCGCAGGTGAGACATTTCCCGCCACTCCTGTGGCTTTGACCGCATGAGAACTCTGGACCCCACCCCCACCATGCCTTCGCCGCATTCCATCGTGCCCGTATCCTCCACGGCTCTTCAGCCGGTGGAGCCCACGCGCACGACCTCGGCGCTGTATGCCTACACACCGCCAGCCGCCCACAGCTACGCACCACCACCGCCTGCACCGGTAGCCAGCCATCCGGAAGTTACCATCATCAGCGTGGCAGACGTCATCGGCTACCTCCGGCGCTACTGGAAGCTCGGAGTGGCCACCGCCCTGCCTTTGGCCGCTGCCACCCTGTATTTTTTGGGCTTCGGCCCGAAGGTCTTCGAAGCCGAGGCCAAGCTGGAAGTGCACATCCAGGAAAACTCGCTGCTGATCATGGACAAGCAGAGCGGCGGCCTGACCGAGCTGAGCGCACCTCAAATTATCAACAATCATCGGACTGGATTGAAGACGCGCCGCTTCATGGACTACCTGTTCAAGAAGCTGCCCCAGGATGAGATGGAAGCCTACCTGACCGGCTCCGGCGAGCTGGGCATGAAAAGCCGTGTGATGATCGCCATGGGCTTGCAAGGCCCGCCGAAGGCCATGCCGCCCGAGGAAATCTTCGCCCTGAAGATCGACAAGGCCGTTCGCGTGGAGCCGGTGAAGGAGTCCCACATCCTGCGCATCATCGTGCGCGACGGCAGCCCGCTCGTGGCGGCCAGCCTAGCCAACCACTACGTGCAGGACTACATCGAGTATGTCGAGGACGACGGCGTGCAGTCGGCCAAAGACGCCTTCGTCCAGCTCACAGCGAAGGTGGACGATGCCAAGCAGAGGCTCGACAAGGCCGAGGCCGAGATGTCCGCCTTCAACCAGAAAGCCGACTTGCTAAAGTCCAACTCCGGCGGCGATCTCAGCACCATGCGAGCGGAAAACTTCGAGAAAGCACGCGCGGATGTGGAAGTGGAACTGCTGCGCTCCACCGAACGTGTGCGCCAGCTGCGCACGGCCTTCGACCAGGGCCTGGACGTGGCTGGTATCAAGGGCCTGGGCGATGACTCGCAGATCGTGGAGATTCAGAAAAAGCTCAACGACGCCAAGTCCCGCCGCGATGCCCTGCTGGAGTGGTGCGGGCCGCAGCACCCCAAGCTGGTGCAGGCCAACAGCGAAATCATCCGGTTGCAAGCCGAGAACCGGGTGCGCATCGAAGCCATTGTGCAGGCGGCGGAAAGCGATGAGAAACGTCTGCGCAGCGAGCATGAGCAGTTCACCCGCCTGCTGAGCAACGCGCGTGGCGAAGCCTTTGACCAGAGTCCGAACCGGGTGCGTCAAAAGCAGCTCAACGACCAGGTCGAAAGCCTGCGCTCGCTCTACGCCGAACTCAGCAAGCACATGGATCGCGCACGTCTGGCCAGTGAACTGCGTGGCACCTCCAATCTCAATGTGAAAGACATCGCCGTGCCGCCGGAAGGGCCGGTGTCACCGAAAAAATCCATCGCGCTGGTCGCGTCGATGATGCTGTTTGGCCTCGTCACTCTCGGTGTTCCTGTCGGCGTTGGGCTGGCCCGTGACCATGTGCTACCCCTCCTCTCAGGCTCAGTGCCCAGCCGCGACCGGCACGCCCCTGCCGCTCATTCTGCGGCGCAGCCCAGCCCGTTCCAGACAGCACCCGCGCCGACCATCAGCCACATTGAGCTGCCCCGCCATGCCTCGGCGGTGAGTTCATCACAGACGCAAGTGCTGGCCTCGATTCCCGAGTTGATGGCCGGGGAAGGCCCCATCCAGCTGAGCGAGCTGCTGCATCCCGCGCCGCTCAATGGCGGCAACGCGATCAACCAGATTGCCGGCCTGCTGGAGAAGCGGCGCTCGCAACGGCGCGGTGCCTGCGTGCTGCTGATCACCAGCGCCAACCCTGGTGAAGGCAAAAGCCTGCTGGCCTCCGCGCTGGCGGCGGCGCTGTGCACGGTGGGACGGAGCGTGTTCCTGATGGAATGCAATCCTGAGGCACCCAGCATTCAAAACTGGTTCCCCCAGGCCGAAGACTACAGCTCCTGGACCAACGACCTGGAAACCCTGCGCTACGGCCAGTCGAACCTCTACCTGCTGCCAGCCCATGATCTGCCCTCGTATGAGATGAGCGATCTGATCGACGGCTACCGGGCCTGGATTGGCAGGGCCGATGCGCAGGGCATGGACTGGGTGATCATGGATGGTGCCTCCCTGCTGCGCGGCTTCGCCGATGTCGCCCAACTGGCCCCGATGGCCACGGACATTCTGTTCGTGCACGACTCCACCCGCTGCGACGCCGACCAGGTGAAAGCAGCCCTCAATCTGCTGCGGCCCCTGGCCGTCAATGACGCGATGCGCGGGATGGTTCTCAACCGGCAGACCACCTGCGCCGTGTAAACGCAAGTGCGAGCTTCAATGGTGAGTCTCTCGACTGAAACGCCCCAACTATTGCGCTGCAAGCCCGCGAGCCAGTCAAACGATGGCAAGAAATAGTTTAACTGCTTCTACCAGACCATGATCGGCACCGGCACCATCTGCACGCCGTTGCCACGCAGAGGATTGCCCTTCGTCTCCTCGATGGCCTCCACCACGCTGTCTTTGAAGCTGATGGTGAGCGTGCCGACTTCGACCTTCACGTAGACAACGGATTGCACCAGCTGGCCGTCCGGCGCGCGGCCTACCGCCGTCTGCGGCACCTTCTCAAACACAGCATACTCCAGCCGCTCCTCGCGTCCGGCAGCAGTCAGCCTGCTGGTGGTGCGCGTGGGCTTGCCAAGCGACTGCTGCACTTCTTCCCGCGTCATGCCGATGCCCACCTGATGGTTCTCGATCAAGACCTGGACCTTCTGCTGGCGGTCAAAGAAGGCCTTCAACTTCTGTGGCAGTTGCGGGTCGGGCAAGATCAAGTCCTCCGGTTTCATCCAGCCTGCCACATCGCCATGGCGGGCTCGACCGCGCACACGATACGCCATGTCGGACATGGCCACCAGCGTGACCGGCGTGCCCGCCGCCATGGTGCCCAGCGCGCGGTCCATGATGGCATGGTAGTAGATGGTGGACTCCTGTTTCACCGTTAGACGAATCGGCTTGGACAGCTTTCCCTCCAGCGTGAGGGTGCCGGGTTCGTCGTGCAGCGCTGACTTGCCAAACTGTGCCGAGGAGAATCCTGCGATGAGCACCAGGACGAGAGTGAGGAGTGTTTTCATAGCGGCAGGATAGCGGAATCTACGCCCAGATCACAAGGCGGATTCAGACGCCCAGCCACCCATTCTGTTCGAATCAACGCCACTCCGCAGGCAGGTCAGGCAGCGTCTCGACCAGGATGCGAGTGATATGCCGACGTTCGCTTTCGCCCAGGTAGGCATAGCGTTGGGTCGCATCCTGGCCGCTCAACACCTGATTCAATCTCGCCAGCACCGTCTGCTTCAGCGGTGCTGTCAGATGCTGAAAGGTGAGGCCATGAATCAAGTAGCTGCACCGGTATTTGAACAGGCGTGTGAGCAGTTGGAAGTCCTTGAGCGAGCGGCCATCGCGACTGCGCTTGGCTTGTTCGAGAAAGGCGGTCTGGAATTCCGCGCTGCCTTCGATCCCGCCCTCGGGCAAGGCTGCCTCGTCCTTGAACAGCAGCGCGTCCAGCACGTCATCGGCGCAGTGGTCGATGATGCGCCGCGCGGTGCCCGTGGGCTCAGCTAGCACCGGTTCGCCCAGCTCCTTTTGCAGGCTCTGCTGCATGTGCATGGCCCGCAGCGCTGCGTGGTTGGCCTTGGTCAGCACGTTCTGCGTGCTGGTCTGATGCTCCAGCACCATCAGCGCCACGATGTCGCTGGTCTTGCGCGGATAACGCGAGGTGTCGAACAGGTGATCCAGGCTCGTCAGGTTCTGCCCAGGCTTCAAGTCCAGCACCACACTCTCGCCATTCTCCGAGGCTACGACATTGCCTTGATGCACCAGGCTGCCGTGCTTGCCGGTGACATACCAGCCGCCCCAACGCTGCTCGAAGGGCGTCGTGGTATCCACCACACGGCTGCCTTGGCTCATGATCGGGTGGCCGCTTTCATCTGGACACACCGAGCGCACCAGCAACCCAGGCACATCCGGCGAAAAAGGCCCGCCATGGCAGCTCAGACAGCTCTGGTCACGCACGAATCGCAGCGGCTTTTCAGGCGGGGTGTCAGGATCGGCCAGATAAAAAACGGGACCCAGCTTCGGATCAATCGTGGCCACCTCCATCGCGCCGCCCACGGAGTAGCCGACATAGGCCTCGTCGCCAAAATAAATGACGCGGGGGGTGGCCGGACTGATCCGATCGTTCTGCTTGCTGGTCTTGCTGAAGACCATCACCTGTGAGGATTCGGGAATGCGGAAGTGCTTTAGCAAAGAATGCAGCGCCGCCCAGTGCGTGCTGCGGTCGATGCTTGCCTTGCCCTTTTCTTGCAGGCGCTCGAGGCGCATGGCCGCGTCGTCTGGGCGTGACTCCGAATAGAAGATGGGTGCTTGCTCATACGCATCCTCCGCCCCGGCGGAAAAAAGCGGCAGAAGGCTGAGCAGCAACAAGTGAGAGCGCATGAAGGCCGAAAGAAACGGCTGCGGCCTAGCGCAGTTTGCAGCGTGACTTGCGCCGTGGCACGCCACCCTTGCGCATCACGATTCCTTGATCTCCACACGCGGGAACAGCGGCACGCCTTCGCCAAGCTTGTGGCCATCGGGCAGCAGGCCCCACTTCAGGTCGCTGAGCTTGAAGCCTTCGGGCAAGGCCCAGCCGAGCTGCTCGCGAATCTTCGCACACATCGTCGGCATGATCGGATTGAGCAGCACGGTGACGTGAGCAATCGACTCGGCCAGGTGATGCAGCACCGCATCCAGGCGCGCGGCCTGCGCTTCATCCTTGGCCAGCTTGAAGGGCTGTGTCTGTTCGATGAAGCCATTCGCAGCCGTCACGATCTTCCACGCTTCTTCGATGCCTTGGTGGATCGCCCAGGACTCCATCTTGGATGGATAAGCGGCCTCGGCTTCAGCGGTGATGGTGCGCAATGAAGCGCAGACTTCATCGTCGTAGCTGCCGATCTTCAACACACCGCCACGGTAGTTGTTGGCCATCTTCAGTGAGCGGTTAAGCAGGTTGCCCAAGCCACCGCCGAGATCCTTGTTGTAGGCCATCAGGATGCGCTCATCGCTGAAGTCGGCATCGTAGCCAGTAGCAATGTCTTTCATCAGGTAGAAGCGCAGACCATCGGGCGTGAAGGTGTCGGCCAACACGTTCGGGTCGATCACATTGCCCAGGCTCTTGCTGATCTTGCCACCACGCAGGTTCCACCAGCCATGGACGATGAGCTGCGGAATCTCGTCATCGCTGAAGCCCATCGCGTGCAGCATGGTGGGCCAATAAATCGCGTGCGGCGGGCTGAGGATGTCCTTGCCAATGATGTGCGCGTTCGCCGGCCAGAGTTTCTTGAAGTCCGGCAGTCCGGTGTTGCCCACTTCATCGGCAAGGTAACCCGCGAAGCTGATGTAGTTCACCAGCGCGTCGAACCACACGTAGTTCACGAAGTCAGGATCGAACGGCAGCGGGATGCCCCAGGTGAGGCGTTCCTTGGGCCGCGAGATGCAAAGATCCACCGAGCCGCTTTCCAGCGCGTTGATCACATCGTTCGCACGGAAGGCCGGGAAGATGAAGTCAGGATGGCTTCGAATGTAAGCCTTCAACCACTCGACGTGCTCGCTGAGCTTGAAATACCAGTTGGCCTCTTCGAGTTCGATCACCTCGCCCCATTCCTCGCCAAAGGTGCCGTCTTCGCGGCGCTCCTTGTCCGTGAGGAACTGCTCCTGACGCACCGAGTAATGGCCATGACGCGATGCTTTGTAGAGCTGCCCGGCATCGTGCAGCTTGGTCAGAATCGCCTGCACCACCTTCTTGTGCGGCTCCGCCGTGGTCGCCGCCCATCCGTCGTAGTGCACACCCAGCTTCTCCCACAGCGCGGTGAAGTGCGCGGTCACACCATCGACAAAGGCCTGCGGCTCCTGCCCCGCCTCGGCAGCTTTCTTTTGCACCTTCTGCCCGTGCTGATCGACGCCGGTGAGGAAGTAAACCTCGTTGCCCACCAGCCGCTGATACCGCGCCATCACGTCCGCCAGCACCTTCTCATAAGCATGGCCGATGTGCGGCGCTGCATTGGTGTAGTCGATCGCGGTGGTGATGTAGTAGGGCTTCATGTCGAACTGCACTGCTTAGTGCGCACTCACAAAGCGGTCAAGACGGCGCTCACCTCATCCATCGGCAGCCCGATCACATTCGTGCGCGAACCTTCCACTCGCTCCACGATCAAGTCGCCATGCTCCTGAACCGCGTAACCACCCGCTTTATCGAGCACATTCACTTTCCCGTGGTAGTCGGCGATGACGTCCTCCGTGAGCTCTTTGAACGTGACGTTCGTGATCACGGCGAAGGCCTTCACCTCGTCCGCACTCACCACGGCGACGCCCGTGCAGACCTGATGCGTGCGGCCTGAAAGGCGGCGTAGCATGGCGCGCGCGTCGTCCATGTCGGCGGGCTTGGCCAAAGGATGATCGTCGATGTAAACCAGCGTGTCCGCGCCGATAACAACGGCCTCAGGCCGCTGCTCGAACACCGCCTGGGCCTTGAGTTCTGCATTGGCAATCGTCAGCGCCTGACAGGTTAGCGAGGGGTCATGCGCCTCATCCACAGCGGGCACGACGACTTCAAAATCAAACCCGGCCTCGCGCAGCAGTTGCACCCGGCGCGGCGAGGCCGAGGCAAGAATCAAGGGCCGCCGACTCATCGCTCCTTGGTGATCAAAATCACCTCCTCCGCCTGCACCAGGGCGTCGCGACCATGCTGGTTTTCATACTGATAGTAGCCGGTCTTGCGTTGGAATTGCGGTGTGCTGGTGGCGATCAGCTTGCGCCCGTCCTTGAGCTCAATCGTCCACAACTCGCCCGAGCAGGAGGCAAGCAAAAGGGTGAGTAGGATGACAGGCAGGCGGCAAATCATGGCGAACGAAGCTGCAAACGCGGTGGATTAGTAAAATCATTCGCGCACCCGTGCAACCGCGATAAGGAACCGGCAGCATGTCAGCCGTCACCTTCGCCCGCGAGTTCCTCCGCAACTGGAAAGAAACCGGGGCCGTCCTGCCTTCCTCCCGCGCGCTCGCCCACCGCATGTGCGAGGCCGCGAACGTGCCCCACGCGAAGCGTGTGCTGGAACTGGGCCCAGGAACGGGGGCGATCACGGAGGTGATTCACGATGTGATGCCCCAGTCCTGCCAGTTCCTCGGCATTGAGCTAAACCCCGTCTTCGTCAGCAACCTGCGCCAGCGCTTCGATGGACTGCACTTCGAGCAGGCTGGGGCGCAAGAGTTTGATTTCGATAGCTATCTGCCCGCAGGTGACGGCTTCGACGCCATCGTCAGCGGCCTGCCTTGGACGGCCTTTCCAGAGTCTCTGCAAGTGGCCATCCTCAGCCACGTGCTGCCGCGTCTCGCCCCCGGTGGCAGCTTCGTCACCTTCGCCTACTGGGGCTTCCACAAGCTGTCGCAAGGCCGTCATTTCCGCGAGTTGCTCCAAAGCCAGCAGGGCAGGCTCAGCATCACCCGGGTCGTGTGGGGCAACGTGCCCCCCGCCTTCGTTTATGTGGTGCGAAGGGAGTAGTCAGTCCTTCAACCCCAAGTCCAGCCCCAGCACCTCGGCAGAGGTCTTGAAGTGCATCTTGGCGAACTTTGGCAGGGCTTCTGCACCATGCTTGGCGATCAGTTGTTTCGCGGCGGTCTTGACCATGGCGGAGGCACCTTTCGGCAGCTTGATGCCGCCGCGCTCGCTGGCTTGGTCCATCCAGCTCACGAAGCGCTCGCGGGCCAGAATTGAGGCTGCGGCAACGGCGGGATCACTTTCCGCCTTGGTGCGTTGCAGCAGTTCGATGGTCTTGCCTTTTTCGCCCAAGGCGCGCTTGAGCACGGAAGGGTTCGCAAACTGATCGCTAAGTGCCTGCGGGCAATCTGGGCGCTTCGTGAGCAGGTTCTCGATCACGGTCGCATGGCCCCAGGCTAGGAGGCGGTTGAGGTTGCCGAACTTCTTGTAAAGCTCGTTGTATTTCTCCGGCCCGATCATGACCACATCAAACGCGATGCCTGGCATCTCGCGGATGACCTTGGCTAGTGAGAAGATTTTGCTGTCCGTGCCGATGCGTTTGCTGTCCATCACACCGACGTCCATGAGCTGGCGAGCGATGCGTGAATCGACATAAGCACCCGCGATGACGAGTGGCCCAAAGAAGTCGCCCTTGCCGCTTTCATCCACGCCGATGTGCGGCTGAAACATCTCGGGTTGATTCACTTCTTCATAGCCGAGTTCTGCCTTTTGCAGCACCAGCGGCTCCAGCGTGTTGATCACGAAATCCTCGGTCCCCTTCCCTTGCACCAGCACCTTCGGCCCTTTTTCATACACCAGCACGTTGCAGCCGGTCTTGGTGCCTGCGTAGAGGCAGTAGGGCTTGGTTTCAAAGCGGAAGCCCAGGCCATCGAGAATGCCGCGCAGCTTCTTGGCTTGGTCGAGTGTCAAGGGCTTGGTGTAGGAGGTGAGCGCGGGCATGGGCGCGAAGAGCTAAGGGCGCAGGGCAAAGGGTCAATCATCATTTGCAGCGATAAGCTATTTGACCCTTCGCCCTCTGCCCTTAGCTCTCTGCCTGCCCATGCCTTCCCCCGCGCACCCTCCTGAAGCTTTCGCCCTGGCGTTGGAGCAATGGTTTGCGCGGCATCGGAAGGACTACCCCTGGCGGCAGACACGCGATCCGTATGCGATCCTAGTGGCAGAGGTGATGCTGCAGCAGACGCAGATCGCCACGGTGCTGGAGCGCGGCTTTTATGGCCGCTGGTTGGCGCGCTTTCCTGATTTTCAAACGCTGGCCCTTGCCTCCGAAGAGGACGTGCTGCGCACCTGGGAAGGCCTTGGCTACTATCGCCGAGCGAGGAATTTGCAGAAGCTCGCGCAGGTGATTGTGGCCGAGCACGCAGGCCAAATGCCACGCGATCCAGTCTCGATTCTTGCGCTGCCGGGCATTGGTCCTTACACGGCGGGCGCGGTGGCCAGCTTTGCCTTTGAGCTGGCGGAGCCGATTGTCGATGGCAACGTCGCTCGTGTGCTGATGCGAGTCTTCGATGACGCCACACCCATCGACGGCACCGAAGGAACCAAACGCCTCTGGCAGCGGGCCAAGATACTGGTTGAAGCGGCGACCAAGCCCGGCGATTTCAACTCGGCGTTGATGGAGCTCGGCCAGACCTTGTGCCGCCCCAGCGACGCGGATTGCAATCGCTGCCCGGTGCGTTCGTTTTGCCGAGCCACCGATCCGACCTCGCTGCCCGTGAAGGCCAAGCGCGCGGTCATCACCGAGGTGACCGAGCGCGTGTATTTCCTTCAAACAAGCGAGGGCATCCTGCTCGAACAGGAGACGGGCAACCGCCGCACAGGTCTATGGAAGCTGCCTGCGCTGGCCGAGGACAAGCCTTTGCCAGCTGTGCTGCACAAGGCAATCTACGGCATCACCCGCTACAAGGTCACGCTCTGGGTTCATGCCGCGCCCGGGCGCATGGTCATGACGCCCGCCCATCGTTTCATTCCAGCGATCGAGATTGCCAGCCTGCCCATGCCCGCGCCGTATCGGAAGGCCTTGAATGCCGTGCTGAGGGCTGCGGACTTCAAGCTGGAGCCGTGACGGGTCGCCGCAGCAGATAGCGGGTCAGACGCACCTCGATCAATTCGTGCGAAATCGCGGCAGCCACGACGGCCAGCACAACCCCCAGCACGACGAACGCACCATGCACCTGGGCATTGCCCCAGCTGTCCGCCAGGATGTGTCCCACGCGGCGAAGCGGATCAAGAATGAAGGGATGCACCAAGTAGAGGCTGTAGCTGATCTTGCCCAGCCAGTTCATCAGCCGCGTTCTCAGAATGGCAGATGCCCAGCCCGATTGCCTTGCCACATCGGCAAAAAAAGGCAGCACCAGCAGCGCGGACAGCCATATTGAGCCCGAGCCAAGGCAGAACAGACCCGCCGCGCCGGCCAGCAGGCTTAGCGGCCCCAAGCCCCGCCAGTTCAAGGAGCCACGGCGTTGCAACCACCACACCAGGGTGCCGATGGCAAAGAAAGCAAACTCCGCGTGGAGCACGCAAGCCTCCACACAGGCTATCCATCCGAGGATCCAAAGGACGGTGCCCATGCCGGTGCCCCAGCGCCGACCACCCGCACAGATGGTGCCCGCCAGCAGGTAAAACGCGACCTCATAGCTCAGCGACCAGGCATTCTTTTGCGCCAGCGGCAGGTCGATCATCCCTGGCAGCAGCAGCAAGTTCGACATGAAATGCAGGCCGTAGCCCGCCAGGTCGTTCCGCAGCTGCCCCATCCATTCATAGTTCATCCATGGTCCCAGGCTGAACATGACCAAGTGCAGAACAAAAAACAGCGGGTAAATGCGGGCAACACGGTTGATGGCGAAGCGCTGCAAATCCCCATGCTGGCACAGGGTGTCCGCAATCAAATAACCGCTGATGCAGAAGAACAGCAGCACGGCATAAGGCCCCACATTGGCGAAGCAAATGTCCTTGCTGGCCTCGGTGAAGCCACCTTTGGCGCTCATGTAGTGCAGGTGATACATGACCACGGCAAACGCCGCCGCCCCACGCAGCCCCTGGATGCATGCGTTGTGATTCGGTTTGGGGCTGGCGGGCATCAAGAGGCTGAAGAAAGCTGACATGCCCGTTATGCGCCCGAATCACCGCATTGGAACTGACTCTTTTCTGCTGGTGCTAGAAACCCTGTCACACGAGTCCAGCGAAGCCCTTTGCACGTTTCCATTCTGCGCTACTGTCACCACCCCATGAGCAGCCTTGCCCAAGCCCTATCCTCGCCCGATGCCCACGGCCACTTCGGCCCCTACGGCGGCATGTTCGTGCCTGAAACCCTGATGGCCGCGCTGACCGACCTGACGGCTGAATACGAAAAGGCGCGGAATGATCCCGAGTTCCAAAAAGAGCTGGATGCGCTGCTGCACGACTACGTGGGCCGCCCCACGCCGCTGTATTTCGCCGAGCGCCTGACCGAGAAACTCGGCGGTGCCAAAATCTATCTCAAACGCGAGGATTTGCTGCACACTGGTGCCCACAAAATCAACAACGCGCTTGGCCAGATCCTTCTCGCCCGGCGCATCGGCAAAAACCGCATCATCGCCGAAACCGGGGCCGGTCAGCACGGCGTCGCGACGGCCACGGTTTGCGCGCGCTTCGGCTTCGATTGCACCATTTACATGGGTGAGGTGGACATGCAGCGCCAGGCCCTGAACGTGGCCCGCATGAAGTTTCTTGGAGCCAAGGTCGTCGGCGTCACCGCTGGCCAGCGCACGCTGAAAGAAGCCGTCAACGAGGCCATGCGCGACTGGGTCACCAACGTGCGCAACACGCACTACATCCTGGGCAGCGCGCTGGGCTCACATCCCTTCCCCATGATGGTGCGCGACTTCCATCGCGTGATTGGCGTCGAGGCCCGTGAGCAGATTTTGAAGAAGGAAGGCCGGATGCCCGACATGCTCGTCGCCTGCGTCGGCGGCGGCAGCAACAGCATCGGCCTCTTCCATCCCTTCCTCGACCAGGAACAGATCAAGATGGTTGGCGTGGAAGCCGGAGGCGACGGCATCGTGCCCGAGCGCCACGCCGCGCGCTTCCAAGGCGGCAGGCTCGGCGTGCTGCAAGGCACCAAGACCTGGTTGCTCGCCAATGACGACGGCCAAATCCAGCTCACGCACTCCGTCAGCGCAGGTCTCGATTACCCCGCCATCGGGCCTGAGCACGCGCAACTGCATGACCTCGGCAAAGTCGAATACACCTACGCGACCGACACCGAAGCGCTGGAAGGCTTCCAAGAGCTGAGCCAAGTTGAAGGCATCATCCCAGCGCTCGAAAGCTCGCACGCCATCGCCTACGTGATGAAGCAAGCACCGAAGATGAGCAAGGATCAGATCATCATCGTCAATCTGTCGGGCCGTGGAGACAAGGACGTAGCTCAGGCTGCGCGGATGGTCTTTGGCGAGGAGTTGAAGTTCTAACCTGCGGCTGCCATGACGCCCGACATCGCCGAAGACATGCTTCGTCTGGAGTCGCTGTTGCGGCGGGAGGTGGCACCGCATTTGAAAGCGAAAGCAGAAGCTCGCATCCTGGATCTCGCCTGCGGTCGCTGCGACGAGGCCGAGACCTTGATCAGCGTGGTGAAGGACGAGATGCAGGCGGACAAGGTGCAGCTCGTCGGTGCTGACATCCGCATTCGCGAGGTGCGCCAAGCCCGCGAACGCACCGCGAACCTGGACACCGAGTTCCTGATCGAAGACGCAACCAAGCTGGGCGCGCACAAGCAGATGAAGGACTTCGACATGGTCTTCCTGCGCCATCAGAACTACTGGAACGGCGAGGAGGTGTGGAAGAAAATTTTCGACACAGGCTTGGCCAAGCTCAACGACGACGGCCTGCTCGTGATCACCAGCTACTTCGACAAGGAGCATCAACTCGCCTTGGATGCGCTGCAAAAACTGGGCGCTGAGGTTGTGCTCTCTAAGCGCAATAAAGTCTCACGCAAAGTCAGCGACGGGAAGGACAAGAGCGTGGACCGTTGGCTCGCCGTGCTGAAGAAGCCGATCAAATAA
>Ga0164294_10002942_pt1 | contig 15222 bp, 16 predicted proteins | sample GEODES005metaG_FD_111479 | JGI IMG/M metagenome (GOLD analysis project Ga0164294, IMG submission 111479) | Oligotrophic lake water microbial communities from Sparkling Lake, Wisconsin, USA - GEODES005 metaG | ecosystem: Environmental > Aquatic > Freshwater > Lake | place: USA: Sparkling Lake...
GCTGATGCGCAGGTCACAGGCGACGCTGGCAATCACCAGGGCTTGTTCTTTGCTCAGGCCTTTGGTGGCCATCAACCAGTCAATCATGGCGATCATGGAGTTGCGTGCAGCCAAAGTCAAATCATTCGACAGATTGGTCAATGGCTTGATTTTTTCGCTATCCAGATAAGCCCACTGTGGTGGCACTTCACCCGCTTTTTTCAGCGGATAACCGACCACGGCGTGGAAGCTGTCAGGCTCCAGCTTTTTGATTTGTGAACCGCCTTCGAACATGGGTTGCTTCACGAGTGAAGCCATTCCTTTGCGGATCTCGGTGGAGACTGTCACGATAGCGCCCATTTCGATAGCGGTACCTGCCACTTCACCATCACCTTGTGCATAGTGCACGTCACCGATGAAAAAGCCGCAGCCGTCTATGTAGCAAGGCAGCAAAAGCGTGGTGCCTTCGACCATTTGTTTGACGTCCATGTTGCCGCCGTTTTCACGTGGGGGCACTGTGCGCAGACATTTGTCCTTGTGGCTGCCTTTGGGGCCGCAAATCTCGGCGGGGCGAGCGCTGATGGGTTGCGGTGGCAGGGCGACGCCGCCGGCAGCACCCAATTGGCTTTCACGCGCCAACCATTTTTCGACTTCTTCTTCACCGGGCATCACACCGACTGAACCCATGAAACCATTCATAGGAATGCGAACACCGGGTAACTGGGCCGACACGGCTTCATAACGGTTCAACTTCCAATTGGCCACATAAGGATCTGGAAACATGTCTGGCAAAAAGCCAAAGCCAGGAATCAAGGTGGTGTAGCCGTATTCGTTGGGGTTGATGTCAATCAGTTTGATGGCCAGTACATCGCCGCGCTTTGCGCCTTCGATGTAGATCGGACCCGTCATGGGGTGGATCAGGTTGGTATCAATAGCGGTGACATCTTTGGCGACGGAATTGATGTTGAGTTTGGCGTCCAAAGCGTCACGGGTGTGCACCACAATCAGGTCGCCGGGTTTGGCACGCGCCACAGGTTTGATGGCAGGGTGGTAGCGGTTGAAGCAATTGGGATCATTTTCGCAATGCTCACCCTTTTTCGTGACTTCAACTATGGTTTGAGTTTTGACATTTGTGGTGTCGGCAAGCGCATGGGTCATGGCAAAACTTGCCAATAGGACCCCGAAGGAAATGTGTTTCAGAAGCATGAGTCATCCTTAATAAAAAAATTCACTACAGCACAATTACTCCTTTAATGTAATGTCTTTTTCAAATGAAGTTGCTTTTTTTTGCTCAATCATTTAAAAAAGATTGAGCCAAGCTGCTTGATAAAAAACATGCACCAAAGAGATTCATGGCGCACTGAAATGCAGCGAAAAAAGTATTCTTAAATAGCAGCAATATGCATTTTGACGCATGGGTTTTTAAAACGCAAAAATACAAAGCTATTTTGTTAAATCTATAAACAGAAGTCAAAAAGAAAAGCGGTGCATCAAGTTCATAGGGTAATCCTTGGAAACTTTAGCCTTGTGCGCAGGGCAGGCCGGGCGTGTTGCACCACTCGCTCCAACTGCCTGCATAAAGAGCCGTCCTACCCAGCCCCGCCACTTCCATGGCAATCACATTGGGTATAGCGCTGATGCCGCTGCCGCAATGATGAACCACACTGTCTGCTGCATGCCCGGCCAATAAAGCTTCAAACTCAGCACGCAAGACTTGCGCGGGTTTCATCAAACCGTCCGCACCGATGTTGCTGTTGAAAGGTCGATTCAAAGCGCCGGGAATGTGCCCAGCGACAGGGTCAAAGGGCTCTGTCTCTCCTTTGTAGCGGGCAGGTGCACGTGCATCCACCAGGGTTTGAGCAGCTTGGCCCAGTGCTTTGGCAACCTCGGCCGTGTGTTTCAAAACCACCAGCGGTTCACGCAATGCATAGGATGCTGTCGCAGGTGATGCAGACTGGCCGGTTTGCAATTCGCCACCTATGGCTTCCCAGGCTTGCAAGCCTCCGTCTAAGACCGCGACCGCTTCATGGCCGCACCATTTCAGCATCCACCACAGCCTGCCGCAATAGTTCATGCCTTGCCTGTCGTACACCACAACCTGTGTCGATTCAGATACGCCGCGCGCGCCAAGCCATTGCGCAAAGTGTTCGCGAGAAGGCAAAGGGTGACGACCCGCATTGATAGCCAAGCTGCTGTCATGCGTGGACAGGTCAGAGTTGATGTCAGTAAACAAAGCGCCAGAAATATGTTTCTCTTGAAACTGCGCCATGCCAGCCTCGGGTTTGGCCAGGTCAGCGCTGCAATCAAAGATGCGCAATTCACCGTTGAAATTTTTCAATGCTGTCGCTGAGATGAGTGTGGTGTACATGGTCAATGTTCCTCGGCTGGTGAGTCAGGTAACGCTTTGGTACGCAAGACAGTGGAGGCTATGCCACTGCTGATGATGAGCAGCATGCCCAACCATCCTATCAAAGGCAATTGTTCATCAAATAAAAACAAGCCATACAAGGCGGCGAACACAATGCCTGAATATTGAAGATTGGCCACCACCAAAGTAGCTCCGCGTGAATAGGCGCGGGTCAAACACATCTGACCTAGAGAAGCCAATATGCCTATGGGCAATAACCAAACCGCATGTGACCAGTTCCAGGGTGATATGCCAGTGACTGCCATGCCGCATAAGCCTGCGACGGTGGTGCCCAGCGCAAAATAAAAAACAATGCGAGCCACGGGTTCTCCGGCACGACCTAAAGCCATGACGTGCATGTAAGCGAATGCGGAAATGAAGCCAGACATCAAACCCACCAGACCGGCAAATACCTGATCTTGTTCAATCGTGGGTCGCAGCATCATGACCACACCGGCAAAACCGCTGAGCACGGCCAGCACCAAAGGACCTTGTCGACGCGCATCATGGTCAGTGCCGATCAAGGTGCCCATGAGCGTGCCGCCCACCAAAAAAGCCGCTATCCAAACGCTGCTCATGTAGTTGAGCGTCATCGCAGTTGCCAGCGGTAGTTTGCCGATGGCATAAAACCAGAAACCCAAGGAAGTCACACCCACAATGTTGCGCCAAAAATGCATGGCAGGCACGGGTGTGTGAAGGCTCAGGCGTGCAAAGCGTGCGTAAATAGCCATCATCACCAAGCTGATCAGGCCGCGAAAGAACACCAGTTCACTGGCATGGAAATAGGCCGAGGCGAATTTGACGCAAACCCCCATGCTGGCCAGAAACGCAGCTGCCAGCAACATCCACAGCGCTTGCATTAAAGCGAGGTCGACATGCGCTTCAGATACCACTCGTGAAAGTGCTGCATGCCGTCTTCCATCGGGCTTTGGTAAGGCCCGACTTGGTTGTCGCCGCGTTGCATCAAGGCCATGCGGCCTTGGTCCATGCGTTCGGCGATTTCATCGTCTTCAACACAGGTTTCCATGTAAGCCGCGCGTTGTGCTTGGACAAAGTCGCGTTCAAATGCCACGATTTCTTCAGGGTAAAAGAATTCCACAATGTTCATGGTTTTGTTCAAGCCCATGGGATGCAAGGTGGACACCGTAAGCACATGCGGATACCACTCAACCATGATGTGCGGGTAATAGGTCAGCCAGATGGCGCCGTGCTTGGGCGGTTCACCACTGGTGTAGTTGAGCAATGCTTCGTGCCAGCGTTCATAAACCGGACTGCCTGCCTTACCTAAACGATTGGCAACGCCTACGGTTTGAACAGAATAATTTTCGTTGAGCTGCCATTGCAAATCGTCGCAGGTGACGAAATTGCCCAGTCCCGGGTGAAACGGGCCGACATGGTAATCCTCAAGGTAAACCTCGATGAAGGTTTTCCAGTTGTAATTGCACTCGTGCATTTCCACGTGGTCGAGGGCATAGCCGGAAAAATCGAGTTGCTTGCGCGTGCCCAAGTGAGCCATGTCGGCGGCCACATCGCGACCATTGGCCTCAAACAGCATGCCGTTCCATTCTTGCAACGGGTAATTTTCCAGATTCAAACAAGGGTCGTGCTTGAAATGTGGCGCGCCCAGTAAAAGCCCTTGCGGGGAATAGGTCCAGCGGTGCAACGGGCAAACGACATTGCCGCCCATGGCCTTGGCGGGATCGTTCAAATTTCCGCGCCCCTTGAGCATGACCGCTTGGCGGTGTCTGCACACATTGGAAATCAGTTCAATGCCGTTGGCCGTGCGAACCAGCGCTCGGCCTTCGTTTTCTTGCGGTAAGGCGTAATAGTCACCTATCTCCGGCACAGACAAGGCGTGACCGATATAGCGCGGTCCCTGCTTGAACAGGGTTTGTATTTCGCGCTGATAAAGCGCTTCGTCAAAGTAGCTTTTAACTGGGAGTTGGCCACCGGCCTGCTGCAGTTGAAGACTTAAATCAGACATACGGCGTCCTGACCTAAAGACTCCCCACAGGGAGAGAGAAATAAAGAACTGGCGCATAGCCAGGCGAAGGGCGATTCTAGCCGCGTCTGGCCAGCGACCTACAATCTTGCAAACTCAGTCACAAACACACCATGACAAAGGCAGCCAAATCCCCCGTTGACACAGCACTTGAACCCGCGCAACCCGCCAGCTATGAAGCCGCTGTGCAAGAGTTGGAGCAATTGGTCGCGCGCATGGAGTCTGGTCAAATGCCGCTGGCAGATATGTTGCAGTCTTACCAGCGGGGCGCTTTTTTGCTGGAGCATTGCCGCAGCCAATTACAAGCAGTTGAATCGCAAATTCAAGTGTTGGAAGCCGGTACTTTGAAAAACTGGTCAGGCAGCGCGGAATGAGCAGCTTTGACATGACAGCTTGGAGCAGCAAGCAGTTGTTGTTGGTCGAACAAGCGTTGATGCAATGGGTACCCGAAGCAGCGCCCGCCGGGCTGGGTGTTGCCATGCGTTATGCCGTGTTGGATGGCGGCAAGCGTTTGCGACCCTTGCTGGTGCTTGCCAGTTTCGAGGCTTGTGTTGGCAAGACTCCCACAGCCCCCATGTCTAAAGCCGCCATGCGTGCGGCTTGCGCGATTGAATTGATCCATGCCTATTCGCTGGTACACGACGATATGCCTTGCATGGACAACGACGTGCTTCGGCGTGGCAAACCCACCGTGCATGTGAAGTTTGGCGAAGCCGGTGCCTTGCTGGCGGGCGACGCGTTGCAGACATTGGCGTTTGAATTGCTCACGCCGTCAAACAGCGAGATTCCGTCTCAAGTGCAAGCGCGGCTGTGCGGTTTGCTGGCTCGAGGCGCCGGACATGCAGGCATGGCCGGCGGTCAGGCGATTGATCTGGCCAGTGTGGGCGTGCAACTCAACATCGATCAATTGCGCACCATGCATCGCTGTAAAACGGGTGCGTTGCTGGAAACCAGTGTGGTGATGGGGGCTGTGGCCGCGCAAGCCGAGCCTCAAGCGATGCAAGCCTTGTTGTCCTACGGTCAAGCTTTGGGCGTTGCTTTTCAAGTGGTTGACGATATTTTGGATGTCACCGCGGACACCTCGGTGTTGGGCAAAACCGCTGGCAAGGATGCCGACAATGACAAGCCTACCTATGTTTCATTGCTTGGCCTTCAAGGCGCACAGCAAGAGGCGGCGCGTTTGGCCATGCAGGCGCAACAGGCGCTGGCGCACAGTGGCCTGACAGACACTCAGGTATTGCAATCGCTGGCAAACTGGGTGCTGCATCGCAAGCATTGACCTGACACCTATCAGCGGCTTCATGGCCGCACCCACTGGCAACTCACAAGGAGATCAACATGGCATTGTTTATTTTGGGTTTGGTGTTGTTTTTGGGCAGCCATTCGGTGCGTGTGTTCGCTGACGGTTGGCGCACAAAAAGGCTGGCGCAGTGGGGCGAGAAGTTTTACAAAGGCATTTACAGCGTCACCTCGCTCGTGGGCTTTGTGCTGATGGTGTATGGGTTTAGCGCCATCCGCTGGGACAGTCCGATGCTGTGGGTGCCTCCCGTGGGCATGCGTCATTTGGCGGCTTTGTTGATGTTGGTAGCGTTGGTATTGTTGGTGGCCTCACAAGTGCCATACAACGCCATCAAAGCCAAGTTGCGCCATCCGATGGTGTTGTCGGTCAAGGTGTGGGCGCTGGCCCATTTGTTGTCTAACGGCAAAGCGGCCGATGTGGTGTTATTTGGCGCTTTTTTGTTGTGGGCCATGCTCAATTTTCGTGCCGCTCGCCAGCGTGACCGCTTGACCGCCCTCGAAACACCATCAGACCTTGTGACCCCCGTCACCAACACCTTAAACACTTGGCTCGTGGTGTTGGTTGGGGTGGGGGTATGGGCGATTTTGTTGTTTGGCGGCCACCGCTGGTTGTTTGGCGTCAGCCCCTTGGGCATGTAAATAGCGCACATTTGCTGGTGAAATATCTGGTTGACAAAGCTTAGTGTCATGTTAAATTGACACTTGTGGATGTCGCTTTGAATTGTCGAGGCGGCGGTTACCACCCCACTAGGGGGTCCCATGAGCTTGATAGAACGCATCGAAACTGCGCTTGAACACCATTTTTCTTTGACCCACGGGGCGAGTGCCCCGCCCCGTTTGATGGAAGCCATGCGACACGCTGTGTTTCCCGGCGGCGCACGTATCCGCCCTCAACTTTGTATCGCAGTCGCCAAAGCCTGTGGTGGAAATGACCGAAGCCTGACCGATGCAGCCGCTGTTGCCATTGAATTGCTGCACTGTGCGTCGCTGGTGCATGACGATATGCCTTGTTTTGACAACGCAGATATTCGGCGCGGTAAAGTCACCGTGCACAAACAATTTGGCGAGCCGCTTGCCTTATTGACCGGCGACGCATTGATCGTCATGGCTTACCAGGCACTTGCGCGCGGCGGACGGCTTCATCCCATGCGGACGGTCGAGCTCTTTAGCGTCATCAGTGACGGCGTGGGCGCACCAGACGGCATCGTGGCCGGGCAAGCCTGGGAATGCGAATCTCGGGTCGAACTCAGCCAATACCAGCGTGCCAAAACCGGTGCCTTGTTTGTGGCGGCGACCTGCGGCGGCGCACTGGCTGCAGGCGTCGATCCTCAGCCTTGGCGCAAACTTGGCGATACCTTGGGCGAGGCCTACCAAGTGGCCGACGATATCCGCGATGTGATGATGCAAGCCGATCAACTCGGTAAACCTGCCGGACAGGACGCGCAACACGGCAGACCCAGTGCGGCCGCAGATTTAGGTCTGGTTGGCGCCTTGGACTATTTCAACAATTTGATGCAAACAGCGGTGGACTCGGTGCCAGCTTGCGAAAGCCGCGCCGCCATGCGCCAGTTGGTGTTGAAAGAGTCAGAGCGTTTGGTGCCACCGTCTGCATGCGAAATCATTTCCCGTCAGCATGCCACCAAATCCACCCGCGTGAGTGCCTGAAGTGCAAACCCTCAAACGTTTAGACCTGGCCAAGTCGCCGCAGCAGCGTGGTTTCTCGCGCCCTGGCTGGCGCCATCGAATGGACGCTCGCATAGACCAGTGGATGACTTCACCGACGTTTTACCGCTGGGCCATTTCCAATCCGCTGACGCGTTGGGTCACGCGCAGGCGCGCCGCCCAGTTGTTTGATGTCATGGCCGGTTTCGTGCACAGTCAGGTGCTGCTGGCTTGTGTGCGTTTGAATGTGTTTGAGTTGTTGCGCGATCAGCCTCGAACGCTGGAGCAATTGGCGCAACACGCCCGCATGTCTGCACCGGCTATGCAACGATTGATGCAATCGGCGGTTGCCATTCGCTTGGTTGAAATGCGAGGTGAAAACAGCTATGGCTTGGGCGCTTTAGGCGCCCCCGTGGCTGCCGATCCGGGCTTGCGTTTGATGATCGAACACAACGCTGTGTTGTTTGACGATATGCGCGACCCGCTGGCTTTGTTGCGCGATGAAATGCAACCGCACATGCAGGCTTATTGGCCATACATGAACGGCGATAACCCGCAGGGTTGGGAAGCGGAAAAAGTCGCTCGCTACTCTGAGTTGATGTCAGCTTCCCAGCGTTTTGTCATCGAAGAATTGTTGGCCTCCTACGATTTTTCCGCGCACCGTCAGGTGCTGGACATTGGCGGGGGCAAAGGCGGTTGGGTGCTGGCGCTGGCCCACAAAGTCCCGTCCTTGAAGTTGAACCTGATGGACTTGCCGCCGGTGGCCGCCTTGGCGGCTGAGCGCATGGACAAAGCCGGTGTATCAACCCGGGTCACGGTGCATGGCGGCAGTTTCATTTCTAACGCCTTGCCTGCGGGCTCGGACCTGGTCACCTTGGTGCGCGTGGCACACGACCATCCGGATGCAGTGGTCAAAGCATTGCTGTCCAAGATTTACCAGATGCTGCCCAGCGGCGGTCGTCTGTTGCTGGCCGAGCCCATGGCGCAGCCGCCCGGAGAAAAACCGGTAGGGGACGCTTATTTTCACTTTTACTTGCTAGCAATGGGTAGTGGGCGCTTGCGTTCACCGGAAGAGCTGCGCAGTCTGATGTTGAGCGCTGGTTTTGAATCAGTTGAGCCGGTTTCAAACCCTATGCCGCTGCATACGCGTTTGTTGTTGGCACAGAAAAGGTAAGTGATTACCCTAGCATGACAGATAAAACGTCAATTAGAGTTGACACAACGTGTTGTAAACCTAAAAATACAACCAAGACAGATGCATTTTCATCCAAGGCTGGTAAATGGAGAGACTGATGAGTGACCCAAAAAGCAATGAAAAGCCCATCCAATTTGTCGAACGCCTGCGCGAGGAGGCTTTCCAAGAGCCCGATGCCGTGCACACCGGCGAGGTGACCAAAGAAACCCAAATCATTGCCATTTACGGCAAGGGCGGTATTGGCAAAAGCTTCACGCTGGCCAACCTCAGTTACATGATGGCGCAGCAAGGTAAAAAAGTTTTGCTGATTGGGTGTGACCCCAAGAGCGATACCACCAGTTTGCTTTTCGGTGGCAAAGCCTGCCCCACCATCATCGAAACCTCATCCAAGAAAAAACTCGCAGGCGAAGAAATCAAGATCGGCGACGTTTGCTTCATTCGTGACGGCGTCTTCGCCATGGAACTTGGCGGCCCAGAAGTGGGTCGCGGTTGCGGTGGGCGCGGCATCATCCATGGCTTTGAAACCATGGAAAAACTCGGCTTTCACGAGTGGGGTTTTGACTACGTATTGCTCGACTTTTTGGGTGACGTGGTGTGCGGCGGTTTCGGTTTGCCGATTGCCCGCGACATGTGCCAAAAAGTCATCGTTGTTGCCTCCAACGATTTGCAGTCTCTCTATGTTGCGAACAACGTCTGTAGCGCGGTGGAATATTTCCGCAAGCTCGGCGGCAATGTCGGCGTGGCCGGTATGGTCATCAACAAAGACGACGGCACTGGCGAAGCCCAGGCCTTTGCCGCTAACGCAGGCATTCCCGTGTTGGCCGCCATTCCAGCCAACGAAGACATTCGACGCAAGAGTGCCAGCTACGAAATCATCGGCAAGCCCGATGGCGAATGGGGTTCATTGTTTGCCGAGTTGGCCAAAAACGTGGCTGAAGCGCCGCCGCAGCGACCCAAGCCGCAAACACAAGACCAGTTGCTGGGTTTGTTCAGCGCGGATGTCACCGGACGCGACTTTGTCATGACGCCTGCCACCGAAGTCGATATGACCGGCAAAACCGTCATCGACAGACCGACCCTAGAAGTGGTTTACGACGAAGTCTGAAGCCGATCATGAGCGACATCATTCCTATCACCCCGTTGCCAAACCCTGCGGCTGCCAGCGCAGACGGTTTGGGCTGTCATTCAGGCAAAGACCAAATGCTGGATGCCGCTGCCAAAGCAGGCAAGAGCGAGGTGTTGGCCAAATATGCAGCTGACTATCCCAAAGGTGCGCACGACCAGCCCCAATCCATGTGCCCCGCTTTCGGCTCCTTGCGTGTGGGTTTGCGCATGCGCCGCACCGCCACCATCCTGAGCGGCTCAGCTTGTTGTGTGTATGGTTTGACATTCACTTCGCATTTTTACGGCGCGCGTCGCACAGTGGGTTATGTGCCGTTCAATTCCGAAACATTGGTCACCGGCAAACTGTTTGAAGACATCCGCGAAGCGGTGTACGAGCAAGCCGACCCAGAAAAACTTGACTGCATCGTCATCATCAATTTGTGTGTGCCCACCGCCAGCGGTGTGCCGCTGCAATTGCTGCCCAAAGAAATCAACGGCGTTCGCATCATTGGAATCGATGTGCCTGGCTTTGGTGTCCCCACGCATGCAGAAGCCAAAGATGTGCTCACGGGTGCCATGCTGCACTACGCCCGCCAAGAAGCCATGGCCGGGCCGGTGGCTGCACCCCGGCAGGCACGCAGCAGCAAGCCGACCATCACCTTGCTCGGTGAAATGTTCCCAGCAGACCCGATGATCATTGCGCAAATGATCGGTCCTATGGACTTGGCGGTCGGCACGGTTGTTCCTACACGCGAATGGCGCGAACTGTATGCGGCTTTGGACTGCAAAGCAGTGGCAGCCATCCATCCGTTTTACACCGCCAGCGTGCGTGAGTTCCAAGCCGCCGGTCGTCCGGTGGTGGGTTCTGCGCCTGTCGGCATAGATGGTACCCATGATTGGTTGGGCGCCATTGGTCAGGCCTGTGGTGTGTCGCAAGAAAAAATCGACGTAGCCCGCAACCAAACCTTGGGTGCGATGCGCAGTGTCTTGGCTTCACAAAAAATCAATGGCCGCATCACCTTGAGCGGCTATGAAGGTTCAGAACTGTTGGTGGCGCGTTTGTTGATCGAGTGCGGCGCCGATTTGCGTTACGTCGGCAGCGCTTGTCCTGCCACGCCATGGAATGCGCATGATGCCGAATGGCTGCAAGCCAAAGGCGTGCATGTGCAATTCCGTGCGTCCCTTGAGCAAGACTTGGCAGCCATGCACGAGTTCAAACCGCAACTCGCCATCGGCACCACACCGGTGGTGCAAGCGGCCAAAGAGTTGTGCATTCCTTCTTTGTATTTCACCAACCTCATCTCCGCACGTCCTTTGATGGGTGTGGCCGGTGCCGGTTCGCTGATTCAAGTGGTCAACGCGGCCATTGGCAACCAGGCGCGCTTCGATGAAATGAAAGCGTTTTTCGGAACTGTCGGACAAGGCGATGAAGCCGGTGTGTGGGAGGACGTTCCTGTCATGCACCCTGACTTCAAAAAGGAAGTGCGTCGCCAGTTCGAGAAGAAGCAGAAAAAACGCAAAGCCGAGGAGATGGGCTGATGTTTGTTCTAGACCACGACAGAGCAGGCGGTTACTGGGGAGCGGTGTATGTGTTCACCGCGATCAAAGGACTGCAAGTCGTCATCGACGGACCGGTCGGTTGTGAAAATCTGCCGGTCACTTCTGTGTTGCATTACACCGATGCTTTGCCGCCTCACGAACTGCCCATCGTTGTCACCGGCTTAGCCGAAGAACAACTCGGACGCGAAGGCACAGAAGGCGCGATGAAGCGTGCCCACCAAGTGCTCGACCCCGATCTGCCTGCCGTGGTGGTTACCGGATCAATTGCCGAAATGATCGGCGGTGGTGTCACCCCCGAGGGTACCAATCTGATGCGCTTTTTGCCGCGCACGATTGACGAAGACCAGTGGCAATGTGCCAACCGCGCCATGTTCTGGTTGTGGACTGAATACGGCATGAAAAAAGTGCCTAAGCGTGTTCGCAAAGAAGGTGAGAAGCCGCGCGTCAACATCATCGGGCCTTGCTATGGCACGTTCAACAGCCCCAGCGATCTGGCCGAAATCCGACGCATGGTGCAAGGCATAGGCGCAGACATCAACATGGTGTTTCCCTTGGGCAGCCATTTGGCCGAGGTGTCGCAATTGGTGGAAGCCGATGTGAATATTTGCATGTACCGCGAGTTCGGTCGCATGTTGTGCGAGGCGCTAGACCGGCCTTATTTGCAAGCACCCATCGGCTTACACAGCACCACCAAATTTTTACGCAAGCTTGGCGAATTGCTGGGCCTGGACCCTGAGCCTTTCATTCAACGCGAACGCCACACCACCATCAAACCGGTGTGGGATTTGTGGCGCTCAGTCACCCAAGACTTTTTTGCCACCGCCAGTTTTGCGGTGGTGGCCACCGACACTTACGCGCGTGGCATACGCAAATTTTTAGAAACTGAAATGGGCATGCCGTGCAAGTTTGCAGTCTCGCGCTTGCCCGGCCAAAAAACCGACAACGCACAGGTGCGTGAATTGGTTCACAAGCAAATGCCGCTGATTTTGTTTGGCAGCTACAACGAACGCATGTATCTGGCAGAGGCCGGCAGCACCGGGCCGATGAAAGCGACTTTCATTCCCGCTTCATTTCCGGGCGCCATCATCCGCCGCCACACCGGCACGCCGTTCATGGGCTATAGCGGCGCCACCTATTTGATTCAAGAGGTGTGCAATTCCTTGTTCGACGCCTTATTCCACATCTTGCCGCTGGGCACCGACATGGACAAGGTGGACGCCACGCTGGCGCGCGGCATCAGCGGCGCACAGGAAAACACGCCTTGGGACGATGCAGCACAAACCCGTTTGCACACCTTGGTCTCAGGCCAGCCGGTGCTGGTGCAAATTTCTGCTGCCAAGCGTTTGAGAGATTTGGCTGAGGGCAAAGCACGCTCCAGTGGCGTGGAGCTGGTCACCGAGGACCATGTGCGCTCCGCTGGCGCTGAGCTTGGTTTGGGAGAGACCGCATGAAGCCATGCAAAGAATTGCTTTCACAGGTGTGTGCCTGTGGACGTACCCCGATGTCGCGGCAGCTGCTGCGGCTACCCAGGTTGCGCGGGTTGGGCGCAGCGTTGGCCTTGCGGCCATTTTGAAGAAGGAGCATCGCATGTCAAATCAACGGACATCTATTTCCGGCCTGAATGACGAGGAGGCTCAGGAGTTCCACCAGTTCTGGATCCAAGGAACCGTTGGCTTCACAGCAGTAGCTGTGATAGCCCACATCTTGGTCTGGGCATGGCGGCCCTGGCTCTGAGTCAAGTTCTTTAACCGAACGGAGTAAACCCATGGCTAACACCACCTCTTTTGAGACGCATAAATCACCATCCGACTGGGATGAAAAAATTGCGTTTGTTCTGATTTTTGTTCCCTGTTTCGTTGTCTTGCTTTCCTTTGCTGTTGTCAGTCAGTTGATTGGCATGCGATGGAAATCTTGGCTGCCCGGGGCGGAGAACATGCCAAACATCATTTCAGGTGTCAAGGCTTCGGTTTATACGTTCATGTCGCACATCATTTAGGAGAAAACATCATGTGGAGAATTTGGCGTTTGTACGACCCTTTGCGGGCCATGGTGGTCCAGGGTATTTTTCTGTTCGGTTTGGCAGCAATGATCCATCTCATTTTGCTCAGCACGAACAAGTTCAACTGGCTAGATGGCGCGAAAAAGCCTGCAGCTGCATCGGCGCAAAACTCGCCTATGCCTGCGGCTGTTCCTGCCGAAAAGTCCTGAACTTTGTCAGCACCGGCAGGTGCTGTTTAAAAGACAGCACCTGCATTTTTTAAATTCTTTGTTACATCACTTGCGGCAGGAGGGCTAACACATGGCCATGCTCAGCTTTGAAAAAAAATACCGAGTGCGAGGTGGAACCCTTGTCGGTGGTGATTTATTTGACTTTTGGTTAGGCCCGTTTTATGTGGGCTTTTTCGGGGTCACTACCATCTTCTTTGCGTTCTTAGGAACAGCCATGATTTTGTGGGGCGCCTCGCAGGGTCCGACTTGGAATCTTTGGCAGATCAATATTGCGCCCCCCAATTTGTCCTACGGCCTGCGCTTTGCGCCGCTGATGGAAGGGGGCTTGTGGCAACTCATCACGATTTGTGCACTCGGCGCTTTTGTGTCTTGGGCGTTGCGTGAAGTGGAAATCTGTCGCAAGTTGGGCATGGGCTATCACGTGCCAGCGGCATTCAGCATGGCGATATTTGCGTACTTCACGCTTGAAGTGATTCGCCCGGTGTTGATGGGCGGATGGGGACATGCATTTCCCTACGGCATTTACAGCCACCTCGATTGGGTGTCCAACGTCGGTTACCAATACCTGCACTTTCATTACAACCCGGCACACATGCTGGCGGTGAGTTTCTTCTTTGCCACCACGTTCGCGTTGTCGCTGCATGGTGCTTTGATTTTGTCAGCCACCAATCCCGGCAAAGGCCAGGTTGTCAAAACACCTGAGCATGAAGATACGTTTTTCCGCGACACCATCGGTTACTCCATCGGTACCTTGGGCATCCACCGTTTAGGTGTGTTTTTGGCGATGGCAGCGGTGGCGTTCAGTGCCTTGTGCATTGTCATCAGCGGTCCGTTTTGGAGTCGCGGCTGGCCCGAATGGTGGGGCTGGTGGCTGAATCTGCCCATCTGGTCTCAGTGGCCTTAAAGCTTGATAGGAGCAACTTAAATGGCTGATTACTACAACCTTTTCACCACGGTGCAAGCCAAGGGGCCTGTACACCACGGCGCTGAACTAGGGCCGGGCAACAGCCCGCGCTTTGGCCACCCTGCCATCTTCTGGATTCTGGGCAAGATCGGTAACGCGCAACTCGGCCCCATTTACCTCGGTGGCTTTGGTGTGCTGTCCTTGATCTGCGGCATGCTGGCATTCAACATCATCGGTTTGAACATGTTGGCTTCTGTCAACTGGGATCCGGTGCAACTGGTGCGTCAGTTGTTCTGGTTGGCACTTGAACCGCCGCCGCCTGAATACGGTTTGTCAATGCCACCGCTGAACCAAGGCGGTTGGTTTTTGATTGTCGGTTTGTTGTTGTCCATTTCTGTGTTGGCTTGGTGGGTGCGTATGTACCGCCGCGCTATTGCCTTGGGTATGGGCACGCATGTGGCTTGGGCATTTGCCGCAGCTTTGTGGCTGTTCTTTGTGCTCGGTTTTTTCCGCCCGATTTTGATGGGCTCATGGGGCGAGGCTGTGCCTTACGGCATCTTCCCTCACCTGGATTGGACAGCAGCTTTGTCTATCCGCTATGGCAACTTGTTCTACAACCCATTCCACGCTTTGTCGATTGTGTTCTTGTATGGCTCGGTGCTGCTGTTTGCGATGCACGGCGCGACCATCTTGGCCGTGACGCGTTACGGCGGCGAGCGCGAGATTGAGCAAATCGTTGACCGCGGTACCGCATCTGAACGTGCTGGATTGTTTTGGCGTTGGACCATGGGCTTTAACGCCTCCATGGAATCCATCCACCGTTGGGCCTGGTGGTTCGCCGTGCTGTGTCCGTTGACCGGTGGTATCGGCATATTGTTGAC
>Ga0164294_10002943_pt1 | contig 15221 bp, 9 predicted proteins | sample GEODES005metaG_FD_111479 | JGI IMG/M metagenome (GOLD analysis project Ga0164294, IMG submission 111479) | Oligotrophic lake water microbial communities from Sparkling Lake, Wisconsin, USA - GEODES005 metaG | ecosystem: Environmental > Aquatic > Freshwater > Lake | place: USA: Sparkling Lake...
GTGTCGGAGGTGTCGCCGCCCGAGTCACCGCCATCCTTGTCGCCGCAGCCAATTCCAAGGAGGGCCGTGGCCGCCAGGGCCGCCGCGCGCATCGCAGCCGAGCTGCGGTTGGAACAACCAGTACACTGAGCCATCTGCGCTCCAGGTTCTTTCCCCGAGTCAATTCTCGGGCCCCTCCACCGTAGCCCCAAGGCCCGCCCATCGGCAAGACGCCGTGCCGGGGCGGCTCCCCCGCGATACGCTCGGCCCGCCTCACCCGGAGGGCACCGCCTTGCACGTCATCTTCGTCGAACCGTCCTTCCCTGGCTACCAGCGCAACTTCGTTCGGGGCCTCAAGGAGGCCGGCGCCTACGTCACCGGCATCGGCGAGCGCCCCTACGCCTGGCTCGACGAAGAGACCCGCAGCTGGCTCGGCGCCTACGAGCAGGTCGGCAGCGTCTGCAACGAGGCCGAGATGATCGCCGCCGTCAAGCGCATCCAGGCCCGCGGCTGGGTCGACCGGCTCGAGGCCACCATCGAGGCCCACATCCTGCCCGTCGCCCGCGTGCGCGAGGCCACCGGCATCCCCGGCATGACCGAGCGGGCCGCCTTCATCTGCCGCGACAAGCCCACGATGAAAGAGGTCCTGCGCCGCCAGGGCGTGCCCTGCGCCCAGAGCGCGGCGGTCGACAGCCCCGCCGAGGCCCGCGCCTTCGCCCAGGCCGTGGGCTTCCCCCTCATCTTCAAGCCCCGGGCCGGTGCCGGCGCCGACGGCACCGTTCGGGTCGACGACGTCCGCGGGCTGGAGGCGGCGATCATCAGCTCCGGCCTCGCCGACGGCCGCAGCGTCGCCATCGAGGAATTCATCGAGGGCCACGAGGGCTTCTACGACACGATCTCGATCAAGGGCGAGCCCGCCGTCGAGTTCATCTCTCACTACTACCCCTCTGTCCTCGTCGCGATGCGCAGCCGCGACATCTCGCCGGTGATCATCTCCACCAACCGCGTGGAGGCCCCCGGCTACGCCGAGGTGCGCGAGCTCGGCCGCAAGGTCATCAAGGCCCTGGGCCTGGAGACGGTGCCCACCCACATGGAGTGGTTCTACGGCCCCAAGGGCCTCAAGTTCTCCGAGATCGGCGCGCGGCCCCCCGGCGTCAAGCAGTGGGATCTGTACTGCGCCGGCAATGACATGGACGTCTATCGCCAGTGGGCGATGGCCATCTGTCAGGGCAAGCTCGACCAGCGCCCCAGCCGCCGCATGGCCGCGGGCATCGTCAACCTCCGCCCCAACCGCGACGGCCGCATCCAGGGCTACAGCGGCGTCGAGGAGGTCGAGCGCACGCTGGGCGGCTACCTGATGGACATGCACCTGCCGCGGGTGGGCACCGGCACCCAGCCTGTCGAGGCCGGCTACAACGCCAACGCCTATGTCCGCCTCCGTCACCCCGACTACGACACCTGTCGCGAGCTGCTCTTCTGGGTTGGCCGCACGCTCAAGGTCCACGCCGGCTGAGCCACCCCGACAAAAACGGAGACTGCCATGAAGGTCGCATTTATCGCCCCCGCCTACCCGCCTGAGCAGCGCGACTTCACCCGCGGCCTCGCCGAGGTCGGCGCCCAGGTGATCGGCGTCGGCGACGGACACGAGGGCGCCCTGCCCGAGATGGTCCGCAACGCGCTCAGCCGCTACATCCGCATCCCCCGCCTCTTCGACGAAGACGCCGCCGCCCCCGAGATCGCCGCCGCCCTGCGCCCCCTTGGCGTCGACCGCGTGGAGAGCAACTGGGAGCCCACCGTCCTGCTCGCCGCCCGCGTCCGCGAGCTGCTGGGCGTGCCGGGCATGAGCTACGACGCCTGCGTGGGCTTCCGCGACAAGCAGACGATGAAGGAGCGCATCAAGGCCGCCGGCCTGCGGGTGCCCCACAGCCACCGCGTCCGCAGCGCCAGCGAGGCGCTCGAAGCCGCCCAGGAGATCGGCTACCCCGTCATCATCAAGCCGATCAGCGGGGCCGGCAGCGCCGACACCTTCCGCTGCCACTCCGAGGCCGAGCTGAAAGAGGCCCTGCGCCAGACCCAGCACGTCGCCGAGGCCAGCGTCGAGGAATTCGTCGACGGCGACGAGTACACCTACGACACCGTCTGCATCGACGGGCGGCCGCACTTCGAGAACGTGGCTCAGTATTTCCCCCGGCCGCTCACCTTTCGGTCTGAACAGTGGATCAGCCCAGCGCAGGTCGTCTACCGCGACATCTACGACCGCCCCGAGCTGGCCGGCGGCATCGAGCTCGGCCGCAAGGTGCTCAGCGCGCTGGGCATGGGCACGGGCTTCACCCACATGGAGTGGTACCGCAAGCGCGACGGCGAGGTGGTCTTTGGCGAGATCGGCTGCCGCAACGGCGGCGGGCACTTCGTCGACATGATGAACTGGAGCAATGACTTCGACATCTACCGCGAGTGGGCCCGGGCGGTCTGTCACAAGCGCTTTGAGGCCAAGGCCCAGCGCCTGTACCACGTCGGCATGGTCTTCAAGCGGGCCCAGGGCCAGGGTCGCATCGTGCACATCGACGGGCTCAACGAGGTCCGCGCCCTGTGCGGCAAGTGGCTGGTCGCCGATGAGATCCTGCCGGTGGGCAGCCCCCGCCGCGACTGGAAGCAGACCCTGATCTCCGACGGCTTCCTTGCCTTCCGCCACCCCGACATCCGGGCGGTTCACACCATGATGAACGCGGCGATTCGTGACCTCCGACTGTACGCGGCCCAATGAGCAACACCACCCAGGCCCCGCCGCCCCGCGCCCTGCTCGTCGGGGTGCTGATCCCCGGCCGGCCCCCCACCGAGCTGGCGGCCTCCCTCGATGAGCTCGGTCGCCTCTGCGACACGCTCGGCTTCACTGTGGTCGGTCGACTGACCCAGCGCCGGGCCTCCACCCGGGCGGTGGTGCTCCTGGGAGAAGGGCGACTGAAGGCGGCGGCAGCCTGGACCGGCGGCACCGGGGTGGTGCCCCGCGGCCCGCAGAAGACCAAGGCCGACAAGGCTGAAGAAGGAGACGAAGAGCTCGACCTCGCCCTGGAGCCCGCCGAGCCGGTGGAGCCCGCCGAGGACGACGCCGTCGAGGTCGAAGACGGCCTGCCGCCCCTGCGCGACGGCCGCCGGGCCGACGTGGTGGTGGTCGATCACGAGCTGTCGCCCAGCCAGCTCCGCAACCTCAAAGGCGCGTTGGATGTCGAGGTGCTCGACCGCACCGGCGTGATCATCGAGATCTTCCACACCCGCGCCAAGAGCCGCGAGGCCCGGCTGCAGGTGGAGCTGGCGCGACTGACCTACCTCGCCCCCCGCCTGCGCGAATTGGGCGGCGCCAGCGAGCGCCAGCGCGGCGGCATCGGCGGCAAGGGCGCTGGCGAGAGCGACATCGAGCTCGACCGCCGCCGGGTGCGCGATCAGATGGCCGAGATCCGGCGCGAGCTGGTGGACCTCGCCACCGAGGCCGGCACCCGCCGCGGTCGCCGCAAGGAGGCCCGCCAGGTGGCCCTGGTCGGCTACACCAACGCCGGCAAGTCCAGCCTGATGCGTCGACTGACCGGCGCCGAGCTCTATGTGGCCGATCAGCTCTTCGCGACGCTGGACACCACGGTGCGCAAGGTCCACCCGCCGATCTTCCCGCCGGTGCTGATCACCGACACGGTCGGCTTCATCCAGGACCTGCCCCACAGCCTCGTCGCCAGCTTCCGCTCTACCCTCGAAGCCGCCGCCGACGCCGCCCTGCTGCTCCATGTGGTCGACGCCACCGACCCCTCCTGGCGCAACCAGGAGGCGGTCACCGTTCATGTTCTCTCGGAGATCGGCGTCGATCTGTCTACCCGGGTGCTGGTCTTCAACAAGTGCGACCGCCTCAGCCCCGAGGCCGAGGCGGCCCTCCTCGAAGAGCGGCCGGAGGCCTGGTTCACCGCCGCCAAGAGCCCGCCCCGGGTGGCCGAGCTGCACCGCCGCATCGCCGACTTCTTCGCCGCCGGGTCGGTGGAGGCCGAGGTGCTGATCCCCTGGTCGCGCGGGGCGCTCACCGCCCGCGTGCGGGCCGAGGTCGAGGTGCTCTCCGAGGACTTCGTGGATGAGGGCACCCACTTCCGGGTGCGCGGCCCGCCCACCTCCGTGGAGCGCCTGCAGGCGGCCGCCGCGGGGCGTTAGGGGCCCCGCATGTCCGCCCGCTCGCCCGAGCTCGCCCGCCGCTTCTTCACCAACCTCGGTCGGGTGCGCAACCTGATCGACTGTCACGCCGCCTTGCAGCCGCTGGCTCCTCCGGGGGCCGACGATGTGCTGCGGGCCGCGGTGGTGCTGCTGCAAGCCACCCTCGAAGACCTGCTGCGCGAGGCCGAGGGGATGGCGATGCGGGCTGACCCAGCCCTGCGCGCCCGCGCCCTCACGCTGCCCGATGGCCTGGAGCGCTTCACCATGGCCGAGCTGGCGCCCTTCCTGGGCTCCACCGTGGCCGACCTGTTCGAACAATCGGTGGCGCGCTACCTCAACCAGCGCACCTACAACAACATCGGCCAGATCGCCGCCGTGCTGCGCGATCTCGGCCTCCGAACCGACCCCTGGTTGAAGTCGCTGGCTCCTCCGCTGGACCAGATGACCAGCCGACGACACCTGATCGCCCACTACGCCGACCAGACCGTAGATGCCAGCGGCCGCACCCTTCAGCGACCCATTCACCCGGCTGTCCTGGCGCCCTGGATTGTCGCGGTTGAACACATCGGCGACCGGGTGATCGCCCACCTTGGAACACAGCCCCCGGCAGGGAGTTCGCCATGATCGCACAAAAGCTGGAGCGGGTCTTGCGGCGCCGGTTCCCCGGCGCAGAGGTCCAGATCGTGACACGTCCCGGTGAGCTCTTCGCCGTGGTCGTGTCCGACCACTTCATCGGCCGCTCCGAGACCGATCGCCTCGACGAGGTCTGGGCGATGCTGTACGAAGATTTCGACGAGTCCGAACGCTATCGTGTCCAGTTCATCTTCACCTATACGGTGGAAGAGTGGGCCGCTGTCGAGGCCCAGAACACCCGCGCCGCGAGCTGATCAACGCCCCGGCGCGGGAAACAGCTCCTTGTCGATCGTGCTGGGCAGCAGCCGCCGCCGGGCGGCCGAGTTGGGGCCTATCCGCGCCACAAGGTCTTCGCGCAGGGCGATGTTCGCCGGGTATTGAAACAGTCTCCCGCAATACTGAGCCGCCCGGGAGCCCACGAGGTAGCCCCGCAGGCGCTCGCTCGCGGGCCCGCCCGCCGCCTTGAGGCCATCCACCAGCCAGCCCGAGAAGTCACCCCCGCGAAAAGCCATGATCAGGCCGTTGAGCAGCGCGATCTCGGCAGCGTCGAGCAGCCAGACATGCCGTCCGCGGGGCCGTGGCAGGGCCAGCACGCCGCTGCTGATCTGGCTCCGCCGCCCGGCGCTGTGGGCCCGGCTCTGGGAGGGCGCCGCCGGGATCACCGGTGAGGTTAGGAGAGCCTGCCCAGCGAGGTGGAGAGGGAAAAGTGTCAAGGAGGACGGCTGGAAAGACCAACGACCAGCGACCCCGAATGAGTGGGAAGACCGAATCGGCCCCGCAAGGCCGGCCAGGTGTACCCAGGACCTTGAAGACCCCACCGCCACCCGACGCCAAGAGACCCTCCAACGCAAGTTGGAGGGTTTTTTCTTTTGGCTCGGCTGCGCGTGGTCCTGCAACGGTGGCGGAGGAGCGCCGTCGCTGGTTGAGGTCGATGGAGTTTGGGGGGATGAGTCTACCCCGCCGATGTGGAGCTCCGCATGGGCGGGGCAACTCCACCATGACCGACCACCCCGCCGATCCGCAGTGGAAGCCGCTCAGTCCGAGAGGGCGGCGAGGGCGGGGTTCAAGGGCTCACCCAGGATCTCGGCGAGGCGAGCCAGGCGGGCGCCTTCCCGTCGGAGGGTGCGGTTGTGGTTGCGGCCCGTGACGAGGCTCTCCAGGCCGAGAGCAGCGAAGGCATCCTCTTTCCGATCGGCGCGGCGCACGGCCTCGAGCAGCACGAGGGCCTTGAAGGCCTCCGCGGTGTCCCAGCTCCGGAGGGGCTCCCTTTCCTCCATCTGGTCGAGCAGGGCGCTGGCGGCGAGCAGCATCTTCGCGAGGACCCCGGTCGAGGCGGTTTCGGCGCCCCGGCCGCGCCCCCGCGGGAGCCGCACGGACTCGATGACCCCTCGGTCGGCCAGCAGGGCCGCCCGGTCGAGCGCATTGCCGAGCTCGCGGATGTTGCCCGGCCAGTCGTGGGCCAGGAGCTCCTCGAGGGCCGTCTCCGACAGACGCATCGGCGGGAGCTGATAGCGGGCCCGGGTCTGCTCCAAGAAGTGACTGGCCAGCAAAGGGATGTCCTCCCGTCGCTCACGGAGGGCGGGCAGGTGGGCGACGAAGACGGCGAGCCGGTAGTAGAGGTCCTCTCGCAGGCGACCGCTCGCGATGGCCACGTCTGGATCCCGTCCCATCGCCGCGATGAGGCGGACGTCCACCTCAACAGGCCGGCTGTCGCCGAGGCGGGTGATCTGCCGCTCCTGGAGGGCCACGAGCAGCTTCACCTGGCAGGCAATGGGCATGCAGTCGAGCTCGTCGAGGAAGAGTGTCCCCCCGTTCGCCGCCTCGAACTTGCCCTCCCGGTCGGCGGTGGCCCCGGTGAAGGTGCCCTTACGGTGGCCGAAGAGCTCGCTCTCCAAGAGGGCCTCGGGGATGGCGCCACAGTTCAGGTGGAGGAAGGGGCGGCCCGACCGGGCGCTGGAGGCGTGGAGCTGGCGGGCGATCAGGCTCTTTCCGGTGCCGGTCTCGCCGGTGAGCAGGACGGGGACGTCGAAGCGCACGATGCGGCCGAGCTCCGAGAGCTGGGCCCGCATGGCGGCCGATCGGGTGAGCACGCCGGGGAGGGCGGTCTCGCTGCCTTGTTCGCGCAGCACACAACCCGCCAGCACGGGCAGCCAGATGGCGGCGGCGGACACGGCAGCTTCGTCGAAGAGCCCGCTGGACTCGCGGTTGTCGAGGTAGACGAAGCCGAGCCGCCGCTCGCCGTCGCGGAGCGGGAGGGCCGCCACGCTGCGCAGGCGCAGCTCCCGCACCGAGCGCTGGCCGGCGAAGTCCTGGGTAGCGTCATGGGTGACGAGGGGCTCCCCACAGGCCAACGCCTCGCGGATGATGTGGGTGGAGACCTGGGAAGCCGGGTCGTCGATATCGGCCTGGGACAGGCGGCGGGCGGCGAGGAAGCGCCAGCCCTCGCCCTCCACGAGGCCGACGAAGCCCCGCTCCGCGCCGACCACGGCGATGATGCCGTCGAGGATCTGCTCGGCCAAGGGTTCGAGGCCCCGTGCCAGGGTGACCGCCAGCGTGCGCTCGAGCATGAGGCGGTAGCGGGAGACGTCGCCCGTCAGCGCCGCGCTCTGCTGCTCTACCCGGCTGGCTTCGAGGCGGAGGCGGGACAGGATCTGGCGGGCGGCGTCGGCGTCTCCGCGGCGGAGAGCGGCCTCGGCTTCTCGGATTCGAGGGATCAAATCGGTGGACATGGGGGAAGATAGCGTGCTCCCCACCCGAGGGTCGATCCATCCCGTCGGGCTGCGACCCCCATGGCCGACCCTGGCATACCCGTCGGCTCCCCACGGCGGACGGGCGATTTCGACTCAGGCTCTGAGGGCTGGAGGTTGTTCGTCTCCAGGAGACGCAGGGTCCGTCTCCAAAAGACGTACGCTCCCGGGCATCGAACGGGCAGGCGCCAAAAAATATTGGTTCAACCTACAGTCCTGAAGCCATCGGTGCCTGGCACGGCGCTTGCAATGAGGTCTGGCACGACCCACGCCGGGTCGCACTGAAGTGAGGTTGTCATGTCCCGTTGCTCCACCTTCCTGTCCCTTTGTTCCCTCTCCCTCTCCGCGCTGGCGATGGGCTGCCGCCCCTCGGACGCCGAGCGCTCCGCCGAGCGGTCCCCCGTGGCGGTTGAGGCCGGAGGGGTCGAGACTGTGTTTGGCCTCCCGGCGGCCTCGGGCCAGGTGCTGGTGGGGGCCGGGGCCGCCGCGCTGCCCGATGTCCTGGTGTCTTTGGAGGGCGACCGCTTCGTCCGGGTCCGCAGCCTGCGGCAGGGGGAGGTTGGCGTCTACGCGGTGCCCGCGGGCCTCTCGGTCGAGGCGGCCATCGAGGCCCTCTCCGCCTCGGATGAGCTCGGCTCCGTCTCCGCCGACCTCCTGCTCGTGACCACCGGTGAGGCCGAGGCCCTCGCCGAGCCGGACCAAGCGAACGACACGCTGCGCGGCTCCCAGTGGAACATGGACACCGTGGCGGCCGAGAAGGCCTGGCAGTGGAGCACCGGTGAGGGCGTCGTGGTGGCCGTGATCGACTCGGGCGTCTTCGCGGGCGGCGAGGACGGCATCACCCACCTCCTGCCCGGCTGGGACTTCGCCGACGGCGATGCGGACCCCTCCGGGCCCGACGCGCACGGCACCCACGTGGCCGGCACCATCGGCGCCCGCTCGAACAACGGCGTCGGCGTGATCGGCCTCGCCCCCGACGCCAGCATCCTCCCCGTGAAGGTCTTCGCCGACGACTCGGAGGGCGCGCGGATCTCCGACATCATCGCGGGTATCGACTACGCGGTGAGCGAGGGCGCGGACGTCATCAACATGAGCCTCGGCTCGCCGGCCGGGGCGCTCCTCCTGTTCGAGAGCAAGGCCGTCGAGAGCGAGCTGAAGCCGGTGCTCGGTGTGCGAGCCTTGTGCGCCGCGGTGGAGGATGCGGCGGAGGCCGGCGTCTTCGTGGCCGTCGCGGCGGGCAACGATGGGGCCGACCGGATCTCCTACCCGGCCGCCTGCCGGGGGGCCGTGTCGGTGGCGGCCACCAGCAAGAGTAACGCGCTGGCGGACTTCTCAAACCACGGTGAGGGACTCGCCTTCTCGGCCCCGGGCAAGCGCATCCTCCAGGAGATCAACGTGGCGGGTGAGTACGAGTCGCTCGCCGGCACCTCGATGGCCAGCCCCCACGTCGCCGCCGCCGCCGCCCTGCTCATGTCGGCCGGTGCGGACGCCGACGACGCCTACGCGCTGCTCGCCGCCACCGCGGTCGATCTCGGCGACGCGGGCCACGACCTCTCCTTCGGGCACGGCCTCATCCAGCCCGCCGCCGCCCTCGAAGAGCTGAGCCGGTAGGTCAACACGACGGGCGCGGTCGGAGCGATGCCGGCCTGGGCGGACCACGGTACGAGGGGCTGCGATGGAGCTCCTCCCCGGCACCACCCTCGGCGGTCGTTACCTCGTGGACACCGTCCTCGGGCGGGGCGGCTTCGCGACGGTCTACGCCGCGCGCCACCTGCAGCTCGGCAGCCGGCACGCGATCAAGGTGCTGCACGCCGGCGCAAAGGACGACCAGCGCGGGCGCCTGCTGGCCGAGGGGCGCCTGCAAGCGAGGCTGAACCACCCGAACGTGGTGCGGGTGACCGACCTCGTCGAGCTCCCAGACGGCGTCGCCCTGGTGATGGACCAGATCGACGGCGAGACCCTGATGGAGCGGCTGGAGCGGGGCCCGCTCTTGCGAGATGAGGCGCTGCGGCTCATCGAGGGCGTGCTGGACGGGGCGGTCGCCGCGCACGCGCTCGGGCTGGTGCACCGCGACCTCAAGCCGAGCAACATCCTCCTCACTGCCGAGGGCTGCCCCAAGATCGCCGACTTCGGCCTCGCCCGGGCCGATGACCCCGCGGCGCGGGGCGCCGTGACCCAAGCCGGGATTGGCCTCGGGTCGCCCGGGTACATGGCCCCCGAGGCCTACCTCGACGTGGCGAGCGTAGACGCCCGGGTGGACGTCTTCGCGCTCGGGGCCATCCTCTACGAGCTCTTGGCAGGGGAGCGTGCCTTTCCGGCGGGGGTGCCCTGGTTCCAGCTCTACCAGCGGGTGTGTAACGCCAGTTACACGCCGATTGACGCCGTGGTGCCCGACCTGCCCCTCCACTGGGTGGACGCGATCCACGACGCGCTCGACCCAAACCCCAGCGTCCGCCCGCCGAGCGTCGCGGCCCTGGCGGCGCGCTGGCGGGGGCCCCCGGGCGACGCCTCGCCGCGGCCGCCGGCGCCTCCCGCCCCGTTGGCGGCGACGATCCCGCCAGCGCAAACGGCCCGGTCGGATTCGACCCTCGACCTTGGAGCCGTCGAGGTGGGCCCGCACCGCCTGCCGAGCGAGCGCGACGCCTTCGTGGGGCGCGCCGCAGACCTCGCGGCCCTGCACGAGCGCCTCTTGGAGGGCCGCCTCGTGAGCCTGCTGGGCATCGGCGGCACGGGCAAGACGCGCCTCGCCCTCCACTACGCGCGCAGCCGGCTGCGGGAGTGGCCGGGGGGTGTTTGGTTCTGCGACCTCTCCGAGGCCCGCAGCCAGGAGGGTGTGCTCCACGCGGTGGGCGCCGCGCTCGACCTCCCGCTGCAGGCAGACCCGGTCTCCCAGATCGGCCACGCCCTCGCCGAGCGGGGACGATGCCTGTTGATCTTGGACAATTTTGAGCAGGTGGTGGCCGTGGCACAGGCTACGGTGGGGCGCTGGCTGGACCGCGCGGCCGGTGTCCGGCTCCTGGTGACCAGCCGGGAGCGCCTCGGCCTGCCGGGAGAGCAGGTGCTGGCGCTTGATCCGCTGGACGACCCCGCAGCCGTGGCGCTCTTCCTCGAGCGCGCCCGGGCGGTCCACCCCTCGGTGTCGACGGAGCCCGCCACGCTCGAGGCGCTGGTGCGCCGCCTCGACGGGCTGCCCCTGGCCATCGAGCTGGCCGCCTCCCGGTGTCGCCTGATGACGCCCAGCCAGCTCCTCGCCCGGCTGAACGAGCGCTTCAAGCTGCTGAGCGCCCCGGTCGGTCGCAGCCGCCGCCACGGCACGCTGCGGGCCATGCTCGACTGGAGCTGGGACCTCTTACGCCCGGAGGAGCGCGCCGCCCTCGCCCAGCTCAGCGTGTTTGCCGGTGGCTTCACCCTGGAGGCGGCCGAGGCGGTCCTCGAGGCGGGCGAGGCCTGGGCCCCCGATCTCGTCCAGGCGCTGGTCGATCGCTCCCTCCTCCGACTGGCCTCCCACGACCGCTTCGACCTGCTGGCCGCCGTGCAGGAGTACGCGAGCGAGAAGCTGGATGGGCAGGGCGACCGCGCCGAAGTCGAGCATCGGCACGGGCTGTTCTTCGCGCGTTTCGGCGCCGATGGGGAGATCGAGGCCCTAGAGGGCCCAGACGGCCTGGAGCGGCGCCGGGCCCTGGCCCGCGAGCTGGACAACGTGCACGCGGCCTGCCGGCGGGCGGGCGCGCGGGGGCATGGCGCCGTGGCGGTGGCGACCCTCGAGGCGCTCTGGGCCCTGCTGATGAACAGCGGCCCGGCCCAGCCCGTGGTGAAGCTCGCCGCTGAGCTGCGCGCGGGCCTCTCCCTGAACGACCGGGAGCGCGCCGCGATCACCCTCGTGGCGGGTCATGCGGAGCGCCTCGGGGGTGGCTCGGCGGCGGTCGCCGAGGCGGCCTATCAAGTGGCCTTGGCGCTCGCCCAGCGAGCCTCCGCGCCAGACCTCCGCTTCGAGGCGCGCGTGCTCCACGAGTTGGGGAGGCTGTGGACCACGCAGGGCCGCTTTGACGCGGCGCGGGGGGCGCTGGAGCGCGGCCTCGTCCTGGCCCGAGACGCCGGAGAACTGTCCCAAGCGAGCGCCCTCATCGGGAGCATCGGCAACGTCTACTTCTCGGAGTGGAGGTTGGACGAGGCCCGCGAGCGCTTCGAGCAGGTGCTCCGTGAGCTGCCGCCCGACGGCAACCAGCGGGTCCGGGCGGTCGTGCTCGGGAACCTGGGCGTCGTCCACCGACGCCAGGGGCGGCTGGACGAGGCCCGGCGCTGCTTTGAGGCCGCGCTGGCCCTCCAACGCCGCCTCGGCCTCCCCCTCAGCGAGGTGAGCAACCTCATCAACCTCGGGCGGCTGCACTTCCAGCTCGGCCGCTTGGGTGAGGCGCTGACCTGCCTCGACTCCGCCCTCCACACCCAACGGACGCTCGGCATCGGCAACGCCGAGGAGGCGTGCCTCGTTGGCCTCGCGGTCGTCCATCGCGAGCTCGGCGAGCTCGAGCGCGCCCGCGGATACTTGGATGAGGCGGAGCCTCGAGCGCGCGCCAACGGCGCTCGCCCCTACCTGCTCTCCATCCTGATCGCCCGCGTCGGGGTCGCCGTCGCCCAGGGGGCCCTCGACGAAGCGGTGGCCGCGCTGGCCGAGGCCGAGTCCATCGCCCCCTCGCTGCGCATCCCGCCCGCGAGCGAGGAGGGGCTCGATCTCGATGGGGCGAGGTCGGCGGTCCAGCGGGCCCTGGCCGACCGGTAGGGCCGACCGGTGGGGCCCACCGGCCCGCCAGGCAGCTACCCCAGCGGGATCACCACCGAGCACCTCCCTCGCATTCGAGGGCCGTCGGGCGGAGCCTGGTTCGATGGGCAGAATTCGACCGGAAAACCTCTGATTTCATGCCCCACCGAGCCCGAGAGCCGCGGGTCGGGGGGCCCAGAGCCGCCCCGGAGCCCATGCTCGGTGGCCGCCCGAGAGCGTTCATCTTTCCTGTCCGCATGGCGGCCTGCCTCGGCGCCTGGGGTGGGGAATGAGGGGGCGCAGAGTAAGCTCTGGCGGTCCGTTCACGCTCCACCGGCGCAGCCTCCTGCGGGGTGTGCTTCGCGGGGCGGCGGTCTCGGTGGCGCTCCCGCCGCTGGAGGCCATGCTCAACATCAATGGCACCACCCAATCCGCGGTCACTTTGGCCGGTCCGGGTGCGGTCACATAGGGCGGTCTGTGACGCGGCCGGCGCCCCGTCGACTAAAACCCGGCCTTGAGCCCCACCCGCAGGGCCCGCCCCGGCAGCGGCACAGCGTCCTGGCGCAGGTCAAAGCCGCCCGGCGAGCTGGCCTCCCAGTCGAGGAGGTTGGTGACACCCAGCAGATAGGAGGCCCCGTCGCGCGGCAGCGCGCCGGTGAGCATCAAGTCCCAGAGCAGGGCCCAGTCTGTCTCGGTCCCCTGGGTCGTCTCCCGCGGCGACTCGGCGCGCAGGCGGGTCGCCAGGGTGGAGCCCGGGATCGAGAAGGGCCGCGCCGCCTTGATCGCCCCCAACCAGGCCGGCGAGTTGGTGAGGGGCGCGCCCCCCAGCAGCGCCTCGCTGGTGGTGCGCTGCACCGAGGACTGCATCGCGAAGAAGGTGCCCTCGCGCCACTCCCGGCGCAGCTCGGCCTCAAGGCCCGCGGCCGAGACCACGTCGGCGCGGTTGGTGTACTGAAAGAGCGGCGCCTCGGTGCCCATCTCCCCCGTCTCGACCGTGTCGACCAGATCAGACATCCGACTCCAGTAGGCCCCCGTGGTCGACTGCCAGCGCGGCGAGAACTGGTGATCGTGCCCTACCTCTACCGTCTGCACCTGCTCTGGAGAGAGCGACGCCGGCGGGATCTGCGTGGCGCCGTCGTCATTGTAGAACAGCTCGTAGGGGCTCGGCGCGCGAAAGGCCGTGCCATAGAGCAGCTTGATGACGTCGTCTTCGCCCGGCGTGAGCAACAAGGCCGCCCGGGGACTAAGCGCGCCCACCCCCGACAGGGTGAACCAGTCGTAGCGCCCCCCCAGGGTCAGGCGTGCCCCCTGGCCGATCAGCCCCAGGATGGCGTAGCCCGCAAAGGAGCTCTGGCCCGGATCTTCGTCCAGAAAGACCTCGTCGCCCACCCGGCTGGTCAGCTCGCTCACCAAGGCCGCCCGCAGCTCGCCGCCCACCGTCAGCTCCACCGACGTTCGCGGACGCACCACGAGGCGGGGCTCGGCCCCCACCCAGGCCCCGGTCCACCGGTCATGGTACACAGACCGGGGCCCGTAGGGGTAATTGCCCTCGAACTGGTAGGTGTCGAGCCAGACGCGGGTGTAGAGCCGGCTCGTGCGGCTGAGCGCCGGCTCGTAGCGCAGCTCAAAGGCGCCGCGCTGGTCTTCGTTGCTGGCCCGCGGGTCGGCCAGGGTGGTGTCAAAGGCCCCCGACGGGATCTGCTGGTGGCGCAAGTTCTGGTAGATCGACAGCTCGAGATCGCCCGACCAGGCCCGCCCCATCACCGTGGCCGACCAGGCGTCATCGGCGTCGCGGCTCCAGCCGCTGTTGGGATCAAGCCCGTCGGAGAACTCCGGAAAGTAATAATCCTCGCCCTGCGAGGTGCTGCCCGACGCGCTGACAAAGAGGCCCCGATCGGTGTCGCCGCGGTTCAGCCCGGCGCGGGCCCGCATCGTGCGCGCCTCATCGCCGCGCAGGGCCACATGGGCCCCCGCCGCCCGCTCGCCGCGGTCTGTGACCAGGTTGACCACGCCGAAGACCGCGTTGCTGCCGTAGAGCGCGCTGCCCGGCCCTCGCACCACCTCGATCCGACTGAGGTCTTCGAGATCGGTCAGCAGATCTGTGGAGACATAGGAGGCGCCGATCTGATCATCGTTCAACGTGTGCCCGTCGAGGGTCACCAGGGTGCGGTTTCCGTAGTCCCCCGGCCGGGCGAAGCCCCGCACGCCGATGTACTCATAGGACAGATCGGTAGAGCCATAGACGCCGCGGGTGCCCAGCAGGGCCTCATAGACGCTGGCGTAGCCAAAGGCCCGCAGCTCCGCCCCGCTGATCACGCTCACGCTGGCCGGCGCCAGGGCGATGGTCTCGACGCTGCGGGAGGCCGCCGCCACCTCCACCAGCGGGTTCAAGCTCACGGCGACGCGGCTCTGCTGCTCGCGGCTGATCAAGACCTCCTGCTCGATCGGGCGGTGCCCGGGCAGCGAGACCCGCAGGCGGTGCGCGCCCGTCGGCAGCTCCAGCACCGCCGGCGTGAAGCCCCGCGCCTCGCCATCGACCTCAATCAGCGCCCCGGGCAGATCGGCGTCGACCACCACCGAGCCGGTCCACAAGGAGAGGGCGACCTCGGCCCGGGTGGAGCGGTCGGCCACCACATCCACCGTCAGCTCCCGGGGCTGGTGGCCCTCGGCGGCGATGAACAGTCGGGTTGGCCCGGGCGGCAGGCGAAAGACGCCGGGCAGCAGGCCAATCACCGGCCCATCGGCCCGGTCGACATGAACCCGCGCCCCGGGCGGATCGCCCACCAGCTCCACCGTGCCCTGGATCGGCGCCAGGACGGGGCTGAGCGCCGCCTTCTCGCCGATGTTGACCGCCACCAGCTCGCTCCGGGCGTGAAAGCCCTCGCGCTCGATGAGCAGGGTGTGCTGACCCGGCGCCAGGGCCA
>Ga0164294_10002944_pt1 | contig 15219 bp, 2 predicted proteins | sample GEODES005metaG_FD_111479 | JGI IMG/M metagenome (GOLD analysis project Ga0164294, IMG submission 111479) | Oligotrophic lake water microbial communities from Sparkling Lake, Wisconsin, USA - GEODES005 metaG | ecosystem: Environmental > Aquatic > Freshwater > Lake | place: USA: Sparkling Lake...
ACTCAGAGAATGGAAGAGTTATTGCACAAGGTGATACGGCTGGAGCAGAAACAGGAGCAGATGCTGAAAATTATAAACTGAAAAAACAAAAATTCATGGTGCGGTGGTAGAAAAGAAAAAAACGGAAAGGCTCTTCGCTGAAAGCATTGTCGCCGTGTGTGAGGGAAAGACTAGTCTTTCCAAACACTGGCAATCAATCTGACAGCAGTTGAGACTCGCAACCCCGTTTTTTTCCGTAAGAACCCTCTTCCCGTGTGCAACCCTGTGTAAAGACGATGCTCGCATAAAAGCGCTCTCCCGTCCAACGTTGCTGTGTAGTTTTTATTTTGGAAACTACGCGATTATTTGTTGCATCAAGTGGATGCCACCCTCCTTCGGGAACGCGGTCGTTGCCGCAAATCAGCAGTCGATCTGCAACCTGTCCAACCGGGACATCGTTACCCCTCGCACTGAGTGGGTAATCCAGAACAACGTCGTGCATAATGAGAAACCAAAATGGAAAGTGAAGTGGAAGTTGGCGAACTCGTCATTTCGCCAGATCACTGCAACAGCAGCTGATTCAAAAACCACATCGTCTAACCCTTCTCCCACACTCTCACAGGCCTCCGCCCGTCCTACTACCTATTGGCGGGAAAGCACGGGCATCATGCAAAATTCGACAATGCCGTCGCAAAACCCCTTCGTCCAAAGGGCGGATGTTTACAAGGCCAATGCGTACTACTGCGCAACGAACGTTGTCCAGATAGGCCCCTGGGGCACCAATTCGGTCAACATTACCACTCCACACGTACCACTGCGGGACGACGGATACAGGTCTGCACCAGGTGCCTTCTATGGGGCCCCTGTGTCACCGGGAATGCCAGGCTTTTTTGGATACCCCCAAGCGCAATCGGCATTTTATCCCTACCCCCACAGCAGCCACCAATTCGGGCCTGGCGTCAACTGGTTGGAGCAGGCCTGGGCAAACAGGGGTCATGATCCCTTCAATCAATTTTCTAAGGACTATCCCTATGGGATGCAACAAAAGGGGTTCAATGGAGCGAATTACTACGACGGGTCCTCGGGCTACACCTTTAAGACGAGGAACATCAGCGGGCGAGAACAGCATCAGGTCCGGGGGATACATACTGCGGGCTACGTTGGCTTCTCGCCTCCCCAATCGGCAACCAGGGGGGCCCCCTTGCACTCTCAGGCTCACGGAACCCAGACCAAAGGCCCCAAGGGAGCAGTTTTGGACGAGCAAAAACCATCTCTGCATACCTCTTACTCGACCATGCCCACTGGGTTTGTTCAGCAAAGCGATCAACATCAACAGACAGCGGGACCCACCCTCTCAGTCGGTACAGGGAACGCGAACACACAGAGTAACCAATGCCAAGGACATATCCGTCCTGATCGTACATGTGAGGCTACTCAAGGTGGGAAAGGCGATCCGCTCAGCATACAGGCTGTCCCCCATGCCAGTAGCCCCGTCCAACACGGTGCCGTCACGGTCATGAGGGGAATCTCCCAGGCGGGGCGCGCCGTGACCCACGAAACGGCGCTGGACCTGCCACCACTCATCATAAACGACAAGTCAACGACCCCCTCAACTACGACTAGCGGGCGATGGGGCGTGGGCAAACCAGCTACATTGACATCAGGGCCTTGCCCGCACGATAACAAGGTAGCATCAATGAGTAAAAAACAACCTCCCTTCAGGACATCTGCACTGCAGGTGGTCAAAGTACCAGGCGACGGCTCATGTTTTTTCCATGCCATGGCACCCGATACACCATACAGCGTCCAGGAACTTCGCCACCTAGTGGCGGACGCCGTCATCTTGAACGCGGAAACCCGTTTTAACGGTATGACTGTGCGTGAATGGATTCAGACCGAAACAGACATGACACCGGCTCAGTATGCGGCTGACATGAGAAAGAACGGCTGGGGAGGACAAGTGGACATGCTCCTTTTAGCCCAATTGCTCCAAAAGTCATTCCATGTGTATATTAAGTCGGAATCGGGCATTCCAACCCATCAATACACGTTCGAACCGATTTCCAACTCACAACAGCGGATGACTTTGCCCAAGCCCATCCGGCTGATATTCGATAGAAAGCATTATGACGCGATTGTGAAACACACACCTGTGGAAGACAATATAACCTCAAAGAGGCACAAACCACCTGCACAGGCCAAACAGGCTACGATGGATCCAGGACCAATAGCGAGGAAGATGGACGAGTTCTTAGCACCTCAAGCAATCGTCAGAGCCGATAACGACGAATGGATAATAGTGGGAATGAGGTCAAAGGGCTACGCACAGAAACAATGCACCAGGACAACAGCAAAAGATCAGCATGGCAAGACACCCCCGGGACAGACAACGCCTCTCGCTCCAGGATCAGGAGGGCAGGTAAACGGTTTGAAGACAGATATCCCTGGCGCTCTAGACCCGAACAGTCCTAATGACCAGCTCGGTCGAGACGTCACGGGACAGACCACCATAACAAATGGGGTACAGCGCATAATACCAAGGAGTCAGTTAGCGCAGATGGAATCGCCGTACAGGCCGAGGCTGGAAGGCTTTACGACTCAGGGGGCAGCGCGGGATAACCGTGCGCTGCGAATAATTCCCGCATTGGCTCTGCCACCGTCCCTGCAGAGCCCAAGTATTGACTGGGAGCCCCAAGCCATAGAAATTCAATGCGCGCCTAAGCGCCGACTCAAGATAACGCATTCGGTTGATACAGGGATCAAAGTGGATAAATGGATTTTGGATCTTCGGCGATTTAATGAACGTCAGGAAGCAGTTCTCCAGGTGTTGAGAGAGAGCCCAACACAGGAGCGAGACATTGTGGAGCATATCGGTGGCAGCGCTAATGACCGCACCCGCACCCGTCGCATTCTATCCCGCCTTACTTCTGAAAAAGTAACGACAAGTGTTGGAACGAACATTTTCGGCTCGCGCCTCTTTACACTAACACGGACTATCCCAGGCAAACACACCACTGCCAAGGGTAACGACCTGGGATTCGAGTCACATGCTCAAGGTCATCTTGTCGATGGCGGGTCTCACTCTCCCACCATCACGGTGGGGAAAGATAGGGACACGAGCATTGCCAGCTCAGAGGCTACTCCCAAACTCATGGAGGCCAATCCTGCAGCCGACGATTTGAAGGTCGAGCCTGATACTACAGCCCAGGCCAAATCAGAAGTCGGCGCCTTGAGCGCTACATTGAAAGCCAAAAACCAGCCCGAGAAACTCCAAGACAATTTCGATGACTACAATAAATATGACGATAACAGAGATCAAACGTCACCGCTGGCTAGCCCAGGCAACGTTACCATTATTGGGACTGACCCGAGAATCAAGTCACATGATCACGAGAATGTCGTTAGCGTATCTTACTCTCCCGCCGTCAAGGTTGAGAGAGACAAAGATGCTATCAAAGACATCCCAACGGCGACTTCAAAACTCAATGCAGCCAAACCTGCAGCCGACATTTCAAGGATCGAGTCAGAGACCTCAGACCAGACCAAGCCAGCAGTAAATGCGCCGAGCGAGGAGCTGAAAATCAAAAATCAACCCGAGATGCTCGGGCGGCCCCAACTGCCACGCATGGAGACAGGAGAGAAGAGTAATACGGACAGTATCAACTCAGTCGAAGCGTCTGAGGGAGACGGGCAGTGTCAACTCAGTCATAGCGTCGACCTATCGCTGAAAGAGAGAAGTCGGCCTGACAAGGAGAGGGCCCACTCACCCACCATGGTAAAGGGGAGAGAGGGATCAAACAGCCCAGCCACAGCCCCAATGACGGAGCTCAAGGAGGTCAATCTGGCAGATGACGATCCTATTGTTGAGCTGCAGATCAACAACCAGCCTTGCCCAGAGGTGCTTCTCTATCCAGGCCTAGGGGGGATTCGGATGAGTAATGAGCACAGTAATCATCTGAATGTAACCGTACTCGTGGTGGAACTAGATTTGAAGGCTAGTTTATCCACTTTACGAGAGATCAGACCCGCATTCAACCCTCTGAGAGTCGAACCTGAGTTCACAGAGGGAGCCCAATCACCCGTCATTGAAGTAAAGGGAAAGGGATCGAACAGCTCCACAGCCCCAATAACGGAGCCCAAAAAGGTCAACCTAGTAGATGACGACTCCAGTATTAGGCTGCAGGTCAATAACCAGCTGGGCTTAGGGGCGTCTCACTCCCCAGGTTGGAAGGTGGGAAGGACAAGTGATGCATGTAGCACCCAGGCCAAAGCAACCATACTCGACATGAAGATAGAGTTGGAGGTCAGGGACCGATTTGTCAGAGACGACACTATTCTCGGGATTCGACACAAGATCCAAAGAGCAACGGACCAATTCCTCGAAAATGAGTGGCTACAAGCGACTCAGATAATTCTGATAAATAGCTTAGAGCAACACGCCATATCGGAAAGCTTGTTTTGGTCAAAAACTTCGGACGCACACAACCCATTGGGGGGAAACGGACTTGCCGACACAGGGGATAAAAAACAGCCTACTCAGAAGGGGGATTGTCTATACACGGCGGCCATTCTTGCCACGGAAAGGTATTCCCAGGCCGTAGACGCGGTAGAACACGAGACACAGTTTCTGAAACGAGGAACGATCAATCAGTTCAAAAAGATAGTGCAACACTTCTACGATCCCGCGCGGTCAACGGAACAGGCTAACTCGAGCATCTACTCAGTCCGGAGAGCCACGCTCCTGGGGCAACTCCTAGAGGTCTCCTCTCCAACCGAGTTAGAACTCTATGTAAAGAGCATGGAAAACGATACGCAGCACCCAGCAGGGCCCCTGGACATTTGTATATTGTCCCACCTGATGAAAAAGGACATCCAAGTGTATCGCCAGGTGGACGACCTACAGGAGCAGATATCCAACCCTGTCCTTGCCAAATGTCTGGACACTCTATCGAATGCTGAACAATCCTTCAGAATCTTTCTACACAACGGTCACTTTACACCGCTCCCGGAGGTACTACCCCCCACCACGGTTCATCACATTTCACGAAGCTACCTAGATGCATGGCCAGCAAGGAGACCCTCCGAGTCTCTGGGACACAAAATACAAGAACTGCTAATCAACACAAGCAGGGCAGACTACCTCCAGCACGATCACTGGGGTGTGACGCTCTCTTCGGCAACTTCGTTAGGGTTGCTAGGCCTGCGAGAACTGATGTACTCATCGATTGTCAATCCAGAATGGAAGGGAGCCGCCAATCAGGCCATGCGGTTTATAAGGTCGCTTACATTTCAAACATCCAAGCACCTGCAACTCGTCATCCCGGCGTCCATTCAACGATGTGGCACAGGCAACCTACGTACAGTTAGTCTACGAGGATGTACGATCAATACCAATACAGACTTTGACATGGTGGAAACCACCATTAACATTTGCCGTAGGTGCCCGCGCCTCACAGTCATCGACTTAGCTGGCTGCTCGTACACGATTATCTTGCCACTCATGGCCACTCTATCACAGATAGCCCTCTGTGGGACTAGCGGCGATCCACTATCACTTCTAGCTCCTAGCGGCGAATCGTCACCACTACCAGCACGAAGAGCAACAAAATTATATAAGGCTCTGATATCGGCCTCTGGGGACGATAGGCCTATCCCGATGGATGTCCTGCTAGAGCTCATCACATCCAAAAAATTGCCTCAGCTACTGATAGACAGAGACTTTCTCCCACCGAGAAAGGCCTTTAGTGCTCAAGCACGGAATTCAGGGGTACAGGTAGCACTGCTCCTAGGAGTCTTCTGGGGAGCTCCAACCAACAGTAATGGTTCCCGGGTCTTCTCAGCAGTAACTAGCAGGATAGAGAACAGACTACCGCTGATTGCAGCGGTCCTCCAGGGGGATGTGGACTTAATAGAGGTTCTGTTGTTGGCCAACGGACGCATAAATCAGAGTACTGAAGACGGAACAACTCCGCTTCTTCAAGCAACCACCCAGGAACGTCTAGACATCATCGAGCTACTCATCAACTATAAAGCGGAGGTCAGCGCAACTAAGCATGACTCGATAGGGCTGCTGGCCAACGCAATTCAATCGCAGAATGGTGCCATTATGCAATTGGCAATTTCCCACATGGACCCTCAAATTTTTGCTTTGAAGGGCTCCCTCGAAGAGGCATTACGGAACAGGAGTCTCCTGCTTACGATAGCCAAACCATTGGATCTGACACATTCCATTATTGGATACTGCTTGCTTCCCAAATTCCTCGAGAAATGGATCTTGTCGGATGAGACAGCATCAGAGCAGGTGATTGGGGTCCTAGGCGCGATGCTTACCATCGTACCACCGTCGTCTACTCTACACGATCAGATCAGATCCGTACGCAACTGCATCATTCTCAATAAAGAATTCATTGATTTTGACGAATTTTCCTATCTTACAGAGCAAGAAGGGCTTTACGACCTTATGTCACAACTGTTCGCCCAAGAGGGCCTCAGGCAAGACAATACGGAAGGGAGGACTCCACCCCCCTCGATCGTACCAAGACATGTCAAGGGGATTCGTTTTGAAACATTTTCGTTTGCGGGCGACCAGGCAACAGGCCTGTGCTGCTCAGGTCATCTCGTGGCCTGGAGAGAACCGATCGGAATAGTGATACTTGATGCGCGCTCGGGTCACATCTGCAGAAAAATAGGTATTAAGGCTCCGGAGGGGTGGCTCCCCCACATGAGAAGCTCAGTCTTGGCCTTTGCCCATATGGATGCAGGGGACCAGCGTCTTTTGATCTCAGCGGATAGCTACTCTAACGATATCAAGGTCTACGATTGGCTATCCAGGGACCACGCACCAGACTTTTCGGAGGGGATACTGATACACACTCTGCGGGGTCACGATCTTCCGGTAACAGCGATCGCCGCTTCTGGTAATAACTCCATACTGATATCGGGATCGAAAGATTGTCGAATCATCATTTGGAGCATCCCATTCCAAAAGCTGACGGAGAGCAGGTACCAACACATGGGCACAAGGGCTCCCCCTTGGGCTCATCGGAGCACTTCAGTCATACAAAAAATACAATGGCAAGTTCAGGGTATTCTAAAAGGCCATCCCCAGGGGATCGAGGCGGTAGCAATATCTTTCGACGGCACTCGAACAATATCAGGCGGCGAGGACGGATCCATACGAATTTGGGACACCAATAGCCTGACATGCATGGGGACCGTATCAGGCTCTAACCCGACGGGTACCATCGAATGGGCGACTTGCCCGAGAACGAACCGCACCCTGCCCAGAGAGATACTACTTTCCAAGGGTGTCGACTCCCTAGCCATCTCGCGGAACGGCTCTAGGATGGCAGGAGTGCTTTCGAAATCCGAAACAATAGCTGACCAGGACTTCCAGGTCTCGATATGGCTCCTTCGGGATGACGACCAACCTGCCAGCTATGTGGCCCTTAAAGGTCACACAGACAGGGTCACGGCAGTCTGTTTTCACCCGCTAGACGAAGCCAACGTAGTATCGGCCAGCCTAGACCAGACACTTCGAATCTGAGACAGTACCGGGCGGACTTGTCTAGCTATAATTGGTTTACCGAGTGCTATGACCCAAGTGACTTATGCGCTCGACGGAGAGGCTATTGCGGGTTATAGCAAGGAGGACAACCTGGTGCAGACGCTCAAGACTCCGAAACTCCCGTACTGTCAGCACCGGCCCCTCCATCGCATGACAGGCGTGACACTTCTACATTTCTCTCTCAGTGGAAACCTAATCGCCTCGGCTGGTCGAGACTGCATTCACGTTTGGAAATTATCCACCTGCAATCGAATCCAAACACTGCTGACAACTGACAAAGATGACAGACCTTTCAGTGGAATGGGATGGGCACCAATGGTCATGGAGTTCTCCACCCAAGAACAGCTACTAGCAGCTGGAGGAAAAAGGGGCGTATTAATGGTTTGGGACTTGAACAAGGACGGCGCACCGATGTCATGGCAGTCCTCAGTTGTGGAAATTACGGCAGGGCAAACGTATAAAACACCCTTATGGAGGGGATCCTCGGGAGACCCTTACGGTATCATTACAACCGTAGCTTTCTCACCAGACGGTGACACACTGATTTCAGGGGAAAAGAACGAGCATCATGAGAACCTCACCTTCAGGCTGTGGGATGTGCAACGGGGCACGCCCTCACAAATTCTTACCATTCCACGAACTGACCTCCCCCGATGCACATTCCATCTCTCCTTCCCTACCCAAACTAGGATAACCCTGTGGACTAGCGCACTCTCAACAGATCCACTTCTAAACCAGCATCCTAGGCTCCTCACCCAGCACTCGACATGGTTCTGGACCGTCCTTGATAAGACCGCACCTCGCTGGGTTTGGGTTGCTGGGAGGCACTCCCCCCCAGGGGACTCCCCGGATGATTCTGTAGATGTACGCACGCATGGCCACCTCTTAATCGTAGAAAAGACAACGAAACCTATAGCGTTTTACAATAATATGGTTAATATCACCGCGGCCAGACGGCGGGGCCCGAATATCGTCATAGGGGACAGAGCCGGCCTTGTCACCTTTCTCCTACTCCAGGAAGAGCCCAATAACCTTCCTTTGTCCCCTGGCGACTGGCCGTACATCCAAGTGCAGGTCTGGGCACCGTCTTACAGTAATACACTACAGCAGCCTGCCTCACGGACTCTGGGGGACCCATCGAGTTCACAGACAAGAACCACATTCCCGATGACTTCCAAAGTCACAACCTTAGTTCGGGACTTCAAATTTGCCATTCAGACTCGTCTTGGTCTGTCGCCAGAAATCGCCTGTAACTGGACACTCCTCCACGGCAACAGGATAATGTGTGAACATAGACCTCTAGGCTGCTACAAAGTTGTAAACGGGTCCACAATCGAGGTGGGTATCAGATTGCTAGGAGGAATGCAGTCGAATGTAAAGCCCGGCCAGAAAAAGCCTCCACCCAACCAGAATAGTAACTTGAGTCTATTTAAACACACCTCCAAGCAGATAACAGAACGTGAAGCATCTCGGAAACGGGAACAGATGATGGCAGAAGCAGGAGCTGCAATGGGAAGCATCGATCTGGACAAGAGGCGCCAACGGCTAATGGAAGAAGGTACGCGAAACGAACTTGCTGCCCTAACCAGACTCAGGCAAGAGGACGACCGTTTTAAGTCGGCAAAAATGCTTCGAGAAGAGATCGAGGAAACCCTCCACCCGATGGAGGTCATGGACATTGAGGAGAGACAGGACTTTAAGCGAGCGGTGAACGTCGCGGTAGATCTCATCAAGGCTCAGTCAGGGGGCCCCTCGGAACATCGATTTCCTTCGTTTGTACATTGGATGATGGCCAAAACCATGGAGCGGTGTGAGTCCGGCCAAGCTCTCTCCGATAAACTCATTCAAGAATGTCTGAGACAACCAGGCAACAGAACCTCAGTCTGGCTGATCCTTAGGTCGAGGATGGAGAACTACACGAAAAAGGAAACGCCTGGCCGCTGCCCCACGAATTTCGAGGTACAAACAACCTTCGGTCCACTGGCAGATTCAGTCAACGTCTCTGCCATGCCCCTAGACGACATCGACAAGTTTAGACAAGGAACGGATTTCCAGATTACCTTGTCCGGAGCACGTCATGGCCTGACGGAACAGGTGGCCCGGGACACCTTCACCATCAACAACTGGAGCTTTGACATGTCTATTGAACCCCCCGGCACGGAAAGGCTGTGTTTGGTTCCCACGAACCAAGAGCACAACCAGACAAAGCTACACTCTTGGATAGCGTGTCTTCGGGCTTCCTCACATCAACATGGATGCTTGGACACTAGAATTGAACATGCACTCCTAGCAGGTATTCTGCCTTCCTGGAACCATGAGCTTCCTCAATATGCCAACAACATAAAAGGCCTCCGCCTCGAAACTAGCAGGTTTTTGACGACGAAGGCCGGCAGAACGCGCTTCAAGCCGTCAACGGCGCATCTCGGAGCCAAAAGCCACCAAGCCCCACAGATCTTTATCCACATTGGAATAGATCGACTATCAACACAGCAGGGCTCATTGGCGGATATCACTCGAGACATCCTCAACAAACATGTGACTCTCCAGATGAATATGGTGGCGGACACGGACAAAATCGCAAACAACGTCATCACCTTCAGCATCTTGCCGCGCAACAGCAAACCAGCTACGGGTCAAGATGAAGCTTGGGGCCGGGCCAAGGATAGGCTGCGTCAGGAACGCCAAACGCTCGACGACGAAATAAACAAAATTATAAAAATCAGCGTCTCTCTGGCTCATGGAAGAGGGGAAGATGACGAGGTCGGCGTGGACCTTATCCGCAGCATCTGCCAAGACATTACTAGCCCAGCTCGATCGCGCACTAGCCACAAAGTGGGTGACACGATTTTGGACATTTTGAAGGAAAACCAACCAGAGAGGCTACATGAGTTTTTAGCGGGGCCTGAACCGGAGGCATACGTAGCCGCTAAGGTCTCAGGCTTCCCCACCTTCAAGGCCTTTTTCTCCTCGGATGAATATAAGAAGTACTCGACAACTCAGAAAACGACAACGTTCCTACAACTTATTAGGAACCACCTGCATGCACGAGGGGTATTTACTGAAACTATGGAAGTAATCTACGATGGGAAGAAAGGCTTAACGCCCGATGATTCGCTGCTAGTAATCTTCACGACTAGCTCGTGGAAGGCATGCACACTGCCACCTGCTCAAGGAGAACCGATCCTGCTGCCGATTACGAACTCAATCAAAAAGCGCCTTAAAGCAGGAGTGGCAGTCCCATTCCGTATTTCGAGCAGCAACACCAAACCAGCCCCGGATCTAATCTTCACTCCACTAGAAGAGGATGAGCCGGACAATATAGCAGAGGACCAGACTATCCTGCTGATACTGCAACGGGGGGACCTTATCTTTGTTCCGAAACTACCGGATGCGTCTCGATCAATCCAGAGATCCACAGCTTGGTCCGATATTCCGCTCAATTCAGAATGGGTATCCCTCCAGATCAAAAACATCCCGGGTCTGCAACGCCCAACTGCCGCCCCCGGCATACTTCTGGATCTTCTAGACAGGGGGGAAGCGACATTACTGGAGACTAGTACTGACGAGGCCAGTGTGTGGATTCTCACTGCCTATCTGGATGCTATCTTGACTCTGACACCTACTGCATTAAAAGACCTATGCCCAACTCGCCCCCGAGAGACGAACAGACACCTTGTGCTTGATCCCATCAAAGCAGCGATAAAAAGGGGCCTCCTACTCCATGGCACCCGGGGCGTGTGGCTGGAGAATAACCCTTTTGAGACAACCACGGTAGGCTCTCATCCGACGGACCTGTCCATGGAACCCTTCTCAAAACGAGATCCCGCTGCGCTACCCCTAGCAATAACAACCATGATAGGAGTCCCAAAACAGCTTGGCCAAGGCCTGTCGGACGTAACAAATCAAGTCCTTCGAGACATGGTAGAAGCTAAGCTGCTTGAGCCATTGCTCAAGAAAGGCCACACCCTGCTAATCCGGCAGGGATCAGACCTCAAAACAGCGTTACTCCAGACGGATAAGTTAAAGGTGGGGTCTCATTACACCTCTTCTGTGGAAGTGCCAGAAGAAGACATTGCCATGGCACTCGACAATACGCTCCCTCGCAAATTCCCAGCGGAATGGGGCATAGTTATCCTCTCGGTAGGCGACGACGCCGAATACCCGTTCGAGACAGCCGACTTCACCCCTCAGCTTCACTCCCCTGACCCGCTTCATATAGCGAATATAGGCAGCCACATATTGTCTCAAGGCTTATGGATCACGTCTAGCTCGGCCCTTAAAAGATTCAGACAAAAGAAGGGCATTATACAACAACCGCTCTCTAGCCCAAGAGGAATCATGTGGATATACCCAGGGTTCCAGGAGCCGCCCAATGACACAACTCATCGTTCGCTTTCTCAACTCTTGGGACCACAGTATGGGACGCTGCAATTTCTATCCGCTCTCGGGGTGCGCACGGATTTTAAATCGAGCATGGAAGTCCTAGAAACTCTGCGTGACTGTCGACGACAGGCGATTCTGTCAGAACTCTGTCTAGCCACGGAACACCGGCCCATCTTCATACCGGCGCACTCCATCCGAACAGTGCAAGGTCAGCGACAAGCCGTCCCACTCGACCGGTCCAGATCTCACCAAGTCCAACAAAACTGGCTCCCCCGCTTGGGCATCGCAGCAAACAACACGGAAATCCTTCAAGCGGCCATTTCGGAAGCTAAGAATGATCCCAAAGGAGTCGCAGCCCACATACTAGAGAATCACGGGGTACTTTTGACCACGTTCAACCAATTTGAGACGGTCTGCCTTTCGACCGCGATGTCAGCTCTCCCAGAAGCATTGCTGAAGGAACCAGTCAGCATGGCTGAGCTCACGGGGGACATGGACTATGTGATTAGCTTCGAGGAAGACCGCAGGGAGGGCAACGGAGGGCCCGCCCAACCCCTCCCATGATATCGAATAAGGGGCGCATAGGCAAGGGAGAGGCGAGACTCCCGCGCGCTTTGCATAGGGCCCCATGGCAACAAACGCATAAGCACATACCACGTATTACGCACAGCCCAGCCACACAGTCAAACACGAGACTAGACACACTACAACATACCTCACCTATAGCTACGCACTCACACTGGCTTCGACTGGACCTTACTCTGAACCCTACCCGACATAAGTTCAAACGTCACAAAGACAAACGAACACGGACCCCTACTGTAAGGCAATTAAGACCTAAGGTGCAGACATACATCACACCCCTACACAACAAATCCATACACGGCACACATTCCTCCACGCCCCTTAACTCAAGACACCTTTCCACACATGGGACCGTCGTCAGGAGGACAAGGGCAGAGCACTCGGAGGGGGTTGCCCCCAACCCCCTCCACCCTTATCCGACGTTGGTGAATGGGACATCACTGGCCTCCTTCACCAGGCAAGATGAGGGACATCCTACTAGCACCTTCACTACACAGAAATATAGCCATACTATAGTCACCCTCCCATCAAATCTAACAGATTCCTCAGGTAAATCTGACAAATCCACTAAAAAGTTACCTCCTATCAAAAAGCCACAGCCTATCAAAACATCATTTATAGATGCTAGAAAAGGATATAACTGGGAGCGGTTAACCCCCCAACACTTTATTTTAGCCAGCTTAGCACCCAATAACCTTAAACAGAAGCGCTCATGGCGGGACCTTATGGCGCACACCCACGCTGACAGAAAGCGCCTCTGTAAAAGATGGAGATATATAATAAATAGGAGACGGCATAGACTACAATGCCAGGAAACATACCGGAAGTCACACTATAGCTATACCACTTTAGACTTCACTACATCAAAGGTAACATCAGTACAAATACTTAACCAGAGAGTAATAGTTCTCACTCCTAACGCCATCACGGTGGAGGAACTTGTCAGAGCCATAGGTAAGCACTATGACAGAGCCCCGGGAGCCTTCTATGCTATGAGCTCAGGCAGGCTCCTGCCCGACGCGGCTCGTCTTCTACCCGGTCAAGACATTCGCGTCGTCCCCCGCCTCTTCGGAGAGGGAGTGGGCGAGAAAAGAAAGTCCGGCCGAATAACACGACTGGATATGACCGCGTCGTTGGCCAGCCTGCGCAGCCTGGTGGCGGACACCCTTAGGACCCTGGTACCTCGCCCGGACCAGTCGCACTATAGCATGAGCTCTGAAGGCGCCCAGATGATCAAGGCCCAGCTCATGACCTTGCATCAGAAGGCACAGGCAGCGCACCACACCCTCAGTGAGGACATTCGACATCTGGTTGCAGCAGCAGAGTCCAAACCGTTACAGCTCTTTCAAGATGACCTGCAAAAACTTCATGTTGCCAGCACCCCGTGCCAGGGTCTGCATCGAATGAGACCGCGGCTCTTCTGCCAGCCGTCATGCCGACATACGGAGCCGTGGGAACCTTGTCCCAATCAAATCCCGCAGTGGATATGGTCAGGGAAAGGCGGCCCCACCGAGGAGGCGGTAGGAGTGACACAAGATGCCTCGGCACATTTCCTGAGGGCGACCAGAGATATTACCGTTGGTACCTTTCTAACGGCCTTTGGGGATGCCGCGATCATCCGACAAAAGTCCAAAGTAGGTATAGAGTTCGCAGGACTGTATTCGGCCACGCAGATCTCACCAGATGGAGTAAGATGCCAATACACGTATCAGGAATCAACGGGTTCCGACACCTACTGGATCAGTCCTCATCAAGATGTCAAAATCATCTCTAACAAGGCCTCCAAGGCCCTTAAAAAGGCCCTGGAGTTTCGATCCATCCTAAAAGGGGCAGGTCAGGCGGCACAACACTCATGCTGCACACAACTTTCATGCAGCACATCGATCAATGCAGAGCTGGGCCTGATAATGAGGACATCGGGCAATGATGATGAAGACGAATGCCTTGGGGCCGGGCTGTTCGCTACCAGAACGATTCGGACGGGGGAGCAAATCTATGTTTCTTACTCGGAAGACATTGCTAAAGACTGGGAACCAACATTCGGCTGTAGATGCTACTGTTGTCGGTGCACAGGGACATGCAGCGTACAAGATACGTTAGACCAAGCCCAGGCTTGTTCGACACCGATGGCAATCCCTATTAGCAGCGATCCTACGCCTGGGTACCAAGATCTGACAACGGTGGAAAAGAGTGGAACAGGTCTCAACGGAAGGAAGGTAGACGGTCTCCCCTTGACCCCACAAGAGATAACAGTATACAACGCTTCGGGCACGGCATTCTCTCCTAAGACGGAGCGACAGTGCTCTAATAAGCGCAAGAAGGGTCTCACGGAGCCGGATACAGGTCCCACTGCACCGAAGAAACGAGCATCGATACTCCAATATCAGCATTACGTCCAAGAGACCATGCAAATTTTGCAACAGCCAGGCCACATCCATACGCAAATTGTGGATTCCTTTGGCATCTCCATTAAAGGGAAGGACTTCGCTACGCTTCAAACAAAAGAGATGCTCAGCGATGGGATAATGGACTGGATGTGCCATTGGTGGACGACTCAAATCGGTGGAGGCATAGGCGTCAAAGCTGGGATTGGTCAACCACGCATCGCTCCTCATCTACCAAGGTGCTACTATGTTTCTTCACATTGGTTCTCTAAACTTACGGAAGGTGGTGGGGCAAACCATCAAAAGGTCGCCCGCTGGACG
>Ga0164294_10002945_pt1 | contig 15219 bp, 16 predicted proteins | sample GEODES005metaG_FD_111479 | JGI IMG/M metagenome (GOLD analysis project Ga0164294, IMG submission 111479) | Oligotrophic lake water microbial communities from Sparkling Lake, Wisconsin, USA - GEODES005 metaG | ecosystem: Environmental > Aquatic > Freshwater > Lake | place: USA: Sparkling Lake...
CAGTCCAAAAGCTGGTGATGCGGTCCGTAACTGGCACATCATCGATGCACAAGATGTGGTCTTGGGCCGTCTTGCAACACATGCTGCCGTTCTTCTTCGTGGAAAGCACAAGCCAACATTTGCTCCACACATGGACATGGGCGACTTCGTAATTGTTATCAATGCTGAAAAGATCTCATTGTCAGGTAACAAGGCATTACAGAAGTGGTCTCACCATCACTCAGGTTTCCCAGGCGGTTTAACTTCTACTGTGTACGGCGAGCTTCTTGAGAAGCACCCAACACGTGCAGTTGAAAAGGCAATCAAGGGAATGCTTCCAAAGAATTCACTCGGTCGTCAGATCGCATCAAAGCTAAAGGTGTACGCAGGTCCAGAACACCCACACGCTGCACAAGCACCAAAGCCATATGTATTCAATCAAGTTTCACAAATCGTGAAGTAAGGGAAAAGTAAATGTCAGAGAACTTTGATCTAGTCGACAACGAAGAAGCTCCTACTTCATACTCATCATCAACACCAGCAGCTTCAACTAACCGTCCAGCAATCAAGGCACCAGGTGCAGGTACTGGTCGTCGTAAGGAAGCTGTTGCACGTGTTCGCCTTGTTCCAGGAACAGGTCGTTGGGTTGTAAACGGTAAGACTCTTGAAAACTATTTCCCAAACAAGGTTCACCAACAACTAGTGTCAGAGCCATTCCGCACAGTTGGTGCAGAGAACCAGTACGACGTTTTTGCTCGCATCAACGGTGGTGGAGTTTCAGGACAAGCTGGCGCACTACGTCTAGGTGTTGCTCGTTCACTTAACCAAATTGATGAGGAAGCAAATCGTCCAGCACTTAAGAAGGCTGGATTCCTTTCACGTGATGCACGTGTGATCGAGCGCAAGAAGTACGGCCTTAAAAAGGCTCGTAAGCGTTCTCAATACTCAAAGCGTTAATTCACTTTTACTAAAGGAGTTCAATTGGCGCTTTTTGGCACCGATGGAATCCGTGGCTTAGCCAATCGTGATCTCACCGCAGAACTCGCATTAGATGTTTCTGTTGCTGCTGCGCATATATTGGTCGAAAGCTCATCCAATAAAGACCACCAACCAACTGCAATAGTTGGCCAGGATTCACGTGCTTCAGGTGAGTTCCTAGAAGCTGCCGTTGTTGCTGGTTTAACAAGCGCCGGAATCAATGTGTATCGCGTAGGCGTTCTGCCCACACCTGCAATTGCCCACCTTGTTACAGAATTGAAGTGCGATCTAGGTGTCATGATTTCTGCATCTCACAATCCAATGCCAGACAACGGAATCAAGTTGTTCGCTCGTGGTGGTGGCAAATTAGATGATGCCATTGAAGCCCGAATTGAAGCTCGTATGGGCGAAGAATGGGAGCGCCCAACTGGCCGCAATGTTGGCCGCGTAATCAATGATGATGCTGTCACTGAAAAGTATTTGCAGCACCTTTTGTCTTCTGTTGAAACACCATTGAAGGGTCTCAAGATTGTTGTTGATTGTGCCAACGGCGCATCTTCATATGTTGCACCCGAGGTGTATCGACGAGCCGGCGTCGAAGTTATTGCAATCTACAACCAGCCTGATGGTTGGAACATCAATGATAATTGCGGATCTACCCACCTGCATCAACTTCGTTCAGCGGTTCTTCAAGACGGTGCAGATCTTGGGATCGCACATGATGGTGATGCAGATCGCTGTCTAGCAATTGATGCCGCAGGAAATGAAATTGATGGCGATCACATTCTTACAATCTTGGCTCGTGGCTTTAAAGCCCGTGGAGTTTTGAAATCTGACACCGTTGTTGGCACAGTAATGAGTAACCTCGGATTTATCCATGCCATGAAGGATGCAGCAATCAATGTAGCTACAACTCCGGTAGGCGATCGTTATGTTTTGGAAAACATGATTGCCAATGATTATTCATTAGGCGGGGAACAATCAGGCCATGTCATCATGCGCCAACTAGCCAATACTGGCGATGGATTGTTAACCGCGCTTCAGCTCATGCAAGAGGTAGTACGCACAGGAAAAACTCTGCAAGAGCTTGCCGCAACGATGGTGCGATTCCCACAGGTTTTAATTAACGTCAAAGATGTTGCCAAAGATAAGTTGCCAGGAAATTTGGTTATTGCAGCAGCGGTGAAATCAGCTGAGGATCGCCTTGGTGATTCAGGACGTGTCTTATTGCGCGCTTCAGGAACTGAACCCCTGGTAAGAGTCATGGTTGAAGCCGCCAGTGATAGCCTTGCGCAAGAAGTTGCACAGCAGCTTGCAAATACAGTTAAAAGCGAACTGGAGTAAATGACATGTGCGGAATTGTGGGTTACACCGGGCCACAATCTGCCTCACATCCCTTGATCGAAGGTTTGCGTCGACTTGAATACCGCGGTTATGACTCGGCCGGAATTGCTCTTGGTACAGCTGGCAAACTATTCATTGAAAAGAAGGCCGGCAAACTTTCTAACTTAGAGAACTCACTTGATGCATCCCTGCCCAATGTTCATTCAGGAATTGGTCACACACGTTGGGCAACTCATGGTGGACCGACAGATGGAAATTCACATCCTCATGTAGACAATGAAGGAAAGCTTGCAGTTATTCATAATGGAATTATTGAGAATTACACCGAACTTCGTGCGCAGTTAGAAGCTAAGGGACATAAGTTTACATCAGAAACAGACACTGAATCTGTTGCTCACTTGCTCAGTGATTTACGTAAAGTGCACAACGGGGATTTAACCGCGGCAATGCGCGATGCAGTAAAAGCTCTGCGCGGATCATTTACTTTGCTGGCAATTCACGCTGATGCGCCGGATGTAATCGTTGGGGTCCGTCGAAACTCGCCACTAGTTGTTGGCTTAGGCAATGGCGAAAACTTTATGGCATCTGATGTTGCCGCCTTTATCGAATTCACAAAGAAAGCGATTGAACTTGGTCAGGATGAAGTCGTAACAATGACGCCAACATCGGTTGAGATCACTGATCTTGAAGGCAAGCCAGTAAAGCCAGAGCAGTATGAAATTTCATGGGATGCCAGCGCTGCACAAAAGGGCGGCTTTGCACATTTCATGTTGAAAGAGATTTTTGAGCAACCAAAAGCTGTAGCTGATACTTTGATTGGCCGCTTAAGCGATAACAATCAAATCCTGTTGGATGAATTACATATGAGCGCAGAAGAGATTCGCTCACTTAAGAAAATCACTGTTATCGCTTGCGGTACCGCTTATCACGCAGGAATGGTCGCAAAGTATGCGATTGAAAAGTGGGCAAAGATTCCTGTCGAAGTCGAGATTGCAAGCGAGTTCAGGTATCGCGATCCGATCATTGATCCGAGCACTTTGATAATTGCGATTTCACAATCTGGCGAGACTATGGATACTTTGATGGCAGTTCGTCATGCAAAGGCGGCAGGTGGAAGAGTATTGGCAATTTGTAATACAAATAGTTCGACTATTCCCCGCGAATCAGATGCGGTTCTATATACACATGCAGGTCCTGAAATCGCGGTTGCATCAACAAAAGCGCTTCTGACTCAGATCATTGCCGTGTATCTCATCGGATTACACCTTGGCCAAGTAAATGGATCTTTGAAGGATGCTGAAGTACGTGACCTTTACAAGGAGCTGCTGGAACTTCCTGGCAAAATCGAACAGATCCTTGAAACCGTAGAACCTCTTCGCGAACTCACTCGAACTTTCGCACAGAACAACACAGTCTTATTCTTGGGTAGAAACATTGGATATCCAGTCGCACTCGAAGGTGCGCTTAAACTCAAAGAGCTTGCGTACATTCATGCCGAAGGTTTTGCAGGGGGAGAACTCAAGCACGGCCCAATCGCACTTATCGATCAGGGAACACCGGTGATTGCCATTTTGCCTGCAGGCCATGAGCATGCATTAGATGAAAAAATGCTGAGCAATATTCAAGAGGTCAAGGCACGTGGAGCGCGTGTAATTGTCATTGCCGAAGAAGGTGCACATGTTGAAGGCGCTGAACACATTATTCGTATTCCTATTGCCCCTGCTTTGTTCCAGCCAGTACTAGCAACGGTGCCGCTGCAGGTATTTGCTTACGAAATGGCGGTCGTGCGTGGCAATGATGTCGATCAACCAAGAAACTTGGCTAAATCTGTAACGGTTGAATAATGCAAAAATTAGCACAAACCCGCAAACGACAAATGGACAGAGCTCTTCGCTGGTCCTTGCTTCTGTTTGTTGGCTTCTTAGTTGTCACGCAACAAGTTCTGACAAATGGCCCACTGGTTGCATACGACAAAGAGATTAACAGCCAGCCTAAACCTCAATTTGAAGGTTTAGCAGGATTCATTCTTAGGCGTTTAGATGATTTAGGACTTCGCGGCTTGACCGCAACCGTGTTGTTGATTTCAGCAATATTTATTGCCTATAAGTTCAAAACTTGGCGACCACTTAATTTAGCGATGATTTCATTACTTTCACTTAACTTGGTAGTGGGTACATTTAAATTAGTTTTGGGTCGCACCAAACCTAGAGATGGCTTTGATCTTTTGCATGCAGGTGGCATGTCATATCCAAGCGGACATGCTTCTAACGCGGTTTTATCCTGGGGAATATTGGCGTACTTGATTTATCGCTATGCAAAGGTTGATCGTTATCAAGGTCGTTTAGCTAGCGCGGGTGTTGTCCTCATCAGTCTTACAGTGTGTGTAGTTTCTCTGATACGTCATACCCACTGGTTTAGCGATCTATTAGGTGGCTTGTTTGTTGGCAGCGCATTGTTGGTGGCGGTAATTGCCATTGATAGGTATGTTCCTTCGAAAAGCCAGTTGCACTAGACTTCACCAATGTTCGAGCGAGCTGAAGTACGCGTTGACTTAGAACGCATCACAGCAAATATCAAGCATTTCAAAGAGCTTTCTGAAACACCTTTAATGGCTGTCGTTAAGGCAGATGCCTACGGACATGGTTTAGTTCCGGTGGCTAAAGCAGCGTTAGCTGCCGGAGCATCCTCATTAGGAGTTGCGCTGCTTGAAGAAGCAATCACTTTGCGCCAGGCTGGAATTACTGCGCCAATTCTTGCCTGGTTGGTGCCACCCGGATCAGATTACAAATTAGCTGTCGATAATCACATCGAGTTAGCTGCATCTTCGATTAAAGCGCTAGAAGAAATTGGAGGGGTGAAATCAGAGTTTCGCCCAAAGGTTCATTTAGAGGTAGATACCGGAATGACACGTGGCGGGTTTCTTGCCGAGTGGGGAAAGATTGATGGTCATCACGTTGCTAATTTAGATGTTGTCGGAATATTCTCTCACTTTGCCCGAGCAGATGAGCCAGGAGAAAAACAAAATCAGGTCCAACTCAATAGATTTAAAGAAATGGTTGTAACAGTCGAATCATTTGGTTACACAAACATTGTTCGTCATCTATCAAACTCTGCGGCAACACTTAAGGATCAAGATTCACGTTTTGATATGGTCAGAGTTGGAATTGCGATGTACGGACTTTCTCCAGATGTTAAAACTTTGGGGGACGGTGCTTCACTTGGGTTAAAGCCTGCGATGCAACTTCGGGCCAAACTTCATTTGGTAAAAACTGTGCCTGCTAATACTCCTGTCGGCTATGGTGCAACCGCCTACACAACTGCTGAGACAAAACTGGGAATAGTTGCAATGGGATATGCAGATGGAATTCCGCGAATTTCACAAGGTGCCGGCGTCTTTATTGATGGAAAGCGTGCACCAATAATCGGCAGAGTTTCTATGGATCAATTTGTGGTGGACCTGGGGGCTGAATCCACAGCTTCTACGGGTGATTGGGTGATCATTTTTGGCGATGGCAGTACCGGTGAGTACACGGCAGATGATTGGGGAGCCGCAAGTGGCAGCATTAACTATGAAATAGTTACACGAATTGGGCCAAGAGTGCCTAGAATCTACTCACCTCATGTCTACTAACACTTCAGCGCTGAAAGTCGAACGAGTTAACGTCTCCTTCGGCGGTCTTCGGGCACTCAATGATGTCTATTTAGATATTGCAAAGAATGAAGTTGTTGGTTTAATCGGACCTAATGGCGCTGGCAAGACAACTTTGTTTAATGCACTGTGCGGCTTAGTTGCTCCAGATTCAGGCGAACTCCATCTCAATGGGAAAAAACACGATTTCCCAAAACCTTTTGAGCTTGTTGATTTGGGCATCGCACGCACATTGCAAGGCGTTGGGCTCTTTGGAGACTTAACAGTTTTAGAAAATGTCATGATCGGTGCACAACATTTAGCAACGACTGGATTGATTTCAGCAGCACTTGGTCGCAACAGAAAAGACGAGACTCAAATTCGCGATAGAGCACGAGTTGCCTTAGAACGCGTTTATGCAGGAGGCATCGCACATCGCCGCGCAGACACCTTGTCTTATCCGGACACAAAGCGAGTTGCGATTGCACGTGCACTAGTAAGTGAGCCAACAATTTTGATGTTGGATGAACCTGCCGGAGGTTTGGGAAGTCAAGATATTGAGTGGATGAATTCGCTGATCAAAAATCTCAGCGTCGATATGTCCGTGCTTCTCATCGAACACCACATGGATGTAGTTATGTCAGTATGTAGCAGGCTTTATGTTCTTAACTTCGGTGAAGTAATTGCAAGCGGAGATGCTGAGACAGTGCGCCGTGATCCAGCAGTGATGGCTGCTTATCTTGGAACAGGAAGCAACAATGTCGCTTAATGTTTCCAATTTAACGGTGCATCATGGTGCCATTTGTGCGGTCAACCAAGTTTCACTAGCAGTACCAACCGGCAAGCTTGCAGCCATTATTGGGGCAAATGGAGCCGGCAAAACCACTTTACTGCGCGCGCTTTCAGGGCTTAATCAACCAACACATGGCTCAGTTATGTGGAAGGGCGAGAAGATTGTTGGGTTGAAGCCTGAAGTATTAGTTCGTCGCGGTATTTCACATGTATCAGAAGGTAAATCAGTAATTCCCGAATTAACGGTAAAAGAAAATCTTGAACTTGGTGCTATTTGGCGCCGTAATGCCAAAGAATCAAAAGAATCAATTGATCAAGTAGTTTCAATATTTCCACGTTTAGGTGAGCGCATACAACAGCGCGCCGATACTTTATCTGGCGGTGAACGACAGATGTTAGCTATTGGGCGAGCAATTATGTCTAAACCACAACTGCTTCTTTTGGACGAGCCATCACTTGGTCTTGCACCACTGGTTATTGAACAGATTTTCCAAACAATTCGTGATTTGACAACCTCAATGAATTTAACAGTTTTATTAGTAGAGCAAAATGCAATGGGTGCACTACAGATTGCAGATCTTGGAATAGTTCTCAATCTTGGAAAAGTTGTTGCAATGAATCATGCCCAAGTGCTCATCAAAGATCCTGCCGTGCGCGCGGCATATTTGGGGTACTAATGCACAAGTTATTAGAGACTATTCTTATTGGAATTTCAACCGGATCTATTTATGCCCTGATGTCTATTGCTCTGGTCCTAGTGTGGAGATCAACTCGTGTAGTTAATTTTGCACAAGCAGGTCAGGCGATGCTTTCGACATATATTGGTTTTGAAATAGCGAGCCGAACTGAAATTTTCTGGCTCGGCTTGGCATTTGCCATCGCTGCCGGAGCATTACTTGGAGCTGGCGTGGATTATTTCTTCATGCGAGTTTTATTCAAGCATGCGGTATCAGGTGTTGCAGCTGTGGTTGCTCCAGTAATTGCAACATTGGGCTTACTGGGATTGATTCGAGGCATTGTGGGATTGATTTGGGGCGGAGAGTTCAAATCAATCAAAGCACCAGCATCAACCGACGGTTTCACAATTGGCGAAACTACGATTCCATTTTCAGCTTTAAATCTGTTGGTGATTGGCACGGTTTTCTCAATTCTTATTGTTCTGGCCATAGTGTTTCAACGCACCAATTTGGGCTTATCTCTACGTGCCTCAGCTTATGCACCAGAGATTGCACAGTTAGCGGGTATCAAGACCGCACGAGTTAGAACTATTGGTTGGGCGATCGCTGGTGGAGTTGGTGGAGTCGCTGGAATGTTAGTGACATCAAACAACTTCCTCTCACCTTATTCGCTAGATCTATTGCTCGTCTTCGGATTTATTGCAGCGGTTATTGGCGGACTTGAAAGTATGGTTGGTTCAGTTGTTGGGGCGTTGCTCCTTGGAATCACTCTTACCTTTATTTTGAACTACGTCGGAACCTCATTAGTATTTATCGGTGGATTTGTAGTTCTCATCCTGGTGCTACTTGTTAAACCGGATGGAATTATGGCGAAAGGCAGGGCTCGCCGTGCGTAAAAAAGTTGCGTTCTTCATTCTCATTGGTTGGGCATTACTTTTAATCGGCGATCGCGTAGATGAGCTTCGTGTTTATCAAGGTGCGCAGATCGCGATGTATACGATTGCTTTAGCATCAATAGTTTTGCTCACTGGTTATTCTGGTCAAGTATCACTGGGCAATGGTGCGATGATGGCTGTTGGTGGTTATGCCGCGGCGCTGACTCTTAATAATTTAGGAAGCCCGGTTTGGTTTGCATTCCTGATGGCAATAGTTGCCTCAGCTCTCTTTGGTGCTTTCTTAGGAACGGCGGCTGCACGATTATCCGGACCGTATCTAGCGGGAACAACTCTTGCTTTAGCTGTCGGTCTTCCAGAGATTGCCAATCAATTTGCATTTCTTGGTGGAGTTCCCGGACTGCTCTTTGATGTTGGTTTTCCTCCAGCAAGGTTTGGCGAAGAGTTCTCGCAATATAAATGGTTCTTTTGGATTGCAAGCTTTATAGCTCTGCTCGCTTTATTTATCACTTCTAACATTCTTCAATCGCGCTATGGACGAACGTGGCGTGCGATTCGAAGTAGTCCTTTGGCAGCCGAGTTATCAGGAATCAATTCATCGCGGATGAAGATTCTCGCCTTCACCATCAGCTCAGCCCTTGCTGGACTAGCTGGAGCGGTAATGGCAATGACTATTAGCTTGGTGGCTCCAGGTGCTTACACACTGACTCTCTCATTTGCCCTTGTTACTGGGGCCGTACTGGCGGGCGTTTCTAGCTTGCCAGGGGTGGTCTTCGGCGCACTGATTCTGGTTGCAATCTCTGAAATCGCAGATGTTGTGGCCAACCGGTTTGGAGGCGGAGAGAACCTCAACAACTATCTGCCTAGCCTCATTGTGAGCGTATTGCTGATCCTCTCAGTAATCTTTACACCTAATGGTCCGGGAGAGAAGCTGCGCAGACACCACCACAAGAAAAAGGCTTGAGCGCTTAAACTACCAGTCAGTAACTAGTAGATTACGAGAAGTTTAACAACCCTCGATGGAAGGAAAACAATGATCAGAAAGACTCGTAGAAAGGGGACCTGGCTAGCCGCCACGGTGCTCGCAGTTGGTAGCTTACTTGCAACATCGCTTCCAGCTTACGCAGAGACGGGAGTTAGTAGCACCGAGATTAAGCTCGGCATCACTCTTCCTCTTACTGGAGCCGCATCGCCAGGTTATAACAAGATCGGCAACGCAATGAACGCCTACTTCAAGTATGTCAATGACAATGGCGGAGTTTATGGTAGAAAAGTCACGCTCATTCAAAAAAATGATGAGTACTCTCCACAATTGTCCATTGCTAAGACAAACGAATTAGTTTTGAAGGATAAAGTTTTTGCATTGGTTGGCCCACTTGGAACTGCAAACTACACATCAGTTCATAAGTCTGTAGGCATTGCTAAGCGCGGAATCCCAAGTCTTTTCCTCAACACTGGATTTAGCGGTTTTGGAAACAAGAAGACTTATCCAACCTCTTTCATGGTTCTTCCTTCTTATGCAATGGAAGCAAAGATCATCGCACAATTCCTCAAAGAGAATCATGCTGGAAAGAAACTCGGCATTGTTTACCAGAACGATGAGTTTGGTATCGATGGAATGGGTGCATTCAAGGCAGCTGGTACAAAGTTTGATGTATCTGTGGCTTACACATCAGGTACTCAGAGCGCTGCAACTGCACAGACCTGGGTCTCCCAGCTTGCAGCAGGCGGAGCTCAAGTTGTTGTCTTCTTTGGCGTAACTTCTGCAACAGCTCCACTGCTAGCGGTAGCTGCAGGAGCTAAGTACGCACCACAGTGGATCCTTGGATCAGTTGGCGCGGACCCATTAACTTTGCGTGCACTCGGTGTTCCATTAGCGGTTCTCAATGGCGCACAAACTCCAGCTGGTAACCCATCACCAAATGACACTAGCGATGAGTACGTCAAGCAGTTCCAAGAGATCAATACCAAGTACAACACTGGTACTGCTTTTGATGACTATGTACTGCAAGGTATGAACATTGGCTTGATGACTGTTCAAGCTCTAAGGGCTGCAGGACCTAGCCCAACCCGTAAGAAATTGATTAGCGCTATGGAAAACAAAGGTTCAACCTTTGCATCCGTTGCCTATTCTCCTCTTGGGTTTTCAAAGACCAGCAACGTTGGTCATACCGGTTACTACATGGCAGTTATGGATGCCAACGGAGATAGAAAGCCATTTGGTGGAAAAGTAACGCTTTACACTACTAACAGTGGCACTGGTCCAGTTGTGGTATCCACTTTCAAACGTCCGGCAATGCCAGCGAAGGGATTACCAAGTAACTCATGAGAAACTTTAAATTCAAGCGTTCCTTAACGCTCGTAGTAGGGGCAGCACTTGCTGCATCACTGCTAGTTGCAGCACCAACAGTTGCTAGCGCAAATCCTGTTTGCGATGGCAAATTCCCAGTACAGACATGCGGAGGTGCAACATCTGATGGTGCACCGTACGCAATGATGGTTCCTGCGAACTTCAATGGAACTGTCTATTTGTATTCACATGGATATCGTCCAAACATTGCAATTCCAGCTGGAATTCCGGTTTATGGCGGATACACAGTTACCAACACACCTCAGCCTGGTCCAAACGCAACAGTAATTGGTGCGCTTTTGGCTAAGGGTTACGGCGTCGTCGGTTCAGGTTTTGCTCGCCAAGGATGGAATGCTGATTCAGCTATTAAAACCAACGTGGAACTTGTAGGTGCTTTCAAGAAGCAGTTTACGAAGACTACAAAAGTTGTTGCATGGGGCGAATCGCTAGGTGGATTCATTACTCAAGCACTTGCTGAGAAGCATCCAGATCTATTCAGCGCTGCAGCACCACTATGTATGGCTAGCGATGTGACTCCGCTTTCAACAATGGCAGGGGACGCACTCTGGGGACTCAAGACCTTCTTTGATCCAACAATCAAGGGTGGTAATTACTCAGCTGGAGCTGCAGGTTATGCCGAGGCAATGGGCGACCTAGTAAAGGTCTTCACAGTTATCGGAACATTGCAAGCAGCTTTTGCAGCGAACCCAAGCACTCCAGCGTGGCCAGCAACATCAAAGGTTCCAGATGCAATCAAGGGAATTCCTTCACGCAGCGCACTTGTAATGGTTGCGTTGATGTCAGGAGTGCCAATGCAATCTGCACACTTTGATTCAACATCAGCACCTGCTGGTTTGCCGGCTTCAAACACTCTCTCGTTCCAGGTTGCTATCAACCCAGCTTTTGCCGCACTTGAGAACGTGGCAAACGCTGCAGCTCTTGCAGTTCTTGCAACGCATGATCTCGAACTACAAGCAGGTGGTGCAATATTTGATAACACCGCTACTGACTATGCAGCACGAATTGCAGAAGAACAATTCATCTGGGCTTCAGCGCTTTCTGGTAACTCAGGAACCGCTGGACTTCTCAGTGTTCTTGCTGCATCACCTCGCGCTAAGGCAGATCCTGCTGCAGCAGCGAAGTTGAAGACACTTGTTTCGCATTCTGGAAAAGTTGAAATCCCAACTATTCTCTTCACAGGTGTTGCTGATCCTGTAACTGCTGCTGGAAACCAACAGTCAGTTGTTGATAAGTACGCAACTTATTATGCAGAGAAGTGGGTAGCCGCAAGAAAAGCAGGAGATCGCAAGCGTCCTGCTAACAACCAACTCGTACTATGGAACTTCCCACTTGAGAAGTACACCAAGTACACAGCTGCTGGAGCACCAGATACATCTGTTCCTGCTGCAACTGGCACCAATCACTGTAACTTCACCACATCGCAGTACATGGCAGTGGCAGATCTACTTGCTTATGCCTCAGCTAATGGAAAGCACCTTTCTGGTGGTCCATTGCTGACTAAGATCCGTAAGGCAGGAAATATGACTTACGATCGTGGCTATAGTGCTCCGCAGTTGAAATACTACGGAGATACTAAGTAATCAGCTCTACATAGGGTGTAAGTAAAAGGCGGGGCCAGATTTATCTGGCCCCGCTTTCCTTTACTCTAAGACAGTGATCACAATCGCTACCGCCGATGCAATGCATCAACTTGGCGTGAAGCTTTCAGCCCAGTTGCGTGCAGGTGATCTAGTGCTTGTAAATGGCCCACTTGGCGCAGGCAAGACTGTTCTAGCCCAAGGTATCGGCGCAGGTCTTGGCATTACCGGAGTTACATCTCCGACCTTTGTTATTTCTAGAGTCCATAAAGCGGCCGTTCCATTTATTCATGTTGATGCATATCGCTTGGTGGATTCTGAGAACCCTATTCTTTACTTGGATGATTTAGATCTAGACATTGCCAATTCAATTACTGTGATCGAATGGGGCGGTGCTGAATCAGCACGATTAAGTGAAGATCGCTTAGAGATCACAATCGATCGAAGCGAAGATCAACGAAAAGTTGAGACTAATCCGGTTGGCTCGCGCTGGGCAAGGTTCTCTCTATGAGTAAAGTCTTAGCAATTGATACTTCAACCTCTCGCACTAGCGTGGCAATCATTGAAAATGGAACACTTGTTTACAGCGGCTTTAGAGATGGAGCAACTGCGCACGGTCCATCCTTGCCTGCACTAGTTCAGGAAGCGTTAGCTATCAGCGATGTTGATGAAGTTGTCGTAGGCATGGGTCCAGGACCATTTACTGGTCTGCGAGTAGGAATCGCATTTGCACAAAGTTTTGCTTTAGCTCGAGCGATACCTGTGCGCGGGGTTTGTTCCTTGGATGCAATTGCTGCACAAATCCAAGAAGCTGATTTCATCATTACCGTTGATGCGCGACGCAAAGAGGTTTATTGGGCACGATATACAAATGGAGCTCGGGCTGGAGAACCTGCAGTTAGTTTTCCAGCAGATGTCACGGGCGCACCAATTCACGCAGATCTTTTCCCTGACATGAATTCCTTGGTGAATTTGACTGGGGATATAACTGAACCAATTTATTTACGCAGACCTGACGCGGTAGCAACGGCGGACAGATGATTAGTTATCGCGTAGCAACCGCCTTTGATCTTCCAGTTTTTGCTTCTTTAGATAAAGAGCTGTTTCCATATTCGCCGTGGTCTGCATCCCAATACAAAGAAGAGTTTTCTAGCCCAACCCGCCACTTTGTGGTGGCGATAGATGCAGCACAAAACATCATTGGTTATGCAGGAGTTTTCGCACCTGGCGAGGCCGAGGCAGATGTGCTGACTGTGGGCGTAATACCCACCCATCGCGGAAAAGGTATCGCAAAGACGCTCATGGCCATGATTACTGGTTGGGCTAAAGAACAAGGCTCTATCGCCATGATGCTCGAAGTCAAAGTAGATAACTTTGATGCTATTGGTTTGTATGAATCTTTGAACTATTCAAAGCTCAATGTACGTAGGGATTACTTTGGGGCAGGTTTAGATGCCCTTGTCATGCGATTGGATTTGCAATGAGCCAGCCCATTGTTTTAGGTATCGAAACTTCATGTGATGAAACCGCCGTTGGCATTGTTCGTGGACGCACCTTACTGGCCAATGTGATCGCTTCCAGTGTTGAAGAACATGCACGTTTTGGGGGAGTTGTTCCGGAAATTGCAAGCCGTGCGCACCTAGAAGCGATGATTCCAACTTTGCATAAAACCCTTAAGGATTCAAAGATTTCTCTGAAAGATATTGATGCAGTTGCTGTCACTGGCGGACCTGGATTAGTTGGCGCCTTATTAGTTGGTGTTGGTTCTGCTGCAGGTTTGGCACTTGGATTAAACAAACCAATTTATGCGGTTAACCATTTAGCGGCACATGTAAGTGTTGATTATTTGACTCATGACAAGCCGCTTGATCCAACAATTGCGTTGTTGGTGAGCGGTGGCCATTCTTCTTTGCTACAAGTTGATGACATCACAGGGTCAATCACAAAGCTTGGCGAAACCATGGACGATGCCGCAGGTGAGGCATTCGATAAAATTGCTCGTGTTATGAAGTTAGGTTTCCCCGGAGGCCCTGCAATCGACAGATTAGCTGTTGAAGGAAATGCGAGCGCCATTGATTTTCCGCGCGGTTTAACAACATCAAATGATTGGCAGACCAGGCCATTTGATTTTTCTTTCTCTGGATTAAAAACCGCAGTTGCTAGATATTTAGAAGCAACACCTGATTATGCACGAGCAGATGTTGCCGCCTCTTTCCAAGAAGCCATCGTTGATGTGCTTTTGTTAAAGGCGTTAGCTGCGTGCAAACAATCGGGCATCGACTCACTTGTAATTGCAGGTGGGGTCGCAGCTAATTCGAGGCTTCGCGCCGTGGCCCAAGAACGCTGCAATCAAGCAGGCATCCAGCTTCGGGTTCCAAGCCCTGGTCTTTGCACCGATAACGGGGCAATGGTCGCTGCCCTTGGTTCATTGATGGTTTCAGCGGGCTGCAGCCCCAGCCCAGTGGCCTTTGACGCGGATTCGAGCCTGCCTGTAACCGTCGTAAGCCTCTAGATCCAATTTGCCGCGCGGGGCCTCTCGATTTGCTGCGCAGGTTTGCCCCGCCTAGAGTTTGCGTTAGCACTCACGGCCCGAGTCTGCTAATTCGAGCCGCACGAGGAAACAACATAGGCAAAAACCTAGAAGGAGTCAGACCATGGCAGTTAAGCCACTAGAAGATCGCATCGTTATCAAGACAAACGAAGCTGAGACAACAACAGCATCAGGTCTTGTTATTCCAGATACTGCAAAAGAGAAGCCACAGGAAGGCACTGTTATCGCGGTAGGCCCAGGTCGCTTTGATGATGGCGTACGCGTTCCAATGGATGTCAAGGTGGGCGATGTAGTTCTTTACAGCAAGTACGGCGGAACTGAAATCAAGCACGGTGGAGAAGATCTACTCGTTCTTTCAGCTCGCGACATTCTCGCTGTAATCGAGAAGTAAATGGGAAAAAGTCTTCAATTTGATGAGCAAGCACGCCG
>Ga0164294_10002949_pt1 | contig 15214 bp, 11 predicted proteins | sample GEODES005metaG_FD_111479 | JGI IMG/M metagenome (GOLD analysis project Ga0164294, IMG submission 111479) | Oligotrophic lake water microbial communities from Sparkling Lake, Wisconsin, USA - GEODES005 metaG | ecosystem: Environmental > Aquatic > Freshwater > Lake | place: USA: Sparkling Lake...
GCGGCACCTACAAAGAAAGTAGCTCCTTCACCTCAAGCTGCACTGCAAAAAAAACCGACACCGGCCCCAAAAGCAGCGCCGTCAAAGCAAACAGCACCAGCCGCTAAGGCGGCACCTTCAAAGAAAGTAGCTCCTTCACCTCAAGCTGCACTGCAAAAAAAACCGACACCGGCCCCAAAAGCAGCGCCGGCAAAGCAAGTTGCACCAGCCGCTCCAGCACCTCTCAAGAAAGCGGTGCAGTCCTCGAAAGCGGTGCCAACTAAGAAAGTAGCGCCACCTGCAAAGACCGTGACGTCTCAAAAAGCAGTATTCCCGGTAAAAGTAACCTCAGCCAAAAAAATGGTGGCTTCACCCAAAACGGTGACGGCGAAAAAGACAGTCGCTCCAGCGCCAAAAGTAGCCGCTAAAAAATCTGTCGTGCCTTCAAAAGCTGGCAAAAAGTAAAACGGATTTAAATTGATCACCCCCGAAGAAGTCAGGCACGCCTACAAACTGTTTTTAGGCCGTGAGCCCGAAAACGCAGACGTGGTTGCAGGCTATTGTCAAAACGCTGAATCGCTAGACCAACTGAGTCGTATTTTCATGAACTCACCCGAGTTCATGCGCCGCATGGGCAGCGCGCAAGAAAAGCCACCGGTCAACCGCCACCGGCACCCCTTTAATTTACCCAAAATTCCGGTACAAACCCAAGTGCCGCCAGAGTTGCTTGCGCAAATGTTTTCGCGTATCCAAAAACAATGGGACAAGCTGGGTGCCACCGAGCCTTATTGGTCCATCGTTACCCAGCCGCAAAACTACATGGCTGAATTTGATCAAAACCGTGAGCAGTTTTTTGTCTCGGGTAACAGCACCTGCCAAAACTTTTTGGCCACTCTTCGCCGCTGCGGCATCAACCCTGCTCAGCTAGACACATGCCTCGAAGTGGGCTGTGGGGTCGGACGCGTTACCCGTTATTTGGCAAGCGCCTTCAGCAAAGTTATTGCCACCGATATATCAGCTAAACATCTGGCGTTGGCGCAAGCCTATTTGGCAGAAAAAGACCTGCAAAACGTCAAGTTGCAGCACTGGCACAACGTAGACCAAATGCGTCAATTACCAATGGTCGATGTCATCATGTCCGTTATCACCCTGCAACATAATCCCCCGCCAGTCATGTCATGGATGATTTCGAGCTTGCTTTCTCATCTGCGAACAGGCGGCGTAGCCTACCTGCAAATACCGACCTATAAAAATGGTTATTTGTTTGAGGCTGAACGCTATTTAGCCAGCAGTCCGCCAGAAACGCTGGAGATGCATTACTTGCCTCAACCTGAGTTGTTTCGACTGTTTGCCGAGGCCGATTGTCAATGCATTGAAGTGCGTGAAGACGGCATGGTGTCGGATGAAGATCAAATGTTGTCAAATACTTTTTTGGTGCAAAAGGGTTAAGACAAATCATATTAGCTAGCAACTAAATAAGAAATTTAATTTATCTTTAAGCACCGCTACATATCACAAGACATTGTAACTGAGTTCCTGAATAGGACCAGATGAGCGCATTTGCAATAATTATTTTGGATTTAATCGATAGACCTAAATTAGTGAAACGGTAAAGCTCAAAGTAGTTCCAGCCAAATTATTCAAACAATCGCTCAGTTTCAGATGATAAAATCGATTACATCATATTCACTGACCAAAAAAATCTTGGCTTCGAGTTATTTATATAGTTCAACAAATTATAAAGACCGGTCTGTCTTCTCGAAAAATACGGGCTATATCGGGTTAGATGGTATATGGTAACGTATTTTAGTAATTTATAGTAGTTAGCCAAAACAGTTCACTATAAATCAAAGATATCACTTAGAATTATTGTGTTGCCGATTAAATAATAATTAAATTAATTAATTATGAAGTCTAAAAGACGCGAACCTACAGTAGAAAAATTTTCATTATTGATGCCGACACGCGTTGCACTGAAAGACCCTATGGGAACCCGTACGCAAAACACAGTGCGCTGTGCAGCCGCAGCGCGCACAGGCGAAGCCCTCAGGCCAGCGAGAGCTCTCCAGCGCTTGGGCGCAAAGTGGCTCAGTGCCGTAGAGTTTGAAGAACTCCGGCATGGACAAGCCGGGTTGAAACTGGATGCGATTCATGGCCATAGCAATGCTACCCAAAATGAACAATGGGAGCAGGTTAGGTCGGGACGGGCTCACCATGTGAGCTTGGCTGAGCATCATTGCTAATCAGAATTAAGTATATGTCTTCATTCCTCAAACAGGCCAATTGGAAACTTCGTTCAGGTGACCACGCTCAGGCAATTGAGCTATATATGCGCGTATTGCAGGAGCAGCCAACGCTTGCTGGCATGATTCAATTCAATCTTCAGTTGGCGCAGAAAAAGCTCCTTAAGTACGTCACAGATAGTCAATCACCCTCAACCCAACGTGATTCGCCCGCAAAGTGGGTGTCTCATGAAACTCTTCAAAATAATTGTGATTTTTCCCGCATAGTCCTTGGCGGCATGGTGATCGGATATCCCGAAAAAGGCAACAACACGATACCGCAACGCGTTGCTGAATGCGCCCATCTGTTTGGGCAGATTGCGCAAATTGAGGATTTGCACGGCTTACGTTTGTTTGCTGGCGAAGAGCTAACTCGGCTTCCAACACCTACGCTCAAACCCTTGGCATTTGTTCATACATTCGATGCTGAGAATATGAGACTTGCGTCAATTAATTATGCCAATTCCCGAGATTTGCGGCTCTCTGTTGAAAAGGAGCCTCAATTCAACCTAACCCAGGTATTACGTGCGTACCAGTACGATCCAATTGTAGGAGGTGGACTGGTTCTGGTGGGTGACTGCGTTCTGCAGGGCGAATCTTGGCAGCTGACTGACTTGGCTCTGGTAAATCCTTATTTGCCTGTGTTGCTCACACTTTCAGCGCCCGAAGGATATTTGAGAGATGCAGCCCTGATTCCTTATCCCTCGTTGTTGCCGGGGGGGATTCACGAGCATGAATGTTACGTCGGTACGTTTGGCAATGATCCCAAAGTACTTGCCGAGGGGCTTTTGAAAGAGCACTTGCTTGCACTAGAGCATGGCTGGGCGATGGGGCAGTTACAGGTCGACATCCGTGAAGCCATTGGCTCTGAAACCATCCTGTCCTCCGACTTCAAGGAATGGTTGTGGAGCATTTTTTCGCTGCGCATCAAACCCTGGCGCCCGCCTGATCTTTCACAAGATCTGGCGAAATACTGGCTAAAAGTCTTCGACACGCCACCATTAAAACGCTCGGCTGAAAAGTTCAGCAGTCAGTCAGCGCGCGAACGTGAAGGCCGTACGCTGCTTTGTCCCCCCCGCGCTATTCCTTCACTGCGTGCGTTAACGATAAGTCGATCCCTTGGGGAGCTTGAACAGACTTGCGGCGTCAGCCAATTCATACTTGTACAGGAAGGACCCTTGACAAAACGCTGGCGGCTTCGGTGGCCTGACCTGGCTTCGAATCCAGTACTCGCTGTTGAGCAGGATGGCGCGATCCATATGCCCATAGTTCTGGTAAAAAAGAACGATGTCACCAAACAAGCTCCAGAAAACTTAGTAGGTGTAAGTGCCATTTTGATGGGTGAAACTGTGGCAGCCCATGCGCTCCAACTGATCATGCCCATTGCGCCAGATTTTGCTAGGCAGTCGCTTCAAACAACAATTGCGGCCCAAGTCGACGTGGTCGTCACGGCAGCCGAGTTACCTGTAGAAATATTTTCTGCATTTCTAGACTCGCTTGCGCTCCAGCGCGCTATCAGTCTTCGCCGAATTGTTGTTATTGTGCCGTCTTCCGGCGATCAAAAGACGTTTGATGCACTCTTGAAGCGCAATTATGCGGGACGGTATCTGTTGTTGCCGGCACGCGAAGGCGAACATTACAAACAGCGCGTGCAACGGGCAACTGCAGCGATAAAGCAGCAACCGGACGATGCATACATGGTTTTCATAAACCAACCGGTGGTGTTACACGACCCCCGAACCCTGACAACACTCACGCAGGCTTTCTTGGCCACCCCCAAAACGGTAACTGCCAGCGCGCTACTAATCGGCAGTGTGGAAATTAAATCCAAACCTGAAATAGCAATTAGGGCTAGCCGCGTCTTTCCAGTGCTGGGCCTTAGCAAGACCGAAATCGAATGGCGCAATGAAAACCTTGTAATAGCAATGCCCAGGACCAATTTGCCCGTTGCCAGTCATGGCGATGCACTCTTCATGATCAAGACAAAAGACTGGAAAGAGTCCGCCGGTTTCACGGGCATCGAAGCGGAAGATGAAAATGCATTGCATGAGTTCTCAGCCAAACTACGCGCCAGAAACAAGTTGCACCTGCTTGTCCCTCACGTGACTGTAGAACTGCATGACAACGCAGCAGAGCAAAGATCAAAAGAAGCTGGCTGGAAACCGGCCACAAATTTGAATGACTGTACTAACGCGGTATGCATCGAGGTGCTGCCATCATGAGGCTTGGCATCATCATCCCGACCGAGGAGCAGAAGGCCCAAGCAGGTGTCCGCATTCGGTATGCGCGTATGCAACCCGCATTGCAAGTGCTGGGGCATGATCTCGACTTCATCCCGATTCAGAATCTGGCATCAACGTCCAAGCCAACGCACGACATCTATCTAATCAGCAAGTGTTACGACGCGCGAGCCATCCTGGCCGCGCAAAGGCTTCAAAGCCTTGGCGCTAATGTGGGCGTCGATCTCTTCGACGACAATTTCAGCCAACTGACCGACAGCCGATTCGTGCGGCTGCGCTACTGGTTGCGGACCATATTGCCGCATTGCTCTTTCATCCTTTGCTCTACGCCCGGCATGAAAGATGTTGCCACTGCTTATGGTTCGCACTTACCTATCCATGTCATGAACGATCCGGCCGAGTCGTTTGATGCCGAAGTGCTTGCGGAAAAGCTGGCTCGCAAGCTGGAAAGGGCGCAGCAACTGCGTCGTATCGACATTGCTTGGTTTGGCATGGGCGATAACCCAAATTTTCCCGTTGGCTTGGCCGACTTGGCCGCTTATGGCAGCGATGTGGATCGGCTACGTGGCCATGGATTCGATATTCATCTGTCCATTTTGACTAATCAGCGCGCCATGACCGCCGACAATCTGGCGCCGCTGCGCAAACTCGCCACCCGCTATACGATCGAAGAATGGACAGTTGAACGTGAAGAGACTTTGCTCGCGCGAAGCTTGATCAGTTTTCTGCCTGTCAATGCCCAAAGTTTCAGCCGGGTCAAGTCACTCAATCGGGCCATCACAGCCCTGACATCTGGTTCACAGGTGCTTTCGGCAGGTTACGATCTCTATCAACCTCTTGAGAAGTTCATTTATCGTTGCCCGCGCCAATTGATTTCTGACCTCAACCGGGGCAATTTGCTGCTCAGAGGCGCGTCGGTCCCGTCACTCTGCGAACAAACGCTGCACTTGGCCGATGTCGATACAGAAGTTATGAAGCTAACGGAGTTTCTAGCTGGCTTACAGCGACCGCAGCGTCCGACCGCGCAAACTAACGATAGCTTTGCGGTAATTCACGGCAAAGAAACCCTTAGTGATACACATAAGTTTGCGCAGAAACAAAACATGCTTTCGGTTGCGAGCCCGCTATGCAAGCTTGACCTCAATTTCGATGTCCGTTTTCAATATATCGAAAATGGCGAACTATCAGTATTGGTAAACAAAAAAAAACGAAATCTAATCGATCCGAGGCTTATCCCTATGTTCGAACTTTCGACGAGGATTTTGAATACAGACTATTTGGTGATTGATGTTGCAAAGGTTTTCCCGGATTTCAAAACACCAGGGCTTTCGCTCATTAAGTTGAAAACGCCTGCGGCCCAAGCAGCAGCCTACCCGGTCATCATGGGCAACGTGATCGAAATTCTTCATCGAATTTTCCCCGGTATCGGTGTCGTCGTATGCGAACAGTCCAAACGGATACCTTGGGCACTCCCCTTGAAACAAGATGTTGAGCTTGTCCAATGAACAACGGGCAAGTTACTTTCATCGTCAATCTGCTGCAGGATATCAACATCATCCGGCCGCTCGCCTATCTAGCAGCACACAAACTCAATCTGAACTCTCGTTTTCTCGTCACAGCTGACTTCCGTAAACGAGACAAGACAGGGGTCTGGCAAAACGAACTGAATGAAATAGCGCAAGAGACGAATTCTCCGATCCACGATTTTGAAAACGAATTTCAGGCAATGCAAGTCTTGCACGATGGCCATGGTGCTCTTGTTGCTGCCAGTGAATCGCATCTCAATGCGCACAAGCCGGTCCATGATCTCTTTCGTTTTGCGCCCAGCCAGTACATCAAAATCACTCTGCAGCATGGGTTTGAATGCGTCGGTTTTTTGCAGAGCCGTGACCAGAACTTGGCCCACGGCAGCAATATCACCTTCGCCGCAGACATAATCTGTGGCTGGTGTGCCACGGAACGACTTACCTCCGTTGCGCCCTCTCAGCGACATAAGCTCCGCGTCACCGGGCCGACTGCGTTGCTTCCGGCCATAATCAAGAAAAGTATTGGTGTTAAAGCAGTTCAAGCTGTATTTGAACCTGCAGGACTGGTATGTGAAAACATGCACTCCCCCCGCCTAAATGCGGCCGGAGATTTCAAATCGGAATTTCTCGACATCTTCGAAAAATTTTGTGCCGAGTTGGCTCGGTACGGTCGCCGAGTTACCCTGCGGCCTCACCCTGGCGGGCAATACGTCATCAAGAACGAAGTGCCGCTACTACCGAATGTGGATCTCGAAAACAGTCCAATCTATAAGGTTGACTTAAAGCAATTTGCTTACGGTATTTCTGCGCCTTCATCGATTTTGATTGACATGGTGCTGGCTGGTATTCCGACGGCAGTTTGGCACGATGAAGATAGCGTGATGGATCTTGGCAACTATGAGGGACTCACGCGCATTTCAACAATCGAGACATGGTTGAGATTCGCGATCGATGCTGTTGCGAATCCGGAGTACTATCTGGAAAAACAAAAGTCCTTTCTGCAGAGACACAAATTACTGATCGAACAAACACAAGTTCTTCGCGCATATTCAAGCGTTTTGCAAGCAGCCGCACGCCGGCATAAAAACCGCAGCCTACCGGCGCAGGCTAAGGCTAAGGCCAGGTTGTTGTTCTTTGTCCCAGGTTACCTCCCTACCCTTCAATTGTCGTTTCTCAAACCGCTGGCCCCCGATATGGCGACCGGGGAAGTGGCGATGGACATGGTTTTGGAGTTGCATCTGAATGCAGAATTTGAGTCCGGAAATCGTCAAAGCGGCTCCGAGGCCCGCCAATGGCTGAAAAGTCGGATCGAAGACTTTCGCCCAACGATGGCAATCTTTTGCCGCTGGGCGGGGCCTCATACGGATTGGATGCTGGATTACTTTTCGGAACAAATGGTTCCGACGATTTTTCATATAGATGACGATCTTCTTGCGATCCCGAAAGAAATTGGCTCTGATAAATGGAAATTCCATAACCGACCAGAGCGAATCTCAGCCATTCGCCAACTGCTCGACCACGTTAGCCTGGTCTACTGTTCAACAGATAGGTTGCGTGAACAGTTTCACATGTACGGCGGAAAAGCACCGATTCATGCGGGTGAGATCTATTGTGCGGCTGTCCCTTTGGTTATTGCCGAGAACAGGCCAGTCAGAAAAATTGGCTACATGGGCATAGGTCACGAAGCCGACTTGGCGGCGGTACTGCCCGCTATCCTGATTTATCTCAGACGGAACCCTCAAGTTTCGTTTGAAATATTTGGCACTATTCCGATTCCACAGGTATTGGCAGAATTTGGTGCCCGGGTAACACAAGCCCGAAAAATCGACAGCTATGAACAGTTCCTGCAACGATTCGCCGAGTTCGAATGGGATATAGGAATTTGCCCTCTGGTGCCAACTCAGTTTAACTTGCTCAAAGCCAACACCAAATGGGTTGAATACACCGCAGTAGGAGCTGCAGTTATCGCTACCCGGGGCACGGTGTATGACAAATGTTGTAGCGAGGGTTGTGGCATTCTGGCCACCACAGAGCGAGAGTGGTTAGAGGCGCTGGAATACCTGACGCACACTCCAGAGTCTCGCTCAGAGATGGTCCGTCATGCACAAGAAAAGTTGCGGCGGGAATACACCCCCAGCCAATTACGCAGCCAAGTGTGGTCGATGATAAATCTCGCAAAAGGCGGGCAGATCAGTGCTGGCTCAAACTTACAAACCATTAGTAATCCAAAAAAAATACAAAAGAATGAGCGAATACTATTTATTTCAAACGCCTATGTCCCGACACTGCAACTCAGCTTTGTCAAACCACTAGCAGGTTTGGTTGCAGACGAAATTTTAAATATAGAATTTCTATTTGAAAATGAATTGAAGCAAGAAAAATGGCGCGATGAAGGTTTCATATCACCGGTGATTTGGATTAAGCACCGCTTTGAAAAATTTCAGCCAACTTTAATGTTGTTTTGTCGCTACAGCGGTCCGCACAGCGACATGATGCTGGACTTGGCAAAGTGGCGTGGTATTCCTTGTATCTACCATATAGATGATGATCTTCTGAATATTCCAGAGGCCATTGGCCAGGAAAAATACGAATTCCACAATAGCCAAAAAAGACTGGAGTCGGTACGTCTTCTACTCGATCAAAGTGATATGGTGTATGCCTCAACAGCCAAATTGGCACAGCATTTAACTTCATTGGCTATCAAGTCACCCATAACTGCAGGTTTGGTATATTGTTCAGGTAAAATAATTAACAAGGCCGTTTACAAACCGGTGCGCAAGATTGGTTACATGGCAAGTGCCGACCATGCACACAACCTGACACTGGTTGTTGGGGCACTCGTTCGTTTATTAAGAAAATATCCGAGTGTCAGTTTTGAATTCTTTGGATCCATTTCATCCCCCCCCGAGTTTAACGAATTCGGTGAACGCATACGCCATGCGCCGAAAATTGACAACTACGATGAATTTTTGCTGCGATTTGCAGAGTATCAATGGGATATAGGAATTTGTCCGTTAAACCCTATACACTTCAACCTGATGAAGGCAAATACCAAATGGGTTGAATATACCTCTGTAGGCGCGGCAGTTGTAGCGAGTAAGGGTACAGTGTACGATGATTGTTGTTCGAAGGGCTGCGGGCTACTGGCAGAAACTGAAGATGAATGGTTCGATGCCCTTGACCTGCTGGTCAGTGATTCTGATGCGCGCTATCATCAGATTGTTCAAGCGCAAGAAAAACTTGTTAATGAGTATGCAGTTGAAACGCTGCGTGAGCAGGTCCTCAATATTTTTTCTCGTGCTCATGCTCTGCATGAAATAGTTAATTAGTTATTTGATCGTAGGATTTAGTATCATGATTAGAGTATTTGTTGGCTACGACTCTCATTTGCCTGTGCTCTATAATGTGCTGCAGCATAGTATTCATATGAGGTCATCAAAACCTGTTGCCGTAATTCCAATTATACTCTCGCAGTTAAAAGGTATATATAATCGCGAGCGTCACCCCTTGGCGTCAACTGAATTTTCGTTCTCGCGGTTCTTGGCGCCGTATTTGTCTGACTATGAGGGTTGGTCGTTGTTTATTGACAATGACTTCCTTGCTCAGGATGATGTTGCCAAGTTATGGGATTTGCGCGATGACCGCTATGCTGTTATGTGCACCAAGCATCAACAAAGTCCTGGTGAGGCAGTCAAATTTTTGAATACAGTTCAAACCAAATACGAAAAGAAAAACTGGTCGAGTTGTATACTTTTTAACAATGCAAAGTGTCGCGCCCTGTCGCCTGAGTATGTCAACACCGCAACTGGTTTAGAACTGCATCAGTTCAAGTGGCTTGAAAGTGAAGATCAAATCGGAGATATTCCATTGGATTGGAATTATCTTGTGGATTGTGGTTCCGAAGTTGATCATGTCTCCTTTGTGCACTACACGTTGGGCGGCCCCTTTTTCAAAGAGTTTTACAATGTTGAATATGCGCCGGAATGGTATCGGGAGCGTGATGACATGCTTCGTTGTATGCAGAGGGAGTAGTCCTGAGATACAGGTTATCCTTATGGTGTTCTCAATTTCCTAGCTTAATTCAGTCCAAGCGCTTGATTCGTGGTTTTGATAAGTCATGTTCGATAGGATATAGATGGCACTGATTCTAATCACCGGGGGTGCAGGTTTTATTGGCTCTCACCTGACCAGACATTTGCTCGCGTTGGGGCACACCGTGCGAATTCTGGATTGTTTGGCTCCCCAGATTCATGGTCAGGTTCCCACCGCGTTGGATTGGTTGATCGCACCTGGTATTGACTTTATTCGCGGTTCAGTGACCGATGAATTGATGGTCCGTAAGGCTTTGCAAGGCGTCACAACTGTTGTTCATCTGGCAGCAGAAACCGGCACCGGACAGTCCATGTATGAGATTGCCCGCTATAACTCTGTCAACGTGGGCGGTACCGCCTTGCTGCTCGATGTACTGGCAAACGACCGGCATCACAGCGTGAATCGCATAGTCCTTGCATCCAGTCGCTCCATTTACGGCGAAGGCGCGTATAACTGTCCAAGTTGTAATGACAAAAAGCGCCACTATCCGGATGGTCGCAATATGGCCCAACTGTCTGAGCACCGTTGGGAACATTCCTGCCCGACTTGTGGTGACAACCTTGAAACGGTAGCGACCCATGAAGATGACCCGGCCAAACCTGCCTCAATCTATGCTGCCACCAAATATGCGCAAGAAGACCTGGTGCGCGTGGCTTGTTCAGCGCTGGGTGTAGATTATGCGATTCTGCGGCTACAAAATGTCTATGGTGAGGGGCAATCACTGAACAACCCCTACACCGGCATTTTGTCGATCTTCTCCACACGCGTCCGTCGCGGCCAGCATCTGCCAATCTTTGAAGATGGTCACGAAACGCGTGATTTCGTCCATATCCAGGATGTCGCGAACAGCTTCCTGGCCGCCATTCAATCCCCGGGCGCACTTTCAGCGGAAATTAATGTCGGAGTCGGCACCAAAACGTCAGTTGCCGAAATTGCCGCCCATTTAAGCGTAGCTTTTGGAGTATCGCCTAATTTGCTCACGACTCAGCAGTATCGCCTGGGAGATATACGCCATAATTTTGCAGATATCAAAAGACTGAAAGAAATACTTGGCTATCAACCGCAAATAAATCTGGCAACAGGTATGCAACGATTTGCTCGCTGGGTACAACAGCAGTCCCTGCCCGAAGATAAACTCGACCAAGCAAATTTTGAATTGAAATCACGTGGCTTGATGGGAGAATGATTCGTGACAAGTATATTTATTTTTGGTGACTCTCATACCAGAGCGTTGAAAGACGCTCATAATAATTTCAAATTTTTGGAACCATCTTTGAATTTAAATATTCATTGGATGTTATCCGTAAAAAATGGTATGGTTCGTGGCGATTTGAGATACGAAGATGCATTAACTATAGCATCTAATTTATCTGAAAATGATTTACTGGTTATTTCTCTTTTAGGTACAAGTCATAATTTATTTGGCTTGATAGAGCACGAAATCCCTTTCTTCTTCTCGGATGCTGATCAAAGCGAGCATAACGGCCCTGAAAAACACCTAATACCTTTCAACTTAATGTATGATATGTTTGTTGAGTTTAGCAAAAAAAATAAAAGAATACCAGAGTTAAGAAAAGCCACAAAAGCAAAAGTGATACATTTGATGACACCGCCGCCGAAGGGTGACAATGACTTCATCAAGTCAAAAATCAGTCGATACAGGGATAAAGTGCTTGGAGAGCATAGCATCAATTCCCCTACAATAAGATTGAAACTTTGGCAAATTGAAATGCAAGCACTTCAAAATGTGTGTGAAGAGTATGGTATTTATATTGTACCAACTCCAGAGCCTGCATTTGATACGGGGGGATTTTTGAGGGCTGATTATTATGGCGGCGATGCGACGCATGCAAATATGAAATACGGGAAACTGGTTTTGTCTCAACTTGAAAAATTGCTTAATCGCTCGATAATGTAGGTTTAATTAAACCCCGATGAACTTAGTTGATTTGATCACCAGAAAAGACAGGAATTTGGTTCGTGTCGGCCATGACTTAGAAATTATTCGTGTGGAATGGGAAGGCTCCTGGCGGGCACTCAGGATACAAAGAGACGACATTGCGCAGTTGGTTTTGGGGAATATTGAATCTCACTATTCAATGCGATCAAGCCCATCGGATATTGGTTGGTTTGCCGCGTTATCAGGTCAATCAGGATCCGGTGAACTGGTTGTGTCGATTGAGCGAGGGAAACAAATGCGCACTAATGTAGTGGCGCTTACTGCGATCCCGGTGCCAATCTTCTTGCCCTGGCCCGATAATACTGATTCAATTATTGGTGATGTTCGGATTTCATTTCATTTCAAATTGAAACATGGCGAGTGTGCGAATCTATTAATCCACCAGCGTCTCGAACGCAGTCATATATTAAAATATGCTACAGGCAATGGCGTTGAGTTAGGTCCCGGCCCTAAACCACAAGTTCTCCCATCAGATGCTGTTAAAGTATAGTATGTCGAAGAATCTCCGATGGAAAAGTGGTTGGAAAGTTATGATCAGAAGGGGAAATATGGCGCCAAATCAGCTGACTTTTCAAATTACACTATAGGGACTGCATGGGATTTACCCCAATCTGACAACTCTCTTGATTTTATTTTCTCTAGTCATGTTCTTGAACACTTGGCCAATCCAATTGGTCATTTTGTGCGATGGAAAAAAAAGCTTAGATCAAGCGGTGCGATTCTTGCTGTAGTCCCTGATATGTTGGGGACGAAAGACTATCTGGCCACAACTTCTACCATTGACGAGTTAGAAGAGGAATTTAGAGCAGGGATTTCCGCGCCTACCAAAAAGCATTATGCCCGATGGGCGGCAATGAAGAATAAGAGCCGTGAAGTGGATGATTTGATTGCAAAAGGTGTTTCAATTCATGCGCATTTTTACAATCCGAATAGCATGGCTGATCTGCTTGGGCGGTGTGTAAATGATCATGGGTTTAATCATTACTCAATTATCCAAAGAAGAAACCACAAAGATTTCTATTTAATCTTGAAATAATATGTCCAAATTAAACCATCCCTATTTAATAATGCCGGATCACGCTTTCTGGAAGCGATCCGTTGCAAAGATCGCGTCAAGCAATGTTGATCCAGTTGGCACGTTTCAACTGCGCTTAAGTCCCGAAACCAAGGTCGCTACTGCGGGCAGCTGTTTTGCTCAACATATTGCCCGTCATCTGCGCAATTCGGGTTATCAATACTATGTCGTCGAAGAGGGACACCCGATTATTCCCGCTGCTATTCGCGAGAAGCATCACTACGGTACTTTCTCTGCGCGGTACGGTAATATTTACACAGCGCGGCAACTGCTTCAGCTTTTGCATCGTGCGTATGGTCGATTTACGCCCCAAGAGGATGCTTGGATCGAGACGGATGGCTCGGTACTCGACCCCTATCGTCCAACGGTACAGCCCCGTGGCTACATCTCGGTGGCCGAGATGCACGCCGACCGCGATCAGCATCTCGCCGCAGTTCGCAAGATGTTTGAAACGCTTGATGTCTTCGTCTTTACCCTTGGGTTGACGGAGTGCTGGATGGCCCGCAAAGATGGCGCTGTCTTTCCTCTTTGTCCTGGTGTAGAAGGTGGAAAGTTCGATCCGGCGCAGCACGTTTTCCTCAACCAGAGCGTGGCAGAAGTAGTCACGGACATGACAGAGTTCATTGAGGAACTTCAGCGTTTAAATCCTGCTGCGCACGTTGTGCTGACCGTTTCACCCGTGCCCCTCATGGCGACGGCAGAGCCTGAGGCACATGTGCTCTCCGCAACCACCTATTCAAAGTCCGTGCTGCGTGTCGCTGCTGAGGTGCTGCGAAAACAATTTGACCATGTGCACTACTTTCCTTCCTATGAAATTATCACCGGCAACTTCAACCGCGGCCGCTATTACGCCGAGGATCTACGCAGCGTCACCGAAGAAGGCGTTTCACATGTGATGCGCCTGTTCCTTCAGCATGCCACCGGTGGAGCGGTGGCAACGAAAGCATCTTCAACGGAAGCAGACAAGGTCGATAGCTTCATGGCACAGGCCGAAGCCTTGGTGGAGGTCGAGTGCGATGAAATCGCACTTGATCGCGAATAATTAGCCCAGCCAAATGTATTCAAGGCCAGTTTAGACAAGGCGAATCGTTTCTTCATCCATTTTTAATGCTGACCTGATCTTGCCGAACACTCTATCATATTTCAAGCCCTCAATGCACATTACGATGCCGTTAGGTGGGAGCGTCCATCCCATTGATTACGTTGCGAATGCACAGGAAAATGTGAAGCGTGTGTCTGGCAGCACTTTGTCTTTGGGTGGTGGGTAAGGGGCTTTTAGTAGTCGTCCCTGAAATATCCGTAACCCATTGATTTAATTGACTATTTATACACTTATGAGGTATAATTTCTCTCACCTTATAACCCCTCCAGATAATATTTCTGGGAGTTTTTGAGAGATTGCCATGACCGCCAGCACCGACGATTTCTTTCGCAGCCGTTTGGACCACATGATTGACCTGCGCCATCCCTTGGCGGTGCTGGCCAACCGTTTGCCCTGGCAAGCGATCGAAGCCTCTTTGGCCCACCGCTTTGCACGCCAGGCCAAGGCCGGTAAAAAGATCGATGACTTTGACCTCTTTGGCGCTACGGTGGTGCTCAGCGGTGCCGGCGTCTCCAACGCCGGTCGGCCCCGCTTGCCTTTGCGTTTGATGGCCTCCCTGCTGTACCTCAAACACGCCTTCAACGAGAGCGACGAAGACGTCTGCCAGCGCTGGGGCGAGACGCCCACCTGGCAGTACTTCTCCGGCCTGGCCTACTTTGAGCACCGCAGGCCTTGCGACCCCACGCTGCTGGTCAAGTTTCGCAAGCTCATCGGTGAAGAAGGCGTTGAAGAATTGCTGGCCCGCACCATTGAAGTGGCCGTTACCTTGAAACTCATCGCCAAGAGTGAGCTCAGCCAAATCATTGTGGATTCCACCGTCCAAGAAAAAGCCATCACCCACCCCACCGACAGCAAACTTCTAGGCACGGCACGCGCCAAACTGGTCGAGGCGGCCAAGGAAGAAGGCATCGTCCTCAAGCAAACCTACGCCAAAGAGGGCCAACTGCTGGGCTACAAA